>TARA_R110000772_G_scaffold48088_2_pt1 | contig 106557 bp, 103 predicted proteins | sample TARA_R110000772 | Tara Oceans TARA_R110000772 (sample SAMEA4397948) | marine metagenome | biome: Polar Biome; feature: [SRF] surface water layer (ENVO:00010504); material: water (ENVO:00002006), including particulate matter (ENVO:01000060) such as... | depth 5 m | reverse complement strand
TGTGCCAGCTGCTCGATCATGTGCTTCAGCGTGTAGCCCGGCGCCGGGTTGCCAACCTGCAGCTTGCGGTAGGCGTAGTCCAGGTTGGTCTCGCGAAGAAAATCGTAGGTCAGGCCCGAGGTATGCCGCAGCAGGTCGCGGATGGTCATGGGCCGCTCGCAGGGGGCCGTGGCAAACAGCGGAAACGCACCGGCGGTGCGCACCGCCAGGTTGCGCCACTCCGGGATAAAGCGGTGTACCGGGTCCTCCAGCGAAAACAGCCCGCGCTCGTAAAGCATCATCAGGGCGACCGAGGTAATCGGCTTGCTCATGGAGTAGATGCGGAAGATGGTGTCCTCGCGCATCGGCGTGTCGCGCTCGAGATCGCTGAGCCCCGCCACATCCAGCAGCCCCACGCGACCGTAGCGGGCAACCAGCGTAATGCTGCCCGGCAGCTTGCCGGGCTCGATGTAGCGCCCGCGCAGATGCTCTCCAATGCGCGCCAGCTGTGCGGCGTTGAGGCCCAGAGTCTCGGGGTTTACCTGTTCCATACAGTCTCCTGATCGCGTGGCAGATAACGGTGCCCGGCAGTGTGCCAGACTGGTCACAAGGGGTACAGAATATTGCCGCTCGGGTGCCCGGCTGCTACCATTCGCGCCTTCCTTCACACCCTGCTGCCACGCCCGCCCCGGAGCCGCCATGACCCGTCCTTCGCTGTCTGAACTGGAACATTCCCAGGAGTTTCTGGGACGCCACATCGGGCCCACGCCGGCGCAGCAGGCAGAGATGGCACGAACACTTGGCTTCGACAGCCTCGAGGCCCTGATTGACGCCACGGTGCCGGCGCGTATTCGCAACCAGGCCCCCATGGACCTTGCCGCACCGCAGACGGAGCAGGCAGTGCTGGCACGGTTGCGCGCCATTGCCGGCAAGAACCGTGTGCTGAAGTCCTACATCGGCACGGGCTACCACGACACCTACACACCGGCCGTCATCCAGCGCAACGTGCTGGAGAACCCGGGCTGGTATACCGCCTACACCCCTTACCAGCCTGAAATTTCCCAGGGGCGCCTGGAAGCGCTGCTCACCTTCCAGCAGGCCATCATGGACCTCACCGGCATGGAACTGGCGAATGCGTCGATGCTGGACGAGGGCACCGCCGCCGCAGAGGCCATGACCCTGCTGCAGCGGGTGAACAAGAAAAACCGCAGCAGCACGTTTATTGTCGCCGAGGACTGCCATCCCCAGACCATCGCCGTGGTCCGCACCCGTGCAGAGGCTCTGGATATCAACGTGGTGGTCGGCGACCCCGCGCAGCTCGCCGGCAGCACCGAGGCCTTTGGCCTGCTGCTGCAATACCCCGGCACCTACGGTCATGTGCGCGACCTGGAGCCCCTCATCGCCAGGGCGCACGACGCCGGCACGCTGGTCACCGTGGCCGCGGACCTGATGTCCCTGTTGCTGTTGAAGTCACCCGGCGCACAGGGCGCCGATGTGGTGGTGGGCAATTCCCAGCGCTTTGGCGTGCCGATGGGTTTCGGCGGGCCACACGCCGCCTTTTTCGCCACCCGGGATGCCTTCAAACGGTCTACACCCGGACGCATCATCGGCGTCTCCATCGATCGCCACGGCAACGAGGCGCTGCGCATGGCCATGCAAACCCGCGAGCAGCACATCCGCCGGGAGAAGGCCACCAGTAACATCTGCACCGCCCAGGCGCTGCTGTCCATCATGGCGGCGTTTTACGCCATGTACCACGGCCCGGTGGGCTTGCGGCGCATCGCCGAGCGCATCCACTACCTCACCGCTGTGCTGGCCAGCGGCCTGCAGGCAGCGGGACTGCCGGCAGACAACGACGCCTATTTCGACACGCTGACCATCAGCGTGGGGGACCGGCAGCAGGCCATCCTGCAGCGGGCTCTGGACGCCGGCATGAACCTGCGGATTATCGGCACGCACACGCTGGGCATAGCGCTGGATGAAACCACCACGGCCGAGGACGTGGACCGTTTGCTCGCCGTCATGACGGGCAAAGAGCCCGCCAACCCCTGCCGCGAGCAACCCGCCCCCGCCTCAGGCATTCCCCAGCCATTGCAGCGCGCGGTGGATTACCTGCAGCACCCTCTGTTCAACGACTACCACTCCGAGACCGAAATGCTGCGCTACATGCGCCGCCTGGAATCCCGCGATATCGCCCTCAACCAGGCGATGATTCCGCTGGGCAGCTGCACCATGAAGCTCAACGCCACCACGGAGATGTTGCCGGTGACCTGGCAGGAGTTCGCCGGCATCCACCCGTTTGCCCCCGCCGACCAGACCGAAGGCTATCGGGAGCTGCTCGCGGAGCTGGAGCACATGCTGAAAGAGTGCACCGGTTACGATGCCATTTCACTGCAGCCCAACGCGGGTTCGCAGGGCGAGTACGCCGGGCTGCTGGCGATTCGCCGCTACCATGAGAGCCGCGGCGACGACCAGCGCGACGTGTGCCTGATCCCCTCCTCGGCCCACGGCACCAACCCCGCCAGTGCCGCGCTGGCCGGGATGCGCGTGGTCATTGTGGAGTGCGATGCCGATGGCAACGTCGACCTCGACGACCTCAGCGCCCGCGCCGAGCAGTACAGCAATGAGCTCGCGGCCATCATGATCACCTACCCCTCCACCCACGGCGTGTTTGAAGAGACCGTGGTCGATGTCTGCGACATCGTGCACCGTCACGGTGGCCAGGTGTATGTGGACGGCGCCAATCTCAACGCCCTGGTGGGCCTCGCCTCTCCCGGCAAGTTCGGCGCCGACGTGTCGCACCTGAACCTGCACAAGACCTTCTGCATTCCCCACGGCGGCGGTGGCCCCGGCATGGGGCCGATCGGGGTGGGCGCGCACCTGCAGCCCTTCCTGCCGTCGCACCCGGTGGTGCCGGTACCCGGGCTGCCGGAAAGCAACGACGTGGTGTCCGCAGCGCCCTGGGGCAGCGCCTCCATCCTGCCGATCAGCTGGGCCTACATTGCGCTCATGGGCGCCGAGGGCCTGACCCAGGCCACCCGCGTGGCCATTTTGAGTGCGAACTACATTGCGCACCGCCTGAAAGATCACTACCCCGTGCTCTACACAGGCCGCAACGGTACCGTGGCACACGAGTGCATCGTGGACATTCGTCCGCTGAAGGAAGCCAGCGGCATTTCCGAAGAGGATATCGCCAAGCGTCTGGTGGACTTCGGCTTTCACGCGCCCACGATGTCATTCCCGGTCGCAGGCACTTTGATGATCGAGCCGACTGAATCCGAGTCTTTGGCGGAGTTGGACCGCTTCTGCGACGCCATGATCGCCATCCGCGAAGAAATCCGCGCGGTGGAAGAAGGCCGCCTGGACGCCGAGGACAACCCCTTGCGCAACGCCCCGCACACCCTGCTGGATGTCACCGCCGAGCGCTGGGACCACGCCTACACCCGGGAACAGGCTGCCTACCCCCTGCCCTCACTGCGCCAGCGCAAATACTGGCCGCCGGTAAACCGGGTAGACAACGTGTACGGCGACCGCAACCTGGTGTGTTCCTGCCCGAGCATTGATGCGTATCGGGAGCCGGTGGGGGTCTAGAGAAGCGGGTATATTGAGCGAGCCGACCCGAGTATTCCTACTTTGCGGCGCCCTCTAACGGCGCGAATTGGGGTGCTTGGGTCAACTCATGCGGGCTTTATCCATGCTTGCCCTGAGAGGTTGATCTCGATTGTTGATAACCAAAGAACGATGAGGATGTTAAATATCACCGTCACCCAGAATGTCACTCTGAATGACGACTTTTTGGACTTGTGTCGAAAAAATCTCTGAGCGAGAACAGCTCCCGGCCACCCTCCCAGAAAGGCCAGACAGTGCAAGGTATGCTCAGATGTCCTCCACCTGCCGCTGCGAGCCGCTGATTTATCCAGCCCATACACGGCAAATGTCAGAGCACTCACGAACACGTATGCGAGCAGGAAAACCGGGGCTAGCATTGTCGCCGCCGCAATGAAGAACGCCCCGACTGCCAGCAGCGGAAAAGTGACACTGCGACTGTTCTTGCGGTTACGCCGCTTCGCACCAGGGAGCAAGACGTGCGCGGCTCGAGAACGACCTTGCCTGTCTACACCTGCCTCATACGTAACGATCTGGCCTACCTCGGGACGGCGACTGCTCTGGCCACATGCAGAAATATGCAAGAAGACATCTTTCTCGCCCGTCATCGGCTCAATGAATCCAAAACCCTTCTCGTCATTCCATGACCGAATCTTTCCCTTTTGACGCATTAATTTTCTTCTTGGTGGTTGTTTATCGAAGTGGATGGCACATCTGCGGTAACGGTCAAATGTATCAGCGCCGTATTCACTGCGGCAAACTTCCGCAAACGTTGCCCTGCAATGCATCTGGTTTCCATTACTGGTATGTTGCCACCCGCTTCCCTCAAACCCATAGGAAAACTGCAATCACCAGAACCACAGCGGCCACAGAAACCCAGCGCGCATGCCGGCGGAATAGCGTCTCCGCCTGATCACCTGCCCAGTAAACCAGCAGAGCGAGTCCGAAGTAGCGCAGGCCGCGGGCCAGCGCAGAGGCCAGCATAAACAGCGCGAAGGAATAACCGGTGGCACCCGCGACCAGCATCGCCATCTGGAAAGGTACCGGCGTCACGCCTACGCTCAGCACAAACCAGAAACCGTGGTCGGCCATCGCCATACGTGCACGCTCGAACTGATCCGGGTTGGCGAACCACTCAAGCAGCTGATCACCGAGAGCGTCGAAGAACCACAAGCCGACGCCATACCCGACACTGGCGCCCAGCAAACAGCCGATCAGGGACAGCAGGGCAAGCAGAAACAACTGATGTCGCCTGGCCTGCATCAAGGGAATCAGCAGCGCCTCCAGGGGAATCGGCACAACTGTGGACTCCAGAAACGAGGCCAGCGTCAGCCCCCAGAGCGCGTGCCGGGACTGAACCAGACGCTGACCGAAGCGGCGCAGTCGGGAACCGTCAACCTGGCCTCGCTCATCGCTCACGGCTCCGGGCGCCACCAGAGCCAGGTGAGCACCACCACAAAGACCGTAGTGATGATAGCGGCAAACATGACCGGCGCTCCGGATAGCCACAGCAAGGTGGTGCTACCGCCCAGCATCAGCGTTGCCAGCCATTTTGCGCGTCGGGAGACGGCACCGTTGTCCTGCCAGGCAATGATGTGCGGCCCGTAGTCCGGGTGCTTGAGCAGCCAGTCATTGAGTTCCGGCCAGCCGCGGGACGCGGCCCAGGTGGCGACCAGCAGGAAGGGCACTGTGGGCATGATGGGCAAGAGGATACCCACCGCCGCCAGCAGCAGTGCGATAACCGCTATAAAGCGCCAGAAGAAGCTGTGCATTGCGCGCGCCCGGGTGGAAAGACTAACCAAACGCCGTGGCAGCGATCTCGAAGGACCTGAGCCGCTGCTGGTGGTCGTGGATGGATGACATCAGCATCAATTCATCGGCACCCGTCGCGGCAACAAAGGCCCCCATGGCCTCCGCAACGGTGTTGCGATCACCCACTGCCGAGCAGCGCAGCATGTCCGTCAGCATGTGCTGCTCCTGGGACGTCAGCGTGTCGAAGTAGCCCGCCTGCGGCGGCGCGAGTTTGCCCTGGGTGCCGCGACGCAGACGCACGAAGGTTTGCATCATCGTAGTCTGCAGCACCTGCGCCTCGTCATTGGTATCCGCCGCAAACACGTTGTAGCCCAGCATCACGTAGGGTTTGTCCAGCTGTTCCGAGGGTTCGAACTTTTTCCGGTAAAGCGCTATCGCCTGTTCCATATAGGCGGGAGCGAAGTGTGAGGCAAACGCAAACGGCAGGCCCAGCATCGCCGCCAGCTCGGCACCGTACAGGCTGGACCCCAGAATCCAGAGCGGCACCTCGGTGCCGGCGCCAGGGGTGGCGACCACCGCCTGCCCGGGCTGCGCCGGCTTCAGGTAGTACTGCAGTTCGAGGACGTCATTGGGAAAGTTATCGACGCTGCTGTTCATATTGCGGCGCAGGGCCTGCGCCGTGCGCGGATCCGTACCCGGCGCGCGCCCCAGGCCCAGGTCGATACGGCCCGGAAACAGCGTGGCCAGCGTGCCGAACTGCTCGGCAATCACCAGCGGCGCGTGGTTGGGCAGCATGATGCCACCCGAACCGAGGCGTATCGAGGTGGTGGCATTGGCCAGGTGCGCAATCACGATGGACGTTGCCGCGCTGGCGATGCTCTGCATGTTGTGATGCTCGGCAACCCACAGGCGGTGATAGCCCCAGCGCTCCGCGTGCTGCGCCAGATCGCGCGCGTTGTGCAATGCGTCCGCGGTGGTGCTGCCCTCGGGAACAGCGGTAACATCAAGTATGGAGAGTGGAATCATCGGCGGAGTATAGCGGGATGTATCACCCCGCGTCATTCTGCCGCGGCAATTCGCCAGCGCATGCGTTTGCCTCCTGGCATCGCCCCGTTGCGTGTCGCCCCCTCAGCCGCCCGCTTCCGGAAAAGGTCCCTGCCATGACGATCAGCCCCGCACTGCAAGCCATCATCGATGCCATACCAGCGGACTTCGCTGATCCGGCCGCAGACTATCGAGCCGTGCGCGCGATGTTTGCGCCGTTCCATGGCCGTCCGGTCAGCGCTGACCTGAAGATTACGCTGCGCCACTACGGCGGCGTTCGTTGCGGTGACTATGTCCTCCAGGGCCACCCCAGTGACCGCATCGCCTTCCACTGCCATGGCGGTGCTTTCGTGTCCACACCGCTGGATGAATACCATTTTTATGCGGAAATCATTGCGCGGCAAATCGATTGCCGGGTGATCATGCCCGACTATCGCCTTGCGCCGGAACACCCCTACCCTGCCGCGCACGACGACTGTTTCAATGCCTATTGTGGACTGCTCGATACCGGCGTCAGCCCTGGCAATATTGTGCTGATTGGTGAATCCTGCGGCGGCAGCCTCGCACTCGGGCTGTTGCTGCGGCTGCGCGACGCGGGCCTGCCCATGCCGGCCTGCTGCATATCGCTGACCGGCTGGTTCGACCTATCGGTTGCCGAGTCTCCGACCCGCGGGCGGGACCCTTTCCTTACACCCGAGTGGGTGCGCAACCGGGGCCGGGACTATGTCGTCGGTCAACTCGCGCTGGATGACCCCCGCGTGTCCCCGGCCTTCGCCGCGATGCACGGCCTGCCGCCACTGTATCTGCAGATTGGCGAGTATGACACCGTGCGTGAGGGCGCGCTGCTGCTCGCCGCAAACGCCCTGCGCAGCGGCGTGGAGGTCACGATGGAGGGCTGGCCCGGAATGATCCAGGGCTGGCATGGCCTGGTGAACGAGAGGGTGCCGGAGGCGATTGCCGCGTGGGCTGGGATTCGCAAGTTCGCCCATGCCAAAACGCGCGGCACAGCCGCAAGTTCGCACACGGGCTGAACCCGTCAGGGCAGCGCGGCCTCCTCGCTCTCCTGCCAACCGTAACGAACCGCCTTTGCGGTGAGTGAAGCACCGGCCGCCAACTGCACCGGGCCGGTGTAGAGCTGCCAGGGTCCATCGTCCACGCGGATTCCCAGGGATGCGCCTTCCGTCGCAGAATGCACCAGCACCCGGCCCTGTGCATCGTAGGAAAACGCTGGCATTGCGGTTTTCGGCTGCTCGAGATCCGGCCAGAACTGCCGCACCATGTCCTCCTCCGGCAGGGCTCCCCAATCCGTGGACTGCGCTTGCCAATCCGCAAGCGCGGCGCGCATGCGCTGCAGGACCGGTGCATGTGCCGGATCCTGCGCCAGATTATGCAACTCGTGAGGATCGTGTTGCGTGTCGTACAGCTGCTCAAGCGGGCGCGGTTGGAACCAGAGCGCCTGCGCTGGCGTCAGCTGGTCGGCAGCGTGCAGTTCCCACAGCGCCCGCATACTCTCAAGCTGATCCCGGAAGTCCAGGTGCACGGCGCCGGGGGTGCCCGGGTAGCCATTGAGAATGTATTTGTAGCGCGCATCGCGAACGCTGCGCTGGTGATCGACCTGACTGTCCACGCGGTCGCGGGCGGCGTAGACGTACCGGTTGGGCACATCCGCCAAGGGGCCGGCAAATGCGCGGCCAACAACGTACGCCGGCAGATCGACCCCGGCCATACCGAGGATGGTCGGCGCAATGTCCACAAAGCTCACCAGACGCTCATCAATCGTGCCAGGGGCAACATCCGGGGGGCGGTACCGCTCGGGCCAGCGAATAATCAACGGCACCCTGATTCCCGAGTCGAAAAGCTCGCGCTTGGCGCGGGGCAAGCCATCTCCATGATCCGTCGTCCAGATGACGATGGTATTCTCAGCGAGACCGTCAGCCTGTAACCGGGCGAGTACCTCGCCCACACGCAGGTCCATGGTGTGAATATTATTGTAGTGGCGCGCGATGTCACGCCTGACCGGTTCAACAGCGGGAAGGTAGGGCGGCACCGTCACCGAATCCGGCGTCACCACATCGTCAACGCCCCAGTTGAGATAGATATGCAGCGCCTGCAACATCATGTCCGGGATGCTGTCCGGCCAGCGCCAGCGGGGAAAGAGGCCGCTCTCGTGCGTTTCCAGAAACGTCATGAAACCAAAGAAGGGCGTGTCGCCTGGCACCTCATGCCAGGGAAATGGCGCGCGTGTTTCACTGTCCCAGATCGTAAAGGGGCCACTGCCCAGAGACGTGCCCGAAAACTGGTAGTCGAGCTTGTTGGTGACGAATGTGAAATAGCCTGCGCGGCGCAAAAGCTCTGGGTAGGCTTTCATGTCGGGTGGCGGCACGGCCTTGTATTGCAGTGGCCAGTGTGAACTCGCGGCGCGCATATGCTGGGCGCCAAAGCTGTTCTGGTGCGCGCCCATGATGTGGGCGGCGCGGCTGGGCGCACATACACCCGCGGTGGTGAAGGTATTCGGGTAGCGCACACCCTCTACTGCCAGACGATCAATATTGGGTGTTACCGCAAGCGCGTCACCGAAGGCTCCCACCCGCGCGCTCATATCCTCGGCCATCAGCAGGAGGATGTTGGGACGCTCATCTGGCATACCCTGTGCCGGCGACAACCCCCACGCCAACAACATGAATACGGCACATTGCACACCCGAAAGTTTTACCATCAGTTGTCTCCACTGCGGCTGTTATCCGTCGACAAAGCCGCCTATACTGGCCTGACCACCTTGCCAAAATAGCAGTCTGGCGCTCTGCGCGTCAATTCGCAGTGGGCACACGACCGCCACTGTTCAAACCTTGTCGGCGGGTTGAATCGGACGTATTGTCGCCGTTGAGATGGAAACCGGTTTATGAACAGAGAGACCCTGCGCCGCTGCCGTGTGCTACCCGTGATCACGGCCACCGACGTTGACACAACCGTGCAGTTGTCCCGCACACTCGCCGGCAGTGGACTGCATGCCCTTGAGATCACCCTGCGCACCGCGACCGGGCTGGACTGTATTCGGGAGGTCAAGGCTGAACTACCCGACATGCTTATCGCCGCGGGCACCGTCACCAATCCCGATGAACTTGACCGGGCACTGGCAGCGGGAGCGGACTTTGCCGTCAGTCCCGGGCTTACAACCGCTTTGCTGCGGGCGGCGCGGGATCGTGACGCCTTCCTGCTACCGGGCGTCGCCTCGGCGTCAGAGGTCATGCAGGGCATGGAATTCGGTCTGGACACGTTCAAACTGTTTCCCGCAGAAGCGGTTGGGGGCATCGCGTTGCTAAAAGCACTGAGTGGACCGTTTCCTGCGGTCTGCTTCTGCCCCACCGGTGGCCTCAACACGCACAACTTTCGTGAGTACCTGGCGCTGCCCAACGTGGTCTGTTGTGGCGGATCCTGGATGCTCTCTCCCGAACTGGTCAGCAGCGGTGACTGGCAAGGCATAGCAGCGCTCGCCGCAGACGCCATGCGGCCATGACCCGGGGTACAGCCATCTACGGGGCTGGGCTGTCGTGGTCACCCTGGATCAACCAGTGAAGCGCATTGCTGAGCAGCCGGCGATATTCGGGAATGGCGTAGGTATCGGCGCTGTGGCCGATCGCGGAATAGACTGCCGCACCCTCTCCCACCCTGCGAACCCAAATGATCGGATGGTCCCCCATGCGGAGTTGCTCTCGCACCAGTGCCTGCTCCTCGATGTAGCTGCTCTCATCCAGCGTCGCCAGCACGGTGGAGGTGTCCCGGGGTGAATTGGAGAAACTGTAGAACTCATCGTTCAGCCAGATCGACGCAGGCAGGCCACTGAGCACAGGGTGATCCCGGTTTTCAAACACCAGCTGCGCCCGGGGCTGCTGTGGAATCCGTGTGGCGCCGTTGAAAGCCGCACCAATCACCTCGTTTACATACCAATCCCAGCTGAAATGGTTGTCACTCGCGCTGTGCAAACCGAGCCATTTGCCGCCGTTTTCAAGCCACCGCCGGAAATGTGTCTGCTGCGGCGGCGACAGGACACTGCCTGTGTTGTTATTCCAGACCAGCACATCGAACTGACTCAACTGTTCGGGATTGATGACGGCACCGTTGTCCGTGACGTAGATGGCGTAGCCGAGTTCTTCGGCGAGCTCGACAAGCAGCGCGTTCGCAGCAGGAATTGCTTCCGTGTGCACATAGCCACTGGTCTTGTAGAACACGAGAATCGCAGGGCTGGCCAGAGTCGGCAATACGGGTGCCTGGGTGTCGTACTCCGGTGCGCGAAACAGTCCCATCGAGCGCAGGGTGAAGTATCCCGCGGCAACCAGCAGCACTGTCGCGGCGAGCAGTCCCAGCAGTACACGCGCAAGCCATGTTTTCATTGACGTCATCGTGTTTCCTCGCTGGACGCAGGCCGGTACCAGATCGGCGAAGACCACGCACGTTCCTGTACCGTATCCGGCACTGATTCGTCGCAGCAGCCCTTGAATCCGTCCGGCAAGGCTTCGACGTCATCACAGTTCACCGCGTTGGCCACGCAGATACGCCGGTGCCACCGACACGATGGCGTCTCCACCACCCTGGCATAATACAGTGCGCTCGTCGCGGGGCTGAACTCGGGGTCACGCCATACGGTACACAGCTTGCGATAGCCCCGGGCGAGCGGTTGACAGGACTTCAAGTCTACCTGCGCCCCGCTCTCTACCGAACCCGCCACATCATGAATCTCTTCCCGGCTTTCACCCTCGGCATCCACCCAGGCCTTGATCACCTGCAGCCGCTGCAGCGCCCCACCCGGCAGGCTGGCTGTTCCGGTGTCAGCCATGGCCGCCAGCAGAAACGCCGGCGCCCGACCGTTGCGGTCTGCCGCTCGCAGTTCTCCGCCCATCGGCACACCGTTGGCATAGCCCTGTGCCACCAGGTCCACGCGCTCACAGAGATCGTCCTCGTAGTTCCACCCACCGAAGAAGCGCAGCTGAATCCGCGGACCACTTGTGGCGTAGGCCTCACGTCGCTGCATGGCGCGGTATAAGGCGTCCCGGGAGTTCTCCTCTGCGTAAAGCACGGCAAGTCCACCGGGGTTTTGCTCCACCCGATCGGGCAGTTGCGCAGCCGCACCCGTGCCACTGATATGCTGCGCGCCGTGGTGTCCGGGATGATTGTCCTCTGCCACGGCGCCACCCGCAGCCACGTGGCTGTCCGTGCCGCCAATAAAGCCGATCGCAAAAGGATTCTCTCCGAGCTCGCGTTGCAGGCGCAGGCCTTCGCGCAGGGCCTCTCGCAGGTAACGGCTGTCATCGGCCGGTGCCTCGCCAAGGAAAGGCAGGTATTTCTGAACAAAGCTGCTATAGGGAAGCTTTTCGAAACCGCAGAGCTCATCCTCGGCGCCAACCCCGCCATAACACTCCGAGTCACCCTTGTGCTGAATCAATTCCGCGAGGCGTTCGTAGCGTGCGCGCTGCGCAGCGAGGGCGGGCGTCATGCGGACGCCGGCGGTCGTCATCGGTGAAAACATCCGCCCCTGGCTCAGATTGGCATTGTGGGGGATGGTAACTGCCTCGCAGCCGTCGATGCTGTCACGGCAATGCTCGTCCAGCGCTGCCCAAAGGGCCTCCGGCGTTCGCGCATCCCGCGCACTCACCGGCGCTGCGGGCACGGCACTGTTACGGAAAATCACATTGCGATGCAGGTTGGCGCCGCCGTCGAGCCCGCTCCATTCATAGCCGATGAAGGTGGAAAAGTCGCAGGGGGCATTGTGCTGCTGCGCCGATAACACGATGTCTGACCACACCTCGGCACCGGCCAGCGCGCACTGCACATCGCCGGGCCCACACAGCGTGTCGACAGGCAGATAGCGGCCAACCAGACCCATGGCCATGCGGGTCCAGGGGCTGCTGTGACACATCCAGGCACCGGGCCCGTCATAAGCGGGGTTCTCGCAGACACGCACGGCGTCCAGCGCTTCGGCGTGATCCGTGACGGCCAGAAAATCCAGCGGGCGCTGCAACTGCACGGAGCGCAGGCTCTCGCCCAGCGCATCGTAGGGCGGCAGGTCGATACGGTGACCGCGCGCGAACTGATACGCCTCATCGGGACCCAATCGCGTATTTCCCATGCGCCAGCTGGCGTCCTGGGAGAATCGGGTGTGGACGTGGAGATCGCCAAAATACGCACGCCGCTCGGCGCTAAAGTCATTGCATGCTGCAGCACACTGGGCGCTGCTGCCCAGCAAAAGGGCAGCCACGCCAAGACTGGCGGGAAGGCGCTTCACGCCGGAACACCCCACCTGTGCGTAACGCTAGAAATTGAATTTCACCCGGAGACCCGCATAGCGCTGGCTGTCGCGTGCCAGCACCTGCCCGAGCGCCAACTGCCCGGCATATAACTGTCCGAGGTTGGCCAGTGACATCACGTAATCGTCATCAAACACGTTGTTGACAAACAGCGTGACCCGATAGGCCGCACGCTCACGTTCCACAATGCCCACGCTCAGGTCCATCAGGTCGTAGGACTCGTATTGCGTCAGCGGGTCACCGGAGAGGCTGAAGTTCACCTCATCCTGCCAGCGGTAGGAGAAGTTGGCGAAGCCGTCGAAGGGCAGCGAGGAAAAGGGCACCGTGTACTCGCCCGACAGCGTCAGCTTGTAGTCCGGTGAGTTGTTCAGCTCGGCACCGGCCAGATCCTGCACCGAGGCGCCCGGCGCGATTTCCACGCAGCCCTGCTCAACGGTTTGCCCCTGGTAACAGCGGGCGTTAGGAAACTCCTTCACCGTTGCATCAATCCAGGCAAAACCGGCCCGCAGCAGAAAGTTCTCGCCCAGCAGCGCTACGGCATCCACCTCGATACCCTGTGTCTCCAGTACACCCACATTGGAGATATCGAGCACAACCGAACCATCTTCCTGGATCAAGGTGTTCTGCGACTGGAAGTCGTCGTATTCCGTGTAGAAGGCCACCACGTTGAACTGCAGCCGCTGGTCAAGCACCGTTGTCTTCAGTCCCACTTCGAAAGAATCGGAGGTTTCTGCGGCAACCGGGTTATCCGCCTTGTCCTGATTGAAACCCGTGGCAATATCATAAGCCTGGCCCTTGTAGCCGCGGCTGTAGCTGGCAAACAGCATGCTCTGTTCATTGAGGAAGTGCTGCAGGGACAGCTTGCCCAGCACCACGGAATCCGAATCGTCTGCGCGGTAACGTGCATCGCTGGGGAAATCTGTAAAGTCGGCCGAGATTTCCTCCCGATTGTAGCGCAGACCTGCTGTCATGCTGGTGGCATCGGTGAAGCGCCAGGTACCCTGGCCGAAGGCGGCATAGCTTTCGGTGCCGGCCTCGGCTTCCCAGTCTGCCGTAAGGATACGTCGCGAAAAGCTGCGATCCGTCTGCGCGTCGGCATAGTACAGGCCGAGCAGATAGTCAAAACGGTCATACAGTGGCGACTGCAGGCGCAGTTCCTGCGAGAAAAAATCGGTTTTCACCTCGGACGCCGAGGAGATGCCGCCCTGCAGCGCGCCACCGGTGAATGCACCGGCAACGTTCACGTCCGAAAAGTCCACGTCTTCGTTGTTGCTGAAATCCCAGCTGTCGAAGGCCGTGATGGAGGTCATGGTGTAGTCATTCACGTTGTAGGTGAGCTCGAGGCTGCCGGACACATCGTCACTTTCTCCCAGTGACTCGTCATCCTGGCGAATCAGGCGATTGCCCGCACCGGGCTCGATACCCACCGCCGGGTCACCGGGCACGAAACCGAACACCCTCGCCTCCGGGTTCAGCTGATTCCAGTTGATACCGCAGCAGTTTGCCTTCTCCTCGTTGTAAGCGAGGATGAACGAGGCGCTGAGATTCTCTGTCGCATCCCAGACAAACTTGCCCCGCGCTCCCGACGAACGGCTACCGTTGAGATCGTTGCCGGTGGTGAGATTGGTCAGGTAACCGTCACGATCGTCGTAGTAGGCCATCAGCCGGTACGCGAAGGTGTCGCTGACCGGGCCGGACAGCGTGCCCACAGTGCGCAGCTGGTCATCGTCTGTCGCCACCAGCTCCAGACTGCCCTCCAGCTCGTCTGAGGGATTCTTGGTGGTGATACTCACCAGACCTGCCGAGGCGTTCTTGCCGAACAGCGTGCTTTGCGGCCCGCGCAGCACTTCGATGCGCTCTACGTCGACAAGGTTGGCCAATGCCTGCCCCGGCTGCACCTTGGAGACATTGTCGATCAGTACGGCCACGCTGGGCTCAACGCTGATACTGAAAACATTGGTCCCGATGCCGCGGATGCTGATGGTAGTCTGCTGCTTGTTGTTGCCCGAGCTCATGGTCAGCGACGGCGATATGCGTGTGATATCGGCAAACTCCTGCATGCCCAGGGTTTCAATTGCGCTGGCACCCACCGCGGTCAACGCGAGGGGCACATCCTGTGCACTTTGCTCGCGCTTCTGCGCAGTCACAATCACCTCTTCAAGGGTCTGCTGTGCGAGCGCCGCCGGGACCGCCAGGGGAAGGAGTAGAGAGACGGCCAAAGTCGTCTTGCAGGAGGATTTCAAAGTCATAGTGTGCCCCATAAACTGCGTTATCGTTTTATATTGGTATTACCACCTTACCAGAATAGCCAACATTCCTGCCGCTGACAACACAGGTCCGGGATATTCGCCAACCCTGCGCGCTCGCGGCCAGGCGTTGTCTAGAAGGTCATACTCGCGAGGAACGCGTAAGAAGATTCAGCGCTCGCCAGCGGCTGCTGCGGTGCGTCGTGTTCGACAAAGAAGTGGCGCACACCCGCATCCAGCGCTGCCGCCGTCAGCACTGGAAAGTTCAGGGTGCCGGCTCCCACATCGGCAAACGTGCCATCTACCGCCATGTCTTTCATGTGACAACTGTTGAAGCGCTTGCCATGATCCCGGAAGTAACGCAGTGGGTCCTGGCCGGCCTTGCTGACCCAGTAGAGGTCGAATTGAAACTGTACGGAGTCGGGGTCCGTGTTGGTCAGTAGGTAATCAAACGGCAACATGCCGTCCACTGGTGTGAAGTCGAAGTCATGATTGTGGTAGGCGAAGGTCATGCCGTGGCTGGCGCACAAGGCACCTGCTTCATTGAAAATATCCACCAGGCGCGCCAGCGCTGCGCGGTCTTTCATGTCGGCCGGCGATACCGCCGACAGCACGATCGATTCGTAGCCCATCACCGCCGCTTCCGGCAACATTGCCCGCAGGTTGTCCAGTATACGATCGGTTCCGGAGAGCTGGAAAAACAGTTTGATCGCCTCGTCCCTGGGCAAACTGGCAATATCCACGTTGTCGGGTATTTGCGGCCGAAGCCGACCAAACGGTGCCCGCAGGCCCAGCTGCTTCAGTTGACCTTGCACCGCGTGCGGCTCGCGACCATAGAGGCCGCCCACGGTCGAAAACTCCACTTCGCGGTAGCCCATGTCTGCCACTGCACGCAGGGTGCCCTCGAAATCTTCACTCATGGGACCATGCACCGTGTAGAGCTGCAGTCCAATCACCTCCAGCCGGCGCTGGGGGGCCGCGATGGCGGGCAGCAGGCTCGACACATACAACCCGCTTCCCAGCGCAGCGGCCTGTGTCAAAAAACGTCGTCTATTCATTATTGTCATCCCCCCCGGAGTGCGCCTCTTCGTTGACGCAACGACTTATTTTGGTCTTACCACCTTGCCAATATGCACAACGGAGGACGCAAAGGCAAGCCCCGTCGACCTGAGGTACCGGTGGTACGGGGCCAGCGGTGTTGGCTTTCAACCCTTGCGGCTTGCCGGAATGCGTTGATCTCCCCGGTAAATGATCAGGGTATCCACGGTTCCGTCGCTCTCGACCACGAACTCCAGTTTCACGCTGTCTTCACCGCCACCCGCAACGAACACATTATCGTCCAGCTGCGTCAGAAGCCCCCCACCCTGCATGGTAGCCTCCATGTGCAGACCCTCAGCCTGTTCACTGATGGTGATGGTAATGAAGCTCACCGAGTACTCACCCAGGAAAGGCCCGAAGCCACGGTCCACCGGCACTTCGCGCAGTGCCTCCACCGTCCAGGGCTGGTTGCGCGCCGCACTGCTGGCGCGAATATTCGCCGCCTGCTCGACGGAGACCGCATCGGCTGTATTGCCCCAGGCGCGACGCAGGTAGGTCATCAGCCCGGCCAGCACCTCATCCGTCAACTCGGGCAGATGTCCGTGGGCTGGCATCACACCGTTAAAACTCTCACCGTTGACTTCCAGCGGGCCCACCAGGCCCTGCAGGATAATGCGCCCCAGCCACTCCGGCGGCCCTGTTACCCATTCTACGCCGGCAAGGGCGGGTGCCAGCCCGGCAATACCTGCGCCATCGGCGCCGTGACAGGATGCGCACTGGACGTAAAAGGTTTCACCGCGTTGCATCAACCGGCGCTGTTCCGCCGTCAACGGCTCAATGCCCTGCGCCAGCAAATCCCCGGGCCAGGTGAAGGCACGACGTCCAGACAGTCGCGCCTCACTCAGTGCATCATTTACCGTGTCGTCACCGACGGCAAAAATGGGGGGCACCTCGGCCAGGCGGGCCGGCTCAAAACCGGTTTGCCGGGTCAGGCCACGCAGCGCCTGCAGCATGGCAATCTGCTGCCAGGCTCGGCCGCCATCGGCGCTCGCCACGCGTTCCAGCAGCGTGTTCAGCTGGGGGTTAGCCAGCTCGGTAGACTGCATGTCACCGCGCAGGTGGCGGTAGGCATTTACCGCCAGGGTGCCCAGCGCCTCTGCCTTCGCGGAACTCTGGCCGACAAAGGCCGGATCGGTCATAAGAAGCGCGAGAAACGGCATTTCCTGACCCGTGACCGCGCGGATCACCGCCTGCCTGACGTACACGCTGTCGATGTTTGCAATGAGCGCCTGCCGCAACTGATCGCGCACCGCATCACGCTCGGCATAGCGACCGAGTGCGAGGGCCAGCTGCATCTGTACCCGCTCCGGCGCCTGCGCGAGACTGCCGGCGAGCGCCAGCATGTCCTCGGCGGAAAGCAGTTCGCTACCGGCCCTGAGCGCCTGTACCTGCCGCCAGGGGTCTTGCCCCTGTACGACCTCCAGCACCAGGTCGCGCTGCAGTTCTTCGCGGCCAGCCAGTGCCCACAGGGCATGAATGGCGGCCCTGCTGTCATTGCCACGTACAACCCGGCTGAGCGCTGCGGCGAGAGGCTCGTCGCGCGCTAGCAGGAGGCGCTGGGCCGTCTCCCGTACCCAACCGTTGCCACTTGCGAGCAGTTCGACGAGTTCCTCGCCGCTGGCGGCGGCGAAGTCCGGCACGCTACTGGCGGCTGCGCGATCGCTGCGCACGATGCGCCAGATGCGGCCCATGCCCAGGGGTTTGTCGAGCTTGCGATGCAGAATCTGCTCTCGCAGTTCATCAGTGAGATACTGGGTGTCCTGTACGATGCCGCGGTACATGTCGATAATGTAGAGATTGCCGTCGGGCCCGTTCATCGCATCGACAGGACGGAAACGCTCGTCCGTGGACCCCAGGAACTCGCGCTCGCCCCATTGCTCGTCGGGGTACAGGACGTGCTCTGCCCGCAGGTTGATACCCTCCTCCCGGATGCGCAGGTGGGCCACGACGTTTGCCGCGACTTCGGGCACGAAAACATCGTTGGCATACTCCGGGCCGAACTGGTCCCCCCGGTATACCGCGAGACCGCTTACCCCGGTCGCCTTGTGCAGCCGGCCATCGGGGCGCAGCGTCCCCTCGAGGTAGGCGCGGTTAACACCGGGGTTGACGCGCACGGAGAACACTTCACTGGGGTCCGTCAGGTTGACTCCGATTCCGGCGTGACCGGCAACCCCTTCCGAGGTGACCAGATCTTCACCGGTAACGAAGTCAGCCTGCAGCCAGGTGGAGTTGTGGTTATAGAAAAAGCGCCCGCGATCATCGAAGTCCATGCCCCACTGCCCACGGTTGGGCCCCTCGCGAACCGTCAGCCGGTCCCCGTGCAAGCGGAAGCTGCGACTGGACTTGGCGTTATACAGCCAGTTGTCGAGACCAACGATCAGGCCATTCTCGAGATGCTCAACATTACCCTCATCAAAGTTGGGGGCGTAGTCGCCAATGCGCCGGGGCTGCTCGCAGGTGGCATCTGCTGTCGGTAGCTCACAGAGCCAGAGGTTGGGTGGTTCGCCAACCAGGATACCGGCGTTGGTGACCGCGACCGCGCGCGGATTGACCAGTTTTTCCAGAAAGGCAACCGACTCATCCATGCGACCGTCACCGTCTGTATCCCTAAGGCGCACAACACGGCCCACGGGCTCATCCCTGCCATTGCCGTAGGCGTCCGGCATGTAGCCGCGCATCTCCACAACATACAGACGGCCGAACTCATCCCACGCCATGGCAACGGGATCCTCGACCAATGGTTCCGCGGCGACCAGCTCAACGTCAAATCCCGGGGCGATGCGAAACCGCTGCAAGGCCTCAGCGGGCGAGAGGACGGGCGCCGGATCGTTGTCCAGTGTCTTGTAGAAATCGTCGCGCCCTTCATCGACACCAGCGGCACCCCGCCGCAACTCAAACCACCACCAACCCCCCGCCACGAGGGAAGCAGCCAAAACCGCAAGCAGCACTTTTTTCATAAATGACCCATATCGTATTATTGGTTTCCGCTCTGCCTGCGGCGTGTCACGCGCCCAAGCGCCAAACCAGTGCCACGCGCACGGTCCGACCCGCTGCGGGAAAGCCAACCGCCGTTTGATAGCGCTCATCCAGCAGGTTGTCGATGGCAAGTTCGGCGCTCAGTGCTGGCCTTGCGCGCCAGTGGACACGCCAATCAAGGCGCTGGTAATCATCGAGCGTACTCACCACCGTCTGCCCCGTATGCAGAGAGGCGGCGGGGACCTCGCCATTCCACTCCAGATTGAACCCCGTGCGCCAGCGCGGCAGGAACGCCCAATCCAGCCAGGCGCCCCCCTTCCACTCCGGGCGCCCGAGTAGCGCGGTATCCTCACCGACAACGTCGATATCTGTGTAGGTCGCATGCACTTGCAGCGAAACGCGCTCATGCGGCGTCCAGTTGAGCAGCCATTCCACCCCACGGCTCTCTACCTCGCGCCGGTTCACGTTGGTGAACGCCTCTGGATCGAAATCGATCAGGCCCTGATACTGGTTAACAAACCCCGTTGCGGTAACACGCAGGGATGCAAGTGCCTGCCATTCAAGACCCAGGTCCCAGGCATCAACCGTCTCCGGCATCAGGTCAGGGTTCCCCACCAGCGCGTGCCCCAGGGCGAAAAAGCTGGGCAATTTGAAGCCCTGCCCCCAGTTTACGAGCACAGTCAGCGAGGGCGACACCATATAGCGGGCCCCCAGCCGTGTTGTGTTCTCGGCCGCGAAGCCATCTGGCTCATCACGGCGCAGGCTCGCCTGCAGCAGCAGGGCACTCACCGGTCGCACCCGCAGATCCACGAACGCGCCGGTCGTGCTGCGTGAGAGCGCGTAGTCCGTTGGCAACCTCACGCCAACGTCCAGGTAGCCCTCACTGTCACCGCGCTCATCGCGATAATCGGCGCCAACGCTGACAGCATGGGCTTCTGACAAGGTAAACGTGTTCACCCAGTTCAACTGGTCGCGCGTGAACTCCGTGTCGCTGCCATTGGGCGGCACGTTGGTGTAGGGCGCTACACCGGGCGAGCGATAGTCTTCCGACTGGGTAAAGTGGCTGCCCGCGATCCGGCTCTGCCACATGTCACTGAACTGCGCATCCCAGACCAACGCCGCGGTGGTGTTGCGAAAGTCCGCACGATCCAGCGCGTCGCTGGTGGCGAACAGCGGGCCGCCGCTCTGCTCCGGGTAACTGCGGCGCTCACCCTCCCTGTGGCTCAGCTGCAAGCCCAGGTCGTGATTCGCATGCGGCTGCCAGCGCGCTCGCAAGCCGGCGCTGTCCAGGTCGCGTTCGCTGCCCGCCACTGCTTCCGCGCCGTTGCGCGAGCTCAAATCGAGCGCGACACCCAGATCACCCGCGGTCACAGCCGAGGTGAAGCTGATGTCCCGAAACCCCCGCTCTCCCAGCTCCGCGCGCAGCGTTGGCAACCGGGGTTCACGGGGGTCGCGGCTGATAATATTGATCACGCCACCCATGGCATCCGAGCCGTATACCGCCGATTGCGGACCGCGCACGATCTCGATACGTTCGATGGTCGCCGGATTGATATTGCCGATATCGTGACTGCCGCCACGTGAATTGGTCGGGTCATTCAGCGCCACACCGTCCAGCAGCACCTGCGTGAAATTCGCCTCCCCGCCGCGGATCGACACCGAGGTCAGGCCACCGCCGCCACCCTGCTCTTCCACCAGCACGCCGGGCACGGTGCGCAGCACATCGCCGAGCTGCTGCTTGTTCAGGCGCTGTAGATCAACGGCATCCATCACCGTCGTGGAGGCGGTCAGTTCCGACAAGGGCGATGGCACATAGCTCCCGGTGACCACAATGGTTTCCAGCTCCTCTGCCGCGACGGCGCAGGACAGGCTCGCCGCGACGACCAGGGCCCCGGCCTGACGTCTGCTTACACGCTCAGACATGATTCACAGCTCCGCGCTGCTCGGCCCAGCGCTGTGCCTGCATGCTCAACTCTGCGGCCCGCAGCGCATGCTCCTGCAGCATGGCGTGCTCGCTGCGGTGCAGACAGTCGAGAATAAGCTGGCCGAAAAACGGAAAGCCGGTTTGCCCGAGACACTCTTCCGCAGTTTCACCTTCGGCGTTGACCAGAATCAGTTTCGACGCCGGCGCCTGTGCCGTAACGTCCAGATACTTGCGCAGTTCCAGGGTACCCTCGGTGCCGACGATGAAAGTGCGACCGTCACCCCAGGTGCGCAGGCCTTCCGGGGTGTACCAGTCAACGCGACAATAGAATGATGCACCGTTGTCACCGGTCATCGACACTTCACCGAAGTCCTCCAACCCCGGCTTATCCGGATGACTGAAGTTGGCAACACGGGCGTAGTTGATGGTGGCATCCTCGCAGCCGGCATAGGTGAGGAACTGCTCGACCTGATGGGAACCGATATCCGTGAGAATGCCGCCGTAGGCGGTCTTATCAAAGAACCAGTCTGGGCGGGTCGACCGGGAGAGGCGATGTGGCGCCAGGTTGAGAACCTGCAGCACCCGGCCGATAGCGCCAGAAGCAATCAGCTCACCCGCGCGCCAGGCGGCATCGTTGTGCAGGCGCTCGGCGTAGTACACCGCGTACTTGCCGCCGGTTCGCGCCAGCACATCCTTTACCTGTGCCAGCTGCTCAAGGGTGGTGAACGGGGATTTATCGGTGAAATAATCCTTACCCGCCTCCAACACGCGAATCCCCACTGCCGAACGCCTGCAGGGAACGGCCGCCGCACACACCAGCCGTATTTCAGGGTCATCCAGAATATCTTCAAAGCGATCCACCGCGCGGGCCTCCGGGTAGGTCGCAAGAAACTTCTGCAGTCGACCGGGATCGGGGTCATACACCGCTTTCAACGTTGCCCCCGCATCGCGCAAGCCGTTCACCTGACCGTAGATATGCCCGTGATCCAGAAATGCTGCGGCGATGACGAATTCGCCGCTGTCGACAACCCGCCTGGCACTGCCCGTTGGCGCGTAACCCGCGCCGTCCCTGATGTTAACCAAAACCTGCTCCCTAGAAGACGTTCAACGCAATCCCGGTGCTGTACACAACGCTCGCCAGAACCGCCAGGATGCACAGCAGCATCGCGCTATTGTAACCAACTGCGCGCAGGCCGCGGGGGCGGTCAGCACCGAGATAGGCGCGCTTGTTGTTGAGCAACAGCCAGCCTACGTAGGCGATGGGCAATAAAAACCCGCAAATTGCCGAGGTCGGCAGCACCACATAGGCGCCCATGGTTGACCAGAGGAAAACACCGAGCACCGCCGGCGTGGGCAATAACAGCGCCAGCCTGTAGCGCCTCGAGTGAAAGCTCCAGCCGAACAGTTCTGCGGCGGCAGCGCCACAGCACAGCATGTGCATCACCAGTGAGCCGACGGCCATGCCCAGCACGCCTAAGGCGAACACCAGGCGGCCCGTTACGGGCCCCATGCCGGCATCGACAAACATCTGGCCCGCCTGCGCCGGGCTGAGTTTGCCCTGGATATTCAGCTCGCTGCCATGAAACGCTGCCGCGGCTGCAATGGCCACCAGGCTGGTGACGAGGATATAGGGCAGCACCAGACCCAGAACAATGTCGTAGCGCGCCAGCTCGCGGTGCTCCCGCCCCCAGCCGCGCTCCAGCAGCGTGTAGCCGTATACGAAGGTCATATTGATACCCACGGCCGTGCCGAGCGCTGCCATGACCGTGGTTACGCCCGCGGTGTCATTGGGCAGCGAGCGCGGCACAAACCCGGCCATGGCCGCCCCCCAGTCCACCTGCCCATTGAAAGACGCCGTGGCAACCACCCAGGCGAACGCCAGCACGATCATGGACGTGAGCAACTTGATTGCGGTTTCGAAGATCCGCACAGGACGGCCCCCCGCGCCATAGTTCCATGCGGTAAATGCGCACATCGCCCACACCAGCAGCGCCAGCAAGAACAGGAACCCTTCCCGCAGGCGACTGTCTGCGCTGTCCTGCAGGCTGAAGCCGGTACCCACCGCGATGATTTCCTCCAGCATGCCGGCGCTCAGCGGATAGTGGGAAAACCCCCAAATCACGCTGGATGCCAGAGCAGCTGCTGCCCACGCCCAGGCGAGGCCTCTGTTCACATGACCGCGCATGGCGCGATAGGGGCGCTCGCCGGTGCTCAAGGTCTGGTAGGACAGCGCAAACAGCATGATGCAGCCGATCAGCATGGAGGCAGGTTGCACCCACAGCAGTTCGTAGCCGTAGACGGCGCCAATGGTCAGCGAAGTAATGGCACTACCTCCCCCCAGCGTCATTGCGCCCTGCAGCCAGCCGGGCCCACTCATCCGCAAATAGACCGGTATGCGGGCCAACAGCGGCTTCCCGGCAAGTGCCTGCAAGGTCTGGCTTTCCACACTCGGTACGGTCACGGGGCTTTCCTTCTTTATGGCGTGGGGCTAGCGGTACGAGCGGCTCATATCAACGCTGGCCTCAATGGCGGCCTTCTCGCGCAGGGTCGAATGCCGAATCTTTTCATCCAGAGCCGCCTGGTAGCGTGCCGCGTCAATGGGCAGGTCCACCGCCTCACCTGTCCACGCTGACAGCAAGATGGCGTTGGCCAGCGACAGCGATGCCAGGCCGTCTTCGGCGGGTGCAACCAACGCCTCGCCGTTGCGGATACCCTGCACAAAATTCGCCAGAATACGCGCATGCTGGTTGACCTGGCGGTCGGGTGTGATGTCAGTCGTCCGGCAGTCGGGCATGCCGAACATCTCACGGGTTTCATGGCTGTACACCGAGGTCGCCGGGGAGTTGCGTGTGTGCCAGAGGCGCTCGCCATCAAACAGCAGGCTGCCGCAGTCACCCACGATTTCCAGCCGATTGCTGCCCGGTGCCTCGCCGGTAGAGCCAATAAAAACACCGCTGGCCCCGTTCGCATACTCGAAAAAGGCCGTGGCCTCGTCTTCAACTTCAATGGCGTGATATCGACCGAAGCCACAAAACCCGGTTACGCGCTGCGGCATGCCGCAGAGCCACTGCAGAATATCCAGATTGTGTATGCACTGATTGAGCAACAGCCCGCCACCCTCTCCGCGCCATGTTGCGCGCCAGTCACTCACCTGAAAATACACGTCCGGGCGGAACCAGTTGGTCATATTCCACTGACAGCGGGTGATGGAGCCGAGCCCACCGTGTTGGAGGATGCCACGCATGGTGAGGAATAGCGGGTCGACACGCTGATTGAGCATCACGGCAAACACCTGCCCTGCACCGGCTGTCGCAAGCAGCTGCTCGCCCTCCTGCACCGAGAGCCCTATCGGTTTTTCCATCATCACATGCAGGCCGGCCTTGAGCGCATAGTCGCCCGCTTCCCGGTGCGTGAAGGTGGGGCTGGCAATCAGCACGGCGTCACACAACCCGGAATCGACCAGCTCCCGGTAGTCGCTGAAATGGGGCACCGCCAGTTCCGTGGCGATAGGGTGTGGCTGTCGGCTGCACACGGCGGCCACCCGACACGCGGGGACCTGACCGCCGACAATGTGCCTTATGTGCTGCTGGGCGATATTCCCCAGACCGATGATACCAAGGCGTACCTGCTGCGTAGAACTCATGACACCTCGCCTGATGGGCTTTTCGGACCACTGACTTGCCTCGCCCGGCCTGCTCGTGCAGACTGGGCATCTGGCAAGGTGGTAGGACCAATCTAGGGTCTCAATTGAAGCCCACCGTGTCAACAAATGTGCGTCTCCGGCAGGTAACCGGACAGATCCGACTGACAGGTAACTCGACTATGCAGGAAACATGGCGCTGGTTCGGCCCCAACGACCCAATCAGCCTTCAGAGCATCCGCCAGGCGGGCGCAACGGGCATTGTCACCTCGCTGCACCATATTCCTACCGGTGAAGCCTGGCCGCTGGCAGACGTGCTGGAACGCAAACAGCTGATTGAGGACGCCGGTCTGAACTGGGCTGTGGTCGAAAGCATTCCGCTGCACAATGACCTGAAAACGCGCACTGGCAATTACAGGCAGCTGCTTGAGAACTATCTGACCTCGATCCGCAACGTGGGTCTTGCCGGCATCAAGGCCGTTTGCTACAACTTCATGCCCGTTGTCGACTGGACCCGCACCAACCTCTCTTACACCCTGCCCAACGCCAGCCAGGCGTTGCGCTTTGAAATGACCGACTTCGCTGCCTACGACGTTTACCTGCTTGAGCGGCCCGGTGCCGAGAACGATTACGAGCCGGCCCTGCTTGAGCGTGCACGCACCCGCTTCGAAGCCATGAGTGAAACCGAGCGGGACCTGCTGGAAAAAAACATCATCGCGGGATTACCGGGCGGAGAAGGCTCGTACGATCGGGAGGGGGTGCGCCGGGCGATTGCGGAATTCATTGCGCTGGGAACAAACGGCATGCGCGAGAGCCTGCTGCACTTTCTACGCGCCGTCGTCCCCGTTGCAGAGGAAGTGGGCGTGCGCCTGTGCATCCACCCGGACGATCCGCCTTTTTCCCTGTTCGGCCTGCCGCGCGTGGTCTCCACGGCAGAGGACGCCCGCATCATCCTGTCCTCCGTGCCCAGCCCAAGCAATGGGTTGACGCTGTGTGCCGGCTCCTTTGGTGCCCGCGCAGACAACGACCTGATCGCTATCGCACGTGAATTCGGCGAACGCATCTACTTCGTGCATCTGCGCAACATACGGCGGGAATCTGATGGCTCTTTTTATGAATCCGACCACCTTGATGGTGACAACGACATGGTCGGCCTGATCAGCGCGCTGCTTGACGAAGAGGCGCGCCGCACGCGAGAGGGGCGCGCCGACCCGATTGCCATGCGTCCGGATCACGGTCACCTGATGGGGGATGAAATCGGCAAGCCGGGTGTAAACCCCGGCTATTCCTATACTGGAAGATTAAAAGGCCTGGCCGAATTGCGGGGTGTTACCCACGCCCTGACGGCGCTGCGCCGGTCAGCCGGGAACCCCGCGTCATGATTGCCCCCCGGTGCTGCACGACCTGTGCCGCCAGCTGTTGCGCCGCTGTCATGGAGGCGACCAGGGACGCGCCTTGAAGCCGCGCGGCGAGGTAGCCGGCGGCGAAGGCGTCTCCCGCACCGGTGGTATCTACCGCCTGCACAGCGGGCGCCTGCACCTCTTCTACGTCACCTCCCGCCGAAACCCCCCAGGCACTCAGAGCCGGCGTCTTGATGATCAGCTCATCCAGCTTGAAACGGCTGTAGAAAGCGCAGCACTGCTCCACCGTCGCCACCTGCCAGAGCAGGGTTTCATCTTCCAGCGTAGGCAGCACGACATCACACAGCGGCAGCACAGCGAGATAATGCTCGCGGGCCTCATCCAGCGAATGCCAGAGCCGCGCGCGCACATTGGGGTCGAAAACCACCCGACACCCTCTCGCCCGCAAGGCCCGCAAATACGTTTGCAGGTTATCGAAACCACTGCGGCACACCGCCAGGGTAATGCCGGAAAAATAAAAGACGTCAGCCGCGGGCAGCGGCGGCAGGCGGTCGAACAGTTGGCGCGCGGGGCTGGAATCCCGCCAGTAACTGAACTCCCGCTCGCCTGAGTCGGTGTTGCTTATGACGTACAAGCCGGGCTGCCGGCCCGGCACACGCCTTACGCTGGAGGCGTCAATGCCCTCAGCCGCAAGAAACCCGAGGATTTTCCCCGAAAACGCGTCGTCGCCCACCGCACTGAGATACTGCACGCACATCCCGGCCCGGGCCAAATAGACCGCTGTATTCAGCGTGTCTCCCGCAATATTCTGGGCGTAGAGGCCGGGCTCGCCGGCTGGCGCCAGCTCAATCATCGCCTCCCCGGCGCAGCAGATAGTGGTATGCCCCGACACAGGCCCTCCTTGCGTGATGTGACAGCAACCCCTTCGTCGGTATTGGTCCGGCCACTTTACCAGAAAAAGAGTCTGAGCTATTCTGCCCGGGCTGACAAGCGGTATGATCGCCTCCTGCGCACACGACATATTCATTGAGCGGTCACGCCAGACGGGCACGGAGGCAGAGCATGAAGATTCAGGCAGTCAAGGTTCAGCGACTGTACTTGCAGGTCGCCGATCAGCTGCGAGAGTTGATCAACAGCGGCTCGCCTGCGCCGGGCGAACGACTGCCCTCAGAACGCGATCTCGCCGAACAGTTCGGCGTGGGCCGGCCCACCATACGCGAAGCGATGATCGCGTTGGAAATTGCCGGTGTCGTGCAGATCCGCTCAGGGTCCGGCGTTTACGTGCTGAAACGCTCCGGGAACAATCTCGCGGCAGAGGAAGACCACGGCGCCGGGCCTTTCGAAATTCTGGAGGCACGCCTGCTTATTGAGGGCGAAGCCTGCGCACTGGCTGCCGAACGGCTTGATGCGCAACAGCTGGCACGCCTGGACACCCTGCTCCAGGACATGGAGCAGGAAAACCTCCAGCAGACGGTCACCGAGCGCGCCGACGAGGAATTCCACTGCCTGATTGCAGAGGCCGCGGGCAACAGTGCCATCGCCACCACCGTTCGCTGGCTCTGGAAACTGCGCAACGAGTCCGAGATCAGCACCCACTTTCACCAGCGGGTCCGGCAGGAGGGCAGCCGACCGATCATAGAGGATCACCGCAAAATTGTGGCGGCACTGAAGAAGCGGAACCCGGCCGCCGCACGCCGGGCCATGCGCAAACATCTCCAGCGCGTGATCGACTCCCTGCTGGAGCAACGTTAGGAAACCACTGTGTCAAACCCTCTGGTTATGCATCCGCAGCGACTCTTTGCCAGCTGTCCAACACAGCGTGCCATTGCCACCGAGCTGTACGAAGCCGTCCGCAGCCTGCCGATTATCAGCCCACACGGACACACCGACCCCCGCTGGTTTGCAGAGAATATGCCCTTCGCAAACCCGGCAGACCTGCTGATAAAACCCGACCACTATTTGCTGCGCATGCTCTACAGCCAGGGCATCGACCTGGAAACCCTGGGGCTGTCCTCCGCGGAGGCCGGGGATGGCCTTGCGAGTGCCGACCCCGAGCAGGTGTGGCAGGTTTTTGCGGCGCACTATCACCTGTTTCGAGGCACGCCAACGCGCCTGTGGATGGATCATGTGCTGGCCGAGGTTTTTGGTGTGGAGGAGCAACTCGGCGTCGACAGCAGCAGCCGCATCTATGCCAGCATCAGTAACCAACTGGGCAAGCCGGAGTTCCTGCCGCGAGCGCTGTTCGAGCGTTTCAATATCGAAGTACTCGCCACCACGGAATCCCCCCTCGACCCGCTCATCGCCCACCAGGCCCTGCAGGCTGACCCATGGCAGGGTCGCGTCATCACCGCATTCCGTCCCGATCCGGTCGTGGACCCCGACTACGAGGGCTTCGCGGGCAACGTACAGCAGCTGGCCGCGCTGTCGGGTGAAGACTGTGACACCTACGCCAGTTATCTGCGAGCCCTGCGAGAGCGGCGTGCTTTCTTCAAATCCATGGGTGCCACGTCAACCGATCACGGCCACCCGAGCGCGCACACAGAAGATCTGCAAGCCGCTGATTGCGAGCGCCTGTACCGCGCCGCCCTCAAGGGCGAACTCACGTCAGGGGACGCCGAGCGCTTTCGCGGCCAAATGCTGCTGGAAATGGCCCTGATGAGCATTGACGACGGACTCGTCATGCAGCTGCATCCCGGCGTCTATCGGAACCATAATCCCCAGCTGTTCACGCGCTTCGGGCGTGACAAAGGTGCCGACATTCCGCTGCCCGGGGAGTTTGTCCGGCAGCTGAAACCCCTGCTGGACCGCGTTGGCAACCGCAGTGACTTTACCCTGATACTCTTCACCCTGGACGAGACCACCTACGCCAGGGAGCTGGCACCTCTCGCGGGGCACTATCCCGCGCTGAAGCTCGGACCGGCCTGGTGGTTTCACGACAGCCCCGAGGGCATGCTGCGCTACCGGCAGCAAATCACCGAAACAGCCGGGTTCTACAATACGGTTGGCTTCAACGATGACACACGGGCCTTTCTCTCCATTCCGGCCCGACACGACGTTGCGCGACGCATCGATGCCCGGTTCCTCGCCCAGCTCGTCGCTGAACATCGTTTGCAGCTGGATGAGGCGCACCAGTTGATGCAGGACCTGACCTGCAATCTCGCGCGCGCCGCATACAAGCTATAAGGAACTGCCGTGAAGCGACTGTCTGTGGATACATGCCGTCTGCTGTCCAACGCAGTGCTGCGGCCCGACTACGACCGGACCACGCTGCGTCCCGGCATCCTCCATCTCGGCGTGGGCGCATTTCACCGTGCACACCAGGCTGTCTACACCGACACCGCATTGCAGCGCAGCGGCGGGGACTGGGGCATCATCGGTGTGAGCCTGCGCAGCGACAGTGTGGCACAGCAGCTCAATCCTCAGGACGGCCTGTACACCGTGCACAGTGAGGATGCCGATGGCGAGCAGACCCGTCTGGTGGGCTCAGTACTGGAGGTGCTGGTGGCACCGCAGGCAGCGGCCGCTGTTGACGCCTGGATGGCCGAGCCGTCGATCAGGATCATAACGCTCACGATTACCGAGAAAGGTTACTGCCTGGGTGCCGACGGCTGGTCACTCGACCTCGCGAACGCGCAGATCGTGCAGGACATGCAGGCTCCCGGGGCAGCACGCAGCGCCATCGGCGTGCTCGCACGGGGACTGCTGCAACGCTTCAATCATGGCGCCGCACCCCTCAGCATTGTCAGCTGCGACAATCTTACCGAGAACAGCGCTCGGCTGCGCCAAGTGCTACGGCAGTATCTGCAAGCCTGTCACCCCCACATCCTGCCCTGGCTCGATGAGTCCGTCGCCTTCCCCTGCTCCATGGTGGACCGCATCGTACCCGCCACCAGCGCCAGCCGTTTGAGCGAACAAGCCCGCCTGCTGGGTTTGCGGGATGAGGCTGCGATTGTCACCGAACCCTTCACGCAGTGGATTATCGAAAACAGCTTCGCCACCGAGATACCTGACTGGCCGTGCGCCGGTGCGCAGCTGGTCGCCGACGTGCGTCCCTTCGAGGCCGCCAAGCTGCGCCTGCTCAATGCCAGCCACTCCGCAATCGCCTACCTCGGGCTGCTCCTGGAAAAAGACACGGTCGCCGACTTTATGGCGGAGCATGCGCTGAAACAGTTTGTGCAGCGGTTGATGTCTGCAAACCTGATGCCGGCACTACGAGTCCCATCAGACTTTGACCTGGGCCACTACGCCGAACAACTCCAGCGCCGCTTCGAGAACCCCAGGCTGCATCACCGTTGTGCGCAAATTGCCATGGATGGCAGCGAGAAAATCCGCCAACGCTGGGTGGAGACCCTGGAAACGCTTCCTGGTGACTCCCTGCTGCTACGGGCGCTGGCCGGCTGGTGCTATCTGGTATTGGCAACCGACATTGAGCTTGACGATCCGCGACGAGGCGAGCTGCTTGCGCTACGCCGCAATACGGCCCCACTGGGCCAACGACTGCGCGAGTTACTGCGCTGCATCAATATCGACCGCGCTGACGATCCCGACTGGCAGGAACGTCTTGCTTGCCTTGAGCGTCACTATGCGAGCATTGCCGATGGCGGCATTCGATCGTTGCTGACCTTGCCGGCACCGGGGAGGCCCAACGCCTGACCGTACTCGGCAACTTGCCATACCTCGACAGCAGCCCCCCAAGCCCGTATAGTGCCGGCCCGCTGTACGCCACCGCATAGCCGCGCTGGTACATCCATTCCCCCTTGCACGCGCGCAGGAATACGCTCTTGATTACCACCGCGAATATCACCATGCAGTTCGGTGCCAAGCCGCTGTTTGAAAACATTTCCGCCAAGTTTGGTAACGGCCACCGCTATGGTCTGATCGGTGCCAACGGCTGCGGCAAATCCACTTTCATGAAGATCCTCAGCGGTGCGCTTGTCCCCACCGCGGGCAACGTATCGATCGAGCCCGGCTGCTCGGTGGGCATCCTGAACCAGGACCAGTTCGCCTTAGAGCACTACAGTGTGGTCGATGCCGTGATCATGGGTGATGTGGCGTTGTGGAAGGTAAAGCAGGAGCGCGAGCGCATCTACGCCCTGCCGGAAATGAGCGAGGAGGACGGCATGCGTGTGGCGGAGCTGGAGGTACAGTTCGCCGAAATGGACGGCTATACCGCGGAAAGTCGCGCCGGCGAACTGCTGCTGGAAGCGGGCATTGATGAATCCCTGCATTTCGGGCTGATGAAGCAGGTGGCACCGGGCTGGAAACTGCGAGTATTGCTGGCACAGGCACTGTTTGCCGACCCGGACATCCTGTTGCTGGACGAGCCGACCAACAACCTCGATATCCACAGCATCAACTGGCTGGCCGGCGTGCTGAACCAGCGCAAAAGCACCATGATCATCATTTCCCACGACCGCCACTTCCTGAACGCGGTGTGCACCCACATGGCGGATATCGATTACGGCGATTTGCGCATCTACCCCGGCAACTACGAGGCGTTTGTGGCTGCCTCCACCCTGATTCAGGACCAACTGCAAGCCGGTAACGCGAAAAAATCCGCGGAACTGGAAGAGCTGCAGAGCTTTGTGAATCGCTTCTCGGCGAATGCGTCCAAGGCCAAACAGGCCAGCTCACGCGCCAAGAAAATGGAGAAAATCAAGCTGGACGAGATCAAGCCCTCCAGCCGGGTGTCGCCCTACATCACCTTCAAACAACACAAGAAGCTGCATCGGCAGGCCCTGCTGCTGGAAGGGCTCGCACACGGCTTTGACGGCGCGCCGCTATTCAGCGGTGGACAGATGATTCTGGAAGCGGGTGCGCGCCTCGCCGTGATTGGCGAAAACGGTGCCGGCAAGACCACATTCCTGCGCTGCCTGCTGCAGGAGATCCAGGCCAACAGCGGCGCGGTAAAGTGGTCGGAAAATGCGGTCGTCGGCTATTGCCCGCAGGACAGCAGCGCCGATTTTGAGGGAGACCTCACCATCTTCGAATGGATGACCCAGTGGCGCATGCCACGGCACGACGACCTGGCAGTACGCGGTATGCTGGGCCGGCTACTCTTTACCGCCGACGATGCGAACAAAAAGGCCAGCGTGTGCTCGGGGGGCGAGAAAAACCGACTGATGTTCGGCAAGCTGATGATGATGGACAGCAACGTGCTGATCATGGATGAGCCGACGAACCACATGGACATGGAATCCATCGAGGCGCTGAACAAGGCGTTGGCCAACTACGACGGCACGCTGATCTTCGTCAGCCATGACCGGCAGTTCGTCTCCTCACTCGCGACTCGCGTGGTTGAAATCAAGGACCAGTCCCTGATCGACTTCCAGGGAACCTACGATGAGTATCTCTCCGACAGGGCCAGGGCAGAGGCCAGGGCCGCCTGAGCAATGCGGCGAGCCCTTCTTTCACGGCACAATCCACAGGCAAATGCATGAGAACCATCGATATCACCCGCGAACCGGTTGAGCTGTACAAGATCCTCAAATTCGAAGGGCTGGTGGCGACGGGGGGCGAGGCAAAACTGCTGATTGCCGACGGTCAGGTGCGCGTCAACGGCGAAACCGAAACCCGCCGACGGCGCAAAATGCACAGCGGCGATATGATCGAGTTTCGGGGCGAGCGCTTTACCTTGCATCTGGCATAATGGGCCCGGCGCACGTGGAGCACCTTCGCTAAGGGTCGACCCCGGCGCACACTTTTCGGGCCAGCAGTACCAGGGGGCAAACCGTGTCTCAACAACACCTGCAGCAATTGCGTCAGCTGATGGCCTACGAGGCCTCGCGGAATGCACCTCCCGCAGATTTCCCCCGGTTGCCCCCCCTGCCCTCGGCTCGCTACACCGATGCGGCCTTCCACGCCCTCGAACAGGACATCCTGTTTCGAAAAACCTGGCTACTGGCTGCGCATCTGGACGAAATCCCTGAACCCGGCTGCTTCCAGCGTTGGGATATCGCAGGTGCACCTGTGGTGTTGGTGCACGCTGATAACGGCGATATCCACGCGCTGATCAACCGCTGCAGTCATCGAGGCGCTCCGGTGGCCATGGACGAACGGGGCAAACGGAAGCGCCTCACCTGTCCCTACCACGGCTGGAGCTACAGCCATGAGGGCGAGCTGCTCGCGGTGCGTGAATCGCGGGACTTTGCTGCGCTGGATACCGAGGCACTGAGCTTGCAGCGCTTGCGCTGCGAGCGGCTAGGGAAGCTGATATTTGTCAATTTTGATCCTCAGGCGGTGAACCTGCGCGAAAGCCTTGGGGCACTCGTGGAGGAGTGGGCCGAGTTCGACCTGGACAACTGCCGTCTCTCCCGGCGTGATCGCTTCTCCGTGCGCTGCAACTGGAAGATCGCCATGGAGGCGAACCTCGAGGTCTACCATGTACCGAGCATTCACGGCAAAACCGTGAGCCCGGTGCTCGACGCCAGGCGCAATGTAAACAGCTTCTACCCCGGCGGCCACAGCAGAATGGTCGCCCCCATTCCCGAGGGGCACGCACAGCCGGCCTGGACGTCCAGGTGGCCGGACATTCCGACAGCGGGAGACATCGCCAGAACCTGCACACAGTCCTACAGCGTGTTCCCCAACCTGGTGATGCCGCTGAACCAGTTTGTGATACCCCCTATCCAGTTCTGGCCGGATGGTATCGACCAGTGCATTGTCGAGACCTGGACCATGGCACCGGACTGGGGGGCCGACACCGACCGCGGCCCCGACATGTGGACTGAGGATGACGGAGCACGGCCCAGCCGTGTCCTGCGCGAAGACATCGACATGTCAGAAGCCATTCAGGCAGCCCTGGACCCTCGATCAAACAGGGGCATTCCATTGAGCTACCAGGAGGCGCGTATTTATCACTGGCACCAGTCTGCCGACGCAGTCGTCGGCGCCGCGCAGATACCTGAGGGTCTCAGGGTGCAACCCGTTCTCGAAGACGCATGGCTGCACCCCAATGAACCACGCCTGCGCGGACCGGGCTAGTTCCTTGCACGCCAGCTCTGCCCGTCCTCCGGGTCAGCGATAATCTCCTTGCTCCTGGCACACACGGCTGCAACGCGCTCCGCAGACAGTTGAGTGTGGACAGCAATCGCTGTGGCGTGATGATGATCCGGCGCGCCCTCCTCTGCGGCATCGCGCAGGAACTGCAGAATAACGCCCTCCTGAATCTTGAACTTCACCCACCGGTACAAGGCCACGTGGGCGATGAGGGCCACCACGACGACCACGAAAACCACCGCTTGCGCACTCATCATTCACTCCAGAGCGTCATGTGACAGGGAACCCCTTTTACCGTTTCATCCATTCGCTGTATTGTAACGCCGTTAGTCATTCGGCGTTTCTTCAGGTCATCACTGAACCGTTTGCGGCGTTTGAAGCTCAGTTGTGAACGCCACGCGCAGACGCCGCGCCGCGGTGATACATCACGTCCTGAAGGAGATGTTATTTCGATGAACTACGATGTCGCCATTGTCGGCGGAGGCCCTGCCGGAAGCACACTGGGATCCCTCCTGAAAAAGTATCACCCGGATCTCAGCGTGGCGATCTTTGAGCGCGAACAATTCCCCAGAGAGCATGTCGGTGAGAGCCAGCTGCCGCCGATAGGCAAGATCCTCGCTGAGATGGGCTGCTGGGACAAAGTAGAGGCCGCCAACTTCCCCATCAAGATCGGAGCAACCTACCGCTGGGGAAACAGCCCTGACCTGTGGGATTTCGAGTTTTTGCCGATCAAGGATTTTCGTGATGAACCGCGTCCGGCCCGATTTGTCGGCCAACGCCAGCAAACCGCGTTTCAGGTTGACCGCGCGCGCTACGACAAGATCCTTCTGGATCACGCGGAAGAACTCGGCTGTGACGTTCACTATCAGTGCCACGCGACTCCGGTCATTGAGCAGCCGGGTGAAATCTCCGCCCTGTCCCTGGGCGATGGCCGCAACGTTACCGCAAGCTACTATGTGGACGCCTCGGGTAGCGCCGCGGCCTTGCGCCGACCACTGGGTGTTCAGGTTGATGTCCCCACCTCACTGAAAAACGTCGCGTTCTGGAGTTATTGGGAAAACGCAGAATGGGCTGTGGAAATCGGCACCGGCGGCACCCGCGTGCAGGTAATGAGCATCGGCTCCGGGTGGATATGGTTCATTCCCTTATCCCCCACGCGCACCAGCATCGGTCTGGTCTGTCCCGCCGCCTATTACAAGGAGTCCGGCCTCTCGCCGGAGACCATTTACCTTGAATCACTCCCCAAGGACCCGCGCATTGCCGGCCTGATTCGCAATGCAAGGCGCGAGGAAAAAGTGTACGGCACCAAAGACTGGTCATTCCTGGCGCAGCAATCTGCCGGTAAAAACTGGTTTCTTGCGGGGGAGTCCGTTGGCTTTGCCGACCCGATTCTCGCGGCCGGAATGACCCTCGCGCAGACAGGTGCACGGGAACTCGCCTATATCATCCCGGAGCTGCTGCGCGATGCAGACAAGAACAACTGGCTGAAACAGTGGTATGAACACACGCAGAAGAAACGTATTGGCCAACACATTCGCTTTGCGGATTTCTGGTATTCCTCCAACGGTCAATTCACCGACCTGCAGGCCTACACGTCAGAAATTGCGAAAGACGCCGGCTTGCAAATGAATCCCCAAAAGGCCTTCCAGTGGCTGGGCACCGGCGGTTTCACCAACGACACGACGGGACAAGCCGGAATTGGCGGCCTGGACCTGGCAGGGCTGAAGCAGATCACACAGAAATTCACACGCGGCGCCGTAAACTGGCAGCTGAACAAGTACAACCGCTTCAAACTGAACCTGCGCAATGCCACTCGCGGCCACGCGCCCCTCTTTGAAAACGGCAGGATCACTGTTGACGCGAGCTATACGCGCGGCCAGAAAACCCTGGTGCTCAGCGGTATGTACGCACTGGTGGTGGAGGTACTGAAAACGCATAAAACCGCACAGTCCATCTACGAAGCCCTGCACCACTACTTCCAGCAGCGGCGCGACCTGGGTGCTCCCTTACAACTGCTGGTGCACCACGCGTTACAAGCGCTGGAAGTGTTGCTGCTGGAAGGTTGGGTGCAGGGCAGCGTAAAACCGGGGTTACCCTACCTGAAGCTGGAAACACCCGAGGAGGGGCAAATCATTCATACCAATCGGGACTAGGCTGTTACAAAGGAAGGTGTCAGCTTTCTTTACAGCCGCGCTGAACCTGCAGGTACAAAAATTTTTTTTTGTCAATTTTTCAATAGCTTACAAGAGTAGGCATGATCAATGCAGTGCAGTGTGGACAACATCAGAAACGAACGGGGTTAAGTATGAATCATTTGAAGAAAAACGCGCTGGCTGCCGCATTCGTTGTGGGCGCCACGTTCTCATCCCTGACGAGTGCAGCTCCGATGAGCTACCCCGGCACCGGCGGGGCCGTGCCGCCTTCAGGCACCGTTGGTCTTTTCGCCAGCTCTGTTTCAGTAGCTGAAACAGGCATCATCAATGATGTGTCCATCTCCCTTAACGACTTCAGCCATACATGGATTGGCGACATTGATGCCACACTGGTTTTTGACGACGGCGCAAACCCCAGCATCACCGTGGCACTGTTCGGAGATGGGTCCTTGGGGCCCAGTAACGACGCAGGTGGCACCTACACATTCGCCGATGGCGGCGCTGCGAACTTCGTCGGTGCGGGGAACCCAATTCCCTCCGGGACCTACGCTGCGCTGAACAGTTTCTCAGTGTTTGACGGCCTATCCGCGGCGGGCACCTGGACACTGAACCTGAACGATCGAACGGGCGGAGACGCGGGCAGCCTCGGCAGTTGGACGCTAAACATCGATATGGGAGACGTTGCCGCACCAGTGCCCGCGCCCGCCACATTGGCACTGTTTGGCCTGGGCCTTGTCGGGCTGGGCTGGTCACGGCGCAAAAAGTCGAACAGCTGACCTACACCTTCTCAGGCACCACTCAAAAAGCCCCTTTCTGGGGCTTTTTTGTTACTCGTGACTCCGGAACCGCCTAACCGCTGACGTGCTGAACGCTCAACGCGCCGTGTTTCGACCTTCAAGTTGCCATTTGGCTGATGCGGTAGCGATGGATCATCACAGCGCTCGCTCCGGTTTCTCGCAGGCCTGCCTTCCTGTGATACATGGCGGCGCAAAGCCTTTTACCGATTCAGCGTTTGCCTGTATCGTAAAACGATTGCAACCAACTCGCTGAGGCATATTCCCATGGCTGACTACATCCCCCCAAAACTGGATTGGGTACGCGAGCACGTAGCGCTCTACGAGGGCAGCGGCGGCACCCAGGGTACCACCCTGCTGGACACCGGCATGCCCTGCATCCTGGTCACCCACACCGGGCACAAGACCGGCGGCATCCGCAAGATCCCCCTGATGCGCGTGGAGGTGGACGGGAACTATGTGCTGATCGGCTCCATGGGCGGGCAACCGCAGGATCCCGCCTGGGTGGCGAACCTGCGGGCCAATCCGAGCGTGCAGATACGCGACAAGACCGAGGTCTTCGACATGCGCGTGCGGGAAGTGACAGACCCGGAGGAGCGGACGCGGCTGTGGGCCGCAAGCGTGGAGGCGTACCCGCCCTATGACGACTACCAGGCCAAAACCACCCGCGTAATCCCGGTGTTTCTGGCAGAGCCGCGTTAGCCCGGCTTCAGGCTTTCGTCGCTACCCGAACGCCCTGCTTGCTTTTTGCTTCGTACATGGCTTCATCGGCCCGTGCGAGGGCGACCTCCAGGGTGTCACCCTCCTTGATAGCGGTGATACCCAGGGAAATGGAGACATCCAGTGGTTTGCCGTTGTCATTGAAACCGGCATCCAGCACTTCATTGAAGGCGCTGACTGCGTAGGTCTCGGCGCCCTCCGCGCCCGTATCCGGCAGCAGGATCACGAACTCGTCTCCGCCAAAACGGCACACCACGTCCGTGACCCGGGCGCGGGATTGCAGAATGTCGGCAACCTTGACCAGCACCAGGTCCCCTGCGGCGTGCCCGTAGGTGTCGTTGATCTGCTTGAATTTGTTGCAGTCGACAAAGACGATGGAGAGCTTGGCGCCACTGCGCTCCCAGCGCGCAAACAACTCCGCGGCGCGCTCGTCAAAACCGTTGCGGTTATAAACGCCGGTGAGCTGGTCCTTGATCGCGAGGTCGGTCTTGTTGCGGATTTCCGTGCGCAACACCTCGGCTTCTGTTTCCAGCCGGGTCAGCTGCTCGGACAAGGCATCCACTTTTTCCTGCGCCTCCTTGTGCTGCTGCCGCTCCGCCTCCACGTGCTCCGCCATGTGCTGCGTGATGTTTTTCAGGGTCTCCTCGAACGCCTGGCGCATGGCCTCCATATCACCGCTGCGGCTGGCCGTGCCCAGCACACCCACGTCGGCCACCACCTGACTCTGCAGGGACTCGGACCGTTCCACTGAACGTTCGCCGCCGCGAGTGACATCGACCACCAGTTCCTCAAAGCCACCGAGACGCTCACGAAGGGTGTCCAGAAAGTCGCTGGTTTGCAGGCGCTCCTGACGAATTCGACTGTCGATGCTGTCCATTTCGCGCGTGACTTCACGCATCAGTGACTGTGCCTGCTCCACAATCGTGACGTTGGGTAGCGCGTCGCGCAGGGCCTTGCTGCGCACCTGCGAACCGTTGATGACATCGATGTGATCCACCAGCCGGTGTACGAGGCTGGTGAACAACTCGAGGAAATGATCGTAATCATCGCTGTCGGAGGCACGCCGCTTGAACAGGCCGCGCACGCCACCCTCCGAGCGCGACTGCCGCGCGGCCACTTCTTTCAGGGCCTCCGTGGCGGAGGACAGCAATTCGCCCAGCGCTTGCTGCCGCGCGCCCTGGGAGGATTCCCCGGAAATCTTGCGCACCAGGTCCGTCATGCGCTGGTGATCTTCCGTGCGCAGGGGCATGGACTTGATGATGGAGGAGAGCCCCGAGAGGTCATGCGAAGCCGGCAAAGCGCTGCCGTTGTCCGGCGACTCCCCGGTAACGCTCATCACGACCTTGGCCAGATGATCCGAGGCGGCAGCCAGTTCACGGCCATCCGCGTTGTCGTGAATCAGGCGCCGGATGCGCGCGAGAGCCTCGTCGATCGTGTCACTGTTGCCCTCCGCCATGCGCGCGAGGCGCAGTGTCAGACGTGTGAGTGCTTCAGAGCGCTGCATAGAGGTATCCGTTCGATATTTTTTCTTTACACGCTTTCATCCAGTGCTACGTCCAGGTAGTAAATAAAAGCGAGGATCTCAGCAAGCGTAATATAAAGACTTTCGGGTATTTCGTCACCTATGGGGATCTGACAGAGCAGTTCCACCAGCTTCTGGTTCTCATACAGCGGGATATCGTGCTCGGCCGCCAGCGCCCGAATGCGCTCGGCCAGCACGCCCTCGCCACTCGCCACCACCGTCGGCGCGCCGATGCCGGTGTAGCGCAGCGCAGCTGCACGCGAGGGGGGAAGGTGGTCGCGCGAATCATTCATGCGCGCAGATCCAATGACGAGGACGTTACAGGGGGCGCGGTGGAACCGGCCGTGGGCGGGCGACTGATCAGACCGGCCAGCGAGAGACCGCGATTCTCCAGCGCCGATTCCAAGAGCCCGCTGCTTGCCTGCACCAGGCGCCGCACAGCCGGCCGGTCACTGATCACCTCCACCGCCAGCTGGCCCTGGGTCAGCCGCGCCTCCACAGCAATCTGCCCCAGCCTGGGCAACTCGAGATTCAGCTGCAGGCGCCAGCGTTCCTGCTCGTCAGGGTCACCCGGCTGCGGCGCTTCGCGCTCAAGCTGCAGCTGCAGCTGTCGGTATTCCTCCTGCCACAGGAACGGCAGGGTGAACAGCCAGCTGCGCGCAGTGGCGGTGTCCCCCGGCAGGGACGCCAGTTGATTGGTGGTGATGGCGGTCAACGCGGATTCGAGTTCCTGCCGCAGCGCAAGTAGCGCGGCTGCATCGGCAGCGCGCGTGGGAATGGCGTTGACCCCTTCGAGTCGCGCATCCACATGGGCCAGCACGCGGGCAAGGCTGGATTTCAGGTCGGTGGGCGCAGGGGCCGGCTTGCCGGCACTGTGCAGCAACTGCGCTTCGCTGAAGGTGCCTGAAGCGGCCACCGCTGCGCGCAGGCCCGCAGGCTGCAGCAGCTCGGCAGCGCGGGGAACAGCACGCAACAGCTGCCGCACCAGTGCCAGGCTCTCCGCGGGCAGGGCACGCACGGCGCCCTCCGCCGGCTGCAGTTGCCCCACTACACGTGCCAGGGCGTTCACTGTTTCGAGGCCCGGCGCCGCGGCACCCAGCAGACGCACATTGCCACTCCGCTCCGGCGCCGCCGCAGCGCCGGGCGGCGCGATAATGCGCAGTACCGCCTGGGGCTGCAGCTGGCGCACCTCCAGCAGCAGACGCGCACCCTGCTGTACGGGAATGTCGGCGGTGGCAGTGATTTGCAGCCCTCCCACCCGCAGCACCAGCTCGCCGGAGGGCCGCTGCCCGGAGACCAGCGCCGACAGCGTCTGTCCCACCTGCCAGTTCTTCAGCCAGAGGCCGAAGTTCTTCTGGTCCGTGCGGGCGGCGGTCAAGGCCAGCTGGATATCTTCCACGTCGTCGCTTCACCGGTCGGGAGTCACGCCGAATGTAGCATGAAACCCGGCGGACTCGCACCGCGAGAGAGCTGACGCGCACGTGGGGTTGTCTGTATACTCCTGTTACACAGGGAGTTTGGTGTTACAAACGGACTAGGCGCTTCGCCTCCTGAAGACCTCGGAGATACAGCTTTATGGATCTGGCTACACTGCTCGGACTGCTGGGCGCCATGGGCGTGGTAATGGCAGCGATCATTACCGGCGGTTCTCCGATCATCTTCATGAACGTGCCCTCCATTCTGATCGTCCTGGGTGGTACGGCGCTGGTCGTCATGATGAAGTTCACCCTGGGGCAGTTTTTCGGCGCGTTCAAGGTGGCGGCCCGCGCGTTCATGTTCAAGCTGGACGAGCCGGAAGACCTCATCGCAACCGTGGTTGAGCTGGCGACCATCGCCCGCAAGGAAGGCATGCTGGCGCTGGAAAACGCCGAGATCAACAACGAATTCCTCCGCGACGGCGTGCGCATGCTGATCGACGGCAACAACCGCGAGGTGGTCAGCGCGGTGATGAGCAAGGATCTGCAGCAGACTATCGACCGGCACAAATGGGGCTCCAAGGTGTTCTCCGCCACCGGGGATGTGGCACCCGCGATGGGCATGATCGGAACGCTTATCGGCCTGGTGCAAATGCTCTCCGCCATGGATGACCCCAAGTCCATCGGCCCGGCCATGGCCGTCGCCCTGCTCACCACGCTCTACGGTGCGGTGCTCGCCAACATGGTCGCCATTCCCATCGCCGACAAGCTGGATTTGCGCAAGGCGCAGGAAGGGCGCATCAAGGCCATGTGTATCGACGGCGTACTCGCAATTCAGGAAGGCCAGAACCCGCGCATCATCGAGTCCATGCTGAAAGCCTACCTGGAGCCCAAGGAGCGCAACAAGGAAGCCGCTGAGGCATGATCGACTTCGAGGAAGAGGAAGAGTCCAAGCCGGGGGCGCCCATGTGGATGGCGACCTTCGCCGACCTCATGTCGCTGCTCATGTGCTTCTTCGTGCTGCTGCTGTCCTTTTCGGAAATGGATGTGCAGAAGTACAAGCAGATCGCCGGGTCGATGAAAAATGCCTTCGGCGTGCAGCAGCAGGTGAAGGTGGAGGACATTCCCAAGGGCACCAGCATCATCGCCCAGGAGTTCAGCCCCGGCAAACCGGACCCGAGCCCCGTGGACACTATCCAGCAGGTCACGGCGGACACCACCCGACCTTCGCTGGAGGTCGGCAACCCGGATGCACCGCCGCGCGAGCTGAGCGACGAAGAGGCGCGCGAAATCGTCCAGCAGGAAATTGAATCCCTGCTGCTGGAAACCGAGCAGGATGCAGAGAAACTGCGCGAGATACTCAAGGAAGAGCTGGATACGGGAAAAGTCGACATCGAGACCAACCAGCGCTCCATTGTCGTCCGTATCCGCGAGAACGGCTCCTTCCCGTCGGGTTCGGCGGTATTGAACCAGGATTTCCTGCCCACCATGGAGCGTCTGCGGGATGCACTGGCGACCATCCCCGGCAAGATTTCCGTCGAGGGCCATACTGACGATGTGCCGATCAGCGGTGGTCAGTTCCGCTCCAACTGGGATCTGTCCGCCAGCCGGGCGCTGTCCGTGACCCATGAATTGCTCGAGGACGGCGTACTCTCCGACGAGCGTATTGTCGTCGTCGGCTACGCCGATACCCGCCCCTTCACCTTCAACGACAACCCCGCCGGCCGGGCGCTGAACCGGCGCGTGGAGCTGGTGATTCGACAGGGTGCGGAAACTGCCGAGGAGACCGGCCTTGATAACATCCTTGAAGGCAACCCGGAAATACTGGACATACTCGGCGTAGGCGCCGGGCGCTGAATCAGACCCCTATCTCATGTGGACAAGCCGACCATGACACCATCCAGCAGCGAACGCAGAAAGTATTACCGTATCAACGATGATGTCCTGCTCCACTACCACGCCGAAACCAACAGCGATGAGGATACGTCGCGCGGCGTTCAGCTCGAGGTGGCCACCGGGGCCATTCTTGCCGAGATCGACCGCGAACTGAATCACACCATCAACCGTGTGTGGACCCACGACCCCGATGTGGGCCGCGCGCTTGGCCTGCTCAACCGCAAGATTTCGGTGCTCGGCTCCCTCGCCGCCTCAGCGGAAGGTGGCCCTGGCCCTGTCTCCTACCAGCGCACTACCGTGAGCCTGAGCGGCAGCGGCATTGCCTTCGAGGCCCGCGAAGCCCTGGCGGCTGGCACGGTGGTCATCATCGAAATCGGCCTGCTGCCATCACAGTCCAGCCTGCGCCTGCAGGGCCGCGTCGTGGCATCGCCGGAAACAGTGGCCAGCGGCAGCGGCTATTGGACACGGGTCGAATTTGATGAGGATCTGGATCAGCAAGAGGAGCTGATTCGCCATGTGGTACAGAAACAGGGGATGCTGCTGGCGGACAGCCGCTGATCAGCAGCGCTCGTCAATATTGCCGCCGAGGCGCTTTTTCCGCGGCGTGGTGCTTGCCGCGGGGGTTGCGTTGTTTTCATCCTCGGGAGCGGGCCTGGGCTGCTTCCTCGGCTTGTCGTCGCGCTTGATCGGGCGTATTCGCGTCAGGGGGGTCAACCCCCGGTCGTCCACCGGTTCCACCATGGCACTTCTCCCACTGGCAGCCGCCCAGCCTTAGCGGGCCTGTGATCGCTCGTCGTTGATGCCTGCGTCCAACGCCAGCACCACCAGCACAACACGCCGGTTTTCGGCGCGTCCGGCTTCGGTGTCATTACTCGCCGCCGGGTTCTGTTCCCCGAAGGCTACCGCAGAGAGACGGGCGGGATCAATGCCGCTGCTTTCGAACAGACGCACCACTGAAGAGGCGCGGGCCGCAGACAATTCCCAATTGGACGGGAACAGGTCGTTGCGTATGGGAACATTGTCGGTGTAGCCCTCCACGCGCACACGATTGGGAATCGGGGCCAATACGCCCGCGATACGGCTCAGCACGGGCACCGCGCGCGCCAGCAGCACACCACTGCCGCTGGGAAACAGCAGCGTTGAGTCGATCTCCAGCGCCACCCATTCCTCATCGACCGATACCCGTACCTGCTGCGACGCCAGCTCGCCCTCGACCTCGTCGCTCAGGGAGCCCGCCAGGGCATTGAGGTCCGCGCCCCCCTCCTCCGCTTCGTCCGTGCCGGAGGGCACGCGCAGTGGCACGGAGATGGTGTTTTGCGCCAGCGCCTGCGGCACCTGTTCGGCAGGCACACTGCTGCGCACCAGCTCACCGACCTGAATCGGGTCCAGCGAGCGCTGCGGTGCGCCGAAAGCGGTCACGATGGAGTCCGACAGCACCCGATAGCTGCCCTCGTTGGCCGAGGACAGTGAATACATCACCACGAAGAAGGCGAACAGCAGGGTGATGAAATCCGCATAGGACACCAGCCAGCGATCCTGGCTGTCGGATATCTCAGGCGGCCGGCGTCGACGCATGGGCTACTGCAGGTATCCTTCGAGCTTGCTGCGAATGGCGCGCGGGTTGTCGCCGTCGGCAATCATCACGATCCCGTCGATCACCATTTCCTGATACTGCAGCTGATCCGCCGAGATCGACTTCAACTTGTTGGCAATAGGCAGGAAAAACAGGTTGGCAAAGCCGACCCCGTAGATGGTGGCGACAAACGCCACCGCGATGCCCGACCCCAGTTCCGCAGGATCCGACAGGTTCTGCATAACGTGAATCAGGCCGAGCACGGCGCCGAGGATACCGATGGTGGGCGAGTAGCCCCCCATTGCTTCATACACGCGCGCCGCCCGCGCCTCGCGCACATGGGCATTGTCCACCTGCACTTCGAGCACGCCGCGTATGACATCGGGGTCGAAACCATCCACCAGCAGGCCAAGGCCCTTGTTCACAAAGGCATCGGAGCCACCGGCGGTGAGTTTTTCCAGTGCCAGCAGGCCGTCACGCCGCGCCGTCCGGCTCCAGCCCAGGACTTCTTCCATCAGGGCCTCCCGCGGGAACTTCGGCGGAAACAGTATCCAGCGCAGGCGCTGCAGGGCCAGGGCAAAGTCCGCCAGCGGGGTCTGCACCATCACCGCGCCGAGGGTACCCCCGGCGACAATCATGAATGCCGTGAGCTGCATCAGGGCGCCCACCTCGCCGCCCTCGAGCATGTTGCCCACCACAATCACGCCAACCGCCAGCGTCACCCCGAGGAGGGTGAGCATGTCGAACGATACTCTGGGCGAACCGGGTTTCCCCGCCACTAGACGCTCCTCACTCTTTCCAGGCTTCCAGGGTGATGCGCAGGCGGGCAACCGCCTGCCCGTGCAACTGCGACACCCGTGACTCGGAGACGCCGAGCACCAGGCCGATTTCCTTCAGGTTCAGGCCATCACCATAGTACAACGACATCATCAGTTGTTCTTTTTCCGGAAGCTGCGCAACAGCCTGTTGCAGCGCTTCGTGAAAGCCGGCCTCGCCCACCTGACGCAGGGGGTCACCGTGCTCGTCACCCGCAGAGGACGCCACATCGTCATCCAGTTGGCACATGCGGGCACAGGCCAGCTCGCCGGCCAGGCTCTGGTAGTCCTCCAGCGACAGCGAGAGTTCCGCCGCAATTTCGGCCTCGCGGGCCGGCCGCCCTTCGCGCAGGCTGACGCTGTTGATCGCCTGGGCGACGCGGCTGAGGTTGCTCTGCACGCTGCGCGGCAACCAGTCGCTGCCGCGCAACTCATCGAGCATCGCTCCCTTGATGCGTATACCGGCATAGGTGGCAAAACTGGCCCCCTGCTCCGGGTCATGCTGCTCGCGGGCCTGTAGCAGGCCGATCAGCCCGGCCTGCATCAGGTCGTCCAGTTCAACACTGGCGGGCAGGCGCGCCGCCAGGCGCAGGGCGATCTGCTTGACCAGCGGCAGATACTCCCGCACCAGCCCATCGACACCGGTCTGCGCTACGTGTTGATAAGCCGCTGTACGATCCATAAGCCGGCGTCAGCCTGTCTTCTCCCGGGCGGCCAGCATGCGCTCGATGAAAAAGGCCATGCCGCCCCCCAACTGTTGCGGCGGTTCAGCCTGAATCCGCCGGGCAATGTCCTGCAGCGCGCGCGCCGAGGGGGAGCGCGGGTACTCCAGCACCACGGCGCGCTGGGCCTGCACGGCTTTGCGCAGGAAGTTATCGCGCGGCACGCTACCCAGCCAGCGCACATTGACGTCCAGGTAGGCATCGGTGGCGTTGCACAGCTTGGCAAGCAGCTGCCGGCCCTGCAACTCGGAGTCCATCATATTCGCCAGGATATCGAAGCGCTTGACGCCGCAGTCGCGGTTCAGCACCTTGATCAGGGCATAGGCGTCGGTCAGCGAGGTGGGCTCGTCACAGACCACGACAATCACCCGCTGGCAGGCACTGGTGAAGGTGAGGACGGCGGTATCAATACCGGCGCCGGTATCCACGATCAGCGTGTCCACCGGTTGTTCCAGTTCGCTGAAGGCCTGCACCAGCCCGGCCTGTTCGGCCGGTGTCAGGTTGGCCATACGGGCTACACCCGAACTCGCCGGCACCACGGTGATGCCGCCGGGACCGGTGAGTAGAATATCCTGCAGGGTCTTTTCGCCGGACAATACGTGGCTGATATCCCAGCGCGGGCGCAGGCCCAGTGCAATATCGACGTTGGCGAGGCTGAGGTCGGCATCAAACAGCAGGACTGACTGGCCCTGCTGGGCGAGTGCCACAGCAAGGTTCACGGAGACGTTGGTCTTACCCACACCCCCTTTACCACTGGTTACTGCAATAACATTCGTGGGGGCCTGCTCGCCCATGTCAGGTTTTCCTGTTGTTCATTCAACTTGCCATGGCTGTTACACCAGGCCTTGATGCGGGCACCGCATCGGCGCGCCGCCGCTGCCGCAGCCAATCCGCGGCGAGTGCAATCAGCTCTCCTGCCCTCGCCGGTTGCAGGTCGTCCGGCACGCGCTGGCCGCTGCTGGTATACGCCACCGGCAACGCCGCGCGGATCAGGGTGTCCAGAGTACCACCCAGACCCGCTGCCTCGTCCAACTTGGTGATGATAGCACCGCTCAAGCCCTGCCTTCCAAGAGAATGCACCAGTTCCCGGGTCTGGGCCACACCGGCGGACGCCGACAGCACGGCCAGCACCGTCACCGGGACGGAGCTCGCCCGCAACAGCGCGATCTGGCTCAGGAGACGCGGGTCGCGCTGGCCCATACCCGCAGTGTCGATGAAGATATGGCGGCGATTGCGGAAATCACGCAGTGCCGCGTAGAGTTCGGGCCCCGTGCCGACGCTGAGCACGGGCACATCCAGCAACTCGGCGAAGGTCGCCAGCTGTTCCTGGCCGCCAATGCGGTACTGGTCCATGGTGATCAGCGCCACCTGCTCGCGCCCGTCAGTCAGCGCAGCCCGACCCGCCAGTTTGGCGATGGTCGAGGTTTTGCCGACACCGGTGGTGCCGACGCAGGCGACCACCCGGGTGCCACCGGGCAGCCCGTCGGGCAGGGTCAGCAGACGCGACTCCAGCGCCGCCAGGGTGCGCTGCCAGAGCGCCTCTAGGCCGCCGCTGGCGGGCAGTGCGTCCGTAATGCCCTCGCTGAGCGCGCGGGAGAAGCCCATGCGCGCCAGCCGCTGGTTCAGGGTCGCGCGCACCGGTGCCTTGTCGGCACTGTCGCGCCAGTTGCGCTGCTGCAACTCGGCCTCCAGCAGGGAGCGTAGGTTGGCCAGCTCGTTCTGCAACTGCACCATGCCCAGCTCGTTCTCGACCGGGGCCGGCGCCGCGGGCGGCCGCTCGCTCTCGGCGGCGGCCTGTTCCACCGCCTCCAGGTTGCAGGCTGCAACGACCTCGACACCGTCGGCAACCCGGCGGTTGCTGAGAATCACGGCCTCGGCACCGAGTTCCTCGCGCACCAGCGCCAGAGCGCTGCGGCTGTCACGGGCACTGAATCTGCGTATGTTCATTGTTTCTCTCCCTGTAGCGCACCGGCGCTACCGCCAATGGTGGCAACCACCTTGATCGTTTTGGTCGACGGTATCTCGTCGTAGGCCAGAATGTAGAAATTCGCCATGCGCCCGCGCAGCAGCCGCGACAGGAACAGCCGGATATTGCCCGCCACCAGCAGCACCGGGTTCTTGCCCTCGGCTTCCAGCTTTGCCGAGGCCGCGAGCACCTGGCGAATGACGCTGTCCAGCAGAGATGGCTCGAGACCGCCCGCACCCTGCTGGATAGAGCCCAGCAAGATCTGTTCCAGTTTGGAGTCAAGCGCCATCACGGACATCTCGTCCCCGGTACCATTGATGTTCTGGAAGATGGAGGGCCCGAGGGCGATACGCACCTTGGCCGTCAAAGCGTCAGAATCCTGACCCTTGCCCGCCTGATCCGCCAATGCTTCGGCGATGGTACGCATGTCGCGCACGGGAATACCCTCCTCCAGCAGGTTCTGCAGCACCCGGGTCACTTCGCCCAGCGACATGGCGCTGGGCACCAGGTTCTCCACCAGTTTCGGGGACGAGCGGGCCAGCTTGTCCAGCAGTTGCTGCACACCGTCCTGCCCGATCAGCTCGCGCGCGTGGTTTTTCAGCAGCTGACTCAGGTGGGTGGCGATCACGGTGCTGCTGTCCACCACCGTGTAACCCTTGGTCTGGGCGTCGCCACGCTGGCCGGGGTCAATCCAGACCGCGTCGAGACCGAAGGTCGGGTCGCGCGTGGCCACCCCTTCGAGTTCACCGAAGGTCTGCCCCGGGTTGATCGCCAGTTCGCGACCGGGGAAGACCTCGCCCTCCCCCACCACCACGTCGTGCAGGCTGATGCGGTAGGCGTTGGGCGAGAGGTCGAGGTTGTCGCGGATGTGCACCGAGTGCACCAGAAAACCCAGCTCCTGCGACAGTTTCTTGCGCACGCCCTTGATGCGGCTCAGCAGGTCACCGCCCTGGTTGCGGTCGACCAGCGAGATCAGGCGGTAGCCGACCTCCAGGCCGATTTCATCCACTTCGGCAACATCGTCCCAGCTCAGCTCGGTATTCTCCGGTGTGCGCTCGGGGCGCACGGGCTCTGGCTCGGCTTCACCGACCTGCTGCGACTGCCAGCGCAGGTAGCCCATGACCCCAAGCAGCAAGGCGATGGGTACGAACACCACACCCGGCATGCCGGGCACAAACCCGATCAGGCCGATGATGCCCGCGGCGACAAACAGGATGCGCGGGTTGCTGGTGAGCTGCAGTGTCACCTCCGCACCCATGTCCTGGGCGCTGGAGACGCGGGTCACGATAATGGCCGCGGCGGTGGACAGCAGCATGGAGGGAATCTGCGCGACCAGGCCGTCACCGATGGTGAGCAGGGTGTAATTCTGCGCCGCGTCCGTGGCGCTGAGGTCGTGTTGCAGCATGCCGATGGCGATACCGCCGAGCACGTTGATCAGCAGAATGAGAATGCCGGCGATGGCGTCGCCGCGGACGAACTTGCTGGCACCGTCCATGGCCCCGTAGAAATCCGCCTCCCGCGACACTTCCTCGCGCCGGCGCAGGGCATCATCCTGGCTGATCAGGCCTGCGTTCAGGTCGGCGTCGATCGCCATCTGTTTGCCCGGCATGGCGTCCAGGGTGAAGCGCGCGGTCACTTCGGAAATGCGCCCGGCACCCTTGGTAACCACCACGAAGTTGATCACCACAAGGATGGTGAACAACACCAGGCCGACGGCATAGCTGCCACCCACCACGAATTCGCCGAAGGCCTCGATCACCCGACCGGCTGCCGCGGTGCCAGTGTGGCCTTCCAGCAGGACCACCCGGGTCGAGGCCACATTCAGGCCCAGGCGCAGCAGCGTGGCAATCAGCAGCACCGTCGGAAACGCGGCAAAATCCAGCGGCCGGGAGGAGTACACCGCGGCCATGAGGACAATGATCGCCAGCGCGATATTGAAGGTGAACAGCAGGTCGAGTACCAGCGGAGGCAGTGGCAATACAATCATCACCAGCATCAGCATCAGCACGATCGGCGTGCCGGCACCGGTCAGTAATGCCTGCCAGGACAAGCCTGGCGCGCCCGCTGCCACCGCCGCCGGGTTCTCAGTCGCCATCCGCGGCATCCTCATCCATCAGGTCTTCGTACTCGGGCGGAATCTCCAGCGCGGTGGGACGCGGTACATAGTCGGTCGGCCCTGCCCGGCGCAGCTGGAACAGGTACGCCAGCACCCGCGCTACCGCGAGGTACAGGCCGCGCGGAATTTCCGCGCCGATCTCGGTGGAGGCGTACAGGGCCCGGGCGAGCAGCGGCGCTTCGAACAGCGGCACCTGGTGCGCGCCCGCCACGCTGCGGATCTGCAGGGCAATCAGGTCGCGGCCCTTGGCCACCACCCGCGGCGCGCCAGTGCCCTCGGCACTGTAGGCGATCGCCACCGCGTAGTGCGTGGGGTTGGTGATCACCACGTCGGCGGTGGGGATGTCGCTCATCATGCGCCGCTGGGCCACTTCCCGCTGCAGGCTGCGAATGCGCTGCTTGATTTCCGGCCGGCCGTCGGTCTCCTTCATTTCGTCGCGCACTTCCTGGCGGGTCATGCGCAGTTTGCGATGGAAATCCCACAGCTCGAACGGCACGTCGAACAGGGCGATCAGGGCCATGGAGGCGCTGAGCAGCAGCAGGCTCCAGGCCAGCAGCGCCGCGGTGGACTGGCTGGCGGCGCCCGGAGCCAGGCTGCTCAGCTGCAGGATATCGCGCTGCAGCAGGCCGAACAGGGCGAAGGTCACGGCAAGGATCAACAGGAACTTGAGCAGGGCCTTGGCCAGTTCCAGCAGGCCCTTCAGGGAGAAGACGCGCGCCAGGCCCTTGACCGGGTTGATCTTGTCGAAGCTGAAGCTCATGGACTCGGCGGAAAACGCCCAGCCCCCCATCAGCAATGGCCCGGCAAACGCCGCCACCAGCGACACCAGCAGGAAGGGCGCCAGCAGCAGCAACGCGGTGGACATCATGTGCATGAAGTGCACGGGCAGATGCACGGCGTTGAAGGTCAGCTCCCGGTCGGCGGAAAACGCCTCGGTCGCCAACTGCAACATGCCCTCCACCATGGCCGGGCCGAGGGTCAGCAGGCTCGCCGCAGCGGCCAGCAGGGTGATGGTGGTGTTGAGTTCCTTGGACCGCGGCACCTGTCCCTTGCGCCGCGCTTCCTGTTTGCGTCGCTCGGTGGGTTCTTCGGTGCGTTCCTGCCCGGACTGCTGCTCGTCTGCCATCAGAACACCATCAGTGCCTGGTCAATGCCGGCTTCCAGGAAGCGCCGCATTGCGGACAGAAAAGCGGGCATTCCCAGCAACAGGAACACAAAGCCCACCAGAATGGTCACCGGGAAACCCACGGCAAAGATGTTCAGCTGCGGTGCCGCCCGGGTGATGACGCCGAGGGCAATATTGGTCATCAGCACGGCGGTCAGCGCCGGCAGGGCGAGCACCAGCGCACTGGCGAAAATGCCGCCGCCCAGCCCTGCCAGGTTGGCGAAAGTGCCGGGATCAAAGCCCGGCTGGCCGGGTGGCAACAGCACCAGGCTGTCGCCCAGCGCGGCCAGCAGCAGCAGATGACCATCGATGGCCAGGAACAGCAGCGTGGAGAGAATGACGTTCAGCTGGCTGACCACCGGGACCTGCACCCCGTTCTGCGGGTCTATCGACATGGCAAAACCCAGGCCCATGCTCATGGCCAGCGTCTCGCCGGCCACCACCACCGCGGCAAATACCATCTGCATGACGAAGCCCATCGCGGCACCGATGGCCACTTCCCGTGCGGCGAGCAACAGCCCCTCGCCACTGAGCGGGTTGGCGACCGGCGCCGCGGGCATCAGCGGCGCCACCAGCGCTGCAATCAACACCGCCAGCAATACGCGCACCCGCACGGTGATGTTGGCGGCACTGAACACCGGCGCCACCAGCATCAGCGCTGAGACGCGCAGGAACGGCCAGTAGTACAGCTGCATCGCCGCCAGTACCTGATCGATGTCGAGTGGCAGGCCGCTCATCCGAGCATTCCCGGGATTTCCGTGTACAGGCGCTGGGTGAAGGTGATGGCCACCTGCAGCATCCAGGGCCCGGCGACGAACAGCGCCACCACCAGTGCGATCAGCTTGGGGATGAAGCTCAGGGTCATTTCCTGAATTTGCGTGGCCGCCTGGAAGATACCGATCAACAGGCCCACGGCGAGGGCGGACAACAGCAGCGGCGCCGCCAGCAGCACCGCCAGCCACAGTGCGTCCATCCCCACATCCAGTACGGTTTCCGGCGTCATGGGCAGCTACACCACGAAACTGTTGACCAGCGTCGACGCCACCAGCGTCCAGCCGTCAATCAGCACGAACAACATGAGTTTGAAAGGCAGTGACACCAGCATCGGCGACAACATCATCATGCCCATGGACATCAACACGGAGGCAACCACGAGGTCGATGATCAGGAACGGCACGAACAGCAGAAAGCCGATCTGGAACGCGGTTTTCAACTCGCTGGTGAGGAAGGACGGCAACAGCACCACCATCGGCACCTCTTCCGGCGTCTGGAACGGTCCGTAGCCACCGAGTTCGGCGAACAGCAACAGATCGTTCTCCCGGGTCTGGCCGAACATGAATTCGCGAAACGGGTCGCGCGCCGCCGCCAGTGCCTGGTCGAAATCGATGGTTTCGTTCATGTAGGGCAACAGGGCGTTCTGGTAGGCCACGTCGAACACCGGCGCCATGATGAACAGGCTGAGAAACAGCGCCAGCCCGAGAATGATCTGGTTCGACGGTGTCTGCGCGGTACCCATCGCCTGGCGCAGGATCGCGAGCACAATCAGGATTCGCGTGAACGAGGTCATGGTGATCAGGGCTGCGGGCAGCAGTGTGAGCACCGTCATCAGCAGCAGAATCTGGATGTTCATGGAATAGTTGCTGCCGCCCCCCGAGGTGGGAGTGACCGACACCAGTGGAATCGTGGCCTGCGCCTGCGCCAGCCCGGGCATCACCAGCAGACCGAGCAGCACGGCAGCGGCTGCCCACAGAAGATGCAGTCGCGCCCGCGTCATTTGCGCGTTCCCAGCGGATTGACACTCTGCAGGATGGCGGCGAAATCCGTGCGCTGCGGCGCGTTCGCCACGTCGGGCACCACCGGCTCGGCAAAGACGTGCAGTGTCCGCACGCTGCCCGGCGCCACACCGAGCAGGATCTGCTCGTCCCCCGCACGCAGCAGCACCACGCGCTCCCGGCTACCGACGCTGGCGCTGGCCAGCACCGCCAGCCGGGCATTGTTGCCGCTGCCGCCGCGACTGAAGCGGCGCATCAGGTAGAGCATGCCGAGAATGCAGCAGAACACCAGGAGCAGGGAGCCAAGTACCTGCACCAGATAACCGGCGCTGAACAATTGCGGGCTGTTCACCGGACTTTCTTCAGACGTTCAGAGGGGCTGACCACATCGATCAAGCGCAGACCGAAACGCCCCTCGAGTTCCACCACTTCGCCGCGGGCAATCAGCGTGCCGTTGACCATCAGGTCGAGGGGCGCATTGACCTCACGGTCCAGCTCCACCAGGGCACCCTGGTTCAGCGCCAGCAGATCCTTGATGGACATCCGTGTGCGCCCTATCTCCACCGACAGGGTCACCGGCACGTCCAGCAGCAGGTCGAAATTGATCTCACCGCCGCCGGCTCCGCCGGCAGTGCCGGGCGACAGCTGCTGCAGCGTCTCGCCAGCGGCTTCGCCGGCGCCCTGTTCGTCCTGTTCACTCATGATCTCATCCTGTGCTTTTACCCGCCGGCGCATCGGTGCCGGCAAATCCCGTGATCTTGATCGCCTTGTGCCCCTCGTAGGCGCCGTAGCGGCCGCTGGCCAGACGCACACCTTCCACGCAGAGATCCACCTCGTCGGGCACTGCAATATCGATGACCGAACCGACCCGCAAACCGAGGACTTCACCCAGGGTGAGTTCGCGGCTGGCAAGCATCACCGCAACATCCACCTTCACCGCGGGCAGTTCCCGACGCAGGTGCGGGCCCCAGCCCTGCCCGGCGTCCTCCGCCGCGGCTTTGCGCGGTGCGCTAAAGCGCTGTTTCCAGGGCTCGAGTGCCGCGAAGGGCAAGAGCAGGGCGACGTCTGTCGTCAACGCGTTGAGGGTGACGGCAAACACCATCTGCACCAGCTTGTCGCCGGAGGGCAGCGAGGCGATGGCATCCACATGGGGCGCGGTATGCGCTTCGCCCGGCTCCAGCGGCAGTTTGTCGGCCCAGGCGGCGACCAGCGACCCTGTCACCTGTTCTGCGACACGCTCGGCCAGCCGCAGCTCGCTGGGCGTCAGGGCTGTGCGCGGCAGGTTGGCGACGCTGCCGCCGCGCACCCCGCCGAAATAATCGTTGACCAGTTGGGACAGCAGCGGTGCCGGACACACCACATGACCGTGGCCGGCCAGCGGTGCCAGCTCCAGCGTGGACACCGCCACGCTTTCCGCCAGCGATGCCAGAAGCTCCTCGCAGGAGAGCACCCGCAAGCCCGCGGCCGCCACCTCGAACTCACTGCCGAACACATCCTCCAGGCCCTGTGCAAGCTGTTCAGCCTGCCTCTCCTGCAGGGGGGGCAACAGCGTCAGCTGGTTGAGCAGCGATTGCTCGCGAGCGGTGAAGTCGAAGGCGCGATAGCCGCCACTGTCAGCGGTATTGCCGCCGGTCAGAGCATCGAGTTCGCCTTCGGAGAGCAGATCGCTGCCAGCCATACCGGACCTATTGCAACACGAAGGATGTGAAGTAGACGTCCTGCACGGCATCCTGCCCGGACAGCTTGAGCACCTCATTGACGGCCTTCAGCACATCCTGGCGCAGCGTCTCCTTGCCCTCCACCGTGCGCAGCGCATCAAAATCCTGGTCGCTGAGCAGCATGATCAGCCGGTTGCGCACCGCGGGCATGTTGCGCTGGGCGTTTTCCAGGGCTGCGGGCTCGTAGGCCATCAACTGGATATCGGTCTGGATATAGCGCATACCGCCCTTGTGGTCGAAATTGACCAGGAACTTCTCCAGCGGCATGTACGCCGCCTCACGCTCCTCGACCTTGGGCGCTGCGGGCTCTGCCCCCGCCACCTCAGTCGCCGCGTCGTCATTGTTGCCCAGCAACAGGAAGGCCGCAGCCCCCCCGCCACCCAGCAGCACGACCACCACCGCAATGATGGCAATCAATTTACCCTTGCCGCCGCCTGACGCCTTGTCGGCATCACCCGCGCCATTACCCTTGCCGAGATTGAGATCTTCTTTTGCAGCCATGCTTGCTCCTCGCAACTGACCGGCAGCCCTGCCGAATGCCGCCATAGGTCAGCAACATCCCCTGAAGCAAGAGCTATACCAGAAAAATTATTTCTAATGATTACAAACAGTTAAGGCGCAGAGTGTGCGGCGAGTGCCAGTATTTTGACACCCCGCGCCCGCGTGGCTGCCCGGGGGCAGCCTGCGGGCATACTAGACTGAAAAAGGCGGGAAGTTAAATGTAGTAGTCGACCAGGCGCGCGCCGGCAGCGGCGGGCTGGGACGCGGATTCCGCGGCGCCGGAGAGAAACCCGTCGCCGCTGTCGTCAGCTGCTGCCTGGCGCGACCCGCCGACGGCGTCACGCTGGCTGTCGCCACTGCCCTGCGACTGGCTGGACACGTCACTGTGGGCCAGCTGCAGGCCGCTCTGGGCGAGCATTTCACGCAAGCGCGGCAGGGACTGTTCAATGGCATCCCGGGCTGCGGCGGAATCCGCCACGAACAGCACACGCGCCTGGTCGCCCTCAGTGGTGATAGACACCTGCAGGCGACCCAGGTCCGCGGGGTGCAGCTGCAGCGTCGCCTCGTGGCCACCATTGCGGGCGAACACCTGCAAGCGGTTGGCCAGTTCGCCGGTGAACTCCGGATCCTGGGGCGTGTGTGTCATTGCCAGCTGGGCGGGCGTGCGCGGAGCGGCAGGGGCCTGGGCGTCGGCCTGCGCAGCGGCACCCTGTGCCGCGGCCGTTACCGGTGTGTTGAGCGCAGCAGCGTCCACATTGCCGGACGCGGAGGCCAGACGCGGGGCATCAACAGCGCCTTCCACGGCGCGCTGGCGCAGGCCCTGCAGCACTGCCGCCTCCTCGCCGCGTGCACGCTCAGCCGCCGCCAGCATGCCGGACTCCTCCGCCGCTGTGGCGGTTGCTGCGGGCGCAACCACCCTCTCCGCCCGGCTGTTGGCCTCGCGTGTGCCCGCTCCCGGCAACAGGTCAGCGGCAGCCTCAGGTGCCGCCGGTACTGACGAGCCCAAAGGCGTTGCTGCCCCGGTGGTGACATTGGCGCGGACGCTGCCCTCCAATGCTCCCGGTAAATCGCCGCGCAGCGCCGCTTCAGCGGTGGCGACAGGCAGGGGAAGGGCCGGGTTCGCCGGTGATGGCGTCGCGTCTCCCGGCAGTGCCGCGTCACCGGCGCCCGCCGCAACCAGGTCACTCGTGGCAGCCGATGCCTGGCCGGCGCCCTCCAGACCGGGCTCCGCGAGTGCCTGCAGGGAAAGCGTAAAGGACTGCCAGGCAGCGGTGGGCGGCTCCGCCGCAGCGCCCGCGGTGCCGACCGGCGGGGGGGCAAGAGCTGCCTCTGCGGCGTCAGGCGGCAAAGTGCTGCCGCGGGAGGGCGCGGCATTGCCGCCCCTGGCGTCGGCGGCAGGCTTGTCCGCTGAGGCCGCGCGAGCGGCTGCGAACATCTGCGAAAATCCGTTTTCAGCGCCATCCTGAGCTGTATTACCGGGCGCAGCGGCGGCGTCCGAGCTGGCAACAGGCAGGCTTTGCAGTACCGTGATCATGTAGGGTCTCCCGTGTTACAGGAGATTCAGCAAATTACGTGCCAGAGCCGGGGGGCTCCTGACCGGGTGGCACAAACCCGGCGTTGAACCGCTCGTCCACGGCGCGCTGTTCCACGCGCTCAGCATGTTCCTGGGCGAGAATGCGCCGGCGCGCGACAAAGTCCTCGAGGGTGGAGGTCTGCAGCGATTTCTGCATCCAGTCCTGGCGCTGCTGCTGCAGCTTCTCGGTGCTCTCCGCGACGGTGCTGAGCTGCAGGCGAATGGCGTCGTTTAAGTTGGACAGGAACTGACGATAATCCTGCAGTTGCGCCGCGGCCATACCCGACGCCGACATCTCGCGCAGCTGCTGTTCGTATTCGTCGGCGAAGCGCCTCAGCTGATTGAGCTGGTCGTTGTTGCGACTGTGGTGCGCCTGCTGTTCCTGCAGGTTGCGCGCCGCGCCGGCCTGGTCGGCGCGAGCCACGGTGACGACCTTGTCGAGTTTATCCGGAGCGGTCATGACTGGCCTCCGAGGCCTGCGGCCCGGGCGGTGTCGAGCAGTGCGTTAAGGCTGTGCTGCATATCCCGTTTCTCATTCCAGGGTTGGCTGATCAGCGCACGCAACGGGCCTATCGCGCCCAGGGCCCGGTCGATGGCCGGGTCGGTGCCGCGTTCGTAGGCACCGATGGTTATCAGGTCTCGATTCTCCCGCCACACAGAATACAACTCCTTGAGCTGCCGTGCCAACTGTAGCTGTGCCGGGTCCACCACATTGACCATTGAGCGGCTGATGGAGGCTTCGATATCGAAGGCCGGGAACATGCCGGAGTCCGCCAGCTGCCGCGACAGCACAATGTGGCCGTCGAGAATGGCGCGTGCCGAATCGGCGATCGGGTCTGCCAGGTCATCCCCCTCGACCAATACCGTGTAGATGGCAGTGATGGAGCCCTCCTCGGTATTGCCCGCGCGCTCCACCAGCGCCGGCAGCAGCGAAAACACCGAGGGCGGATAGCCCTTGGCGACCGGCGGCTCGCCGGCGGCCAGGCCGATTTCACGCTGTGCCTGGGCAAAGCGGGTCAGCGAATCCAGCAACAGCAGAACATTCTTGCCCTGCCGGCGGAAGTGCTCCGCGATGGCGGTGGCGCGCCAGGCGCCGTGCACCCGCATCAGGGGCGGGTCATCCGCCGGCGTTGCCACCACCACCGCACGCCGCAGCCCCTCAGGCCCGAGGATTTCATCCACGAATTCCCGTACCTCGCGCCCGCGCTCGCCCACCAGCCCGACCACGATGACATCCGCGGCCGTGTGCCGGGTCATCATGCCCAGCAGCGTGCTCTTGCCCACCCCGCTGCCGGCAAACAGGCCCAGGCGTTGCCCGCGGCCAATGGTCGCCAGCGCGTTGATCGCCTGCACGCCAACATCCAGCGGTTCGCGCACGGAGCCGCGTGCCAGCGGATTGATGGCACCGCCGCGCAGGGGCGCGTAGTCGCGGAACATCACCGTGGGGCCACCGTCCAGGAGATGGCCAGCGCCGTTGATAACACGGCCCAACAGGTGCTCGTCGACGCCAACCCGGTGACTGAAGCCCAGCGGGCGCACGCGCGCACCGAGCATCACCCCGTGCAGGCTGCCCTCCGGCATGAGAATCAGCCGACCCTCGGAAAAGCCCACCACCTCGGCTTCCACGCTGCGCTGTTCTTCCGCCTGAATACTGCAGCGGCTGCCCACCGCACCGGTGCACCCGGCCACTTCCAGCCGCGTGCCGACCATACGCACCAGGCGACCCTCGCGAATGGGCGTTACCGCACTCACGCGGGCGCCCAGGCCGGCGATCTGGCGCTGCAGGCGGCTCACCCGCTCGGCCTCCAGATCCGCCACTGCGCTCATGTCTCTGTTGCTCCACCCACGGCACCGCGGCTCTCGCGCAGCGCCCGCAACACTTCCTCTAGCCGCCGCTCGGTAGAAGCATCCACATAGCTCTCGGCGGTGGCCACACGACAGCCTCCACGCAGCAGCGTGGCGTCGGTGTGCAGGGTGACCGCCAGCTTCGGCAGTTCGTTCGCCAGCCACTCCCGCACCAGGGCGGCATCGGCCGGATGCAGGTGCACATCTACCGGCCCCTCGACCGCCTCCAGAATCTCCAGTGCCTCCGCCAGCACGTCCTGAATGGCGCCCGGCGAGGTCTCCAGTTCACGTCGCACCACGGCGGTTGCCACGCGCACGACAAGTTCGGAGAGCTCACGCAGCAGATCGGCCTCCTGCTGGCGAAACGGCGCGGCCATGTTGCCCAGCAGGGCAGCCAGTTCGGCTGCCGTGGCCGCGGCCCTGGCGCGCCCTGCCGCAAGCCCCTCGGCGTGCCCGGCAGCATAGCCTTCAGCACGCGCGCGCTCGGCGATGGCCGCGGTATCCGGTACCGCGGCCGCGGGGGCCGCATCCTGGAGTGGCGGTGGCTGCCAGCTGCGCGGACGACCGGGGTCAGACAAAATCATCGCCCCCTTTGCCCAGCGTGATTTCGCCTTCGTCCGACAGGCGAGCCGCTACCGCAAGAATTTCCTTCTGCGCCGCCTCCACTTCGGACAGCTTCACCGGGCCCTTGGCCTCGAGGTCTTCGCGCAGCATATCGGCGGCGCGGGAGGACATGTTGTTGAAAAACTTGTCCTGCAGGCGGTCGTCCACGCCTTTCAGCGCAATCACCAGGCTGTCGACCGCGATTTCGCGAATCAGGCGCTGCATGCCGCGGTCGTCGAGTTCCATCAGGTTGTCGAACACGAACATCAGCTCACCGACTTTTTCACCGAGTTCCGCGTCGGCCTCCTTGAGCGCGCCGAGCAGTTCCGACTCGACGTCAGCCTTGACGTTGTTCAGGATGGCCGCAGCACTGGTCATGCCGTTGACCGAGCGCGGTGGGGTCTTGCGCACCTTGCCCAGCTGCTTTTCCAGCACCTTGTCCAGCTCTTCCATCGCCGCCGGGTCGATGACCTGCAGGCGGGCCACGCGCAGCAGTGCCTCACTGCGCACCGGCTCGGGAATGTTCACCAGCACCTGGGCCGACTGTTCTTCATCCAGCGAGGCCAGCACGATAGCGATGATTTGCGGGTGTTCGTCCTCCAGCAGCTCGGCCACGGCACCCGGGTCCATCCACTTCAGGGCCTCGATGCCGGAGGTCTGCTGCTTGCCGGGCATCACCTTGGCCAGCATGGAACGCGCCTTGCTCTCGCCCAATGCATTGGTCAACACCCGACGGGTGAACTCGGGGGCGCCGAGGCCCAGCGGGTTCAGCGCGCTGGCATCTTCGTGAAACGCCGCGAGTACCGCCTCCACCTGTTCATTGGAGATGGACGAGAGGGAGGCCATGGCCTCGCCGATCCGCTGCACTTCGCGCGGTTCCATATGCCGCATGATGGCGGTGGCAGACTCCTCACCAACCCCCAGCAAAAATACGGCGGCGCGCTGCGCGCCGCTCAAACCGGCCCCTGCGGCATCAGCCATCGCCCGCCACCCACTGCTTCATCACGTGCGCCGCCCGCTGCGGCTCGCCCTCTGCCACACTGCGCGCCATCTGCAATTGCTGCTGGTAACCCGTGTTGCCCGGCAGCCCGCGCCGGTTACCCGCCAGGGTCACCTGGTCGTCGCTCATCAGTTCACCCGCAGCGCCGCCCTGGGCATAGCCTGCCTCACCGTAGCCGTCGTTGCCCAGGGCGCGCTGCCCCGGGCCGATAGCCGCCGGCACCGGCGCGACGGAAAACTGCATCAGCGGACGCACCACGAAGAGCAGCAAGGCCCCGAGGCCCGCCGCCACGCCCAGCCCCTTCAACAGCCGCCACAACCAGTCCTGCTCGAGAATCGACGGCTCTGGCGGTGCCTCCAGGGCCGGCGGCTCGACGAAGGAGGCGTTGATCACACTCACGGTGTCGCCGCGCTCTTCGCTGAAACCCACGGCCTCGCGTGCCAGACGCGTGATCTCCTCAACCCGTTCCGGCGCCAGCGGGGCGCGCGCGACCGAGCCATCCTCGGCGGTGGTTTCCACGTGGTCCAGCACCAGCGCGATCGACAGCTTGCGCAGGGTGCCCGGTGTCTCACGAATGTGGCTGATGGTTTTGTCCATTTCGTAGTTGCGTGTTTCGCGACGGGTGGAGCGGGTGGGCGCCGTGTTCGGCACCGCCGCCGCCTCCGGCGGCTGGGCCAGTACATCCGGATCTTCCGGCGGCTGATTGGCCAGGGTGCCGGGCACGCCGCCCTCCAGCAATCGGGTGGTCATCTCCTCCGAGGTCTGCTCACTGCGCAACACCGTGTCCGGGGCATACACCTCGCTGGTGCGCTCGATGCGGGTGAAGTCGATGTCGGCGGACACCTGGGCGTGAACACGGCCCGGCCCGAGGATGGGCTCCAGAATATCGACAATCCGCTGGCTGTAGCGCTGCTCCAGCTGCTGCGCCATCTGGAACTGTTCCTTGCTGTAGCCGAAATCGTCCGGATTACCCTGGGAGGACAGCAGGCGGCCCTGCTGGTCGACCACCGAGACGGTCTCCGGCTTCAGGTTGGGAACGCTGGCGGACACCAGATGCACGATACCCGCAAGCTGGCGCTCGGAGAGCACCCGCCCACCGTACAGGTGCAACACCACCGAGGCGGCCGGCTCCTGGCGCTGGCGCAGGAAAGCGCTCTGCTTGGCCATGGCCAGGTGCACACGCGCACCGCGCACGCCGTCCAGGGCACTGATGGTCCGCGCCAGCTCCTGCTCCAGCGAGCGGTGATAGCGCGCCTGTTCCATGAAACTGCTGACGCCGATTTCCTGCTCCTGGTAGATGCTGTCGAAACCGATGTCGCCCGAGCGCGGAAAGCCCTCGGTCGCCAGCAGTAACCGCGCGCGATGCACTTCGTCGGCGGCTACAGTCACCATGCCTGTGCGGTCGTCCAGCCGGTAATCGATGCCATTGGCGTCCAGGGTGCTCATCGCCGCCGTGGTGTCCTCGGCCGCCATGCTGCCGAACAACGGCTTGTAGTTCGGCACCAGCATCCACTGCACCAGGCCGATGCCCAGGGCGATGGATGCGGCGAGGCCGACGAGCAGCGCAATCTGCCGGGATACCGGCTGGCGACTGTAACCGTTGAAGCGGGCGACAAGTCCGCCGCTGTTCTCTGCCATGAATCAACTCACTCCTGAAGGGGCTATGATAAACCAGCAGGCATCAGACCTGCATGCTCATCACTTCGCGGTATGCGGTGAGCAGTTTGTTGCGCACTTCACTCAGCGCCTGGAACTCCAGGCTGGCCTTCTGCGCCGTCACCATCAACTCGGCCAGCGACACACCCGGCTGGCCTTCCTCGAAGGCCGTGGCCATCGCTCGCGAGGTCTGCATGGCCTGATTCACATCGTCGATGGATTGTTTCATGAAGCTCGAAAAGTCGGCGCCGCCCGCCGCAGCGGCCGACTCGCCGCCCGCCTCGGCCGCCATGCTGCGCATTTGCGCCAGTACCTGGTTGATTGCCATTTCGCTCATGGTGTGTCCTCTCCTACTGTGCGTGGGGTACAGCCAACCCCAGTTCGCGGAAGCGCGCCAGCTTGTAGCGCAAGGTGCGCGGGCTGATACCCAGCCGCTGTGCGGCTTCCTTGCGATTGCCATCGACCGCGGACAACGCGGCGACGATCAACTCGCGCTCCCGCTCTTTCAAGTCGCCTTCCAGCAGCGGTTCGGCGGGCGCCTCGGACGGCCCCACCGGGGAAGGCCCCGGCACTGACGCTGCCGCCGGCGCCATGGCCGCGACGAAATCGATATCCTCGGGGCCGATCTCCGGCCCCACCGCCAGCAGACTGGCCCGCTGCACGCAGTTCTCCAGCTCGCGCACATTACCGCGCCAGCTGTGGACCGCGAGGCGCTGCAGGGCGGCCTTGCTGAATGCGAGGCCGCTGCGCGGTGCGGCATAGCGCTGCAGGAAGCGCTGCGCCAGCGGCAGGATGTCCGCCGGCCGGTCGCGCAGTGCGGGCACTTCCAACGGAACCACACTGAGGCGGTAATACAGGTCTTCCCGGAAACGCCCCGCGGCGACCTCGCCCGCCAGGTTGCGGTTGCTGGTGGCGATGACCCGCACATCCAGCGGTATCACCCGGTTGCCGCCGAGGCGCTCGACCTCCTTCTCCTGCAGCACGCGCAACAGCTTGGCCTGCAGGCCGAGGTCCATTTCGGAAATCTCGTCCAGCAGCAGGGTGCCACCGTTGGCCTGCTCGAATTTGCCCGGTCGCGACTGGTGGGCGCCGGTGTAGGCGCCTTTCTCGTAGCCGAAGAGCATGGACTCCAGCATATTTTCCGGAATGGCTGCACAGTTGATGGCCACCATCGGGCGTTCCGCCCGGCTGGAGCAGGCGTGCAGATAGCGCGCGACAACTTCCTTGCCGGTACCGGACTCACCGGTGACCAGCACCGTGGCATCGCTGTGTGCCAGGCGCTCGGCCAGACGACACACGCGCTGCATGGCGGGATCCTCGGCCACCATGTCGACACCCGGCTCCGGCGCCGGCTCGAAGCGGGCCAGCATCTCCAGCAGCACCTCTGCGGCAAAGGGCTTCAGCAGATAGTCCGTTGCGCCCTCCCGCATCGCCGCCACCGCGTGCTGCACCGAACCGTGGGCGGTGATCATGACAAAAGGCAGCTCCGGACTGCGGGCCCGGACCTCGCGCAGCAGGCGCTCTCCCCCCATGCCAGCCATCTGTACGTCGCTGATGATCAGGTCCACGGGCTGGCGCTCCAGCTGCTGCAGCGCGTCGGCACCGTCACAGGCGCTCCAGACGCGATAGCCACCGTATTCAATGGTGTCGCACAGCGCCTCGCGCAGGGTGCTGTCGTCCTCGACCACCAGAACTTTCAACGCGGCTCCCACGGTCAACACTCTCCTTCTGCAATCGGTAATTCCAGCACAAATTCCGCGCCGCCCTCGGGGCTGTCACCGAGGCGGATCTCACCGCCCAGTTCGCCGACGGTGCGCGCCACCACCGCGAGACCCAGCCCGGTACCGGCCGAGCGCGTGGTGAAGAACGGGTCAAAAATGCGTTCGCGCAACTCGGGTGCCACACCCGGGCCGTTGTCGCGCACCCGCAGCAGCATGCGCTCACGATTCAGCGCGCCGGCCCAGACATCCACATGCACGCCCTCCCCGCCGGCCTCGATGGCGTTCACCACCAGATTGGCGAGAGCTCCGGCAAGGGCATCACGGTCGCCCTGCAGTGCCAAAGTGCGATCGACCGGGGTCACCGACAGCGTGGCGCCCGCCGCTTCCAGGCGAGCGAGGACATGGGCCTGAAAGTCGCCCAGCACGTCCTGCAGGCACACGCGCTCCGTGCGCGGAGGGGCCCCGCGCACAAAGCCCAGCATGCTTTCGATCAGCCCTTCCATATGCACCAGCCGTTCAGACAGGCGGTCGCAGATGCGCTCACGCTGCGCGACGGCCAGGTCCGGACGGCGCAGCTGCGCCAGATACAGGGTGGTGGACGACAGCGGTGTGCGAATCTGGTGGGCGAGCCGCGCCGCCATTTCCCCCAGCGCGCGCAGGCGCTGCTCGCGGCCCACCTGGGCCTGCAGGTCATGCAGTTCGGTGGTGTCGGTCACCAGCACCAGGGTCTCGCCCTGCTGTGCCAGGTGACGGCTGTGCAGTGACAAATGCCGCTCGGGGGCGTTTTCCCGAATACGTGCCTGCACCGCGGGCCAGTCCTCGCCCAGCAGCGGCTCACCAAACAGGGCGACGGCCTCCGGGTTGGCATCGCGTACCTGCTGACGCTCGTCTATCAACAGCACGCCCCCGGGCAACATGGCCATCAGCGAGGCCAGCCGCTCGAGCAAGCGCTCCTTCTCTGCCAGTTCGTCGAGCCGCGCCGAGCGCGAGGCCGCGAGCTCCTCGTTGAGCCGGGCTACCCGCGACTCCAGGTCGCGGTAGGACGCATCCAGTTGATGGGAGACTTCCGCGAGGCTGCGAAAGGCCTCTTCCAGATCGTGTTTCTCGAGGGGTACAGCCTGCTGCATGATTGAGTTCCACCGAGCGCTATCACGCCAATGCCGCTCTTGAAGCAAAAGACGTGCCCAAAGTGGAAACCCGTTTTAATTCAATGGATTGAAGAACTTCGCATACACTGTGGGGCGCCGCGCGTCAGGAATCTGACACCTGGTCGCGCTGCAGCTCGAACTTGCGCATTTTCTCTACCAGGGTGGTGCGCTGCAGCCCGAGCAGTTGCGCCGCTCGCGCCACCACCCAGCCGCTGCGGTCCAGGGCCTGCAGGAGCAGGGTGCGCTCGGTGTCGGCGAGGTACTGCTTCAGGTCCAGCCCCTCCTGACCCAGCGGCGTGGGGTCGTTAGGTGCCCCGGCGGCAGGGGCCGGCTGTACCTGAGAGGCACTCGCCGGGGGTGTACTGGCGGACGGGGCCGCGGCACCCGAGCCGGCGGCGGGGGGCGGTACCTGCGGCGGCGGCCGGGCCGGGTCGAAGCCTTCACAGAATTTCTGCGGCAGGTCGCCAAACCCCACCTCAGCGCCGGGAAACAGAATGGCCAGGCGTTCCACCAGGTTGTTGAGCTCACGCACATTGCCGGGCCAGCCGTACTGCTGCAGGGCGGCCATGGCGTCCGCCGCGATCGACACACTGTCGCGCTGCTCCCTGGCCAGCTGCGCCAGAAAATGTGCCACCAGCACCGGCACATCTTCCGGGCGATCGCGCAGGGCGGGCACGTCGATGGGAAACACATTCAGGCGGTAGTAAAGATCGGCCCGGAAACGGCCGTCTTCAACACGCTGCTCGAGATCCTGGTGTGTGGCCGCGATCACCCGGACGTCTGTGGCCTGGGACGTGGCGCTGCCCACACGCTCGAAGCAGCGCTCCTGCAGCACCCGCAGCAGCTTGACCTGCATCGGCAGCGGCATGTCGCCAATCTCGTCGAGAAACAGCGTGCCGCCTGCGGCCAGTTCGAAGCGGCCGCGCCGGGTGTTGATAGCGCCCGTGAACGCGCCCTTTTCGTGGCCAAACAGCTCCGATTCCAGCAACTCCGCGGGGATCGCGCCGCAGTTGACCGGCACGAATGGCCCGCTCGAGCGCGGCGAGGCATCGTGAATGCCGCGGGCTACAACCTCCTTGCCGGTACCGGACTCACCGAGGATCAACACCGTGGCATCGCTGGGCGCCACCTGGGCCACCAGCCGGCGGATGGTCTCCATGGCGGTGCTGGGGCCGACGATAGGCGAAGCATTGTCTGGGTGCTGAGGCAAACGTAACGATCCGTAAACAAGGTGGCAAGGGCGTGCAAGCAACGGCGCCGAGTCTGCTCAGACGAAGCGGACCTGTCAACTTATTGACGGAAAAAAGGCGGATTAGTCGCCCACGTGGGCGCGACGGAAGGCTACCTCGCGGCGATGGTGACGGAAAATCAGCTTCTCCAGCCAGACCCGGGCGGCACCGGTGAGGCCCACAAAGCGCACCGTGTTGCGTCCCGCCGCCTGCTCCTCGGGCGTGGTGACGACCTCGCCGTAGCAGCAGAGGGGCTTGGGCAAACCGCGCTGGATGTAGAGTTCGAGGAAGATGCGGGCCCCCGCCGGCGGCCCCTCGCCCTGCCAGCTCACCTGTTCGGCAGAGACCTGCACGGCGCTCACAGGGGGAATATCCAGCTCGTGATACACCAGGGCGCTGACCAGATCGAGCACCAGGTTGAGCTTGAGATCGAGCCGGGCGATGTCCTGCTGGATGCCCGGAGGCGCGTCGTTGTCGTCCTTGGTATTGAGGCCGTCGCCCACCGCCGATACGGCGCGCAGAAAGCTCTCGTTGGAGGCGTTGACCATGGCCAGGTGCGTCTGCTCCGGCTCGTAGTCGACGGGCTTCCACGACAGGGCGATGTTATCGCTGTAGACGAGGCCGGTGACGGCGTTTTGGCTGCTCATGCCCAGTGCTCCGCAAAAGTTTTACGATAACACAGGCCGGTGGCAACGAAACGCCCCGCGTCAGGGTTGTGACTTCACCTGCTCGTAGTGACCGATGGCGGAGCGCGTGCGCACCTGTGCCACCCCCTGCTGCAGCACCGCGTCGCGGGCCTTGCTCAGGTGGGCCATCATTTCCTCGTTGAGGTGCAGGATGGCCGCCAGCGCTTCGGCAACCAGTTCGGCGTGCTCCGTCGACACCGCTTCCTTGAAGCAGCGGGCCAGGTCGTCACGGCGGTCCTGCTCGCGGGCAGCCACAGCATCCCAGTCACCGACCTCGGCGAGGGCCACCATTTCGCGGGTGACGGTGAGGACGCGGGCGAGGCGGCGGCACTGGCTGAGTGCGGCGTCCGACCCCTCGGCAGCCAGCAGCCCTTCGGTCGCGACAGCGCCTTCGGCAGCCGCCGGGGTGGGGAATGGCACGATCATCCTGCGGGACGCCGCAGTTCGGCAGGAATACTCTCCCAACCGTCGCGAATGGTGGCCAGCAGATCGCGGACTTCCGTCAAGGCCGCCGTGTCGGAGGCCGCACTCGCCTCGAGCAGCCGCCCCTGCATGTACTCGTATAAATCGCTGAGTCGACCCGCCAACTCGGGGCTCTGCTCATGATCCAGGCTCACCCGCAGGTTGTCGATGATGGTGATGGCCTTGCCAATCAGCTCGCCCTGACGCCCGGTGTCTCGACGCTCCATGGCACCTTTGGCCGACGCGATGCGATCCATGGCCCCATCCAGCAACATGCTGATCAGTTGATGGGGCGAGGCATCCGTCACGCCGCTCTGCACCCCCACTTGCTTGTAGGCGCTAAGCGCCTGCCGGGTATTCATACCTGGAATCCTGCCTGTCATTAATTCGAAAAGCGATCACTGGGCAGCGGAATGTTTGCCAGCTGCTCACTGACAAAACTGCCTGTGCTGTTGATCTGTGCGAGCAGACCGTCCAGCGCATTAAATTGGGCGCGGTAGCGGGCCTCGAGTACCTCCAGACGGCGATTGAGCGCCTCGCGGTCATCACTGATAGCGTCCACACTGCTCTGCAAGCCATCGGTTCTGGCGTCAAGCAGGCCGCCCGTGCCCAAAAAACCGCCGAGTAACCCACCAAGGCGCTCTGCGATACCGGTCTCGGCGCGGCCGAACAGGGAAACCAATCCCGCGTTGCCATCTTCCAATGCGGCGTTCAGTCGCTCGGAATTGATGGTAAGAGTTCCGCTTGCTGACGTGGTGATGCCCAGCTCCGCCAACGATCCAAATGGGCCATCCGGGTTTTGTACCGAGGCCGTAACAGCGTTTCGCACCTGGCTGATCACCGTGCGCGCTGAAAAATCCCCCTGCAGTGCCCCGGCGGCCCCGGTTGCAGGATCGAAGCGTGTGAGGTTGGAGGCAGTGGTGATGAAGGTGTTGTAGGCGTTGACGAATTGCTCAATGGCACCGCGCGCCACTGCGCGGTTTTCACTGACCGCGAGAGATGCGGGCGCACCGTCGGTCGTATCCTTGAGCGTGAGGCTGACACCGTCAAGCACGCCGGTCACGGTATTGCTGGCACTGGTTAGCGCCAGACCATTCAGGGTAAAGCTGGCGTCACTGGCGGCCGCCGTTTGCGTGAGGTTGGCCGCGCCTGTGTTGAATGCCAGACGGGACAACCCTGCCAGGTCCGCGTTATTGCCGTCGCCGGCATCGGCCACGGAAATCTCAATAGCATTGGCAGCACCCGTATCGGAGGCACTGAAAAGCAAGCGTGCACCGCTGCCATCATTGACGATAGCCGCAGACACCCCGATACCGGCGGCATTCACTGCGTCCCGAACACCCGCGAGCGTATTGTTGCTGCTATCAATCGTAATGCTGGCGCTTGCACGCTCGGGATTGACCGTAAAGCCATTGACCACTTGCGGACCTGGCACGGAGGGTGTTGCATCAACCGTGCCGAAACGGATCGTCAGCGTACCCTCACCAACAACATCGTCCGCCGAGCCAAAGCTCCCGGACGCCAGCGACTGTGCGCTGGCGAGGGAATCAATCGCGATACTGTAGTTACCCGGGGCCGCGGCGGAAGAGGCGGTCGCCGTAAACGCCGAACTGTTGGAGCTGGTGGCGGTGCGCTGCGTGAAGGTACTCTCATTCCGCAGTGAGGCGGAGCGTGCTTGCAGGTCAGCCAACACGCCCTTCAACGTACCGAACCCGGAGAGTTCACTGGTGAGCGACGTTTCACGCCGTAGAAGACGATTCTCGACTGGCGCACGCTCTGCGGCTACCAGCTGGGTCACCAACCCTTCGATATCCAGTCCGGAGCCTACTCCGGTTACTGAAACCATTCACTCACCTCGTTGCCACCTGCGGGGCATGAAACATTTATGTGTTACAAGCTTAGCAAATTAAGTGCCAAATGCGGCACACCGGGCCTTCAGCCCTCCTGATCCATAAACACGCCCTTGGAGGGCAACTCAGAGCCGCCCAATTCGGCCTGCTGCCTGGCGAGAAAACGGGCCAGTGCAACGGCTTCTTCGGCAGGAATCTGTCGGACAACTTCATCAGTCGCCTTGTCCATAACCGTAATAATCGTCGAGCCCAACTCCTGGTCAACAGAAATTTGCAGCGAGCGATTCACTGTCTGTATGTAGTCTGTTATGTCGCGCGTCGCCTGTGCAAGGTCCTGCGCCGTATCACGCTGCTTTGCCTGCGTGGCTTTCCCATCCTGCGCTGGCGGCGAAGCCTTGCCGCTGGCGGCGACCTCTTGCCGGGGCACGGCACTCTGCGCCGGTGCAGCTGCATTGCCCGCAGGGAGCGGGGGCGCTGCGTTCACGTTCGAAGGCGTGATTGAACTCGCCATGATCCTATCCTCGTATCTGCGCTACTAAAGACCCCACCAGAAGCACAAAAGGGTGAGGTGGAAACCACCTCACCCCAATGCAACTAGCGCATGGTCTCAGCCACTTACTGCAGCAGAGCCAGCACGTTCTGGGGCTGGGCGTTGGCCTGCGCAAGCACCGAAATACCGGCCTGCTGCAGGATCTGAGCGCGCGCCAGGTTAGCCGTTTCTTGCGCAAAGTCCGCATCCCGAATCCGTGAACGCGAAGCGTCCAGGTTTTCGGAGGTGGTCTGCAGGCTCGTGACAACAGATTCAAAACGGTTCTGGATGGCACCCAGGTCGGCGCGGGAGCCGTTGATTGCAGTCAACGCAGCATCAACCGCGAGCAGTGCGCTATTTGATCCCGAGACAGTTGAAATGTCGACGGCGCTAATTGCCGTGCCAGTACTACCAATAGTCGCAGAACTGGCTGACAAGCCGCCAGTAAACGTCACGGCGCCTGTTGTGCCAGCTGGCGCTACGTACGTGATGTCTAATGTTCCTGCAGAGACTCCTGCAGCGCCGAGGCCATAGCTGTCCAGACCTGCGCCGGTCGCACCACCAGCAGCAAAGTTTGCAACGTCAATGTTCCTACCATCCGCAGCACGCAGCTCAACGCCAGCGCCCGTGTCCGTTGCAGTCACACCAGTGACCGCACTTTGCGCATTGATTGCGGTTACTGCGTTTGCTCGGTTGGTCACGAGGTCAGTCGTGCCAGCTATCGTAATTGTCAATCCGTTTATGTCAACGGTTGAATTCCCAGCAGCCGTTGGGGCAGAGCCACTAACGCCAGCTGCCTTTACTGTCTCGTTCGCTGTCGCGGTGAAACCTAGGCCAGACGCGTTCAGCGCGTTCGCCAAAGCTTTCGCATCACTCGCGATCGTTCCCAGCGAAGTACTGTTACCGTCGATTACGACCGTTTGTGCTGTTGTTGCCCCAGTCGCGCTTGGGGACGTGATCGCCTGAGCAGACAACTGAAAACCTTGGAACTGACCAAGGTCGGAGGACCGAGCGCTCGTGATGCTGTCTACAGAGATCGTCTCACCCGCATTGGCACCAACCTGAAACACTTGTGAAGAAAACGTCCCGTCAAGAAGTTTGACGCCGTTGAAATTCGTCTGGCTGGCGACACGGTCGATCTCCGCAACCAACTGCGTTACCTCCGCCTGTAGCGCTTGGCGATCAGACGCTGAGTTGGTGGCGTTCGCAGACTGCACCGACAACTCACGAATCCGCTGCAGGTTATTGGTCACCTCAGCGAGTGCACCCTCGGCCGTCTGCGCCAGAGAAATACCGTCATTGGCGTTACGCGCAGCCTGGTTCAGGCCGCGGATCTGCGCGGTAAAACGCTCGGAAATCGCCAGGCCGGCGGCATCGTCCTTGGCGCTGTTGATACGCAGGCCGGAGGACAGACGCTGCAGCGACGTGGCCACATCGTTCTGGGAGCTGTTGAGGTTCCGCTGAGCAGTCAGCGACGGAATATTGGTATTAATAATCTGAGGCATGGTTTCATTCCTTCTCGTTTCGCGCCGGTTTCCCCTGTGGAATCAACGCTGGTCACCGTCCATCGGCCCGGGGAAAGTACTCCCCGCTCAACCAGTTAGCGGACGGTCTTGAAGGAACTTTAGGCGAAGTGTCAGTTTTTTTTACTAGAGGAAATTGAACAGGGACAGGCCCTGGATACGCACATAGCTCTGCTGTGCCGCCTGCAGGGCAACCAGCTGCAGGTTGAGCCGGCTGATGGCCTCGGTAACGTCCAGATCGCGCACTTCCGAGAGGGTCTCCTGCAGCTGCAGGGTGAAGGCGTCGTTGCTTTCGCGCAGGCTGTCTATGCGGTTCAGGCGCACACCCAGGTCCGCCTGCTGCTCCAGCATGCGGCCCAGCGCCTGGTCCAGGTTGGCGAGGCCGCTCGCCATGGCGTTATTCACCGACGCCGAGGCAGCGGGGCCGGTGGTGGAGGATTTCAGGCTGTCGATGATGTTCTGCACACTGCTGAACACGTCCTGGCGCGGTGCGGCGGGGACGGTAAAGCTGTCGCCGTCCGCCGGCGCGCCCTCGAAGGTCACGCTGGCCCCGTTGAAGCTGATGCTGGCGCCGGACTGGTAGGGACCGCTGGCCACCACCGCGGCGCTGCTGTCCGTTACCGTGAAGGTGACCGGGTCCGCGGGCGTCGGCTGGCTGAAGCTGATGGTGTAGGTATCGCGCTGGTAATTGGCCGCGGCACTGCTGGCATCCACAATGGCGGTGCCGGCATTGCCGGCGTCGGCGCGGATGTCAAAGCGACCGTTGCCAGCCGGTATGTCCATGAATACGGCGCGGCCGGAGTCGCGCACCGCCAGCTGCGTATTGGGTGCCACCTGCAGGAAGCGCTGCCCTTCGTCGCCGTTGTACAGCACCTGTCCGCCGCTGCGGCTGAAGGGCTGGGTCTGGGCCTGGAAACCGGCAAACACGAACTCGCCGTTGGCATCCCGGGTGTTCGCCAGGCTGACCAGCTCATCCAGCCGCCCTTCCATCTCGGTGGCGATGGCGCGGCGGGTTTCCGGAGTCTGGGTGGCGTTGTTGGCCTGCACGGTCAATTCGCGCACCCGCTGCAGCACGTCGGTGACATCCTGCAGCACCGTGTCGGCGAGGGCGATCTGGCCTTCGGCCAGGTTGGCATTGCGCTGGAACTGGTCGAGCTGCTGCAGGTCTTCCGTCAGGTCCAGAATCTGCACCGCGGCGATGGGGTCATCCGCCGGGGTAGTCACGCGCAGACCACTGGCCAGCTGCTGCTGGGTTTTCTGCAGCTGGGCCTGCTGGTTGAGGATGTTGCTGATCCCCTGCTGGAAAATCTGGGCGGTTGAAAGGCGCATCAGTCAGCTCCGGCGTTAGCGACGCGTGGCGTCGAGCAGGGTCTGGAACACGGTGTCCGCCACGGAGATCACCTGTGCAGCGGCCTGGTAGGCCTGCTGGAACCGCAACAGGTCGGCGGCCTCCTCGTCCAGGTTCACGCCCTGTACGCTGTCGCGGGCGGAAATTGCCTGTTGCAGCAGGGTTCCCTCGGCGTCGGCGGCGGCGCTGGCCTGCCGGCTGCGCACGGCCACATCGGCCACCAGGCCTGCGTAGCTGTCCTGGTAGCTGGCGGTCCCGCCGTCCAGGATCGGCGCGGTTTGCAGGGCTCCAAGCGCCAGCGCATTGCGGTTGTCGCCGCTGCCGTCGGTGTTGTTGGCAATACTCAGGGTATCCCCGGCGGCCGGCGTGCCCGCCAGCTCGAAGCTGAGGCCACCCAGCGTGACGGCAAGGCCCCCGCTGTCGGTCGCCGGGTCGTAGGCAATGGGACCGCCGGCGCTGCCCGCCACATCGTAGCCGGGCACGCCCGGGCCCAGCGCATCGGGGTTGAAGGTGAGCGTGATGGCGCCGGCCAGCGGCAGCCCCGCGACGCTGTCCACGGCGAGCGACGAGAGGCGCGCATCGCCCAGGTTGGCGCTGCCAGTGCTGCTGCGCACCGGGCTGGCGGCCGCAAAGGCCGCTGCGTTGGTCAGCTCCACCGCAAACAGGTTGGCCCCCTGGGCTACCGGCTGCACCAGGAAGCTGTCACCGGCCGCCGGCGTACCGCTGATGTTGATGTCCACGCCATCGATGCTGAATGCCGGGCCGGCGCCGGTCTGGGTGGCGCCGGTCTGCTGGTTGCGCAGGGTCCACTGGCTGCCGTCGAAACTCAGGCGGTAGTCCGCCCCCGTGAGCTGGCCCACATCCGCGAGTGCCGCAGTGACCGTGGCACTGCCCGTGTTGCCGGTCGACCCCGACACCGCAGGTTGCAGCGGCCGGAAAAAATTGCCCCCGAGCTGGCCATTCAGGTCCATGCCCTCGCTGTGCTGGGCATTGAACGTCGCAGCAATCCCCGCAGCCAGCAGGCCCAACTCATTGCGCGTGCTGTCCAGCACGCCGCCCCGGAAGGACAGTGCAGCACCCAGCTCACCGCCGCTCAGGAAGCGGCCGATATCGGTGCTGGACGCCAGCCCGGCAATGCCCACATTCACCCGTGTGGCATCAAAGGGGTCGCGGAAGGTCTGCAGCTGGCTGGCGGTGAAACCCACCACCAGCGCCTGACCGTTGCCCACCAGCACGTTCACCGCACCGTCATCCTGGGTCACGGTGGTCACACCCACTTTTTCCGCCAGGCGGTTGATCGCCTGGTCCCGGGCGTCCAGCAGGTCGTTGGGCGGCTGCCCGCCGCTTTGCGTGGTGGCACGCACCACCTGCTCGTTGAGGGACGCAATGTTGCTGGCCAGTGCGTTGATGTCACTGACCGTGGTGGTGATGCGCTGGCTGACTTCGCTGTTGAGGCCACGCAGCTGGGCATCCAGCGTCTGGAAGCGCCCGGCCAGCTCATTGGCTTCGCCCAGCAACACCTTGCGCTCGGGAATTGAGCCCGGGTTGTTCGCCACATCCTGCAGCGCGCCAAAAAAGCTCTCGATGCCGGGGGCAATGCCGACAGAGGGGTCCGCCAGCAGGCTGTCAATGCGGGAGGTGAGGCTGCTGAGGGTGCTGAACCCGGCGCTGGAGGAGCTGCGGCTGCGTACGTCCTGGGCCAGGAACTGGTCGTAGCTGCGGGTGATGGAGTCCACCTTCACACCGGTGCCGAGGAAACCCGCGCCGGTCGCTTCCGGCGGCAGGGTGGCGAAATTCACCCGCTGGCGGCTATACCCCGCCGTGTTCACGTTGGCGATGTTCTGGCCGGTCGTAGAGAGCGCCCGCTGCAGTGAGAGCAGCGCAGAAGTCCCGATGTTGAGCAGATCCGCCACAGTGAGCCTCGGTCAGGGTTCAGGCGGCCTCGGGCCGCCGGTCAGAAAGGGTTGGCGGCAGCTGAGCGGAATTCTTTAGCTCGGCCACGGTCTCCGCCAGGCTGCCACGCTGCAGGATTGCGAGGATTTTGTCGGCGTAGGCTGGGTCTGTCGCATAGCCCGCCGCCTGCAGTTCGCGCAGGTAGGCCTCGGGCTCGGCGGCGCTGGCCAGTGCCTCCTGATAGCGCGGGGCACCGCGAATGAGGTCGACATAGTCGGCAAATGACTCCGCCGTGCTGCCGTACACGCGGAAAGACGCGCGCTCCAGCCGCGCCGCTGCGCCGTCGTACTCCACGGTTTGCACCGTGGTGGTGGGGCCCTGCCAGCCGCGCCCGGCCTTGATATTGAACAGGTTGTGGCTGCTGCCGGCAGCCGCGGGCAGCGCGCGCTGGCCCCAGCCGGTTTCCAGCGCCGCCTGCGCAATCAGCACCGCCGGGTCCACGCCGAGCTCGGCAGCGGCGGGCACCGCCTGCGGCCACAGTTCGCGGACGAAGTCCTCGGGGGCGGTGGGCGGTGCCGGCGGCCGGCCGGCGGCGGCCAGCGGCGGCTGTGCGGCGGGCGCTGTGGTGCCAGCCTCCAGCGTTGGGGCACCGGCTGCTGCGGGGGCCCGGCTGTAGCGTGCCGGGGGCAGCAGCGTTGACGCCTGCCCGCCCTGTGGCGGCAGTAGGGGCTGGGCCGTCTCCGCGGGCGCAGCGTCGCTCACCGCGCCCGCCGCCTGCAGCTGCTCCACCAGCACCTGCGCCAGGCCCAGTCCGCCGTGGTCCGCAAGGTCCACGGACAACTGCTGGTCAAACATCTGCTGCCAGTTTTTCAGCTGATTGCTGTTGAACAGACCGCCCTCCGGCGTGGCATCGCGCATGGCTTTCAGCATCTGCTGCACGAAAATCGCTTCAAACTGCGCGGCAACCGGCTCCGCTGCGGCGGCCGCATCCTGCCGGGCATCGCGCCGCAGTGCGGCGAGGCCGCTGAAGTCGTGGTAAAGAGATGCCTGTGCCGCCTGCATGACTCGCCCCTAGATCACAATCAACTGGGCGCGCAGGGCGCCCGCCTGCTGCAGCGCCTCGAGGATCGCTATCAGGTCCCCGGGGGCGGCGCCCACGCCGTTTACCGCCGCCACCAGCTCCTGCAGGGTGATGCCCGCATCCAGCAGGAACATGCGCGCGTTTTCCTGCTCCGCCACCACTTCGGAATCGGGGGTGACCACGGTCTCGCCGCCCGCGAAGGCACCGGGCTGGCTCACGTTGATGTCTTCGGAGACGGTCACCACCAGGTTGCCGTGTGCCACCGCCGCGGTTTCCACGCGCACGTCGCTGCCGATGACGATGGTGCCGCTGCGCGAGTTGACCACCACCCGCGCCGGTGCCGACGCCGGGTCGACCTGCAGGTTTTCGACGATGGAGACAAAGGCAACGCGGTCCGCCAGGTCGGCCGGCGCCTGCACCTCGATGGACACGGCGTCAATCGGCTGCGCCGTGCCCACGCCGAGTGCGGCGTTGATGGAACCCGCGACCCGCTGTGCGGTGGTGAAGTCCGGCGCATTGAGGTTCATGATCAGGGTCGGCGCGGTGGCGAAGGGACTGTCCACCGTGCGCTCCACCGTCGCGCCGTTGGGAATGCGACCGGAGCTGGTGGCGTTGACCGTCACCCGGGAGCCGTCCGCGCCCTCGGCGCCAAAGCCACTGACCAGCAGCGAACCCTGTGCCAGGGCGTAGGTTTCACCGTTGGCGGCTTTCAGCGGCGTCATCAACAGGGTACCGCCGCGCAGGCTCTTGGCGTTGCCCAGCGAGGAGACCGTCACGTCGATGGTCTGCCCCGGCTTGGCGAAGGCCGGCAGGTCCGCGTGCACCATGACCGCGGCGACGTTGGTCAGCTGCGGGTTGACGTTGGCGGGGATGTTCACCCCCAGCTGTGCCAGCATGCTCTTCAGGCTCTGGATGGTGAACGGCGCCTGAATGGTCTGGTCACCGCTGCCGTCGAGGCCCACCACCAGGCCGTAGCCGATCAACTGGTTGCTGCGCACGCCGTTGACGCTGGCGATATCCTTGATGCGTTCGGCGCTGGCCTGTGAGGACAGCAGCAACACCAGCAACAGCGGGCAGAGACGGGACCAGAGTAGGGTTAGCATCAGCGTGCCTCAGAAGGGAACCAGGGGGCTCATGAAGAACCGGGTCAACCACCCGGGCGTGTTGGCTTCCTGACCGACGCCGGTGCCGCTGTAGGAAATGCGCGCGTCGGCAATCAGGGTGGAGGAAATGGTGTTGGTGGGGCTTAAGTCCTCCGGGCGGATAATACCGCGCAGGCGGATGTACTCATCCCCCTGGTTGATATTGATCCACTTCTCGCCCTGGATATACAGATTGCCGTTGGGCAGCACCTGCGCTACCTGCACCGCGATGGAGCCGCGCAGGCTGTTGCTCTGGCCCAGGGCAGCCTCACCGGAGAAGGCGCTGGCACCGTTGATATCCACCCCGAGGTTGTAGCGGCCGTTGACGGTGACCGGCTGGCCGAACACGGTGGGGCTGGTCAGGTTGATCTCGCTGCTCTTGTCCAGCTCGGTGTCGCTGCTCTTGCTGCCGGTGGTGGCCTCCACCAGTACCACGCTGACAATATCGCCCACCTGCACCGCGCGCGTGTCGCTGAACAGCGACATCGCCTGCGAGGACACGTACACACCGCCATTGGTGGGCGGTTTCGGCAACAGGGAATAATCGATGGGATCCACCGGCCCGTACAGCTCGTGGCTCTTCTCGGGCACACCGCCGCAGCCCGACAGAAGAACCAGGCCGGCCGCGAGCATCACAGGTTTCAGGGAAGCGCGCACGATCACTCCTTACAGGTTGTTGGAGACGAACTGGAGCATCTGGTCAGCGGTGGAGATGGCCTTGGAGTTCATCTCGTAGGCGCGCTGGGTTTCGATCATGTTCACCAGCTCCTCCACCACATTCACGTTGGAGCTTTCCACGTAGCCCTGCACCACCGTGCCCAGGCCGTTGATCCCCGGGTTGCCCGGCTGCGGCGCACCGCTGGCGCCGGATTCCACCAACAGGTTCTCGCCGCGCGCCTGCAGGCCGGCCGGGTTGATGAAGTCGGTGAGCTGGATATTGCCCACCTGGCTCACCGCGGCGCTGCCCGGCACCGTGACCGATACCGTGCCATCGCCACCGATGCTGATGGAAGTCGCGTTCTGGGGGATGGTGATGGGCGGCTGCAGCTGGTAGCCGGCAGAGGTCACCACAATGCCCTGGTCGTTGATCTGCAGGGAGCCGTCACGGGTGTACGCCTGGGTGCCGTCCGGCAGCAGGATCTCGAAGAAGCCGCGGCCCTGGATGGCGAGGTCCAGCGAGTTGTCGGTCTTGGTCAGGTTGCCCTGGGTAAACAGCTTTTCGGTCGCCACCACCCGGGTGCCGGTGCCGATCTGCAGGCCCGAGGGCAGCAGCGTGTCCTGGGAGGACTGGGCGCCCACCTGACGCACATTCTGGTACACCAGGTCTTCAAAAATCGCGCGACTGCGCTTGAAGCCCGTCGTGCCGACGTTGGCCAGGTTGTTGGCAATGGTCGACATGCGCGTCTGCTGCGCGTCGAGGCCGGTCTTGGAAATCCACAGTGACTGTGACATGGCCTGAATTCCTTATTCGAGTCGCATTAATTGGGTTGACGCCGTATCCAGCTCCTGGGCGGTGGACATCATGCGCACGTGCATTTCGTACTGTCGTGCCAGCTCGATCATGTGCACCATCGCGGACACCGGATTGACATTGCTGGATTCCAGCATGCCCGAGGCCAGCCGCACTTCGGCGGCGGGGGCCGAGGCCAGGCCGTCTCCAGCGCGCAGCAAACCGTCCGGGCCCTTGTCGATCTGATCGGCCGGCGGGTTGACCAGCTTGATGCGGTCCAGCACCGCCACGGCATTGATCTGTTCGCCCAGCGGCACGATCGACACGGTACCGTCGGAGCCCACGGTGAGCGAGCTGAACGGCGGCAGGGCAATCGGCCCGCGTTCACCGAGTACCGGCTGTCCGCCACCGTTGACCAGCTGGCCGAACTCATCCACCCGCAGGTCGCCGCGCCGCGTGAGGGCTTCCGTGCCGTCCGGCGCCTGCACCGCGATCCAGCCCTCGCCGACCAGCGCGACATCGAGATCGCGACCGGTCTGCTCCAGGCTGCCGGGCGCCAGGTCGGTGCCCTTGTGCTTCTCGATCGTGTACACGCGGCTGGCAGCACCCACGCCGTCGAGGTAGCGGCTTTCCGCGCTCACCAGGTCCGCCTTGAACCCGGGCGTCGCGGCGTTGGCCAGGTTGTGGCTGTTGGCGGCCTGCGCCAGCATCATTTCCTGGGCGCCGGAGGCGGCGATGTAGACGAAGTGATCCATCAGCTACGCTCGGCGCCGATCAACGCAGGTTGATCACGGTCTGGGTGACCGCGTCTTCCGCCTGAATCACCTGCGCATTGGCCTGGAAGTTGCGCTGGGCAATGATCAGGTCAACGAGCTGCGCGGTAATCTCCACGTTGGACTCCTCCAGTGCCGCCGACTGGATAACCCCGAGCCCCGAGGTGCCGGGGGCGCCGACGTTGGAGGGACCGGAAGCAAAGGTCTCCACCCAGTTGGTGTCGCCGATGGGCTGCAGGCCATTGGGGTTGTTGAAGTTGGCCAGCGCAATCTGCGCCAGGGCGCGCGACTCACCGTTGGTGAAGCGGGCGAAGGCGATACCGGTGGAGTCAATCTCCAGCCCGCGCAGCTGGCCCGCGGCAAAGCCGTCCTGGATCACGCTGCTCACGGCAAAGGGTGTGCCGAACTGCGTGGTATCAGAGAGGGACACGGTGATGTCCTGCGGGTCGGCGCCGGTGCCCACACCCGCCGCGTTCAGGGGCTGCCAACCGGTGATGTTCACTTCCACCGGCAGCGTCAGCGGGTCGAACTGGCCGTTGGACTGGAAGGTCAGCGTGTCCGGCCCGGAAGTGGTCACGCCGTCTACCAGTGAGTGTACTTCCCACTGGTTAGGTGTGGCGGTCTTGACGAAATACAGGCTCAACACGTGGGGGTTCCCGAGGCCGTCATACACCGTGGTCGAGGTGGTGGCGTTGAAGGAGCTGGGGTCCGGCGAGGTGGGCGGCAGGGCGAAGGCGTCGAAGGGGCCACCAAACGGTACGTTGGGCGGCACTTCGCGCGAGTCGAGGTTGGAGGTCAGGTCAACAAGGCCCGTGGGGTTGGGGTCCAGCAGCGAGGTGTCGATCTGGATGTCGCCCAGCTGGCCGGTCACGTCACCCACCGAGTTCACCTGGAAACCCTGCAGGCGGGAACCCGCGTTGCTGACGACGAAGCCCTCGCGATCCACCTTGAAGTTGCCCGCGCGGGTGTATTGCAGCGCGCCGTCGACGCTGAGCTGGAAGAAACCGCCGCCGCTGATGGCGAGGTCCAGGGCGTTGTCGGTGAAGCTGATGTTGCCCTGGCCGAACTCCTGCGTCACCGCCGACAGGCTCACCCCCTTGCCGATGGCATTGCCCCCGGCACCGAGCAGGCTGGTGGCGAAGACATCGGCGAACTCTGCGCGCGACGTCTTGTAGCCCACCGTGGAGGCGTTGGCGATATTGTTACTGATGACATTGAGGTCTGCACTTGCAGCGTTAATGCCCGAAATTGCGGTATCAAAGGCCATTGTCTCTCTCCTGGCTCAACAAACGGTGTCGCGCGGTCCCGGCGGGCCCGACGCTGTTACAAAATACTCTTGATCGTATTCATGCCCACGGTCTGGCCATTGGCCAGGTTGAGGGCCACATCACCGGTGCCGGCAGCGATGGCCACCGACTCCACGCGCTGGTGGGCGTAAACCGGCACCGTGGTGGACACGCCGCCGACCAGGGCTTCCACCGAGACGCGATACTGGCCGGCCTCCAGCTGTGCCCCGCTGCCATCACGGCCGTCCCACTGCACGCGGAAATCCGAGCTCACACCGGGCGGCAGCGCCGCGCTGTAGACCAGGCGCCCACTCATATCCTGGATGAACAGGGTTGCCGAGGTGGCGTTGCCGGTGAAGGCCACCGTGGCATCCAGCGCCAGCGCGGGGTCGTCGCCCTCCTCCGCAGTGCCTTCCACGGGCCGCAACAGGCCGACGTTGCCTTCGGTGACCACATCGCGGCCCACCAGGTTGGCCGCCTGCAGGGCCTGGCTACCGGTCAGCGCCGAGGCCAGGCCACCGAAACCGGTGTTCAGCTCCTGAATACCCGACACCGTGCCAAACTGTGCGAGCTGGCCCATGAAATCCATGTTGTCCAGCGGCTTGGTGGGATCCTGGTTTTTCAGCTGGGCGACCATGAGGGTCAGGAACGCTTCGGAGCCCATGTCCTCAACGGAATTGGCCTGTCGCGGTGCCGCTTCCGGTTGCGGAAACAGCTCATTGATGCCGGCGAGCGTGGTCATCGGTGTTGTCCTCGTTGATTATCGGCCCAGCGTGATGGTGCGCTGGATAAGCTGTTTGGCGGTGTTCATGGCCTCGATGCTGCTCTGGTAGGAGCGCGAAGCCGATATCATGTTGGCCATTTCATCCACCGGATTGATATTGGAACGGTAGATGTAGCCCTCCTCATTGGCCAGCGGGTGGGATGGCGAAAACTCCTGCCGCGGGGGCAGCTGCGACTCAACGATCTCCGCAACGCGTACGCCGGCGGCACCCTCGGCGTCACCGAGGCCGTCCTGCAGCAGGGTTTCAAACACGGGATAGCGCGCTTGATACGCCCCCTCCGGCGTGCTGCTGACCACCTGTGAATTGGCCAGATTGCTGGAAATCGTGTTGAGGCGCACGCTCTGCGCTTCCAGGGCCGAGGCCGATACCGCCATGATGTTGAACAGGCTCATGCTCATTCGCCCCGTATCGCGCGCTGGGTGGACTTGATGCGGCTGTCCAGAATCGTCAGGCTGGCCTGGTAGCGAATGGCGTTGTCCATGAACTCCGCATGCTCGCGCTGGGCCTCTACGGTATTGCCGTCCAGCGCTGGCTGGCTGGGTACGCGGTACAGCAGGGGCTGTTCATTCGCCGCCCCCATGCCGCCGTTGGCATCCAGATGACTGGCATGCGTGCGCCGCAGCCCGCCAGCGGTCGCCGCCTGCATGGCGGCGGCAAAGTCGATGTCACGGGCCTTGTAGCCGGGGGTGTCCTGGTTCGCCAGGTTTGCCGCTATCAACTCCAGGCGCTGGGCACGCAGCGCCATCGCCTGTCCACTCGTTCCAAAAACCCGGTCAGTAAAACTCATGTCGGTCGCTCCTTCTCGCTGCCTACTCACAGCACGCACGGGAAACCTAATCAGGAACCGTGCCAACCGTAAAATAGTGTTTTATTACAATGGGTTAAGGAATTTCTGAGCGGATTTCAGGGGGCGACCGGAAGCCCGATTGCCGCTCCGGCGGCAAGAATTGCCGCCCCACCACACGGCGGCCGCGTTATCCGCGACTGGCATGGTTCCTGCTTCGAAACACCTTGACGACCTGTTTGGGAGGCTTCATGTCAATTTTCCGGCGCACCGGGTTGCGCCTGCTGCTCCTGGCCCTGCACCTGCCGGCGATCTTCGCCGCGGGCGCGCGGGCCGAGATACTCCATCCGCTGGAGGACGTGGTGGCGGCCGCCAGCGCCGAGGCAACCGCGGCGGCACGGGCGCAGGGCTACACTGACCTTGAGGTGAGTGCACGCCCCCTGGACTCCCGGCTGCGCCTGCAGGCCTGCGGTGAACCGCTGGAGACATTCAGCAACGCCAACGCGAGCGTACTGGGACCGGTGAGTGTCGGGGTGCGCTGTGCGCAGCCCAGTGCCTGGACGCTGTATGTGCGCCTGGACGTCAGCACCCGCGGCACTCTCCCCGTACTGACTGACAACCTGCCCCGCGGCAGCATCATCAGCGAACGTGACCTCACCCTGGTGGAACGCACCATAACCAGTGCCACCGATGCGGTGATCATGGACCCGCAGCAGGCCATCGGCATGGAGCTTATCCGGCCGGCCAGCGCGGGTTCCCCGCTGCGGCATAGCCAGCTGCGCCCACCGCAGCTGATCTCCCGCGGCCAGACCGTCACCCTGATCGCCGGGGGCGAGGGCCTGCAGGTCACCATGCAGGGACGCGCCATGGCCAACGCCGCGGCGGGTGACCGCCTGCTGGTCACCAACCTTGCCTCCGGGCGCCGGGTCGAGGGCATCGTCAACGCCGACGGCAGTGTGCGCATACCATGAACACGGCGCGGCGATGCTTGTGCTAAACTTTTCCGTCCGGCTGCCGCTAACCTGCTTGAGGCACCCTTACGTGCCAGCCATTCACTGACTGCGTGAACCGACATGGACCCAATTGACAACAATGCCAACATCAAACCGTCGCGTACCGGCGGGGATGCACGCACCAGCACGGTGGACCAGGCCGGACGCAGTAGCCAGGCCAGTGCCGGCAAGCCGGTGGTGGAGGCAGATGCGGTCACCATCACGCGCATGGCGGAAGACATGCTGCAACTGGAAACACAGTTGGCCAGCGTGCCCGATGCCAATATGGAGCGCGTGGAGCAGCTGCGCGCTGCGATCAGCGATGGCAGCTACCGGGTCGACCTGGAGCGGATTGTGAGCAACCTGCTGCAGGCCGAACAGGATCTGTCCTGAACGTGACGCCCGGTGAACAACTGGCGCTGGCCCTGCGCGCCGAAATCACCGCCCTGGAAACCGTACTCGCCCAACTCGACGCTGAACAGCAGGCACTGCGTGCCGGTGATGCCCAACGCATTGAAGCCTGCACCCGCGCCAAAGACGCCGCCTTGAAGCAGCTCGCCGGCCTGCAGCAACAGCGCCCAACCGCCGCAGCTGATGCCACATTGTCCAGCCAGATCAGCGTGCTCGACAATGCCATCGAAAACCGCGAGTTGCAGGCCCGGTTGATTGCGCTGGGTGAACGCTGCGCCGAGCTCAACGCCAGCAATGGCGTACTCATCGGGCGCCTGACCGAACACACCCGCAGCGCGCTGCGTGTGCTGCGCCAGCAGGACGGCGACCCCCGGCTATACTCGGGTACCGGAGCCGCCGACAGCGCGAGTGACAGCCAGAGCCTCGGCAAGGCCTGAAGCAGCGGGCCTGCAAACGTCAAATTATTGACTCCGGGCCGGCGGTGTTTTGCCGCTCCCCGAGTGATCCGTGGTTTTTTGCCCTGCATCGTGCAAATATTGTCGCCTAACTTCGCAAATTTTCGCCTATCTACACCTAATTTCCATTTAAACTGGTTGGCACGCCCTTTGCTTTAACAAGCTCGATGGACCTTCACTCGAGCATCGATGCCATGACCGACAGATCACCCTTCACCCTCGTCAGTGACCGCGCTGCCAACCTGGCGCCGTCCGTTGCCGCAACCGTGGCATCACCGCTGGGTGAACGCGATGCAGCCGACCAGCTGCTGGGACTGTTTGATCTGCTGCTCGGTGAAGCTGACCAGAACGTACTGCTGGAGCGATTCCACAACTGGGCAAATCGCTGCGGGCTGGCCGACAGCGTCGGCTTCACTGACGCCGATGACGAGCTGGCGGTTGTCCTGGGTGAACAACGCCATCATCGCGCGCTTTATCAACTGGATATCGATGGCAGCACACTGGGAGCGGTGACCCTGTCCCGCCGCCAGCGCTACAGCGAGCCTGAGCTGACGCTGCTGGAACGGGCCCTGGGCGGCCTGGCGCGTGCCCTGCGACTCGCCCGGCAACTGGCCAGGGCGCAGACTACCGCCATGCACGACGGGCTCACCGGCCTGCTCAACCGCCGCGCCATGGATGAGCGCCTGACCCAGGAGCTGCTGCTGTCCAAACGCCACAGCAGCGCGCTGTCGCTGATGATCATCGACATCGACCACTTCAAGGACATCAATGACCAGTTGGGTCACCTGGTGGGGGATGAGGTGCTGCGTCGCCTGGCCCAGGCCTTCCGCGCCTGCGTGCGCGAGTCGGACCTGCTGTTTCGCCTCGGCGGCGACGAATTCGCCATCCTGCTGCCCCGCACCGGACTCAGCGGCGCGGCAGATGTGGCGCGCAAGATCCGCGAAACCGTCGAGCACGTCACCGTGGAACTGGCCGCCAAGGCGGGTGGGGTATTGCCTCGCGTGAGCATCGGCGTGGCCGACCTGCTTCCCGGCGATGATGACAAGGCGCTGCTGCAGCGCGCGGACACCCACCTCTACCACGCCAAGGCACAGGGCCGGGGGCGCGTGTGCATCAGCGTCTGAGCGGACGTCGGCGCAGTCGCCGGGCCACGGCCGGCTCCGGCAACCTCTGGCTGCGCAGTGATCTGCGCGCCCCCGCCGCACCGCAGCCGCAGGGGCGGCGCGAGCCCGGTAGATTCACGCGCCCCCCCGTACGCAGCTGGATGACCTGGACGCTGTTTGGTGCCCTGCTGGTCACCACCGCCGCCGCGGGCCACGGCTTCCTGGCGACAGAACCGGTGGTGCCGTCGGTGGCGCGCACCGTGGCGCCCATCGGCGAGACAGCGCAGGTCCCGTTACCGCAGTCGATCGCCAACACGGCAAGTACACTACCTGCGCTGTACGCGCTTGAGGACACCCAGCAGCAGTTGATTACACAAGTCGAGGAGATCCAGGCAGCAAACCGCGCGCTGCTCAGCCGACTCGAATCACTGCAGGCGGCGCTGGCACCGGAAAACCCCGATACCGCTGCCCGCTAGTTCGGGTCACTGCGCCCCACCCAGAGACGCCCGAGACCATAGCGGTCCTCCAATACTGCGGCTAGGGCCCGCGCCTGCTGCTGGGACTCCAGCCCCACAATCCGCACCCGGAAGAGATCCTGACCGGAGACGGTTGCCGCCTGGATCACGACCGAGCCCTGATCGACCTGCAACCGCCCTGCCCAGCGCTCGGCAATACTGCGCTGCACGTAGGATCCGAAATTCACGAACCAGTCACCGTTCACCGCAGGTGTGGCGGACTCTGGAGATGCATCCTGTGGGGGTGCCGCGCTCTCCGGCACCGGCGGGGGCACCGCGGCCGGGGCAGGTGCCGCGGCCGCACCCTCCGCCTCCGCCAGACGCTGTGCCAGGCCAGCCTCCAGCTGCTCAATCATTGCCGACAGCTCGCGGTTTTCAGCCCGCAGCTGGCTGAGGTCGCGCTCCAGCCGGGCGTTGCCCTCTGCCACATCACGGGCGAGACGCTCCTGCAGCAGCAGGTCCTCCCGCGACACCACGTCCGCGCGCCGCTGCTCAAGCGCCATGAATTCGGCCCTCAGCGCCTCGCGCTCCTGCACCAGATAGCCGTAGACGACGGCGCCGATCACGAGCGTGGCGGCAAACAGCGCCCAGGACAGTGTCCGCGGACTCGGTACGCGGCGCGGCGCGGCCACGAAGGGCTCGGGTTCCGGCTCGGGTTCCGGCTCGGGTTCCGGTTCGGGTTCGGGTTCGGGTTCGGGTTCGGGTTCGGGTTCCGGTTCCGGCGCGGGTTCGGGTTCCGGTTCGGGCTGGGGCGGGGGCTGTATCACCCAGGTGTCGGGGTCGTAGCCGCGCTCCGCGGCCTCGATGGCGGATACAGGCGCTTTGCGCGAACGGGGCTCCCAGTCGCGGTCAACCAGCGAGGCGGGAACAAGGTCGTCGTCCCGGTCGACATAGCTGCCGCCGGCTGCGAACTTCGACCATTTATTGCCGCTTCCCGCCACCCCGCATCCTCATCACGGTATCCTGCGGCCTAGGAGACACTATCCGGCACGTCGGCGCAATGCTCAGTCCGGGGCATGGGCGCCGCGGGGGCGCCCGGCACGCGGCACTTGAGGGTTAGAAGAATTTACGCAGGGTGATACCCACCGTACGCGGCTGGTTGTTGCGGTAGGCCAACCGGGCGCGCCCGCCGCGTTCGCGGTCAAAGGACAACTGGGCGTTCTCATCGGTGACGTTATTCACGTAAAACACCGCCTCGAAGGTTTCCCAGACAATCCCCGCACTGAGATTGAGCTGCTCGTAGGCGTCCAGTTCCAGGTCAACCGCCGTCACCTCGTTACCCGTTGCACCACCGAATGGCAGACCGGAGACAAAGTTCCCTGCGCCGTCCACCTGGTCACTGGGTTGGGTGAAGCGATCACCCACGTGCTGCAGCACCGCGGACACATACATTTCATCCGAACCGAAGGCCTCGACCGGGAACGTATACGTCGCTGACGCCGACACCTGGATTTCCGGCACCGAGGCCAGGCGGTTGCCGTCCTCGACACCACCCAGCACATTCCCTGCGCTGTCAACAACGGTGGAGTCGAACTCGGCCTCCAGTATGCTGCCCGAGAGCGTCAGCATCAGCAGCTCCATGGGATAGGCCACCAGCTCCCACTCCACGCCCAGGGTGTGCGCTTCCGGCACGTTGAAGCTGATGCGCGACGAGCAGGAGCCGGCATCCAGGGTCACCTGCAGGTCCTCGATATCGGTGTAGAACAGCGCGGCATTGAAACGCACTTTCTCGAATTCACTCTTGAACCCCAACTCGTAGTTCCAGAGCGTCTCATCCTCATAGGACTGGAAGCTGCCGAAGGTCTGCAGGTCGCCAGCATCGCACAGGGGCACGTTCAGGGGATCGTTGACCCCACCCAGCCGGAAGCCCTGTGATGCCTGTGCATTCACGGTCATTTCGTCGCTGACATCGTAGCTGACCATGACGCGGGGATTGAAGCCGTCGGAAGACGTGGCGTCCACCTGATCGTCACCATTGGAGAACAGCCCCCCCGTGGTGAAGCGGCGCTCTTCCTCGAAGTCGTAGTAACGCCCGCCGAGGGTCAGGCTGAGGCGATCGGTAACGTCGAAGCTGGCCTCACCAAACAGCGCGGTCTGCTCGATATCGTAGGGCAGATCGGAATTGTACGGCGAATCGGGTCCGTAGCCGTTGCTGACCGCTGCGGCTGTGCCGGCACCCAGCACCTGATCAGTCACCGCATCGTAACCCGGGGTCGGCAAACGCTGCGCGTAGGTGCGCTCGACGTCGGAATAGAAACCGCCGAACACCCAGTTGAAGGGGCCATCGCTGTTCGAGGCGAAACGCAGCTCATGGGTGACCTGCTGTAAATCGGTGGTGTCGCGCAGGTTGGAAGGCAACAGTACTGCGGGCTCGGGGAAGCCCAGGTCTACCGACACCGAGCCGGACAGCGCGCTCGCGTCCCGACTCGCGAGAATCTCACGGTCGACATAGCTGCCGGCGTAGGTGACGTCCACCGCATCGAGACTCCAGTTGATTACCAGGTCGGCAATCATGGTCTCGTCCTCGAAGGCTTCATCGAGGCGCAGGAACTGCTGGCGCTCGCCGAGCTGCACCGGCGGACGTGTGGTGGTGTAGGGGTTCGCAAACAGGTTGTACACCTCCTCGCGATTGAAGCCGTCGGTCTCGATTTTCTGGAACACAACCCGCGGCGTGATGGTGAGGTTGTCGGTGGGCTGCAGAGCCAGGGCGATGCGGCCACCGTAGCGGCCACCGCCGTTGACGTCCTCTGTGACCGCACCACCCTCACGCAGGGCATCGATCCAACCGCCGTATTCTGTGCCGTAACCCACCACCCGCAGCGCGGCGCGGTCATTCATGGGGATATTGATCATGCCTTTGACATGACCGCCCATGTCGCCGTCTTCCACGGTATTGAGATTGGCTTCCACCGAGCCTTCCAGTGTTTCAAAGTCCGGCTGATTGGTGATGAAACGGATGGTGCCGCCCACGGATCCCGAGCCAAACAGCGTGCCCTGCGGGCCGCGCAGCGTTTCCACGCGATTGAGGTCGTACAGGTCGAGGTCGGGTGTAAACAGCGAGAGCGAGATCACGGTCTCGTCGAGGTAGACCCCCACCTGCTCCTTGACACCGGGCTGGTCGCGCACCACCTGCCCCGCCGATACCCCGCGAATGGAGACCTGGCTCTGGCCCGGCCCCAGGTTCTGGATGGCCAGGCCGGCCACGTTACGCGACAGGTCTTCCAGTGAGGTTGCTCCCAGGCGCCGAATATCGGCTTCTGACTGGGCGTTGATCGAGAATGGCAGATCCTGTGCCGAGGCCTGACGCTTGGTGGCGGTGACTACCACTTCTTCCAGCTGTGCAACAGCGGTCAGGGGCAGCGCGCCCGCCAGGGCGGTTGCAAGGACGGTTTTGCGGAAAGAGGGCATAGCGTGCTTCCTTCATTTTTACGGGTATGCGCCAAGTCTAGCCGCTGACCCGCAAAGTTGAAGGCGAGTGGAGTGTAACAATTTCACGTAATTTTCATTGAGGTCCTCAGTCTGCGGGTCGCGACGCGCCGATCAGCTCCGGAATGGTCGCCTCACGGCGCCCCTGGCGAGCCAGGTCGTCGGCGATGGCCTGCAGCGAGGCTCCGGGTTGCGGTGTGACGCCCTCGGGGCGCAGTGGCTCGCCGCATTCGCTGCAGGCCAGCAGGGGGCGGGTGACCTTGCCGCAGCTGCGATGCACATAGGCCAGTGGCACCCCCTCCTCCCCCGCCATCCAGTCATCCCCCCAACGGGCCAGGCTCATCAGCACGGGATACAGACCGAGACCCTTGCGGGTGAGGCGGTATTCGTGGCGCAGGGGGCGCTCGTTGTAGGGCACCTTGACCAGAACGCCCTGCTCCACCAGTTTACCCAGGCGTTCTGACAACCGGTGTCGCGTGATACCGAGGTTCTGCTGGAACTGCTCGAAGCGTCGCGTGCCCAGAAACGCATCTCGCAGGATGAGCAGCGTCCAGCGCTCACCCACCACTGACAGCGCACGCGCCACCGAACACAACTGCTGGTCAATCTCGGTCCAACGCATTCCCCTTTCCCCCCTGCCTGCCCTGCAGTTATGATCCAGCCAACCAGCGGTGAGCATAAACGACCGCCCCGCGAACGCCAATGAGGATATCCCATGACACAGGGCATCGGTGGTTCAGACGCCACCCAGGAACTTGCACGCCTGCAGGACATGAGCGCAGCGGCCGAACCCATCCAGGATGCAGAATTTGCCGCCCGCTTGCAGCGCGCGCAGCAGCTGATGCAGGCGGCCGGGCTGGACGCGCTCTACCTGAATGCGGGCACCAACCTGCTGTACTTTACCGGCACGCGCTGGTCACCCAGCGAGCGCATGGTCGGGGCGCTGATCCCGGCACAGGGCGCGCCACGCTATATCGCACCCGCCTTTGAATTGGGCACACTGCAGGGCTTCCTGCGGGTACCCGGTGACGTGCACTGCTGGGAAGAACACGAAAGCCCCTACCGACTCTGCGCACAGTTGCTGGCCGACCTGCAGGTGAAGACGCTGGGGATGGATGAATCGGCGCCGTTCTTCATCGCCGATGGCCTGCACCAGGCCGCACCTGCCTGTCGCATCCAGAGTGCGACGCCGGTCACTGCAGGCTGCCGCATGCAGAAGTCGCCGGCCGAGCTGGCGCTGATGCAGCGCGCCAAGGACATGACCCTGGAAGTCCACCGCGCAGTCGCCCGTATCCTGCGCCCCGGCATCACCACCGGCGAGGTAACCGGCTTCATCCACGAAGCGCATCAACGGGTAGGGGCTCCGGCGGGGTCGTATTTCTGCATTGTGCTGTTCGGCGCGGATAGCGCGTTCCCCCACGGCGTTGCCCAACCCAAGGCTCTCGAAACGGGGGATATGGTGCTGATCGACACGGGCTGCCAGTTGCACGGCTACATCTCCGATATCACCCGCAGCTACGTGTTTGGCGAACCCAGCGCGCAGCAGCGCGACATCTGGAACCTGGAAAAGGCGGCACAGCAGGCGGCCTTTGAGGCAGCCCGCATCGGCGCAACCTGCGGCGGCGTGGATGACGCAGCGCGCGCCGTGCTGGCAGCGGGAGGCCTGGGACCGGATTACCAATTACCCGGCCTGCCACACCGCACCGGTCACGGCATCGGCCTCGACATTCACGAGTGGCCCTACCTGGTGCGCGGTAACAGCACGGCGCTGGCGGCGGGCATGTGTTTCAGCAATGAGCCCATGATCTGCGTGCCGGGGGCGTTTGGGGTGCGTCTTGAAGATCACTTCTACATGACGGAAAACGGGCCGCGCTGGTTCACCCAGCCGGCCCGTTCCGTGGACGACCCTTTCGGGTCGTGAGCGTCGTCGGCCCGTCGATCAGCCGAACTGGTTCATGGTGTTGTCCTTGCCGCCCGCCTTCAGTGCGGCTTCACCGGCAAAGTATTCCTTGTGGTCATCACCCATGTTGGAGCCGGCCATGTCCTGGTGCTTGACGCAGGCGATACCCTGACGGATCTCCTTGCGCTGCACGCCCTGCACGTAGGCCAGCATGCCTTCCTCACCGAAGTAGCCCTTGGCCAGGTTGTCGGTAGACAGCGCGGCCGTATGGTAGGTGGGCAGCGTGATGAGGTGGTGGAAGATGCCTGCTTCACGCGCCGCATCGGCCTGGAAGGTCTGGATGCGACGATCTGCCTCGACGCCCAGTTCCGTGGCGTCGTAGTCCGCGCTCATCAACTTGTCGCGGTCGTAGGCTGAGACATCCTTGCCCTCTGCCGTCCAGGCGTCGAACACCTGCTGGCGGAAGTTCAGGGTCCAGTTGAACGAAGGCGAATTGTTGTAGACCAGCTTGGCGTTGGGGATGACCTTGCGGATCTCGTCAACCATGGCACCAATCTGCCCGACGTGGGGCTTTTCGGTCTCGATCCAGAGCAGGTCGGCGCCGTTCTGCAGGCTGGTAATGCAGTCCAGTACACAGCGCGCCTCGCCGGTGCCGTCCTTGAAACGGTACAGACCGTTGGGCAGACGTACCGGACGCACCAGTTTGCCGTCCTGCTTGATGATGACATCGCCTTCACGCACGTCGTCTGCGCTCTCTACCACGTCGGTCTGCAGGAACGCATTGTACTTGTGGGCGAGGTCACCCGGGTCACGGGACACAGGGATCTTCTGGGTCAGGCCGGCACCCAGTGAGTCGGTGCGAGCCACGATCACACCATCGTCCACACCGAGCTCGAGGAAGGCGTAACGCACAGCGTTGATCTTGGCGAGGAAGTCCTCGTGGGGCACGGTCACCTTGCCGTCCTGGTGACCACACTGCTTGGCGTCCGACACCTGGTTTTCGATCTGGATCGCACAGGCGCCGGCCTCGATCATGCGCTTGGCCAGCAGATAGGTGGCCTCTTCGTTGCCGAAGCCGGCGTCGATATCGGCGATAATCGGAACCACGTGGGTCTCGTAGTTGTCGATGGCCTGGACCAGCGCCTTCTCGCGCACCTGGTCGCCGGCCGCACGTGCCGCGTCCAGGTCATGGTACAGGTGGCCCAGTTCGCGGGCATCGGCCTGGCGCAGGAAGGTGTACAGCTCCTCAATCAAGGCCGGCACCGAGGTTTTCTCGTGCATGGACTGGTCGGGCAGCGGGCCGAACTCGCTGCGCAGGGCCGCAATCATCCAGCCTGACAGGTAGAGGTAACGCTTCTTGGTGGTGCCGTGGTGCTTCTTGATGGCAATCAGCTTCTGTTGACCGATGAAACCGTGCCAGCAGCCCAGCGACTGGGTGTACTGGCTGCTGTCCGCATCGTACTCGGCCATGTCGCGGCGCATGATGCCTGCCGTGTAGCGCGCGATATCCAGGCCGGTACGGAACCGGTTCTGGTGCTTCATGCGCGCGGCGTATTCAGGGTGGATATTGTCCCAGGTGCCACCCTGCGCAGCGCGCAGTGCGGCAAAGGATTCGACGTCTTTCAGGTAGTCTGACATGGCGGGCCTCTGTGTTGCGAAGTGGGTACGGGGGGCATCTTAGCCAGAGGCCGGTCATAATTGAAATAAATAGAAAGTATTTTTACTATTCGTTATGTGAATTAACAGTCGATTCACAGCTCCCAGCGGTTGCGTCGCAACCAGACACAGCCCCATAGCAATCCGGCGGTGACGCACAAGCCGGCGAGCATCGCCAGCAACCCACCGCCCTGCCAGGGAAGTCCCTGCAGGAACAGCCCTCCGCTGGCGCCGTCTGGCGTGAGGCTCGGCATACGGCCCCAGACGGACTCGATGAAGGTCTGTGAGCCGAGCAGCACCGCCTCCAGGGCGGCAAGCACCACCAGTGGCGTCACCGCGAGCAGGGTCGGAGAGCGGCGCGCCCCGGCAGACGCCAACATCAGCCAGGCGTACAGCGGAAGCGCCCACAGCGCATTGGCCAACCAGCCGCCCACCTGGTCCAGCAGCCAGTGCGCGATCTGCACATTGGCCAGCACCAGACCCAGCGCATCGACCTGCACACGGGAGGACAGCACCAGGGCGACCAGCAGCATGGCCCACTGGGTGAGCACCGAGGCGACAAGAAACAGCGCCGGCGCCACCAGCAGGGCCACAGACAGCTTGGCCAGCACCTCCTCCCACGCGGAAACCGGCATGGACTTCCAGAACAGGATGCTGCGGTCCTTGCGATCCACATACAGGCAGCCCTGCAGGTAGTTCGCCGTCACCAGCAGCAACACCAGCAGCATGATGCCGTGGATGCCGTAGAGCAGCGGGTGCAGGCTGGTGACCGGTCCGCTGGATTCACCGCTGTCCTGATCGGGCGCAGCGGATTCGTAGGGCCGGAAGCGCCAGTCGGATGCGAAGGACCAGAGCGACTCGTCAGCCAGTTCCGGCGCCGCTTCCACCTGGTAATCGCGACGCAGCGGTTCCAGCCCACCCGCAAGCGACTCGGTGCTCTCGGTAACAATCTCCGCCACCCGGTTACCGTCCTCGTCCACGGTCATGCGCAGGTTTACGCTCAACCCGTCTTCATCCTGCGCCTGTGAAATCACATCCAGCACAATCTCGCCCAGGTTGCTGAACTGGTTGGCGACAAACAGCCCGGCCAGCATCAACAGCGTCAGCAGCACGGCCACTGCAAACGGTGTCCATACCAGTGACACCCGGTACTCGCGCAACTCGCGCCTGACCAGCGAGCGCCAGCGCTGGCTTCTGCTATCAGTCATGCCCATTGTCCTCACCCACCTTTGCCACAAACAGGTCTGCCAATGCTGGCGTACACAGCTCACCAAGGGGTGCCAGCAGTTCCCGGTTCACATCCTCATAGATCAGCGCACGCCCTCCCAACAGAGGCCGCTGCCCCAGGTGCGGTATCGCCGCCGCCCGCGTGGCGGCCTCCCCCACCGCCCGCAGTTCCACATAGCGCTGTTCCAGCGCCAGCATGGAGTCGCAGAGCAGCGTGCGGCCGCGGTTCATGAACATGGCATGGGTGAGAATGTGCTCCACCTCCTCCACCTGATGCGTCGAAATGATGATGGTGCGCTCTTCATCGAAGTAGTCGTTCAGTAGCTGCTCGAAGAACTGCTTGCGAAACAGGATATCGAGGCCCAGGGTCGGCTCGTCGAGAATCAACAGCCGCGCGTCAATCGCCATGACCAGCGCCAGGTGCAGCTGTACCGTCATACCCTTGGACAGTTCTCCGATGCGCCGCTGCAGGCCGACCTCGGTGCGCGCCAACAGCCGCTCGGCATGCGCACGGCTGAAGCGCGGGTGCACACCCTCGGTGTAGTCCAGCAGTTCCCGTACCCGCATCCAGCGCGGCAGCACAGCGGTATCGGCGATGAAGCACACATCCTGCATCAGCCTCGCCTGCTCGCGTCGCGGGTCGAGACCGAGCACCGACAGCTCGCCCTCGCAGCGGGTGAGCCCCAGCAGGGAGCGCAGCAGGGTGGTTTTCCCGGCCCCGTTCGGCCCGATAAGACCCAACACCGAGCCCGCCTCCAACTGCAGGTCAACGCCCGCGACGGCCTGCTGCTCACCATACCGGCGCTGCAGCCCGCGCGCTTCAACAACAGCTGTCATTCTATGTCCCCCTCCTGCAGCAGGCGTTGCGTCACCTGCTGCATGTCCAAGCCCAGGTTGCGTACCCGCTCGGCAAATGCCGGCAGCTCCCTGGCAAAAAAGTGCGCCTGTTCATCGGCGGTCAGCGTCGCCCTGGCACCCAGCGTGACGTACATGCCCAGCCCCCGGCGCTTCTCCAACAACCCTGTTTCCACCAGCTCCTGATAGGCGCGTGCCACCGTGAGGTGGTTGATGCGGTAGTCGCTGGCCACCTGGCGAACCGAGGGCACTGCCGCGCCCTCGGCGAAGGAACCATCCATGATGCGCTCCACTACGAGGTCTCGCAGCTGCCGGTAGATGGGTTGTTCATCGTGCCACTGCACGCGGCTATTCCCGCTTTAACTCGCCGGAGCCGATCACGTTCTCATCGACATCCGGCGTGCCGGCATAGTGAATGTCCCCACTCCCCATGATGGTCGCGTTGAGGCGCGCACTGGGCCCGAGTCGAACACCGCCGGAACCAATCACACTGACTTCCACGTCGCTGGACCCAAGCCCTGAGAAATCGACATCCCCCGAGCCTACCACGGTGACGGAGAGCGCTGTCGTGCGCCCCTCCCCTGTTGCGGCGATGTCGCCAGCGCCGTTGACAACCGCCTCGATTGACTCGGCCTGGAGGGGCCCCAGAAAGATATCCCCTGCCCCGGAGAGCCGCAGCTGCAAGGTCTGCAGGGCGGCCTCTGCCAGCTGTACGTCGCCATCCCCGCGCATGAACACCTCTGCGCTGCCGCCGCGCAGCGCGAACAGATGCACGTCGCCCGCGCCATCCACCCGCAACTTGAAATCGTCGACGCGCAATGCGCGCACGAACACGTCACCCGACCCGGCCACCCGCAGGGACTCCAGCACGGGCAGGGTCAGCTTGAATTGCACGCCCCGGACCGTCTGCTCACTGTCCGCAGGAACGCCCAGAATCAGCGTCTGGCCCCGCACGTGGAAAGGTTCGGGGCGCAAACGGGCCGGTGCACCCCGCACCAGCAGTTCGGTGGAACTGCCCTGGCTGATCTCCACATCAGCCTGCCCCTGCACCTCCACCTGGAGAATATCCAGGCCGGTGATGCGCAGCACATCCGGATCTTCGCCGGCACTGCCCAGCGCCGGAAAACCGAGCAGCAGAGAGATTGCGAGCACAGCATGCCGCGCCAGTGCAGCGGGTAGCGTGCTCACCCGGTGGTTGAGAGCGGAAAACACGGTAAGCATGGCGCCTGCCTCATCGATATGGTGTTATATATAACTATAACACTAAGGCCACAGAGTGCAACACCTTTGACATGACGCCGCTTTTCGCGCGTGGCCAGCGAACAATCAGGGGGATCAGTCTGGCGGCAGGCCCTGCTGCATGTTGGCGGCAATTGACGCCGCGACACGCTTGGCGCGCTCCGCGCCCGGGCCAGAAAAACCGGCATCAACCGTTGCCGTGAACAGGGCCAGCCACCGTTGGAAATCGGTGGATTGCAGCGGCTGCCGGGCGTGCAGGCGACGGTGGATGGCCATGGTGTGACGGCGGTAGGCGCGTTCGCCCAGCAGCAGTTTGCACCAGTAATCCTTGATGTGGGGCAGGTGGACGTCGAGCTCAATCTGGGCGACATCGAGAAAAATCGGCGCCAGCACGGGGTCTGCGAGCACCTGCGCGTAGAACTGGTCTACGAACCGTTCGATGTTGGCGCGGCTGTCCAGATCCGGTTTCGCCATGGCCTCCGCGTCAGCGCTTCTTCTTTCGGTCGTTCTTTTTCACATGCGCCATCAGGCGCCGTTTGCGCTGCACCTGGCGCTGCGTCAGCTGGTTGCGCTTATCGGCAAAGGGGTTGTCACCGGTGCGGAACTCGATACGCACCGGCGTACCGCTGAGCTTCAGCTCTCGGCGGAACACGTTTTCCAGATAGCGCTGGTAACTGTTGGGAACATTGCCGGTCTGGTTGCCGTGAATGACGATCAATGGCGGATTCTGGCCGCCGGGGTGGGCGTAGCGCAATTTGATACGGCGCCCGTTAACCATCGGTGGAGCGTGATCAAACACCGCCCCTTCCAGAATCCGCGTGAGCTGGTTGGTACTCAGCTTGCGGGTAGCCGAGGCGTGTGCTCCAAGAATGGACTTGTACAGGTGCCCAACCCCGGTGCCGTGCAGCGCGGAAATAAAGTGCGTGTCCGCGTAATCCGCAAAGATCAGGCGACGACTGAGCTCATTGCGGATCCAGTCGCGCTGGTGGGTCTCAATGCCGTCCCACTTGTTGACCGCCAGCACCAGGCCGCGGCCCGCTTCGATACAGTGCCCCAGCAGGTGCAGGTCCTGGTCGACAATGCCCTCGTGGGCATCCATCACCAGCAGAACCACATGCGCGTCGTCAATGGCCTTGAGGGTCTTCACGATGGAGAATTTCTCCACCGTTTCGCGCACGTTCTTGCGCCGGCGCACACCGGCGGTATCAATCAGGGTATAGCGCTGGCCGTCGCGCTCGTAATCGATATAGACGCTGTCGCGGGTGGTACCGGGCTGGTCGTAAACCACCACCCGTTCCTCACCGAGCAACCGATTGACCAGCGTCGACTTACCGACGTTGGGTCGCCCCACTATGGCGACGCGGATACTGTCGCGGCGATCCACCGCTGCCGCGTCCTCGGCCTCGTCCTCGGGAAAGGTGGCCAGGACATCGTCGATCATCTGCCGCACGCCGCGGCCGTGGGTCGCTGCAATGCCATGCAGGTGCTCTACACCCAAGGCGTAGAAATCGCCGAGCACGACATCTTCATTCAGGCCATCAATTTTATTCACCACCACGTGAAAGGCCTTGTTGCGCTGTCGCAGGTGGCGGGCCAGAGCCTGATCCGCAGGGTTCAGGCCGTCGCGAGCGCTGACCAGAAACAGCACGGCATCGGCTTCCTCGATGGCGAGCAGAGACTGCCCGGCCATCTGCGCCTCAATGCCCATTTCATCACCGCTGATACCACCGGTATCAATCACGATGAAGGGCCGCGAGCCGATGCGCGCTTCCCCGTATTTGCGATCCCGGGTGAGGCCGGCAAGGTCGGCGACCAGCGCATCGCGACTGCGGGTAAGCTGGTTGAACAGCGTCGACTTGCCCACATTGGGACGGCCGACCAGGGCAATTACCGGGATCATGGTGGCTACCTGGAGGTGGTGCTGAGTTCGTAAGCCTGCAGCTTGCCACTGTTGCCGAACACATAGAGCACGTTGCCGTCGCTCAGCATGTCGGCGCGAACGCCATCGCTGTCGGGCCGGAAACGGCCCACAATACTGCCATCCACTTGCGACAGCAGATGCACATACCCTTCAAAATCCGCGACCGCCAGGTAGCTGCTCACCGGCGTGGGACGACCCAGCCCGCGCCAACCCAGGGCATCCTGGGTCCAGCGCTGGCCCTGCCCCGTGCGCAGGAAGGCGATGACGGTGCCGTCTTCGTCCGAGACGTAGACGTTGCCAAAACCCTGCGACACACCGGAGACCGACGACACGGGCCGCTCCCAGAGCTTGCGACCGCTGTTGGTGTCGATGGAGACGACAAAACCCTGGTAACTTGCCGCAAACAGTTCGTTGCCCAGCATGGCCATAGTGCCGTCGACATCGACGATGCGCTCGATTTCGGAGCGACCCTGGGGAATCGCCACGCGAGCCTCCCACTCCATCGCACCGGTCGCCGCATCAAAGCCCACCACGCGTCCGTTGGAAAAGCTCGCGATGACCCGGTTACCCTGCAGGATCGGTGTACTGGTGCCGCGAATGGTCAACACCGGCATATTGCTGTCGTAGGTCCAGAGTCGCTCACCGCTGGCGAAATCCAGGCCGTGCAGCTTGCCGTCATAGGTCTGCGCGACCACGACCTTGCCGTTGCCCTGCGGCGGCGCCAACACCTCGCCGGTCACCGCGGCGCGCCAGAGAATCTCACCGCTGCCGGCATCCAGCCGCATGACAAACCCGTCGCTGGCACCGAGGAACAGGCTGTCGCCATACAGGCCAACGCCGCCAGAGATCGGCAGCTCGAGGTCTACGTCCCAGATACGACGGCCACTGCTGACCTCCAACGCCTTGACCTCCCCGTCCGCCGAGGCAGCGTAAATGCGCCCGTCGCCCATCACCGGTTCTATGCGGTACAGGCCCTCGCCCTGGCCATCACCGACACCGGTGGACCAGAGGCGTTTGGCTTTCACGGTCTGCTCAATTTTCTCCAACTCCACTGGCTGGCGGGGGTCCTCATCGTCATCAATTTCGAACCAGCCCTTGATGGTGCTGCAACCGCCGAGAGCGAATACGCAGAGCAGCAGGACGCTCCAGCGGGTCACGGTAGCCCTCATGCGTCATCTCCCGCACTGGCGGCGGTCAGGCTTTGCAGCTTCGCTGCCAGCGTCTCCAGATTGAGCTGGGCGGGGTAGGCCTGCACCAGTGCCTGGGCCTCGCGGTAGGCGGCCAAAGCCTCCTCCGGACGCCCTGCAGCAGCCAATACATCGCCTCGCGCCATCGCCGCGGCGGCCTGGTACTTGCCGGTAGATTCCGGAGTGAGCAGTGCCAGCGCCTGCTCGACGTTACCCCCTGCCGCAAGCACACGCGCCAGGCGCAGCTGCGCGACCGCTGCCGTCTCGCTGCCGCTGTCGGCCTTGCCCAACACCCAGCGCAAATCCGCTTCAGCGGCTTCCAGGTCACCGGCGAGCACCGCCACACGGGCCTGATGCAGTGCCGCGAACTGCGCGTAGGTGGTGCCCGCGTAATCACTGCGCAGCTGGGCCGCGAGCCGCTCCACCGGCGCGGCGGTGACCACACCTTCCTGCGCCATGGCCGCGGCTTCCAGCATTTGTTGATAGAGGTCCGAGGCACTGTCCATGCGCTGAGCGTCATACCGCTGCCAGCCCTGCCAGCCGAAGGTAGCCGCCAGCACCAGCACAATGGTCACCAGGGTAGACCGGCCGTTTTCATCCCACCAGCGGCGCAGCGCTTCTACCTGTTCTTCTTCCGTACGATACGATTCCACGATCTAGTTCCCTTGGGTTGTGGTGTCAGGGGTTCGCCTGCGTTGCAGGAACGCGGCAACCTCGGCCAGTGGCAGCGTTACCTGCTCTTCGCCCTGTTCGCGCAGCGGTTTGACAGTGACACTCGCGCTGGCCACCTCGTCGTCACCCCAGATCAGCGCCCAGCGAGCGCCGCTCTTGTCTGCTTTTTTCATCTGGCTGCGGAAACTGCCGCCGCCAGCGTGTTGCACGATGCGCAGGCCCGGCAGAGCGCTGCGCAGGCTCTCCAGTGCAGCGAAGGCGGCACATTCCGCGCTGCCACCGGAATTGACCACATACACATCGGCGGGGGCCGCGGGCAACGGTGCCGCCTGCAGCGCCTCGAGCATGAGCACGAGGCGCTCCTTGCCCATGGCAAACCCGATGCCGGGTACCGGCTTGCCGCCCAGCTGCTGCACCAGACCATCGTAGCGCCCGCCGGCGCACACGGTGCCCTGCGCGCCCAGCCGGTCCGTCACCCATTCGAACACTGTCTTGTTGTAGTAGTCCAGCCCGCGCACCAATGCCGTGTTGATGACATAGGGGACGGAGGCTGCATCCAGCAATTCACACACGCGGGCGAAATCGGCCCTGGACTCCTCATCCAGATAATCCGAGAGCAGCGGCGCCTGCTGCAACACAGCGCGGGTCCCCGGGTCCTTGCTGTCCAGGATACGCAGTGGATTGGTGTGCAGCCGGCGCTGGCTGTCCTCGTCCAGGGCATCCAGGTGCCCGGACAGGTAATTCACCAGCGCGGCGCGATACGCCTGCCGGTCACTGACGCTGCCGATGGAGTTCAGCTGCAACGCCACATCCCCGTCGATACCCAGTTCCCGCCACAGTCGCGCGGTCATCAGTATCAGCTCCGCGTCGATCTCCGGCGTGGCGACGCCGAACACTTCGACACCGATCTGGTGAAACTGGCGCTGGCGCCCCTTCTGGGGGCGCTCGTAGCGAAACATCGGCCCGCTGTACCAGAGCCGCTGCACCGTACCCAGCAGACTGTGCTGGATGGCGGCGCGCACACACCCTGCGGTCCCTTCAGGTCGCAGTGTCAGGCTCTCGCCATTGCGGTCGTCAAAGCTGTACATTTCTTTTTCGACAATGTCGGTTACTTCGCCGATGGAGCGCCGGAACAGCGCGGTCTGTTCGACGATGGGCAGGCGGATTTCGCCATAGCCATAGCTCGCCAGCACCTCGGCCACGGTGCGCTCCAGGTACTGCCAGCGGTCACTTTCATCCGGGAGAATGTCGTTCATCCCCCGGATGGCTCGAATCGTTGTCACCTCTACTCCTGCACTTTCACTGTTTGGAACGCGCGATCAACTGCGCGTCCGCGGCAGCGCGCTGCGCTTCCAGCGCGGTCGCGCGCTGGCGAATCACCTGCTCGAGGTGATCCACAAAGTCCTGGTTGCTCACCTTGTGGTCGGGCTTGCCGTCGATGTAGATCAGATTGTTGGGGCTGGCCCCGGTCAGGCCCACATCCGCTTCGCGCGCCTCACCCGGACCGTTGACGATGCAGCCGATCACGGCGACGTCCATGGGCGTACGGATATCCTCGAGGCGCTGCTCCAGCGTGTTCATGGTGGCAATGACGTCAAAGTTCTGTCTCGAGCAGCTGGGGCAGGCGATGAAGTTGATGCCGTTCGCGCGCAACTTGAGGCTCTTCAGAATCTCGAAGCCGACCTTGACCTCTTCCACCGGGTCGGCGGCCAGGGAAACGCGAATGGTGTCGCCAATGCCGTCCATCAGCAGCATGCCCAGACCCACGGCTGACTTCACCGTACCACCGCGCAGGCCGCCCGCTTCGGTAATGCCCAGGTGCAGGGGCTGATCGATCTGTTTTGCCAGCAGGCGGTAGGCGGCCACCGCCATGAACACCTCGGACGCCTTGACGCTCACCTTGAAGTCCGGGTAGTTGAAGCGGTCGAGTATATCGACATGGTGCAGGGCAGACTCCACCAGCGCTTCCGCCGTGGGCTCACCGTACTTGCGTTGCAATTCCTTGCCCAGCGAGCCGGCATTCACCCCGATACGAATCGGTATGCCCTTGTCACGTGCACAGTCAATTACCGCACGTACCTTCTTGTCACTGCCGATATTGCCCGGGTTGATGCGCAGGCAGTCTACACCGTACTCCGCGACTTTCAGGGCAATCTTGTGATCGAAATGGATATCCGCCACCAGCGGGATATCGACCCGGGCACGAATCGCGCGGAAGGCCTCGGCGGCATCCATGCTCGGCACCGAGACGCGCACAATGTCGGCACCGGCGTCCTGGATCGCCTTGACCTGCGCGACCGTGGCCTCGACGTCACAGGTCTCGGTATTGGTCATACTCTGCACGCTGATCGGCGCATCGCCGCCGACGGGCACCGAGCCCACCATGATCTGGCGGCTGACCCGCCGTGTGATGGGAGAGGGTTTATGCATCACTCATCCTCCAGACAGGCGGTGGGAAGCGGCCTCGCCAACCTGCACCCACCACAACCCCAAAACCAGCAGCGCCAACACAGCAAGACCCAGGACAATACCCAGCCCTGTGCGCTGCAGCGGCCGCAAGCGGCGCGGCCCAGCATCCGCTCCCGTCGCCGCCGCCTCGGGCCGTCGCTGGTCAAACCCTGCCAGTACCTCAGCCTCGTTAAGGCCCAACAACCGTGCATAGGCGCTGATGTATCCCCGGGCAAACGCCGGTCGGCGCAAACGATCGTAGGCATCGCGCTCCAGCAGGCCAACCACCTCGGGCAGCCAGTGCAGCCTCGCGGCCACCTCGGCGGACGACCAGCCGCGGGCCTGCCGCGCCGCCTGCAGCAGCGCACCGGGCGCGACCGTCACCGGTGCCGGCTCAAGGATTTCCTTACTGCCCACTGTTCAGGGTCCGCTGGTATTCCTGGTACTCGGACGACTTCGGGTACAGGCTGCTCAGGGCAAGGGCGTAGCTGCTCTCGCCGTCCTTGTCACCCGTGGCCCGCGCAAGCCGCACACCCAGCCACAGGCCGCGCGGGCTCTGTGGGCGCACCGCCGTACGATAGGTACCGTAGTAACGTTCCGCCGCGCGATAGTCGCCATCCTCGTACTTGAGGATCGCCAGTTCGAGCAGTGCGATCGTATTGACGCGATCCATGGACAGCGCGCGACTGAAGGACTCTTCCGCCTCCACACGCTTGTCCAGTTGCAGCTGGCAAAGACCAAGGTTCACGAACGCCAGGGGCCGGGCGCTGTACAGGGTGTCCTTGACCACATACTTGAGCTGCCGCTCCGCATCGGCGTAGCGCTGCTCGGAAAACAGGAAGGCCGCATAGTTGTTGCGGGCCCGCGAGAAATCACGCTGCAGGCGAATCGCCTTCTCGAAACTCTCCTCCGCCAGCTCTTTCTCGCCCGTGCTCTGGTACACCAGCGCAAATGCCTCGTGCACCTCGGCATTGCGGTCGTCGATCTTGACGGCCTGGGACAGGTTGCGCTTGGCATTTTCCCAGTCGCCTTCGCCGATGTACTGGCGTGCCAGTGAGACCCGGCGCTCGAGTGCGTCCTCGGGCGACGGCGGGTTGGTATACACGCTGTCGGTGGTGGTGACGCAGCCCGCCAGGAACACGGCGGCCAACACGGCGGCCAGTACACCGTTGAGACGCAATGCACCGCAAATACGCTTTGTTTCACTCGTCATCGTGCCTGAACCTCCGCGGCCTGCCCGGCCGCCCGGTAGCGCTCGCTGCGCCGGGTGCGATCCACAACCTGCCCGACCAACTGGCCGCAGGCCGCTGCAATATCATCACCGCGGGTGGTGCGCACCGTGACAATGAAACCCGCGTCCACCAGCACCTGCCAGAAACGTGACACCGCGTTGCCGCTGGGTCGCTGGTAATCCGACTGGGGAAAGCTGTTGAACGGAATCAGGTTGATCTTGCAGGGGAAATCCCGCAGCAGCACGGCCAGATCTCGGGCCTGGTCGACGTGATCGTTCACCCCTGCGATCAGGGTGTACTCAACCGTCACCACACGCTTGCTGTCGGCCTGCGCGTCGATGTAGGCACGAGCGCTGCGCAACAGCTCGGCAATCGGGTACTTGCGGTTGATCGGCACCAGCTGGTTGCGCAGTGCATCGTCCGGGGCGTGCAGCGAGATGGCCAGCGACGCCTCGCTGACCCGCGCCAGACGATCCAGCGCCGGCACCACGCCGGATGTGCTCAGTGTTACCCGACGCTTGGAAATTCCGTAGCCGAGATCCGACATCATCAGGTCCATCGCCGCGACGACATTGTCGAAATTAAGCAGGGGTTCGCCCATGCCCATCATCACGACGTTGGTGACCACGCGCCGGTTACCGGCCTGAAAGGCATCGTAGGACTTGATGGCCAACCACACCTGGCCGATGATCTCGGCCGCCGTGAGGTCGCGCTCGAAGCCCTGCTTGCCGGTGGAGCAGAAACTGCAGTCCAGGCTGCAGCCCACCTGCGATGACACGCAGAGGGTCGCCCGGCCCGCCTCGGGGATCAACACGGCCTCCACCAGGCCGCCGCCACTCACCCTGATCGCCCACTTGCGGGTGCCATCAGCAGAATCGTGCTGGCTGACGATCTCCGGTGGGCGCACCTCGGCAACGCGCTGCAGCTTTTCGCGCAGCGCCTTGCCCAGGTTGGACATCGCACCGATGTCGGTCACACCCGCGTGATGCATCCACTTCATCACCTGCTGCGCACGGAACTTCTTCTCCCCGAGGTCGAGGAAAAACTGCTCCAGCTGCGGCTGCGTCATGCCCAGCAGGTTGACCCTGGAGGACACTTCGGAGGAGGCAATGACGGTCGCGTTCATGGGGATCTACCCTGTCTCGCCTCAGCCGCGATCGCAGAGGTCGCTGGCGGCGAAGAAATAGGCAATTTCGCGCTCGGCTGAGGCCGGTGAGTCGGACCCGTGCACCGCGTTGGCATCAATCGACTCGGCGAAATCGGCCCGGATGGTGCCCGGATCGGCGTCCTTGGGGTTCGTGGCACCCATCAACTCGCGGTTGCGGGCGATGGCGTTCTCACCCTCGAGCACCTGCACCATCACGGGACCAGAGGTCATGAATTCGATCAATGCCGGGAAAAAGGGACGCTCGCGGTGCTCCGCATAGAAACCCCCGGCGACGTCTTCACTCAGGCGCAGCATTCTGGCCGCGACCACCCGCAGGCCTGCGGATTCGAACCGTGAATAGATCTGCCCAATTACATTTTTTGCCACCGCATCGGGCTTCACAATAGACAAGGTACGCTCAACAGCCATCTGACTCTCTCCAAAGATTCCAGAAAATGATTCGGGGGCGCGTGCCCCAAGGTTAAAACCGAGCAATTATACGGGCTTTACGCCCCGGTTTCACGCGCTAAACGCGCTGGCGCAGGCTACCGATAACGTCCTGCAGGTGAGCGATGGCGCGCTCGACGTCATCCTCGGTGGTAAAGCGGCCGCAGCACAGCCGCAGGGTGCTGTGCGCCAGTGCCTCGGGCACACCGATGGCCCGCAGCACGTACGACGGCTCGACACTCTCGGAGTTGCAGGCCGAACCGCTGGACAAGGCCAGCTGGCGCAGCCCCATCAGCAGCGTTTCGCCCTCGACCCCCTCGACACTGACATTCAGGGCGCCGGGGAGTCGCTGGTCGGGATGCCCGTTGAGCCGCACGCCCCCGATCGCCGCCAGGCCACGCCACAGGCGCTCGCGCAGAGCCAGCAGCCGCGCGCTTCCCGACTCCAGCTCCTCCCGCGCCAGCCGGGCTGCCTCGCCCATGCCGACAATCTGGTGGGTGGCCAGGGTGCCCGAGCGCATGCCGCGCTCGTGCCCACCCCCGTGTATCTGGGCCTGAATCTGCACCCGCGGCTCCCGCCTGACATAGAGCGCGCCAATGCCCTTGGGGCCATAGAACTTGTGCGCCGAGATGGACAGCAGATCGACCGGCAGCTGCGCCAGGTCCACCGGAATCTTGCCCACACTCTGCGCCGCATCGACATGGAACAGGGCACCACAGGCGCGTACCCGGGCGCCGATCGCGGCAATATCATTCACCGTGCCCAGCTCATTATTGGCGTGCATGATGCTCACCATGAAGGTGTCGGGACGCAGCGCAGCGGCGACGCTGTCGGGGCTGGTGAGGCCATCAGCGCCGGGCGTCAGCCAGGTGACGTCCCAGCCCTGCTGCTCCAGCCAGGCACAGGTGTCGATAACCGCCTTGTGTTCGATGCGCGAGGTCACCAGGTGACGCCGCCCGGTGGCGAGTGCGGCGGCGCCCTTGATGGCCAGGTTGTCGGACTCCGTCGCACCCGAGGTCCAGACCAGCTCCCTGGGGTCGGCGTTGATCAGGTCCGCAAGCTCGCGACGCGCCTGCTCCACCGCCTGCTCGGCACGCCAGCCGTAGACGTGTGATCGCGACGCCGGGTTACCGAAATTACCGTCAAGCGTGAGGCAGCCAGCCATCGCCTCGGCGACCCGGGGATCTACCGGCGTCGAGGCCAGATAATCGAAATAGAGGGGTGCTTGCATGCTTACCTACCGGCAGACGCCGACATCACAGCTCCCGCAGTGCGACCAGGCTCTCCGGATTGATGCGTGTGCGTGCATCCTGCCGCGAGGAGATATGGCGCACCTCCCGGCGCTCCACCAGCGTCGCAAGGCTGATCTGGCTGAGGAAACCGTGGATCTGGTCGCTCAGGTCCTGCCAGAGGTGGTGCGTCAGGCAGACTTCGCCTTTCTGGCAGTCGGCCTTGCCGCCGCACCCTGTGGCGTCCACCGCCTCGTCCACAGCATCAATGATCTGGGCCACGTAGATCGCGTCGCTGTCACGCCCCAGGCGATAGCCGCCACCGGGGCCGCGCACGCTACTCACCAGTTCACGCCGGCGCAACCGCGCGAACAATTGTTCCAGATATGACAGCGAAATCGCCTGGCGACCGGAAATCTCCGCGAGGCTCACCGGCCCGTGTTGCCCGTGCAGGGCCAGGTCCAGCATCGCCGTCACTGCATAGCGTCCCTTGGTTGTCAGCCGCATGACCGTACCCGTTGGCGTAAAGCCCGAGTATGCAATAGCCGACCAAATTGATCAACTTTTGCGCGGGGGGGGATTTTCGGGCTCTGGCAGGAATTTCTGCGTCTCGGTGAGGATGCCGCGGAGGATATTCAGCTCCATCTCGTCCAGTCGCACCCGCCCGTACAGCCGCCGCAGGCGCACCATCAACTGCCGCGGCGCCGCGGGGTCGAGAAAACCGATGCCCACCAGGGTTTCCTCGAGGTGCTCATAAAAACGCTCCATATTCTCCGCCGTGCTGAAGGGCGCGTCCCACTGGTCGTCAGCGGCCGCCGGCAGGCTGCCCGCGAGATGCAGCATGCGCAGTTCATAGCAGACGATCTGCACCGCCATGGCGAGGTTCAGCGAACTGTAGGCGGGGTCCGATGGGATATGCAGGTGCAGGTTGCAGCGCTGGAGCTCTTCATTGGTCAGGCCACGGTCCTCGCGGCCAAACAGCAGCGCGACCTGTTCATTGCCGGCACGGGCGGCCACTTCCTCGGCGCAGCGCCGCGGGTCCAGCAGGGGCCAGGGGATGCGCCGTTCGCGCGCGCTGGTACCCACAACGAACTGGCAATCGGCGATGGCCTCATCCAGTGTCTCGGAGACCACGGCCGCTTCCAGCACATCCAGCGCACCGGCTGCACGCCAGGTGGCCTGCTCATCGGGATACTGGCGCGGCTCCACCAGCACCAGACGGGAGAGCCCCATATTCTTCATGGCCCGGGCGACACCGCCGATATTGCCCGGATGCGAGGTATTCACCAGCACGATACGAATATTGTCGAGATTCATGGCCCTGTCATGCGCACGCGCGCTGCCTGCAAAAGGGCGG
>TARA_R110000772_G_scaffold148001_3_pt1 | contig 106830 bp, 99 predicted proteins | sample TARA_R110000772 | Tara Oceans TARA_R110000772 (sample SAMEA4397948) | marine metagenome | biome: Polar Biome; feature: [SRF] surface water layer (ENVO:00010504); material: water (ENVO:00002006), including particulate matter (ENVO:01000060) such as... | depth 5 m | reverse complement strand
ACCTTTTCCCGTTAAATTACTCTATTTATCAAGCGGCCCACTAGCCCAGCTTCCTTCATCCGCTCTTCGGTTATCAAGCGTTCAACATGCTCTGTGTTCCTTTTAGACCAGCTGCTTCGTGCGGTTCTGGGCGTTATGCGCTGAAGGTAGGCTTGATCGTCAATTGACTTCTTTACGCCGTCAATCCAGCCCCAGCATAAAGTCTCCATCACTACATCATTCCAGCTAACACTTGGAACCCCTGTGTTTTTCTTGAATATCTTTACCCACAGCTCACTTTCGGTGGCGTGATTCACCTTCAACCACCGACCGAGATCTTTCGGCGATTCAAAACTCATGATTTTCGCTGGATCGGGTTTAGGCACTATCCTGGATACTCTTCGGAATAGCGCCAATCTGTCAGGTGCTGCTTGATAGCAGTCAACATGAAGTTCTTTTTATTCAACATTGTATATCACCGGTGTCTTTCCCTTCCAAGTGTGCCAGACGGTGTCACCTGTAATGAGGTCAGCCATGAAGTCACTCACGTTGATTCGACTGCTCTTCCCCGAATTGAAGATGGCACTTCTGATAGGTGACGGATGTATCTCATATTGCGAGACGGCGACTTCATCGACCAAACTGTCGGGGCGAACAGCAACCCATTCTATACTCGCATCGTCCGCGCCCACCTGCCTGCGCAGGTATTCAGCGGCATGCTCATTGTCCGAATGCGGCGGAACCAACAAGCGGATCAGACCGACAACCCATTTTTCCGTCAACGAGACGGATTCCCCCAGATCGTGATTGCGACAACCTGTTGAGTTCATGAGAACAAGTTTGACTGGGGCCCCGGGCGCATTCGCCTTGACCGCCTCGCATAAACGCCGTGTAGCATCGGTCACCAGCCGCCGAGGCTTCCCATAGATTCCCTTGATGCTCAACGTATGCCCCAGACACGAAGCAATAGCCTCGCATCCGCTCACATGCTGGATGAGTTCCGCATCGCTCAGGTCAAGCACCGCAGCATGCACCACCGACAGACGTTCATGCGTCCCTACAGCTTTGATCAAGATTTCGGGTTCCCTCACGATTGCACGTACTGTAACTCCGCGGTCCAGCAACTGCCGCACGAGCAACCGTCCGGTGGCACCGCTTGCCCCGACGATCAAGACCACCATGTTCTCAGGCCCTTCCTTTCGTGTTGTGCATAACGCCGCAATCACCCGCCCATCGGGTTCATTGCCTTGTTCGCAGTAAATTTCAGGCGCAATACCTGCTGGCCAGTAGGCTCATGCTGCTTCTCCTCCAGATGCTTGAATCCATACCTTGAGTAAAACTGACGGCCGATTGTATTTTCCTTAAATACCTCAACTTCAAGCTCACCATAAATATCTTGCGCCTTGTCCATGAGTGCTTTACCGAACACCTGCCCATGAAACTCCGGCTGCAGAAATATTGCTCCAACTTCGTTACCCATCAACGCAATGACGCCTTTTACTTCACCGTCGATCTGTACGACCCAAGTATCTGTATTGGGTAGATATATCTCTGCTACATTTTTCCGTTCCTGGGCTATAACATCATTGGTCATAAATGGGTGGGCTAACCGAGTTGCAATTTCCCATGAGGAGAGTACTGCATCTAAATCTGTGCAGCCGCGCAGGGCTGCCATCAGCTGGCCGTCAGTACCAAAATCGGCTCGGTGGTGACCTGATTGGTTAGATCAGGGTGTCCACTGAACCGTAGGAGCTCCGTTTTCCGTTTTAACAAATTGTTATACGCTTCCTTCCGATACTACAACTAAGATTCTTGCTTCGCCGACAGGATGCGCAACATGCTCAGTTCCAATAGACGCATAAAATATATCACCCGCGTCCAGGACTACTGATTGCTCAACTCCATTTTCTTTAAACAACATTTCGACAGTGCCATCTAAAACAACAAACACTTCCTCGCCATCATTTACATGCCACTTGTACGGCTGATCAGTCCAATGCAAGCGCGTCGTAATACCGTTCATATTTGCGATGTCTTTTGCACCCCAAGCGCGTTCAGATTTGAATTCTTTACTTTTAATTATCTCCACGATACTTCCAAGTCATGAATAGCGTATAAGAACGAATTATACCGCCCATGCCGTATAGCGCTCTTCCTGTTAATCCCATCACCGCACCCCAAAGCCTCCGGAAACCTGGATACAAACCAATCACCTACACAGCCCCCTACAGCCCCCTCGTACATAAGCGGCCAAATTCTCTCTCACGGGTTATACCACACGCCTGCGGGCCGGCCACAACACGCCCTGCGGCGGCTGGCCACCTAGCGCTGCGGGCTACCGTCGATGCTCTAACGGCTGACTCTTGCTCTATAGGTGGAGTACGACAGGGCGAGCAACAGGCAGATGCAGGCCGGAATGGCGAGCGCGACAAAACCCAGGGCCGCAAACAAGACGGCCCCCAGAGTGCCGCCCGCAATGAAGCCGACAATTATCAACAAGAACAATGTTGCCTTGCGACTATCGAATTCCTCTCCCCGCAATCTGGCGCCGAGCATAATCCCCAGGTCGGTGAAAATACCGGTGACGTGGGTGGTTCGGACCACCGCGCCGCTATAGGTGGTCGCCAGAGCATTCTGCAGCCCGCAGGCGATAGAGGCCAGATAGTGACCGGGCGATGCCCCCTGGGTCAGGAAGAAGATAGAGCCAAACAGCAATGCCGCTTCCAGGCAGAGTAGGCCGCTGTAGTTATGCCCCAATTTCAGAGCGCCACTGCGCAGGAAATAGCCGGATATCACTGCACCTGCAAGGAAGCTCACCAGAATCATCAGTAAGTGCAGCGCGGCAAAAAAGCCGGTGTTCACCAGCCCAGTGCCGAGGAGCGTCGCTGTGCCCGACAAGTGGGAAATGGATTGGTGCTGGAAGCCCAACAAGCCAATGGCGTTCACCAGACCTGCCACGAGTGCCAGGACAAACGCGCCATACTCAACCCACCTGGGCAACTTGGTAATCACATAACCCCCCAATGCAGCGAGTGCTGAAAAAACACGTTCGGGTGCAGGCCAGGAGCCGGTGCTCAGACCTGACCAGTTCACCCCTTTATAACAAAAACAGCTAGAACAAGCGCCAACCAGTCCTTTGCCGGCCACTGGTTTCCCGACTACTATCTGCCAACTTTCGCGGAGACAACATCATGATATGGCAGGGCTGGCTTTCACTGGGTTTGGTGGGGGCGGTGCTCGCCCTGCTCATTGCCACCCGGCTGCGCCCCCACGTGGTCATGTTGACTGCTCTGACTGTGCTGGTTACCACCGGCGTGCTGAATGCCAGCCAGGCATTGGCGGGGTTCGCCAATGAGGGGCTCGCCACGGTCGCGGCCATGTTCGTGGTGGCCGGCGGCATTCAGGCCTCCGGCGGAGCGGAGCTGATTGTGCAGCGACTGCTGGGCCGGCCCGCCAGCACCCGCGGCGCAATGCTCCGGCTGTTCGCACCCGTGGCGCTGCTCAGCGCTTTTCTCAACAACACGCCTATCGTCGCCACCATGATCCCGGCCGTGAACAGCTGGTCGCGGCGTATCGGTGTGGCGCCGTCCAAACTGATGATTCCCCTGAGCTATGCGGCCATCCTCGGCGGCACTCTAACGCTGGTGGGCACCAGCACCAATCTGGTTGTGAACGGGCAGTATCGCAGCCTGACGGGTAGCGAAGGTTTCTCCTTGTTTGCGATCACGGCAGTCGGCCTGCCCGTCGCCCTGGCGGGTGCGGCATTCATGTGGCTGTTCTTTGCCCGTTGGCTGCCGGAGCAGCGGGACGACGCGCCCTTTGCCAACCTTCGCGAGTTCACGCTGGAGGTGGCGGTCGCTGTGGGCGGCCCCCTGGCGGGCAAAACCGTTGAACAGGCGCGGTTGCGACATCTGGTACGCGTCTATCTGGCTGAGGTGGAGCGTGAGGGGCGGATTATTTCACCCGTAGGCCCGGAAGAGATGCTTTGCGGCGGCGACCGGCTGGTCTTCGCTGGCGACACCGACGCCATTGCGGATTTGCTGCGCATCAACGGCATTGAGCCTTCCACGCAGGCCGCCGGGCTGCAGCCATCGCAGAACCCCACTGAAAGGCGCCTGGTGGAAGTGGTGGTATCGCCGCACTGCGCGGCTGTGGGCCAGGCCATTCGCGATGCACAATTTCGCGATCGCTACGGTGCCGCCGTGTTGGCGGTGGCGCGCAATGGCGAACGCGTGCGCGGCAACCTGGGCAGCACCGAATTGACGGCGGGCGATACGCTACTGCTGGAGGCGGGCCCGGATTTCGTTACCCGACAGCGCCACAGCCGCGATTTCCTCCTGGTGAACGACCTCGCCACTGAACCACCGCGTCACCACCGCCTCTATCTCGCCTGGTTTATCCTGTTAGCCGTGGTGGTGGCTGCAGGCACCGGTTTAACCAGCATGCTCAATGCGGCACTGATCGGCGCGCTACTCATGCTCCTCACCGGGTGCTGCTCACTGGAGCAGGCAGAGCGCAGCCTGGACATGGGGGTGTTGCTCACCATAGGCGCATCATTCGCGCTGGGGGCCGCTCTGGAGCAATCTGGCGCGGCGTTGGTACTGGCGCAGGGGTTGATCACTCTGGGGGGCGACAGGCCATGGCTGCTGCTGATGCTCACCTACTTCACCGTGTCACTGCTCACCGAAGTCATCACCAACAACGCCGCTGCCATTCTCATGCTGCCTATTGCTCTCAGCATCACCGCGAGCGCAGGGCTTGACCCAACGCCTTTTGTACTGGCGATCATGATGGCGGCCTCGGCCAGTTTCTCCACACCGCTGGGCTACCAGACCAACCTCATGGTATACGGCCCGGGGGGTTACCGTTTCACTGATTTTCTGCGTGTGGGCGTGCCCATGAACCTGTTTATTGGGGCCGTCACACTGAGCGTGCTGTTACTCGGCTGGCCGCTGCAGGCGGGAGCTGCATAGAGCACTATGGCGACGGGCCTTCCCTGCATTGCATCCCGCAGGGTGAGCGGTGAGAATGCAAGCACACGCAACACCGCGCAATGGCGCCTGCAAGAGGGCCTGTGCCATGAACCAGCAGACGGCAGACATCGTGATCGTGGGTGGCGGCGGCGCCGGCCTGCGCGCTGCGATCGCCGCAGCGGAGACCAACCCCGGCCTCGACATCCTGCTGCTTTCCAAGGTGTACCCGATGCGCAGCCACACCGTGGCGGCGGAGGGCGGCTGCGCTGGCGTCATTCAGCCACACGACAGCGTGGATGCGCATTTTGACGACACTGTAGCGGGGGGCGACTGGCTCTGCGACCAGGACGTAGTCGACTATTTCGTGCGCCACGCCACCGAGGAAAACCTGCGCCTGGAACACTGGGGCTGCCCCTGGAGCCGCAAACCGGACGGCAGCATCAACGTGCGCGCTTTCGGCGGCATGCAGATAGAGCGCACCTGGTTTGCCGCCGACAAGACCGGCTTCCATATTCTGCACACCCTGTTCCAGACCTCGCTCCAGTACCCGGCCATTCGTCGCTGCGACGAGTATTTCTGCACCGACCTGCTGGTGGAGGACGGCCACTGCGGCGGCCTGCTGGCTATCGACATGCGCAACGGTGAGCAGACATTGATTGCCGCCCCCGCCGTCATTCTCGCTACCGGGGGCGCAGCTCGGGTCTACCGCTACAACACCAACGGCGGCATTGTGACCGGCGATGGCATGGCGCTGGCCTACCGTCAGGGCGTACCCCTGCGCGACATGGAGTTTGTGCAGTACCACCCCACCGGCCTGCCCGGCTCGGGCATTCTGATTACCGAGGCGGCGCGCGGCGAGGGTGGCGTACTCACCAACCGCGATGGCTACCGCTACCTGCAGGATTATGGCCTGGGCCCGGAAACCCCACTGGGCAGCCCACAGAACAAGCACATGGAGCTGGGCCCCCGCGACCGCCTCAGCCAGGCGTTCTGGCACGAACAGCAGGCCGGCCGTACCGTGGCCACCGAGCGGGGCGACGCGGTGTATCTGGACCTGCGGCACCTCGGCGAACAGCATATTCAGGAACGACTGCCGTTCATTCGCGATCTCGCGCGCACCTACGTCAACGTGGACGCGGTGCGCGAACCGATTCCGGTGCGACCCACGGCCCACTACACCATGGGTGGCATCCAAACTGACCGTCATACCGCTACTTGCCTGCCCGGGCTCTATGCGGTGGGCGAGTGCGCCAGCGTCGGCCTGCATGGCGCCAACCGGTTGGGGTCCAACTCATTGGCGGAGCTGAGCGTGTTCGGGCGCCTGGCGGGGGAACAGTCGGCCGACCGTGCGGCGCAAGGGCACGCGGTGAATCCACTCGTGCTGCGCCAGCAGGCCGAGGCGCGCGCGGCCGAACGGGAGGCGCTGCGCACGGCAAATGGCACGGAGCGCCTGGCGGTGCTGCGGGATGAGATGGCTGCGGCGATGGAAGCCGGCATCGGCATATTCCGTACCCCCGCGACCATGGCCACCACCGTCGGGAAAATTGCCGAACTCAAGGCGCGCTACCAACAACTCGGCCTCCGCGACCGCAGCCACGCCTTCAACACGGAATGGTTACAGGCCATAGAGCTCGGCTTTCTACTGGACGTGGCGGAAGCCATGAGCCACGCGGCGCTCGCCCGTCGGGAGTCCCGCGGCAGCCACCAGCGTCCGGAGGATTTCCCGCTGCGGGACGACGCGAACTTCCTCCGCCACAGCCTGGCTCAACAACAGCGTGGCGGCGCACCCGACATCAACTGGCAGGACGTGGTCATTACCCGCTCGGCGCCGGGTGAACGGCACTATGGCGGCAAGGCAGCCGGGGAGGCGGGCAGGTGAACGACACTCTCGAACTGGTAGTCACGCGCTACCTCCCTGAGGAGGACACGCAGCCCCGGGAGCAAAGCTACACGGTGCCCTATGGGGAAGACATGTCCGTGCTGGACGCGCTCAACTACATCAAGGACGAGCTGGACCCGTCCCTGAGCCACCGCTGGTCCTGCCGCATGGCGATTTGCGGCAGCTGTGGCGTGATGGTGAACGGGGAGCCGAAACTGTCCTGCAAGACGTTCCTGCGCGACTACCGGAACGGGGGGGTGGTGAGGGTGCGCGCGCTCGACAACCTGCCGGTTGAGCGAGACCTGATTGCGGACATCAGCGGTGTGGTCGAGCATATTGAGGCGGTGAAGCCGTGGCTGATACGCCACAGTCCTGCACCTGCCACTGAAGCGCACACGCAAACGCCGGCCCAGATGGCGCGCTACCACGCCTTCAGCCAGTGCATCAATTGCGCGCTGTGCTATGCCGCTTGCCCGCAGTTCGGGCGCAACCCCGAGTTCCTGGGCCCCGCCGCGCTGACCCTGGCCCAGCGCTACAACCTCGATTCCCGGGACGAAGGCCGCGAGGAACGCATGCCCTGGCTGAACGCCGAAGAAGGTGTGTGGAGCTGCACCTTCGTCGGCTACTGCTCGGAGGTTTGCCCCAAGGATGTCGACCCGGCCTCGGCTATCAACCGCGGCAAGGTGGCGTCGGATATCAACTACGGTGTGAACCTGTTGCGCGGGTTGCGAGGCAAAGACAACGCCTGAGCTGCAGTAAACATCTTCCCTCACGCTTGCGCTGATGCAGCGCAGCCACAAACGCTATTGCAAATCTAAATGATAATGCATATCATTTAATAAATTGCGGTGGCAGTGGTCGCGGCGTCTACCAGTCGACATCAATGAGGGGGTTCAATGAAAGCGGTTTCGGGCAAACAGTGGCTGACAGGGGCGCTGCTACTGGGTTCATGCCAAAGCGCAGCCGTCATGGCGGAAGAAAGCACACCGGCGCTGGAAGAGCTGGTGGTCTACGGCGCGGGCTACCGCACCACCGGCACCAAGTCGGACCTGCTGCCGATGGAAGCACCGATGAGTTACGAAATCTACGATGGCGAGCTGCTTGCGCGACGCCAGGTGGACACCGTCAACGAGGCGCTGCGCTACGTGCCCGGGGTAACGCCGGAGAATCGCGGCACGGTCACCATCTTCGACCAGTACACCATCCGCGGCTTTGACAGCTACTACAACTACTACGATGGCCTGCCCCTGCAATACAACAACCTGTGGAACCTCGTTCCGCAGGTGGACGCTTTCGCCACCGAGACAATCGAGATACTCAAAGGCCCCACCTCGGTACTGTACGGCTCGGCACCGCCCGGCGGCATGGTCAACCAGACTGCCAAGCAACCCCTGGGAGAACAGCAAACCCTGTTGCGCCTGCGCAGTGGCAGCAGTGACCTGCGCGAAATAGGCCTTGATAGCACCGGCCCCGTCAGTGAAAGCGTGAACTACCGCCTCATCGCCCTGTGGCGGGAAAGCGATGGACAGCAGGTCACCACGGAAGAGGAGCGCCGCACGCTGGCGCCTTCCCTGACCTGGGACATCTCCTCGCGCACACGCCTCAACGTCAACCTCTATTATCAGGACGACCCGGCCCTGGTGCCCTCGACACCGCTGCCTGCGCTGGGCACGCTGTATCGCGCAGACTACAGGCGTTTGGGCGCCGATGCATTCGCCGGGGATCGTGCCTGGTCGGGCATGGAGCGCGAAGTCACCCTGTTGGGTTACAAGCTTGACCACACATTCAACGACCAGTGGTCCTTCCTGCAGAACTTCCGTTATACGGATGCCGAGGCCCTGCAGAAAAATACCTACAACTACGGGCTGCAAGCCGATGGCCGCACGCTGACCCGCAGCGCCTACTTCACAGACGAAGCACAAGAGGGTTTCGCGGTAGACAACCAGCTGGCCTGGAGCACGAAACTTGCGGGCGCCTCCCACCGTGTGCTGCTCGGCATTGAATACCGCGAGCTGGATTCCGACATTCGCTACGGCGACACGCTGGGTTTTGCTACGCCCGCCATTGACCTGGCTGCACCCAACCACAGCCTGTTCGACCCCGCGAGCCTGCCTTTGGACAGCTATACCGAACGCCACCGTATCGAACAAGAGCAAGTGGGCGTGTACCTGCAGGATGAAATTCGCTGGCAGGCGCTGACGGTGGTGGCCGGCCTGCGCTGGGACGATTACGAGAGCAGTGATGTCGCCGAGAACAACTATCTGGGCTCTGCCTATGGCAGCACGACAAAGATCAACCAGGATGAAGTCAGCGGCCGCCTTGCCGCCATGCTCCACCTGAACGGTGGCTGGGCACCCTACCTGAACTATTCCGAATCCTTCGAACCCACCTCGGGCCAGGATTCCCTCACCGGCCAGACCTTTGAGCCCACCACAGCAGAACAGCTGGAAGCGGGTGTGAAGTATCAGGCGACAGACCGCGACCTCACCCTGACTGCTGCGTGGTTCGACCTGCGCAAACAGAATGTGGTGGTGAACACCCCTGACTTCATGCAGTACACCCAGAACGGCGAAGTGAAGTCAGAGGGGGTAGAACTGGCTCTGAATACCCGACTCGGGCAGCAGTGGACGCTGGACGCTACCGCCACCTGGCTGGATGTTGCGGTCACCGATAACCCCCTGAACCCGGCGCTGGTGGGCAACACGCCGGTGTGGGTCGCAGACCGTCAGGCGGCACTGTGGCTGGGCTGGGAGCCGTTGCCATCGCTGGTATTCAACGCCGGCGTTCGCTACGTGGGCGAAAGCCAGCTGGACGCGGCCAACACCGACACCCTGCCGTCCTACACGCTCTACGATCTGGTGGTTTCCTGGGCCATCGACGACACCTGGGAGCTGGGCCTGAGCGCCACCAACCTCACCGATGAAACCTACGTGGGCGCCTGTTATGACGCCAGCAACTGCTGGATGGGTGTCGAGCGCCGCGTGGAAGCGGTGCTCAACGCGCGCTTCTAACGCCGTGCGTCGCTGGGTGTTCAAACTGCACAGCGCGCTGGCACTGCTGGCGCTGCTGCCGCTGTTGCTGATTGTACTGACCGGCAGCCTGCTGGTATTCAAGTTCGAAATCGACAGCCTGCTCATGCCGAGCCAGGTGCTGGTGCAGCCCCCCGGGGAAGCCCGGCGCCTGCCACAGGACGAGCTGATGGCGCGTATCAACCGCGCCCAGCCCGACTACGAGCTGGGCAGCTGGGAGCTGTTCGACGACGGCCGCACCGCTGACCGTGTGTACCTGATTCGGCGCGGCAGCGAGCAGTGGTTCAAGGCGCACCTGAACCCCTACAGCGGCGAGCTCCTGGACCAGCCAGCAGGGCTGCATCACGCCCTGACCGACTGGCTGCTTAACCTGCACTACACGCTGCTGCTGGATGGGCGTTTCGAGTCCGCTCCGCATCTGGGCCTGATCGTGGGTTTGCTGGCCGCCATCTGTCTGAGTGCCCTGGGCATTTCCGGGCTGATCCTCTACCGGCGTTTCTGGCGGCACTTCTTCAGCTTTCGCCGGGACCATCGGCCAATGGTGGTTACGCGCCAGCTGCATCGCCTGCTCGGCATCTGGAGCTCGCCAGTTCTGTTGCTGGTCGGCTTGACCGGACTCTACTTCAATGCCGTTGCCTACCTGGAGGAATCCGAGGAGCACACAGAAGGCGGGCACCACATCATGCAGGAGCGCCTTTACAACGACAGCCTGGATTTCGACGCGCTGCTGGCAGACAGCCGCCAGCAGATCAGTGGCTTCGAGCCCACCTACCTGCTGTTCCCCTTCGAGCCCGGTCAGGCCTTTACCGTGTTCGGTGCCGTGCCCGGCATGAGCATTCTGGCCAGCGAATACGGCTCCGCCGTGAGCTACGATGCGCACAGCGGTGAGGTCGAAGCGGCCTACGACCTGCGTGAGCAGCCGCTGCTGGCGCGCGCGGTCGACAGCTTCCGCAAGCTGCACTTCGGCCACTTTGCCGGCCTGCCATCGAAAATCATCTGGACGCTGGGTGGCCTGTGTATGGTCGCCATGCCGCTGACCGGCGTGGCGATGTGGTACAGCCGCAAGCGCCGGCAATGGACGCGACGGGTCACCGCCGTACAGCCCGCGTAGCAACGCGTCAGTCGTCAATCCCTGCGCACCATTCGCGACGCCGTAGCGCAAAAGTCGCGGTAAAGAAGTGGCGATGAAGAAGATGCGGGGGAGCACAGGCTCTGCTACTGTCCCTGTACTGGCCGACACCAAAGGCACCCACATTGCCGGCAGCGTGCGTGAGCACCGCGGCAGCCTGCACACGCGTCGGACAGCAACCACGGCGTACAACCCATCCGCTTGGTGCGAGGTAGAGGCAATGCGTAAACCCTGGCAACCACAGCAGCCACGCGACTGGTGGCTGCACAACCCGGCCTACCGCCGCTATATGCTGCGGGAGGCCACCGCGCTGCCCCTGCTACTCTACACCCTGCTGTTGCTCGCCGGCATCTATCAGCTCGCGCGCGGGCCGGTTGCCTTCAGCGCCTGGCTCGCCTGGCTGCAAACACCGGCGATGCTCCTTCTGCAGGGCGTCGCCCTGGCCGCGGCGTTGCTGCACGCGGTCACCTGGGTGGCGCTGGTGCCAAAGATCCTGGTCATTGACAGCGACCGCCTGCGCATTGCCCCACGGCATGTGTTGCGCGCCCATCAGCTCGCTGCACTGGGCTGCAACCTGGGCCTGATCACCGCCACACTGTGGCTGCTGTGGCCCGTGGGAGGACACTAGCCGTGCGTCGCTCTCACGAACCCTTCAGCTGGTCACTGTTCGGTGCCGGTGGCATGTTGCTGGCACTGATTGGCCCCGGAATGATAGTCAGCACGCTGTTGCTGCCCTGGCTGGCACAGGACCCGCAGGCCCTCTACGTCAGCTTCAGCGCCGGCCTGCGTCATCCACTGGGCACCTGCGCGGCGCTCGCCGTGGTTGCCCTGCCGCTCTACCACACGGCACATCGCCTATATCACGGCCTGCACGACCTGCATATAACCGGGCCAGGCTGGCTACTGGGAGGATTTTTCTACGGCGGGGCAACCGTACTCAGTGCACTGTGTGCGTTCTGGCTGCTTGCGCTATAGCCACGCACGTGACGGCTAACGGCGGACTTCGATGCCCCGTTCTGCCATATAGGCCTTGGCCTCGGGCACGGTGTATTCCGCAAAGTGGAAAATGCTCGCCGCAAGCACCGCATCGGCGCCGCCGAGCAGAATGCCGTCCACCAGGTGCTGCAGGTTGCCGACACCGCCGGAGGCGATTACCGGAATATCCACGGCATCGGTAATGGCCCGCGTCACACCCAGCTCAAAGCCATTCTTGGTGCCGTCTCGATCCATGCTGGTGAGCAGGATTTCACCGGCGCCCAACTCCGCCATTTTCACCGCCCACGCGACGGCATCGATACCGGTGGGTTTGCGCCCGCCGTGGGTGAAGATCTCCCAGCGCGGTTGGCCGTCCACATCGGCCACGCGCTTGGCGTCGATGGCCACCACAATGCACTGTGCCCCGAAACGCTGCGAGGCCTGACGCACCAGCTCCGGGTTGTGAATCGCTGCAGTGTTGATGCTGACCTTGTCGGCACCGGCATTGAGCATGGTGCGGATGTCATCGACTGAGCGAATGCCGCCGCCCACCGTAAGCGGGATGAACACCTGTTCGGCAATCTGCTCTACCGTATGTACCGTGGTCTCGCGGCCCTCGTGGCTGGCGGTGATGTCGAGAAAGGTGATTTCATCGGCGCCCTGCTCATTGTAGCGGCGGGCAATTTCCACCGGGTCACCCGCGTCGCGGATCCCCACGAAGTTGACACCCTTGACCACACGGCCGTTGTCGACATCGAGGCAGGGGATGATCCGTTTGGCCAGGCCCACGCGTCAGCCCGCCGCGTCACACAGGCGCTGGGCTTCAGCCACGTCCAGCGTACCCTCGTAAATGGCGCGACCGGTAATGGCGCCGCAGATGCCTTCATGGGCCACGGCCCGCAGGGCGCGAATGTCATCCATATTGGTGATGCCGCCAGAGGCGATGACCGGAATGCTGGACGCCCGGGCCATGCCCAGCGTCGCTTCCACGTTCACGCCCTGCATCATGCCGTCGCGGGCGATATCGGTGTAGACGATGGCGGACACACCATCCGCTTCAAACTGCCGCGCGAGGTCTGTCGCCAGCACCGTGGACACTTCCGCCCAGCCGTCCGTTGCCACCAGGCCCTCTTTTGCGTCAAGACCCACAATGACCTTGCCGGGGAACGCACGGCAGGCCTCGGCGACAAACGCTGGCTCCTTCACCGCCTTGGTGCCAATGATCACGTAATCCACGCCGGCCCGCACGTAATGTTCGATGGTCTCCAGGCTGCGGATGCCGCCGCCGATCTGGATCGGCAGCCCGGGGTAGGCCGCCGCGATCGCGGTAACCACCTCGCCATTCACCGGCTCGCCGGCAAACGCGCCGTTCAGGTCCACCAGGTGCAGGCGCCGGCAGCCGGCGTCTACCCAGCGCCGGGCGACGGCAACCGGGTCATCGGAGAACACCGTGCTGTCCTCCATCAGGCCCTGGCGCAGGCGCACGCACTGGCCGTCCTTGAGGTCGATAGCGGGGATAATCAGCATGCGGGAGTCCAGTTGATGAAGTTGCGCAGCAATTGCAGCCCGGCGGTATGGCTCTTTTCCGGGTGAAACTGGGTGGCGAAGAGATTGTCGCGGGCCAGTGCGGCGTCGGCACACACGCCGTAGTCGACGCTGCCGGCAAGCAGCGAACGGTCGTCGGCGGTAACGTAGTAACTGTGCACGAAATAAAAGCGGGTGGCATCCGGAATGCCACTCCATAGTGGGTGCTCACTTACCTTGCGAACCTCACTCCAGCCCATGTGCGGCACTTTCAGGCGCTGCCCGTCGGCGTCGTGCAGGGGGTGGCCGAAATGGCGCACCGTGCCGGGGATCACGTTCAGGCAGTCCACACCGCCGTTTTCTTCCGAGTGGCTCATCAGCGCCTGCATGCCCACGCAAATGGCCAGCACGGGCTTGTGTTGCTCGGTAAGCGCTACCTGCAACAGTTCGTCACAGCGCAGGCGACGTATCTCTGCCATGCAGTCACGGATGGCGCCGACGCCCGGAAACACCACGCGATCCGCCGCGCGAATCTGCTCCACATCGTGGGTCACCACCACCCGCTCGGCGCCCACATGCGCCAGCGCACTGGCCACCGAATGCAGGTTGCCCATACCGTAGTCGATCACTGCCACTGAACCGCTCACGGGTGTTACAGCACACCCTTGGTGGAGGGCATCATACCGGCCATGGCCGGGTCTGCCGACAGCGCCATACGGAGTGCGCGGCCAAAGGCCTTGAACACCGTTTCGATCTGGTGGTGGGTATTGTCGCCGCGCAGGTTGTCGATATGCAGCGTCACCTGGGCGTGATTGACGAAGCCGTGGAAGAATTCCTGGAACAGGTCCACATCGAAACCGCCCACGGACGCGCGTGTGAATGGGATGTGATACACCAGCCCGGGCCGACCCGAGAAGTCCACCACAACACGAGACAGCGCTTCATCCAGGGGCACGTAGCTGTGGCCGTAGCGCACAATGCCCTTCTTGTCGCCCACCGCTTTGGTAAACGCCTGGCCGACGGTGATACCGATGTCCTCCACCGTGTGGTGGTCATCGATGTGCAGGTCACCCTTGGCGTGGATGTCCAGGTCGATCAGGCCGTGACGTGCGATCTGGTCCAGCATGTGCTCGAGGAAGGGTATGCCGGTGTCGAATTTCGCCTGGCCGGAACCGTCGAGATTCACCGTCGCGGTAATCTGCGTTTCCAGCGTGTTGCGAGTTACACTCGCCTTGCGCTCAGACATGCTGTTCTCCAGAACCTGCACGGGCGGATGGGACCGGGACGGGCCCGGAAAAGCGCGCCATTATAGAAGAAAGCCGGGGCGAATTCACCGTTCTATCTACCGCGTTCTATCCGCCACGGGCACACGCACCGATGGCATCTACAGCGAACAACCGCCAAACCTCGCCGCCAGCTGCTAAACTGCAGCGCGCCCGGCAACGTAACAATGTAACACCCACCGCATTCAGACACGGCAGGCGCAACCCCACGGGGCACTGCCGCAAAGGACCGAACGCTCATGCACGCCACTCTACCCCTGCTGGAAGCCACCGATTTCCCCGCTATCAGGCGCGGCGACCTGCAAACCCTGCAGGTCAACCTGGGCTACCTGTGCAACCAGAGCTGCGTGCACTGCCACGTCAACGCCGGACCCACGCGCACCGAGATGATGAGCGACGACCTTATCGATCTCATTCCACGGGTATTGCGAGCACGCGACATCTCGCTGCTGGACCTCACCGGCGGCGCACCGGAAATGCACCCGCGTTTTCGTGACCTGGTAGCCGCGGCCACCGCCCAGGGCGTGAAAGTGATGGACCGCTGCAACCTCACTATCCTGCGCGAACCGGGGTACGAAAGTATGGCCGCTTTCCTGGCAGAGCACCGGGTCGACATCGTGGCCTCCATGCCCTGCTATTCGCCGGCCAACGTTGACCAGCAGCGCGGCAATGGCGTATTCGACAAGAGCATTGCCGCCCTGCAGGCGCTGAACGCCCTGGGTTACGGCCAGCCCGGCAGCGGCCTCGCGCTGAACCTGGTGTACAACCCGCTGGGGCCCAGCCTGCCTCCCAGTCAGCAGGCGCTGGAGGCGGACTACAAGCGGGAACTGCGCGCGCATTTCGGTATCGAATTCAACGCGCTGTTCACGCTGGCCAATATGCCCATAAAGCGCTTTGGCAGCACGCTGATTTCCAAGGGGCAATTCGCGAGCTACATGCAGTTGCTGAAAGATGCCTACCAGCCGGGCAACCTGGATGGCGTGATGTGCCGCTCGCTAGTGAGCGTGGACTGGCAGGGCTATCTGTACGATTGCGACTTCAACCAGCAACTGGACCTGCCTCTGCCCGGGCAGGGCAGCCGACCTGAGCTGCACAGCCTGCTGGTCGAGGATGTGCACGGCGCAGAGATACGCACCGCTGACCATTGCTATGGCTGCACCGCTGGCCAGGGCAGCAGCTGCGGTGGCGCGCTGAACTGAGTTACACCACAACCGGGTGCCCTCGGCGGCTCCCCCAAGGATAACAACGGTGAACCGAAAGCTCTGGATTGTGCTGGCCCTGCTCGGCCTCGTGCTGGCGTTTTTTGCCCTTGGCCTGCACAACTACCTGACCCTCGACCAGTTGAAAGCCAGCCAGGCCCGGTTCGCCGACCTGCTGGCGGCACACCCGGTGGCGGTGCCGGCGGCCTATTTCGCCATTTACGTCGTTGTCACGGCGCTCTCGCTGCCGGGTGCTGCCATCATGACGCTGGCCGGCGGCGCGCTGTTCGGTCTGGGTTTCGGCCTGCTGCTGGTGTCCTTCGCGTCCAGTATCGGCGCCACCCTGGCGTTCCTGGTTGCCCGCTTCCTGCTGCGCGACAGCGTGCAGCAACGCTTCGGCGAGCGCCTGCGTGCCATTGACCGCGGCATTGAGCGCGATGGCGCGTTTTACCTGTTCACCCTGCGCCTGGTGCCCGTTTTCCCCTTTTTCATTATCAACTTGGTGATGGGCCTTACCCGCCTGCGCACCTGGACGTTCTACTGGGTCAGTCAGGTGGGCATGCTGGCGGGCACTGCGGTGTACGTGAACGCCGGCACGCAACTCGCCGGCATTGAGCGTATCGGCGACATTCTCTCGCCGCAGTTGCTGCTGTCATTCGTGTTACTCGGCCTCTTCCCCTGGGTCGCCAAACTGTTGGTGGGCACCATACAGCGCCGCCGCGTATACCGTCGCTGGCAGCGGCCGGCGCGCTTCGACCGCAACCTGGTCGTGATTGGGGCAGGCGCCGGCGGCCTGGTGTCCGCCTACATCGCGGCGGCAGTGAAGGCGAAAGTTACCCTGGTGGAAGCGCACAAAATGGGCGGCGACTGCCTCAACTACGGCTGCGTGCCAAGCAAGGCTCTGATCAAGAGCGCCAAGGTGGCGCAACAAATGCGCCACGCCGACGACTATGGACTCAGCGCCGTTGAGCCGCAGTTCAGCTTTCCCGCCATCATGGCACGCATCCACCGCATCATCGCCGCCATCGAGCCCCACGATAGTGTGGAGCGCTACACCGGCCTCGGCGTGGAAGTACTGCAGGGTTACGCCCGCATTGTCGACCCCTGGACCGTAGACATCGCGTTGAACAATGGTGGCACACAGCGGCTGACCACCCGCTCGATCGTGATTGCCGCCGGTGCCGCGCCGCTGGTGCCGGACCTGCCCGGGCTGGAAGACGCGGGGTATGTCACCAGCGACACCCTCTGGGAGCGCTTCGCCGAGCTGGACGCCTTACCGCAACGCCTGGTGGTGCTGGGGGGCGGGCCGATTGGCTCCGAACTGGCCCAGGCCTTCGCCCGGCTCGGTGCCGAGGTCACACAAGTGGAGCGCGGCCCGCGCATCCTGCCGAAGGAAGACCTGGAGGTAGCCGAATTGGCGCGCGAGACGCTGGCAGCGGATGGCGTGCAGGTGCTCACCGGGCATACCGCGTTGCGCTGCGAACAGCACACGGGCGAAAAGCGACTGATCGTGGAACACGCCGGCACCGAGCTGGCCGTGCCCTTCGACCAGCTCTTGGTGTGCGTGGGCCGACAAGCGCGGCTCACAGGCTATGGCCTGGAGGAGCTCGGCATTCCTACCAACCGCACCGTGACCACCAACGACTACCTGGAAACCCTCTACCCCAATATCTATGCCGCGGGGGATGTGGCCGGGCCCTACCAGTTCACCCACACCGCCGCGCACATGGCCTGGTACGCGGCCGTCAACGCGCTGTTCGGGCAATTCAAGCGCTTCAAGGTGGACTACTCGGTGATTCCCTGGACCACCTTCATCGATCCGGAGGTGGCGCGCGTGGGCCTGAGTGAGCAGGAGGCCATCGACCGCGGCATCCCCCACGAGGTTACCCGCTTCGAGCTCGCCGAGCTGGACCGCGCGATCGCCGACAGCGCCACCCGGGGCTTTGTGAAAGTGCTCACCGTGCCCGGGCGCGACCGCATTCTGGGCGCCACCATCGTTGGCACCCAGGGCGGCGACCTGCTGGCGGAGTTCGTGCTGGCCATGCGTCACGGCTTGGGATTGAACAAGATCCTCGGCACCATCCACACCTACCCCACGCTGGCCGAAGCCAACAAATACGCCGCCGGCGCGTGGAAGAAGGCCCACGCACCGGAGCGTATCCTGCGCTGGTTGCAGCGCTACCACCAGTGGCGCCGGGGCGGCACAGACTGAGCGTGCAGCGCCCCGGAGGCCTGCAACGTCGCGCGTGCTACCCCGCCGGATCCTGTAGGTAACGCTGCAGGAACGTGTCGGCGGCGGGAAGCGCGCTGCCCACGGTCAGGAAGGTGAGAATGTGACCGCGGGCCGGCAATCGCTTCAGGTCCACCGGCACATCGTGGGCTTGCAGAGCGCTGGCAAACTCTTCGGCGTGGTCGATGGTCACGAGAGTATCGGCGGCGCCGTGGAACAGGTAGAAGGGTGGCGCACCCGCGTGCACCCGCGTCACCGGAGAGGCGGCGGCAAAGGTTTCCGGAATTTCCGTGATGCGCCCACCCAGGAATTGGGGCACCAGCTTGCCCCCGGGGTACTTGCGCAAATCCATGGGGGAACCGCCGGCGATCACTACAGCCGGGCGCGTCTGCGCACCACCCCAGGGTCTGTCCAGGTCGTCCCCGGTGCCTGCCGCCAGTGCCATCAGGCTCAGCAGGTGGGCACCTGCCGAGTAGCCAAATGCGGCGATACGCTGTGTATCCAGCTGCAGTTCCGGCGCCTCGCGGTGCAGCCAGTGCATGGCCTGCTGCAGGTCGTAAACCTGGGCGGGGTATTTTGCCTCGGGGGCAAAACGGTAGCTGGCGTTCAGCACCACATACCCTTTGCCCACGTAGTAGCGCGCCAGGCGCGTCATGTCATCGCGGCTGCGCCGCTCCCAACCGCCACCGTGCACCAGCAGGATCCCGGGGAAGGGGCCTATGCCCTGAGGCCGGTAAACGTCGGCCTGCAACGGCTCCGGCCAGTCTGACGGTGTGTAGACGACCGTGTTTATCGCGGCGGCGGGCTCTTTCTGCCCTAGCACCACGCCACAGCCCGCCACCGTGAGTGATGCCGCAGCGACCACCGTGGCAACCAACAACTTCATCGTCTGCAATCCATTTCTGCTTTCTTCATGTCCAACTTACGCAACGGGAATCGATTCGGCCCTCTCCGGGGTGATAACGCTTTGTGGCAGCAGAACTGCAGTACACTACGCCAATGCCTACACCACCTTCATTCGCCGGGCGCGTGCTCACCTGGTTTGACCAGCACGGCCGCAAGGATCTGCCCTGGCAGTACGATACCAGCCCCTACCGGGTTTGGGTGTCGGAAATCATGCTGCAGCAAACCCAGGTGCGCACGGTTATTCCGTATTTTGCGCGTTTCATGCAGCGCTTCCCCGATGTGCAGGCGCTGGCAGCAGCACCCATCGACGAAGTCCTCCACCTGTGGACCGGGCTGGGGTACTACGCGCGGGCGCGCAACCTGCACCGCGCGGCCCAGCAGGTGTGCAGCGAGCACGCCGGCAACTTTCCACGTGACCTGGAGGGGCTGCAGAGCCTGCCCGGCATCGGCCGCTCCACCGCCGGCGCGATCCTCGCCATTGCCTTCGCGCAGCGGGCGTCTATCCTGGATGGCAATGTAAAGCGCGTACTGGCGCGCTATCACGCGGTTGCCGGCTGGCCCGGGCAAACGGCCGTGCACCGCCAGTTGTGGGACTTTGCCGAGCAGCACACGCCACAGCAGCGCGTGGCCGACTACACACAGGCCATGATGGACCTCGGGGCCACCCTGTGCACACGCAGCCGGCCCCGCTGCGCGGAGTGCCCGTTGCAGGAGAGCTGCAGCGCGCATGCGCAAGGCCGTGAGGGCGAGTTCCCGGGCAAGAAGCCGCGCAAGGTGTTGCCGGTTCGCTCGACCGTGTTTCTGATCCTGCGTGACCGACAAGGCCACGTGCTCCTGCAACAGCGCCCGGCGAGCGGCATTTGGGGAGGGCTGTGGTGCTTTCCTGAACTGGACTCGGTTGAAGCCGCCGCCCCGTGGTGCCGTGACCGGCTCGGCCGCGAGCCCTCAGCAACACTGCCGGGGCCGCCCTTTCGTCACACCTTCAGCCATTACCATCTGGATATTCAGCCCCTACACGTACAGCTGGCACTACAACCCGAGGCCGTCATGGAAGCCAGTGACCGGCTCTGGTATAACGTGCAAAAACCCCTTGAAATCGGCCTTGCCGCACCGGTCGCCCGGTTGCTGGCAAGCCTCTGACCGCGGAGCAAACACATGTCCAGAACCGTATTCTGCAAGCGCTACCAGCAGGAACTGGAAGGCCTTGACGCACCACCCTACCCCGGCCCCAAAGGCCAGGATATTTACGACCACGTGTCGAAACAGGCCTGGAACGAATGGCAGGCGCAACAGACCATGCTGATCAACGAAAAGCAGCTGAGCCTGATTGACCCGGCGACGCGCAAGTACCTGCAGGAGGAAATGGACAAGTTCTTCGCCGGGGAAGAACACGACCGTGCCGAAGGCTACGTGCCACCCTCGAACAGCTGATCAGGCGCGGGTCTCGATCAGCTGCATCCAGTAGCGCAGCACGGTGGTCTGGCCGAAGGCCAGCTTGAGGCACACCAGCAGGGGCACCGCGAGCAGCACACCAACAAACCCCCACAGCCAGCCCCAGACCAGCAGCCACACCAGGATCACCAGTGGGTTCAGACGCATGTTGCGCCCCAGCACCAGCGGGGTAATCACCTGTGCTTCCACCAGGTTGATACTGAAATAGACCAGCGCCGGCAGCAGGGCATGGGCCACCGGACCGTACTGCACCACCCCGGCCAGAACCAGCAGAACGACACCCAGCAGCGGGCCTACATAGGGCGCAAAGTTCAACATGCCCACCATCACACCCCAGAGCATCGGGTCCTGCACACCCAGCACCCAGAGCACGCCACCCACCGCCAGACCCAGGCAGGCATTGATCAGGCTCACCGTGAGGATGTAGCGCGACAGCTCCACCTGTACCGTGCGCACCAGCTCAAGAGATGCGCGCTGGTCGTTAATCCCGGGGAATATATCCACAAAGGCGGCAAACAGGCGCGAGCCGAAAATCAGCAGGAATAGAATCAGCAGGACTGTTGTGAGTAGCTGGGCGATCACCACCGGTGCCGCACCCAGGGTGGCCAGCAACAACTCCAGGCCGCCCTGTTTGAGGCGCTCGCTCACCCGGTCCGGCTCGCGTTCGCCCTTCTCGCCGCCGCTGCTCTCGGCCTCGTCGCTCTCACTGCCAAACAGGCCGAAAAAGCTGAAGCCCTCCTCCGGCTGCGGGGGTTTCTCCGCCTGGGGTGAAAGCTTGTCGGTGAGGTCATCCACCTCATTCGAGAGTTTCTCGGTGAGCCGCGGGATCGCTTCAGCCCAGCGCTGCGCCGGCTCCGCGAGCTGGCTGCCCAGCAAGGCCACAGGGCCGCCAATGAGGGCCAGAATAAGCACCGCCGAAACAGTGCGCGGCACGTAGAAGCGCTTGAGCAGCTTCACCAGGGGGTTCAAGAGCAGCGCAAAGAACAACGCCACGAAAACCGGCATCAGCAGGCTTTTGGCGAAATACACCGTGTAGAGCACCGCCAGTGCAGCGAGGATACGCAGTGACAGAGTGCCGGGAAGAGGACGCGCTTCACTCATGATAGCGGGCTCCCTCCGGCAAACACGGCCCGCAGCATGTTGTGCGGCAGCAGGGGCCAGAGCCGCACGCCGTGGCGCAGCACGCGGGAGACACGTGGATTGCGAACACTGGCCGAGAACAGCCGATCCACGATAAACCCGGTCAGGAAACCACCGCCCACCAGCCAGCCCGGGTGCGCTGCCCGCAGGTAGGCAAGCCGCCTCTCACCGTTGGCCTGCAGCTGCTGCCAATGCGTATCCAGCCGACTCTCCGCGGCTTGCAACTCACGGATTCTCTGCTTGCGGCTTGCTGCCATTACCCGTCTCCATTATGGCGCGCAACTGGCGCCGGGTCGCCGGCAGTGCAAGGCTGCGGGCATAACGCCGCGCCGCCAACCACAGCAGCAGTAAGGCCGCGACCTGCAACGCAGTAAACGCCACCAGCCCTAGCGCCACCGATTCCAATGCGGCAAAGGCCCACCACGCCAGCAACACGCTTAAACCCAGCCAGGTAAAGATCACTAGCGGCACCAGGGCCAACACGACCAACGCCAGCCGACCGGCATCGCCAACCGCCAGCCGTAACTCCAGCAGCACCAGGCGGGAAAACGCATTCCCGGCCTCCAAAGCTTGCTGTAGTAACGCCTGCCAGTTTCGCAACTCGGCTTCCAGCCCGGCACCCGCACGGGCAGTATCACTTTCACGGGCCTGCTCGTTCGCGGCAGCGCCGGGTTCAGCTGCGTGGCTGTGTTCGCCTGCAGCGGAATCCTGCGCAGGCTCCTCGGGTAAAGGGCTCAATGCCGGGACAGCAACCGCGAGACCAGCAAGCCTGCAAAGAAGGCAATGCCTATGGTCGCCAGGGGTTTCTCGTGAACGTAGCGCTCCACTTCGTGGCCGAGTTCATCGGCTTTATCCTTACCCTTTAGCAATTGCTTCATGGCATCTTCCTTGAGATCCAGGCCCGCCGCCTCTGCGGCCTGGCGGAAATGCTGCTGGGCGTCCAGCATGTTCTGGTAAGCGGCCATTGCGGCCTCTTTCCCGGAATCCAGCTCTTTCTGCTGCGCGGAGGTTTTCTTGTCTGTGGACTCTGCCATGTGAACTCCCTCGTAATCGCTATCCATTTGTTCGTGCCCCCAGCATAGCCCAAGCGGCGGACAGTCGCATCTTCACCGGAATGTCACGGGAACGACACGCCACCTTAACCTGCTGCCGTCATCTTGCTTCCTCCGCTCGCACGGGGCGGAACATTCATTGATCCATCATTTTTTTGGGGACCCGCCATGTATTCATCTCTACGCAAACCGCTGGCCATCGCGGTTGCTTCTGTATTCTCGCTTCCACTCTACGCACAGACCGCCGGGGGCACAGCAGAACCATCGAGTGCACTGCTCGAGGAAGTGATCGTGACCGGCACACGGGTTGAGAACAGAACCTTCTTCGACGCCATGGCGCCAGTCGATGTCGTCTCCGAAGAAGCATTGAACAGCGTGGCATCCAGCGAGCTGGTCGACAAACTCACTCACATCACACCCTCCTTCAACGTACAGCGTCTGCCAATGAACGACGGCCTGATTTATGTGCGCCCGGCCACGCTCAGGGGCCTTTCACCGGACCACACCCTGGTGCTGGTGAATGGCAAGCGACGTCACCGTTCGGCATTGCTGGGGTTTCGCGGCGCACAGGGTGCCGACCTTGCCCAGATCCCCAGCTTTGCCATCAAACGTATCGAGGTACTGCGCGATGGCGCTTCAGCCCAGTACGGCTCCGATGCAATTGCCGGCGTAATCAACCTGATTCTTGACGATACCGAGGGCTTCTCCTCCTACATTCAAGGTTCGCAGTATTCGGAAGGTGATGGCGATGAGCTGCAGGTAGGCCTGCGCGCCGGCCTGACCCTGGCCGACAAAGGCACGCTGACCGGCACCCTCGAGTACACCGATGCCGACCCAACCTCGCGCTCCCGTCAGCGCCCTGACGCCATCGTGTTTCAGCAGGAAAATCCCGGCCTGCAGGTGCCCGACCCGGTTCAGAACTGGGGGCAGCCAGAACGCACAGCGCTGCGCGTGGCCCTGAATGGGGACTACGCCCTGAGCGGCAGCGCAGAGCTCTACGCCTTCGGCACCTACGGTGACGGGGAAGGCACCAGCGATTTCAACTGGCGCAACCCCGAATCGACATCGGCCTACCGTCCCAGCCCTGCTGCATTTCCCGATTTTGACCTCAACGACATCTTTCCCGCCGGCTTCTCACCGCAGTTCTCACAGGAAGATCAGGACCTGTCCACCGTGGCCGGGGTGCGCGGTGACGCTGGCTCGCAGCTCACCTGGGACGGCAGCGTGTCCTACGGTCGCAATACAATTGACTACTACATCGGTAACACGATCAACGGCTCCCTCGGCCCGGCCAGCCCCACCTCGTTTTACGCCGGGTCCCTGATTCAAAGCGAAACCAACCTGAACCTCGACTTCGTCTACAGCTGGGAACTCGGCGCACTGAGCGGCCCTGCGAACCTGGCCTTTGGTGCCGAGCGCCGCCGTGAAGCCTACGAGATCGAGGCGGGTGAGCTGGCTTCCTACGAAGTGGGCCCCGGCGCCGTCGACGGATTGCCCTCGGGTTCCAACGGCTTCCCGGGCTACAGCGCCGACCAGGCCGACACCTACGACCAGGAGAGCTATGCAGTTTACGTCGACCTGGAAGCGCCAATGACTGAGCAACTCACGCTGGGGGTTGCCCTGCGCTACGAGGACTTCTCCGAGTTCGGCGACACCACCGACGGTAAATTTTCGTTGCGCTACGAGTTTACCGATGGCCTCGCTTTCCGCGCCACCGCCGCGACGGGCTTTCGCGCACCCACCCCGGGTCAACTGGAGAGCACGCGCACCTCGCAAGGCCTGGACACGCAAACACTGAACCTGTTCACCAACGGGCGCCTGTCTCCCACCGATCCGATCGCGCAGGTGTTTGGGGCTCAGCCATTGCAGGCAGAGGAATCCACTTCATTCACCGCCGGACTGACCTTCCGTACAGACGGCGGCTTCAGCGGGTCTCTGGATGTGTATCAGATTGAAGTCGACGACCGTTTCGGCCAATCGCAGACCTTCAGTGTTACCGATGAGATCCGTGAGGGGCTGATCGCTCAGGGTGTGCCCGGTGCCGACTCTATCAATGGCGTGAATTTCTTCACCAACGCCTTTGACACCAAAACCCGTGGCGTGGACCTGGTTGCCAGCTACCGCATGGCGGCGGGTAGCGGCAACCTGATGCTGGGCACCGCCTGGAACTACAACGATACGGAAGTCACACGTACCGACGGCACCATCGGCGAAATTGGCGTAGTGCGGCTGGAGGACGGGCTTCCCGAACTCACCGGCAACGTGTCGCTGGAGTACCGCGTAGCGGGCTTTGACCTGCTCGCGCGGCTGCGCTACTACGGCCCCTGGACTGACTCCAGCGGTCAGCCAACGGGTGATATCTATCAGGAATTCGGTGAAGAAACCGTGTTTGACCTGTCCGCCGGCTACGCATTCGACGGTGGCCTGCGCGCCACCCTGGGGGCAGAGAACCTGTTCGACAGCTATCCGGATGAAGCGACATTCCAGGCGAACCGCGGGCTCATCTACTCGCGGAATTCGCCCTATGACACCGACGGCGCACTCTACTACCTGAAACTGAGCTATACCTACTGAAGACGGCAACATCAGGTGGCTGCCAGTGCATTGCGCTGGCAGCTACCTCCTCACAACAGGAATACACCATGCCCACAGATCTCGCTCGGAGAGCGTTATTGCGCCGCGCTTTGGCGCTTTCTGCCGCGGCGGCACCCGCCCTCACAATGGGCGCGACCGGATCAACAACTGCAGGCTTGCCAACTACGCCGGCGAACGCCCAGTTTTGGGAACGAGTACGCGAACAATACTGGTTCCCGGACGAAATTGCACAACTGGAAAACGGCAACTGGGGCGTTATGGCTCGCCCGGTGCTTGAGGCGTACAACCGCCACACCTTTCGGGTCAACCGCGATGCCTCCTATTTCAGCAGGCGCGAGCTCTATCCCGAGCTGGAAGCCATTCGTACCGAAGTGGCGCAACTGCTGGGGGCCTCGCCAGATGAAATCGCCTTTGCCCGCGGTGCCACCGAGGTACTGCAGAATCTGATCAGTGGCTACCAGCGACTGAAACCCGGTGATGCAGTCATGTATGCCGATGTCGACTACGACAGCATGCAGTCCGCCATGGCGTGGCTACAGGAGCGACGCGGCGTTGCGCTGCGCACCATCGACCTGCCAGAGCGCGCCAGCCAGGCGCAATTGCTCGAGGCCTATCGCGCGGCATTGGACGCAAACCCGAACGTGCGGCTATTGCTGCTGACCCACATCAGCCACCGGCACGGCATGCTGATTCCGGTGCGCGACATCGTGGCCATGGCACGGGAACGGGGCGTGGACTGTATCGTCGATGCAGCTCACTCCTGGGGGCAGATGGACTTTACCGTCGCAGACCTGCAGGCGGACTTCATCGGCTTCAACCTGCATAAATGGATGGGAGCGCCTATTGGTGTGGGCGTGATGTACATCCGCCGGGAACGCCTGGATGCGATTGCCCCTTACCTGGGCGAGCGGGACGTTCCGGAGGACGACATTCGTTCGCGTATCCACACGGGCACGTCGAATTATGCCGCGCTCCTCAGTGTTCCAGACGCGCTGGCCTTCCATCGCCAGATCGGTGCCGACAACAAAGCCGCGCGGCTGGCTGAACTGCGCAGCTACTGGGTGCAACGCGCCGCGGATATACCGGGCGTGGAGGTGCTGACCCTGAACAGCGCAGAGGACCACGCGGGCATTAGCGCCTTTCGCTTACGGGGTGAACGCACGCCCGCAGGCAATCGGGCAATCGCGCAACGCCTGCTGGACCGCTACGGTGTATTCACGGTGCACCGCACCGGCCTGGCCGGGGGCGCCTGCGTGCGCGTGACCCCCGCGGTGTTTACCCGCTTTGCGGAGCTGGACCGGCTGCTGATTGGCCTCAAGGACCTTGCCACTGCTTGACTCCCGCAGCCACTACGGTTTTAATACGCACCCTCCGCTATAGCAGTACACGCCCGGATAGCTCAGTTGGTAGAGCAGGGGATTGAAAATCCCCGTGTCGGCAGTTCGATTCTGTCTCCGGGCACCATTTTACCCCCTTATGCTTATATCGTTACGGCAACCTCTCAGCCTCGCTCTTGGAGCGCTGAATCGAATCTAGACGAAAGTTCCCTGCGGTCTCTATGCTGCTCCTTGTTACCCAGTTCATACGAGTAGTCGCGAGCGGTAGGGTACGAAAACTGCGTCGGTTACCTGCCCCCTGCATACCATTCCCAAAACCGCGGACACACTGTGAAATATCAGGCAATGTCTCGGCGTTCGCTGATGCCGCCAGACGCGATTATGAACCAGGTACGACGATCTGTCTGGCTGTCACGGGAAACGAACGATCCGGAAAATTGCTTTCTTTGGATTTGCTGATACTGCTCCGGAATGGGTTTGGCATTCCCACGAAAACATGGATCGAAAGAAAATGGGGCCAGCGAGATTAACTGCTAACCCTTATAGCCGATCACAGCCGGGAAGCCATTGTCCATAATCGCCTTGATGATTCCCTGCACGGCCTCTGTATCGTTGATGTTCGGAAACGGTTCCTGCGGCACGGGCATTTCCAGGAACTCGCAGAGTGGCTCCCAGCCATCCGCCACCTCGAAGACCAGCAACCGCTCGGGGTCGATGGTTGCCCGCACCTCGGCAACATGTTCGTTAAAGCGCCTGATTAGGTGCTTACGGTCGTGCATGCGACCATCAAAGTAGTCATTGATTGTTGCTTTCGTGTACGCCCCTGCTTCGGTGTCCGGCAGGAACTCGATCCACTCTTTACCGAATATGGTGTTCTGGACCGAAATAAACCACTTCTCCGGATCGCGTACGGTAAGTACAACTCTGGCATCCGGGTAATGGTTGGCAAGGGCGGCGTAGCTGGTACACGCCGGGAAATCGACCGTCGCGGTAAAGCCCTCGAAAATCCTGTCCCAGTCCGGCGTGCCGGTCCCTACCTGTTCCCACAGCTTCCAGTGTTCAGGCCCTTTGGGAAAACATTCCACCATGTGATAGCAGGGGTAGCCCAGGTGCTCCAGTGCCGCCTTCAGGGACATGGCACCCGTGCGGCCGAAACCCGCCCCGATGATCTGCAATGCCATCCTCAACTCCCCGTCAATGACTGGATCGATAACTAGTGTAGATCATATTGCGTAGCGATAAAGCCAGACTGCATACGATAATGGAACACATGAGTGCCGGCTTGACCAACAACGGTGGTGGCCCTGACCGTGGTGAGCTCACTTCCAGCCCCATCGAAACCTACGCATTAAGCAGGAGCGCGCATGAATCAACAGGATTTGCTCTACGGCTACAGCAGCGTCGCCATTGTCGTCGTGCTTTTTGTCTCGATCATTGTGCTCAACGAGGTCGGGTTCAGAATAGGACGTTTCGTTCAGGCCCATACCGACAGCGAAGCCAAGTCACTTACCGGCTCCATTCAGGCAAGTATTCTGGGCCTACTCGCGTTGCTGCTGGGGTTCACCTTCAGCATGTCCATGCAACGCTTCGACAATCGCAGCATGGCCTTGATCGACGAGGCCAATGCCATCGGCACCGCAGTCCTCCGGGTACAACTGCTGCCGGAGGAGTTCAGGGATGAGGCCGGCGACCTGTTCCAGGAATACATCGGCCTGCGCGTGGATGTGGGGCAACTGGACCTGACCAGGGCCGGGGAACGAGAGATCTATAACGACAGGATTGGCACCCTGCAAAACACGCTCTGGACTTTGGCGATCGCCGCGACGGAAGTTGACCCCAGACCAGTCACCATGGGCGCTTTTATAAGCGCCCTGAATGCTGTTATCGACAGCCAGGGTAAAAGGAATGCACTGTTGCAGATGCAAGTCCCGGAGGTTGTGCTGTTATTGCTGTTTACCGTGTTCATTTCCTCGGGCGGTATCATGGGATATTCGGCGGGGTTGAGCGGTACACGCATCTTCGCGCCAATCGTGCTGGTGTCCATCCTGATTACGCTGATTGTGTTTATCATAATCGATCTGGATCGCCCCAAACGCGGTCTTATCCAGGTGAATCAGGCTGCACTGGTTGAGCTCTTGAGCGAGGCGCGCCCCTAGTCGTCGTTACCGCAACAACCAAGCATTCTCGCGCGCCGCACACACGCCCTTGAGCCCACCCGCCACCTCGACACTGGCCAGTTTCAGGAGCTCGTAGTACTTGTCGTAATGCCCTGCAACCTCGTCATCGGGAACCGAAAATGGCGGCCCGTCCAGGGCTTTCTGGTCGTACTCAAAGCACAGTAGCAACTGCGGGGCCGTTGCCGTGATCTGGCGCAGATGTGTGGCGTAGCGCTGACGCATTGTAAAAGGTAGCGCGACCAGCGCAGCACGGTCATAGGTCGCCTGCACCTCACCCAGGAGGTCTATGGTCAATTCGAAGATATCGCCAACGAAAATGTCCAGGCCGGGAGCACGGAAACACTGCAGCGAAACCAGCTTTTTGATTTCAGGAACCACCCCCAAGTCGGCAAACAGTGCCTGCACCGCTGTTTCACTGAGTTCTGCGCCCGCTATACGGTATCCCCGCGACAGTAGCCAGCCGATATCCAGGGTTTTACCGCACAAGGGCAGAAACACCCGGTCTCCCGGCTGCAGCGACAGTGCGTCACAATGCGCCACCAGTAGCGGGTTTGCCTCGGCTGCGTGAAAGCCAATCTCGTTGTGCTGCCAGCGTTCATGCCAGAAATCGGGTTCCATGTTCACTCCTGCCTGCGCAGTGCGCGCTCCAGACCAAATACATGTGCATCGTACGCACCCAGCTTCCGCAGGGCCGCGGCGAGTTGCAACAGATAATCGCGGTTGGGCCCACTCGGACCGACCGAGTTGCCGATCTGCGCAGCAATATCTGCCTCGCCGGCAGGCCCCAGGTAGGCCGGGTTGTCAGGGCCGGCGATATACACCAGCGCTTCCTCACCCGGCCCCTCATCAAACAGCAGCTCTACCACCTCCCGCAAATAGCCGTTTTTTTCGCGATGGTCGAGGTGTTCAAACACGTCCGGGGTAATTTCGAACGCAATGCCCTGGCACAGCGCGCCCTCGCTTTCGACCAGGGTGACAACACGACCGGGAGCAGCGTAAGTTCCACGATGGTCATGGGAACCCTGCCAAAATCGTCGCTCCCAGCCACGAATCGCCGCCGGACGCCGCTGCAGGTAAGGAAAATCCACTTTATAGATCAACGAGCCGTAACCGAACAGCCACAGGCGTTGATGGCTCGCGAAGTAATTCATGGCCCGGTTGCGGGCTGTCGTGTCGGCCTCGTGGAATGATTGCATGCGACGCGGCGGACCTCCCTGAAACGCTACGGTATACTGCCTACCGTGAAAGCACGTAGCGGTGCGTCTAGAACAGAAATTGGTAGCGCAGGCACTGAGCCCCAAGGATATAGCAATCGTATGAAACCGCACCACCACGTTACCCGCGAACCGTTCGCCGTACCCAGCGGCCGCCAAAGGCTGTTCGTCCGCTACCTGATCTCCATTCTCATCGACCTGGTGGTATTGAACCTGTGTGCAGAGTACTGGCAGCACGTACAGATATCGTCTTTCAGCATCACGCTGGCCGCCGCATTGCTGCTGCAGCTACTGTTGCAGGGCACGCTGGTGGTAGAACACCGCATCGCCGGATGGTTTACAGGCCGCAGTGGCTTTGGCTGGCAATTCCTGCGCTTCTTCAGCGCGTGGGTGGTACTGTTCCTGTCAAAGTTCGTCATGCTCTGGGCAATTGACATGGCCTTCGGCGACGCGCTTGTATTCAGCGGCCCTTTGCACGGCGTGGTGGCCTTCCTCGCCGTCATTGTCGCCATGGTGGCCGCAGAAGAGCTGCTTGATCAGTTGGTACGCCGGCTCGCTTGAGCGAGCACCTGCAGCGGCTTCACCGCTGTATCGCTGCCGCCCCGAGGCAAGAGCGCTCGATACGCTAGGCGGGCATACCCCAGCGTGGCTTCACGCCGTTGCGCCGCAGATGCGGCAGCACTTGCTCTTCGAACAACCGCAGCATTTTCCAACCCTGCTCGGGATCAATGCCCCCGAAGAGAGGCGTCAGGTACAGCGAACTGTGATCACCCAATTCGCGCGCCATGGTCACAACGTCCTCCGGCCGCAGCACCTTGTAGGCGCCACTTTCACGCACCGTCTCAGCGGTCATGCCACCGGCGTAGGGGCCCTGGGGCGTACCGTAGGCATCGGCCGTCCAGCGCGAATAGGAATCCAGCACATGCAGGATGTGCGGCGCGATCCATTGCCAGTCGGCCTCCGGGTCTTCAGACACCCAGAGGAACGTGGGCCCTTGGCGCGGATAAGGACCCGGGTCCGGTTTACCCAGGCGCAGGCAGGCGTCGCGGTAGGGTTGCCACACCTTGGGTGGAAACAGCGGCACGAGAAACCCATCAGCAATTTCGGCGGCTATGCGCGCCACCTTGGGCGCCATGCCACCGAGCAGGATCGGCACCGGTTTTTCCGGCACTGGCGACACCAGGCAGGGGCGCCCCTCGTAGTTGAAGGGCTCGCCGGTCCAGGCCTTTTTCAGTAGCCGCGCGGTGTTGCAGGTCACTTCGAAACGGTCTTCGACGCGCTGACCATACATGGCAAATTCGACCGGCCGGTAGCCAAACCCCAGGCCGAGCTGCATACGCCCGGCGCTGGCCAGTTGGGCCACCGCCAGATCTTCCGCCAGCCGCACCGGGTCGTACAACGGGGCGAGCAATACCGCGGTACGCAATGCGACCTGCCGGGTGCGCCCCGCCATCGCCGCGGCCAACACCAGGGGCGAGGGGTTATACCCATCGTCAGCGCAGTGATGCTCACCAAAACCCAACGTATCAAAGCCCACCCGATCCGCCCACTCAGCCATGTCGAGTGCTGCCGTGTAAGCCGCTTCCCTGCTCACACCAAACTCCGGCGTGCGCATATCAAAAATCATTACCAGTTCCATGGCATTGCTCCGTGCTTCACCGTTCCGAGTGCGCACTTTAACAAGACGGGAGCGGCGCCCAAACGGGTTTCAGCGGTCGGAAACAATCGGGCGCATCAACTGGCTGTTGGGCCCGGGGATGATTCCCGGGTGTTGCAGCGGCGGGCGCAGGTCGGGTCGGCGTGGCGGGCGCGGCCGATGCCCAGGACGCCATGGGATCACCGCGGAGGGCACATACACCGGCACATAGTGGATGGTCGACTCGGGCTGGGATTGCCGGGCGGGGGGACGGGCCGCAACCTGTGCCCGCAGCCTTGCCACCTCACGTTCCAGCTCTCGTTCACGACGATTTTCCGCTAACCGGTCCGTGCTGTAGCGCATCGCTCTGAGCTGTTGTTCGGCCGCTGCGGGATCTCCCGCCTGTGGGGGGCGTATCCGCAGCACCTCGGTGCCGGCGGACTCCGCCGGTGGCGTATCTGAGAACTGCACCGTGCCGTTGGGCCCCTCGGAACGGTACACCGTGGTGTCGGCAGCCAGTGCCACATCAGCCAGAAAGATGAGCGCGATGGCGCGAGTAATAGTCAGTGGGTGAGGCATCTGCTCAGTATAGATCAGTTGGCAGATCAGGGCGCGCTGCTGACCTGCCCCGGTTCTCTTGACATGGATCAAGCTCCCCGCTTTTCACCCCCGGTTATACCGCAGATGAGGTATGAGCGACTTGCCCCGGGAGGAGGATAGTCGGTATCAAAGATGACCCGGACTCGGAGAATAACCATGACCGCACAACAAATGAACGACATCGACCGCCTCTACGCCAGCGCCCGCAAAATGGTGCCTGTCCTGCGTGAGCGCCAGACAGAAGCTGCCAGCCTGGGCCACCTGCCCGAAGCAACCGTGCGCGAAATGCAGGAAGCCGGGTTCTTCCGCATCATGCAGCCCGCCCGTTTCGGCGGCTACGAAATGGAGCCGGAAGTGTTTTTTCGTGTGCAGATGACGCTGGCTGAGGGCTGCATGTCCACGGCCTGGGTACTGGGCGTGGTGGCGATCCACAACTGGCAGCTGGCGCTGTTCGACCAGCGCGCCCAGCAGGACGTCTGGGGCGAAGATACCAGCGTACTGATCTCCTCGTCCTACATGCCGGTCGGCAAGGTGACCCGCGTCGACGGTGGCTACACGTTGAGCGGCCACTGGGGCTTTTCCTCTGGCTCCAAGCACTGCGGCTGGGCCTTCCTCGGCGCCATGATTCCCGCCGAGAAAGAGGGCGAAGCACCCGACTACCGTACGTTCCTGGTACCGCGCAGCGACTACGAAATTGTCGACAACTGGGATGTGAGCGGCCTGGAAGGTACCGGCAGCCACGATATCGTGGTGAAGGACGCCTTCGTACCCGAGTACCGCACGCACCGCTCCATTCACGGCTTCGAGTGCAACAGCCCGGGCAACGCCGTGAACACGCATCCGATTTTCCGTCTGCCCTTCGGCCAGATTTTTGTGCGCGCCGTGTGCAGTTCCGCCATCGGAGCCCTGCGCGGTGTCACCGACAGCTACGTGAAAGTGAATCGCGAACGGGTCGGCCTGAACGATGGCAACAAGATCGCCACCGATCCCGATGCGCAGATGGCCCTGGCCAATGCCATCGCCACGGTGGATGAATGCGAAACCATCATGTTCCGCAATTTCGACACGATGCTGGATGCCGCGCGCGAAGGGCGCTCGCTGCCCATGGAGGAACGTATCAAGATGCGTTTCGATGCCTCGCGCGTCGGCGCCAAATGCGCGGATGCCATCAACGCCATGTTCATCGCCTGCGGCGCGCAGGGTATCCATCGCGGCCACCCCTTGAATCGGGCGTGGCTGGATATCAACGCGGGGCGCACCCATGTGGCCAACAACCCGTTCAAGTTCGGCCGCAACCTCGGCGGGAACCTGATGGGCCAACCCAACGCCGACTTCTTCCTCTGATAACAGAAACCATAACGGGCAGCACACTGCAGCGGAGATACCCATGACTGTTCAACAGAAAATCGAACCCTATGTAATCAAGGCCGAACCCCGCCCCGAGCGCTACGCACGCGGCTGGTATGTCATTGGCAACGCGGCCAGTGTCACCACCGCGCCACGCATGCTGGAAGTGTTCGGCACGAAACTGGTCGCCTACCGCGGCGAAGAGGACGGTGCCGTGCACATACTCGACGCCTACTGCCCGCACATGGGCGGCGACCTGAGTGGCGGCAAGGTGTGTGGCAACTCCGTGGTGTGCCCCTTCCATCTGTGGAGCTGGGGCGCTGACGGGGTCTGTGACGACATCCCCTACGCGAAGAAAATTCCGGAAAAAGCGGTCATCAAATCCTGGCCGGTGCTGGAACGCAACGGTCTGGTACTCGTGTGGCAGGATCCCGAAAACAACGCCCCCATCCCCGGCCAGGAACCCGCCGAATTGGCAGACTGGTATTCCGGTGACTGGACTGACTGGGAAATGCGCGCCATTCCCATTGAAACCCTGGGCCGGGAACTGGTCGACAACATGGCGGACATGGCGCACTTCGGCCCCATTCACTACTCCGCCGTGAAATCATTCCGCAACACCATGGAAGGGCACAAATTTGTGCAGTATATGGTCGGCGGCCACCAGCTCCTCACCGAGGGCGATGGCGGGCTGATCACCAGCGTGGCCACCTATGAAGGCCCCGCCTACATGACCACCACAATGACCGGCAGCATGGACGGTCACCCGATGACGGTGCACCTGCTGGTCAGCCATGTACCCGTTGATATGGAGAATTTCATCATCAACTTCGGTGTGATGATGCGCAAGGACCCGAGCATGAGCCCCGAGGAAAACCAGAAGATGCTGGATGAGTACACGGAAAAGAATATCGAGTCGTTCCACCAGGACGTGGCGATCTGGAACAACAAATGCATCATCGACAACCCGCTGATGTGTGACGGCGATGGTCCCATCAACCTGGTGCGCAAGTGGTACAGCCAGTTCATGACGAATGTGGCGGACATTCGGCCCGATCAGGTCAAGGCGCGTGAACACGTCACCATGGAAGGGCCCACGGTCGAAGAGGTGCTGGCCGCTCAGCAACAGTAACATGCTTTTTTTTGCGCCGGAGTGCCTTGCGCGCTCCGGCTTTTTTTTCGGTAAACTGACGGAAACTTCCGAGGTGCACTGCGCTTGTTCGCTCTCGTCGCCGTCAACATGCTCATCGTCATGCTCACCGTGGCGATTCACTACGAATTCCTGCACTGGATGACACGCCTGCTGCCGCGCCTGAATATGGTGCACCGGGCGCGTATTGTTGTCGGGGTTGCCGGCGCCATGGTGGCACACTCCATCGAAGTCTGGGTGTTTGGCATCGCCTTTCATCTGATGATCAACACCCCTGGCTGGGGCGCCCTGCACGGAGAATATTTTGACGGTTCCCTGTTGGACTGCATTTATTTCTCCTTCACCGTGTTCACCACGCTCGGCTTTGGCGACATCTTTCCGGAGGGCAACCTGCGCTACCTGATCGGCATTGAATCACTGACTGGTCTGGTGCTGATTACCTGGACCGCCTCTTTCCTCTACTACGAAATGCAGCGCAGCTGGAGCAGCACCTGATGAGCACGCTCACGATTCGCCAGGCGCGTCCGGACGATTGCCCACGTATCCTGCAGTTCATTCGCGACCTGGCACTCTACGAGCGGGCACTGGATGAAGTGCAGGCCACCGTGCCACAGCTGGAAGCGCTGCTGTTCGGCGATAACCCGCGGGTCTACGGTGTTATCTGCGAGGAGGATGGCGAGGCCCTGGGATTTGCCCTGTACTTCTTCAACTTTTCCTCCTGGCTGGGGCGCCTCGGGCTGTACCTCGAAGATCTCTACGTCAACCCGGCACACCGCGGCAAGGGCGCGGGCAAGGCACTGTTGCGCCACCTGGCACAAGTCGCGGTTGCCGAAGGCTGCGGTCGCTTCGAATGGAACGTGCTGGACTGGAATGAGCCCGCCATCCGCTTTTACGAATCTTTCGGCGCACGACCCCAGAGCGAGTGGACAGGCTACCGCTTGACCGGGGAGGCACTGCAGGCTTTCGCGGCGGGCAAGGGCTGAACCGACGCCGCGCCGCGGCAACCAACCGCCACAGCAAAGACCCCCGCGGTGGCGACACCGCGATGAAGTGACAGTACGCTGCGACGAACCGGGGTGAAGCCAGGCCGTTGGCCAGCGTATACTCTAGCCATGCGCACCTCGGACCTTCTACAGAACAAGACAATTCTCTTCTGGGCGCTCCAGGCGGCGGGCTGGAGCGGCTGGGGCGTGTCCTACTACCTCGGCATCATGGTGTGGAGCAAACCGCCTGAAGGGTATGAGTTCTACCTGCCACTGGTGAGCGTCATCGGCATCGGTTTCACTCTGCTGCTGCGCAGCCTGTACCGGCGTACCTGGCACATGGCCCTGCCCTGGCGCGGCGTTGCTCTACTGGGTGGCTCCTACCTCGCCGCGCTGGCCTGGATGGGCCTGCGCGCCACCCTGTTTCAGCAGATGTTCCCGGATGAGCAACTGGGCAAGCCGGATATGGCCTGGTACAACTATTTCTCGGGCACGGTATCGGCGTTCTGGGTGATGCTGGTGTGGAGTGTGCTGTATTTCGGCATCAAGTATTACCTGCTGGTGCAGGCGGACAAGGAACGCCTGCTCACGGCTATGTCGATGGCACAGCAGGCGCAGCTGAAAATGCTGCGCTACCAGCTCAATCCGCACTTCCTGTTCAACACGCTGAACGCCATCTCCACGCTGATCCTGGAACAGGAAACCCAGCTGGCCAACACCATGGTTGGCCGCCTGAGCCGTTTTCTACGCTACTCACTGGAAAACGACCCGATGGAAAAGGTCACGGTGGCGGAAGAGTTTGAAGCCCTGCGCCTGTACCTCGATATCGAGAAGGTGCGTTTTGGCGAGCGTCTGCAGTTGCACTTCGACCTGCCTACCCAGGTGCGCGAGGCGCTGATGCCATCCCTGCTGCTGCAACCGCTGGTGGAGAACTCCATCAAGTATGCAATCGCAACCGCCGTCAAAGGCGGCAGCATCGGCGTCAGCGCTGCGCTGGACAATGGCGAGCTGGTACTCGCCGTGGCGGATGATGGCCCGGGGCTGGACATGCGCGTGGGGCGCAATGCCAAGGGCGGCGGAGTGGGGCTGGGCAATATTCGCGACCGGCTGAGCGCGCTGTACGGTGAGGGCCAGAGCTTCCGGCTAGGCGCTACCGAGCCGCATGGCCTCACCACCACCATACGCATACCACTGGAATACAAGGAGGCGCGCTGATGCAGGCCCTGTCCACCGTGATTGTCGATGATGAGGACCTCGCCCGACGGGGGCTCGCGCTGCGCCTGCGCACCATTCCGGGCATCGACATCGTTGCGGAATGCAGCAACGGCCAGCAGGCACTGCAGGCAATTGCCGAGCACGAGCCGGATCTGCTGTTTCTGGATATCCAGATGCCGGGCATGGACGGCTTTCAGGTACTGTCGGAACTGCAGGCAGACACCCTGCCCATGGTGGTTTTTGTCACCGCATACGACACCTACGCCGTGGATGCCTTCAAGGTCCACGCCGTGGACTACATCCTGAAACCCATTGACGAAGATCGCCTGCAAGAGGCGGTGGAGCGAGCCCGGCAGTTCAACCAGCAGCAGGCCTCGACCCGCGACAAAGCCCGGCTGATGAACCTGGTCATGGGCATGACCGGCGCCAATGCGCAGACCGTAGAGGCCATGGCGGAGTCCGGACGCCAGGGCTGGCCGGAGAAACTCACGGTGCGTGACGGCAATGCCATCCACTTCATCAAAACCGTCGACATCGCGTGGATTGACGCCGCGGGCGACTATATGTGCATCCACGCGGGCGGCAAAACGCACATCATGCGGGTCACCATGAAGGAGCTGGAAGCCATGCTCGACCCCGCACGCTTCCTGCGCGTACACCGCAGCACCATTGTCAACGCTACGGGTATTACCGGTGCCGAGAGCCTGGACAGCGGCGAGTACCTGCTGCACCTGGATACCGGCGCCCGCATCAAGGTCAGCCGGGGCTATCGCGACCGGGTGCGTGCGCTGCTGGAGACCTGAACACACGCTCGCGTACAGGGCTGGCAACTGCTGCGGAGTCGCGCATAATGGCGGCAGGCCAAGGCAGGGGATGCAACAGCTATGAACATGAGCAAAGTGGTATTCGGTTTTTTCGTATTGCTGGCGGTAACACTGAATTTCGGTTTCTTCATCGGCGACATCGACAATCCACAACACCACGATGTGTACGAACTGTTTGCGGCACTGGTAGTCAGCCTCATAGCCACCGTACTCAAGTTCGGTGAACGCTCGCAGATGGGGGCCATACTGCTTGCCTCCAGCCTGGTGGTGAACCTGCACCTGCTGGCTGCCGCCGTCGTGTGGGCAATTGCCGTGCATGTGATGGAGGTAGGGCTGACACCGCGTGTCATGGCGTCGATCGTGTCACTCTCCGGCGGCGCACTGCTCGCCAACCTGGTATCACTGGTGCTGCTCACCCTGGATACGGCCGGGCTCAGCCGGAAATAACCCGCCATGAGCCGGCACGTACACAAGTCTCTGGTCTTCCTGTTCCTGCGGCGCATGCGCATGCCGCTGGTGATCCTTATCACCGCCTATGCCATTGCCACCGTCGGCTTCACCCTGATCCCAGGCGTGGACGACCAGGGCAACCCCTGGCGCATGAGTTTTTTCCAGGCCTTCTACGTGGTCAGTTACACCGGCAGCACCATCGGCTTCGGCGAAGTACCCTACCCGTTCTCCCCGGGCCAGCGCCTGTGGACCATGGTCAGCATTTACCTCACGGTCATTGCCTGGCTGTTCTCCATCGGCTCCATTGTTTCCCTGCTGCAGGACCCGGCATACACCCGTGCTCTGCGCCGCGCGCGCCTCGCCTGGAAGGTGCGCAACCTCAACCAGCCCTTCTACCTGGTGTGTGGTTACGGCGACACCGGTCGCATGTTGACCAGTGCACTGACCAACCGCGGCTACCAGGTGGTAGTGATCGAACAAAACCAGGAAAAGGTAGAAGCGCTGGAAGTGGTGGAGTTCTTGGCGCCGGTCACCGCGTTCTGCATGAATGCGAATCTGCCCGACAACCTCATCGAGGCGGGGTTGCGCAGCCGCTGGTGTACGGGGGTTATCGCGGTCACCGGCGAGGGGCATATCAACCTGAAGGTGGCCATCAGCGCCACGCTGCTCAATCACAAGGTGGCCGTGTACGCCAGCGCCGACACGCGCAACGATGCCGACAACATGCGCTCCTTCGACACCGACTACGTGGTCAATCCGGTGGAGGAATACGTGCGGCGACTGGAACTCGCCATCGACAAGCCCGACCTGTTTCGCCTGTACCACTGGCTCAATTCCGGCCCCGGGGCACGCCTCACCCGGGCCACGCCGATCCCGCGCGGCAAGTGGGTCGTGTGCGGTTACAGCCGTGTGGGTCGTGCGGTGTACCAGTTACTGCGCGAGCGGGGCATGGAGGTGGCGGTGATACACCCCGACCCGGAGCAGGCCGGTTGCCCCTACGGCACAGTCGCCGGCCGTGGCACCCAGGCGGAAGAGTTGAGCGCCGCTGGCGTTGAAGAGGCGGTGGGCATCGTCGCCGCCACCAGTGATGACGCCGACAACCTGTCTATTCTGATCACGGCACGGGCCCTGAACCCGGAGCTGTTTCACGTGGTGCTGGAAAACGGCTTGTCCAGCCACGCGCTGTTTCGGGCGGCGGAGCCCGACTTTCTGGGCCAGCCCAGTATGGTGGTGGCCGGCACCATTCTCAGCCGCATCAGCTCGGGGCTGGTGGAGCCCTTTATCCAGCAGCTGTTACAGCTGAACAACGACACCGGCCGCGACGCCCTCGCGCGTTTTCTGCGCCACCAGAACGACCACCCGCCGGAGTTCTCCTCAGGCCGTATCAGCAATCGTCGCTCTCCCGCCCTGGCCCGCGCTTTGACTGCAGGCCAGCGCATTACCGTCGGTAACCTGCTGGCAGACCCCAGTAACTGGCGCGAACGCCTGCACCTGGAAGTGGTGATGATTCGCAAGCAGAAAGAGGACCTGCTGTTTCCCGCCGATGATGTGCCGCTGGAGATGGGTGACCGCCTGTTGCTGGCGGGCCGCGACGGTGAAGCCCAGCGCCTGCAGGCAGTGCTGGAAAACGATCAACGCCTGGAATACCTGCTCACCGGCCGGGATCGCCAGCACGGCGTGTTCTGGCGCTGGCTGGAGCGGCGCAGCAACAGGGGATAATCAGCGGCAGCGGATGGGTTCAGCGCCGGCACTGAGGGCAACGATCTCACCGATCTCGACGGCGGCCGCGTAGCCCGCCTCATGCAGCGCTGCCAGCAGGTCCGCAGCCGCCGCTTCCGCCACGCCCAGTAACAGCCCACCGCTGGTCTGCGGATCGAACAGCAGGTCGTAACGCGGATCGGTCGCCGCGCCCGCGCCGCTATTGCGGGCGTTGGCTTCATGCATCGTGCTGCGACGTCCCGCCGCCAACTGCGCCAGTGCCCCCGGGAGCACAGGCAGGGCCGCCAGCTCCAGCACGGCGCCCTGCTCCGGGCGCAACATTTCCTGTAGATGCCCCCAGAGGCCAAAGCCGGTGACATCGGTTGCCGCACTGGCGCCCCGCGCCAGTGCCACACGCGCTGCCGCGTAGCTGCTCTGCAGCATGCTGTCGATAGCGCTGTGCAGGTGGCGGCCATCGGCCTGCAATTGCATGTGGGCGGCGAACAAGGTACCGGTGCCCAGCGGCTTGGTCAGTATCAGCCGGTCGCCCTCATGCAGGGTCCGCTTGCGCAGGAACTGGCCCGCGCCGCCCATGGGCTCGCCGCTCACCGCAAACCCCAGCGCCAGTTCCGGGCCCTGCAGGCTATGACCTCCCACCAGCTGGCAGCCGACCGCCGCAAATTCATGCAGCGCACCGGCCAGCAGCTGCACCAGGTCGCGCTGTTGCACAGACGGGCCGCTGAACGGCAGGGTCAGCGCCGCCAACGCCGTAGTGGGCTGAGCGCCACTCGCGTACAGATCGGACAGGGCGTGATTGGCGGCGATGCGTCCCATCAGCCACGGGTCCGACACCAGGCCGCGCAGAATATCCAGGCTCTGCAACTGAATGCCTCCGGCCGGCGCTGTCACCACGGCCGCGTCCTCGGCACCGTCCGTCGTGGGGCAATGTTGCGGATACCGCTGGCGCAGCTCGCCGAGTGCCGCCGCCAGCCGGTCGCCACCCACCTTCGCGCCGCAGCCACCGCAAGGTGCCTGCGTGGCGGCGGCAAGTGCTTCGGGCAGGGTATCCGCTGCCGCGTTGGGCATGCCTTCAGGCAGGGCGGCGAACTGCGCCATGAAACGACGATCAATGCGGTCTTTCCAGCGCCAGGCCCAGGCACCGCTGGCGACAAACGGGCCCCGCTCCGCGACCGCTCGACGCTCCCCCAGCGACAACAGGGAGAGAAAACGTTGCTGTGGCCTGTGCGCGCGCAAAGGGCGCTGTAGCAGCAGGTTGCGCAGATTGGCTGCGAGTACGGGCGCCTGACGCACGGCGTACACACCGGCCTTGGGCCGCGGGTGTTGCAACTGGGTGGCGATATCACCGGCGGCGAACACCACGGGGTCGTCCACTGACTGCAGGGTGTCGTGCACGGCCAGGAAGCCGCCCTGCACGGTGCGCAGGCCGCTGGCACCCACCCAGGGCGCAGCCGCCGCACCGGTACACCAGAACAGCGCATCGAACGCGGTGCTACCGCCATTTTCTACCGTCAGCTGGCCCGCGCTCACCGCACTCACGCGGCTGGCACAGTGCACCGCGATACCCGCACGGGAGAGCGCTTGCTTCGCCGTGGCCCTGGCGCGGTGGTGGTAGCCGGGCAGGATATCTGCCGCGGCGCAAAACAGGCTGAAGGCCGGTGCGCGATCCCGCAGGCGGTGTGCCATGGCCAGCGCCAGCTCAACGCTGCCGGCGCCGCCCCCCACCAGGGCAATATGCCTGGACGGCAGGCACTCCCCTCGCAACAGTGTGGCTTCCAGAGCCTGCCAGCGCGCCCAGAATTCCGCCACCGGCTTGACCGGCGTGGCGTGCTCGCGCGCGCCCGGCACACTGTCCAGGTCGGGTTGGGAGCCGATGTCCAGGCTCAGCACATCGTAGGTGAGGGCGGGACGACCGGGCAGGCCCACTTGGCGTGCGCGGGTATCCAGCGCATCGACTTCGGCCTCGATGAAGCGCGCGCCAGCCCATTGGCAGAGCCGGGCGAGGTCGATGTGGGTTTCCGCAAACCGGTAGTGGCCGGCGAGCAGGCCGGGAAGCATGCCCGAATAGGGCGTATGGCTTGAGGGCGACACCAGAGTGACGCGCAGCCCGCCGATGGGCCGCATGGCCAGCATGCGCAGTGCCAGCGCGTGTGCATGTCCACCGCCTACCAGCACCAGGTCACGCTGCACGCTGCTGCCTGTCAGCAAGACAGCTGGCTCCGGGCGTAGTCGACGATCTGCTGGCGGTTGCCGCGGAACAGTTCCGTGCCCTCGCGCTGTGCCAGCTGGTAGCTGTACATCGGGTCGTAATAGGCTTCCAGCAACTCGCGAATCCAGCCCCGATGCACCTCGGGGTCACCCCTGCTGTGCTGCAGATCAAACGCCTGCTCCATGGTTGCACGCAGGGCCTGGTGGCGCGCGCCACCCAAACGCTTGCGAATACCGTCCAACCCCTCGAGCAGTCGCGCCCGGTGCAGGGCGGGGCCGTCGACAACCCCGTGGCGGAGCGCGTAGCGAGCGCCCAGGTCGTTGATGTAGTCATCGAGGATCACCGCCACGCGCTCCTCCAACGGCTCGTCCACTACCAACAGCGGCGCCTGCTGCATGTGTTGACGCAAGTTCTCGGGCAGCGCCAGGCGCCCGATAAGGCGGCCCTCATCTTCCAGCACAACCGAACCGGAGCGGCGCGCGAGCTGCTGCAGAAAAGCAATGCTGACGGCGTTTTCAAAGTCGATCTGGCTCGGTTGGGGCTCCGGCAGGTGGCCAAAACTCGAGCCGCGGTGGCGCGCCAGGCCCTCCAGGTCCAGCGCACCCTGCAGCGCATGAATCACGCGGGTTTTGCCGGTGCCGGTGCGGCCGCTGACCAGTACCAGGCGCGCCTGCTGCAGCGAGCGGGCCAGTTCCTCCAGCAGGAAACGCCGCAGCGCCTTGTAGCCACCTTCGATACGGGGGTAAACAATGCCCTCGTCGGCCAACCACTGCTGTACCGTCTGCGAACGCAGGCCGCCGCGCCAGCAGTACAGGTAGCCCTGAGGGTGACGCCGGGCGAAGGCGCACCAGGCGGCAACCCGGCGCTCGCGCTCGTCGCCTGCCACCAGCTGGTGTCCCAGCGCAATCGCCGCGTCCTGCCCACGCTGTTTGTAGCAGGTGCCTACCTGGGCGCGCTCTTCATCGGTCATCAGCGGCAGGCTGGTGGCGCCGGGAAATGCACCGTGCGCGTATTCGGCCGGCGAACGCAGGTCCATGAAGACAGCGTCATCCAGGAACAGGCGGCGGTAGTCGGCGCTTACCGGCAGATCAGCCACGTGCAGCGTTACTCCATTTCTCCACCGAACAGGTCGATGACCCGCTCCTGCAGACGGGTTACCAGGTCCGACATCAGTGCAAAGTCTGCATCCAGGCGCGCGGCGTGGTCCGCTTCCGGCAGGTCCTCGTTTTCCTTCAGCAACTCATCCGAAAACTTCAGGCGCCGCAGACAGAGGTCCTCGGCCAGTACCAGCGACACCCGCTCCTCCCAGCTGAGCGCGAGTCGCGCCACCTGTTTGCCGGCGTTGAGGTGAGTCTCCACCTCTTCACCCAGCAAATCAACGCCACGGCAGCGCACCACGCCACCCTCATCGCCGGGCTCGCGCAGTTCGCACTCTTCGCCCAACGCGAAATCCTGTGGCAGGCTCTGGTGCGCCAGCCACGCCGTCATACTGGCGGTTGGCGCATTGTTAACCTGTGGCAATACCACCGGGAAGCTGCCGATGCACTCGCGCAGCAGGTTGAGGAACTCCTCGGCGCGGGCCGCGCTGGTGGCATCGACAAAAACCCAGTTGGCGCGCGTGTCGATGTAGGCATAGAAAAAGGCCGAGCGCGTGAAAGCGCGCGGCAGGAAATCCAGTACGATTTCGTCCTGCAGGGTCAAGCGCTCCTTGCGATAGACCTTGCGACCCTGGGCTTCCTCGATCTCCGCCACTTTCTCCGCAAGCTGCTCGCGCACCACAGTCGAAGGCAGCAACCGTTCCTCCCGGCGCATTCGCAACAGGAAGCGACCATCAACAGGGTGCACGAGTGCGCTGGTCGTCCCGCCCAGCGCCGGCACCCACCCCAGGGATACCGGCTGGGTGGCGCTGCAGTGCTGAAATTCGCGCTGCGCCAGCTGTTGCTCAATCTGCTCTGCTGTTACCTGAAAAGGGGTGGTGAGGCGATAGGCCCGCACGTTTTTGAACCACATAAAATACTCCAATAGCCGCCAGTGCCCGGGCCAGGGACCCCAGCACAGGCCTAAAAAGACAGGGATTGTACCCGATGCCGGGCTGCCCGGCATGGGCGAGGGCGCTTTCGGGATGGCTTTCAGGAAGCTATATAGCCTGCTTCATGCACAAGCGGCGAGCGGCCGGCTGAAGGAGCCAGGCTTGAGGGATAGCGGGGGTTCGAAAACCCCCTTGGGCCCTGCTACCGCTTTAACCGTCTCATTCCGGAAAGGACGAGCAGGCCGCCAAGCAACAACAGGGCGAAGAGCGGCAGTGCCGGGACCGCGACTGGGCCTGATGCGGCTTGAGCGGAGCCGAATATCCTGAAGTGTGGAGCCACACCGTTCGATTCTCCAAGATTTGTTGGCGCGGCGAAATTCTGGGGATTGCCGTTTTCCGGAAAGGCAGTCAGACCATTATCGCTCAATTGCGTCAAGCCCCAGGGAAAAGCAGCTTGACCTTCAACCATAGCGGCAATCTCATAGCGCTGCCCCGCGAGCAAAGTGAAATTGAACGCCGGGCTCTGCACCCACTGTGCTCCCGCCCCCACGGCTACCGGTGCACTGTAAAAAAGCACAGCATCGGGGCCGTTGCTGGCAATCAGAAAGCGGACATTGGTAGGCGCGACGGGGTTGATGAACGCCTCAAGCTGCTCGACTGAGGTATCGTTGTCGACTTCCAGCTTCAGGCTAATGGCGCCATCGGTGCGGCTATCTGTCGTGTTGTCGGTAACAACCGAAGTGCCTATCAGTGGCGCTTGCGCCATTGCCGGCATCGCCCCGAAACCCGCCAAGGCCACCATCAATACTGCGATCAAACTCTTGTTTTTCGTCGATATTCTTCCCCGGTAGTTTTTCTTGGCATATCCCCTAAACACCCGAGATGCTAAAGTGGCCAGTTAAATTGCGCAACGTCGGCCCCATCCCGGATTCGGAGGACTAAGCCATGCAATACCTGCACACCATGGTCCGCGCCAGCGACCTGGACGCTTCGCTGGACTTTTACTGCAACAAGCTGGGGCTGGTGGAAGTGAACCGCTACGACAGCGAGGGCGGACGCTTCACGCTGGTCTATCTGGCCGCCCCGGGCGATGTCGAGCGCGCCAGCACGGCAAGTAGCCCGCTGCTGGAAATCACCTGGAACTGGGACCCGGAAAGCTACAGCGGTGGTCGTAATTTTGGCCACCTCGCGTACCGGGTAGAGGATATCTATGCCACCTGCCAGCGCCTGCTGGACGCCGGCGTCACCATCAACCGCCCGCCGCGTGATGGGCATATGGCCTTTATCCGCTCCCCGGATGGCATTTCGATCGAGTTGTTACAGGCTGGAGACAGCCTGCCCGCCGCCGAGCCCTGGGCCTCCATGCCCAATACCGGGAGCTGGTAGACCCGCGTATACAGGCTTAGTTGCGCAGAAACGCGAGTATCCAGCGCCCGACGCGCTCCGCTTCGGCGTCTTCTGCCAGCGAAGCCATGCCGCGGGTGTAGGCCTCTTCACCAATGCGCTCACGGCGAAATTGCATCACTTCCTGCGCATAACCCGGCACGAACTCGGGGTGCCCCTGAAAGGTAAGTATGTGCTCACCCACCTGGCAGACGGCATTTTCACAGAACTCGCTGCCGGCCAGCACGTCGGCGCCCAGAGCAGGGCTCACCACCTGATCCTGATGGCTGACCAGAATGGCAAACGCGGCAGCCCCCTGGTCGTGCCAGGCAGGTAGCTGCTGGAACCGGTGCTGGTGGATACCCACACCCCAACCCTTGGGTGATTTTTCCGTTTTACCGCCCAGCGCCTGCGCCACCAACTGGTGACCAAAACAGATACCCACCAGCTTTTTCCGCCGGGTGTGCAGCTCACGCACAAAGTCCATCAGGCGGGCAATCCAGGGGTCGGCATCGTACACGCTGCTCTTGCTGCCGGTAATCAGGTAGCCGTCCACCTCGTCGATAGTTTCCGGGTAAACGCCTTCCTGCACGTCATAAACGCGAAACTCGATGGCCGGATCGAGCCGACCCAGCAAGGCGATGAACATATCGGGGTATTCCCCGAAATCCGGCACCCACTCTGGCCGTACCGCGTCGGTCTTCAATATTCCCAGTTTCACCCTGCGCTTCCCGTATTGCCCAACGGCTGAAGCGAGCATGGTAGGAGAGCCCCCGCCCACTGTAAATTACTAATGCTCAGCCGCCCTGCGGAATTCTTGAGCGGCGGGGCCGACAAATTCATAAAACCGTCACACCGCTGTCATGCGGTTGCCATGCGGCGGCGCAACACTGGGACCATGAAGCTGCTCAATGCCATGCACAGGCTCGACCTTCACCTGCTCACCCGAATCTTTTCCCAGGGTGAGCGGCGCACGGTGCGCCCTCTCGCACGTGCGCTCTCTCGCTCCGGAGACGGCTACCTGCAAGTGCTGGTGCCGATGCTGCTGTGGCTGCTGAGCGCTCCCTACGCCGAGGATTTCGCCACGGCACTGGCTGTGGCCCTTGCGGCGGAACGCACTCTCTACTGGACCCTGAAAAACAGCCTGCGCCGGCCGCGGCCGCAGGTTGCCGTTCCGGGTTTCCGCAGCCTGATCACGGCGTCCGACCAGTTCAGCTTTCCCTCTGGGCACACTTCAGCGGCCTTCCTGCTCGCGACCATGCTTACCCTGTTCTATGGCGGCCCCTTAGCGGTGGTGTTGGCCTGGGCCTGCGGCGTGGCCATGTCACGGGTTCTGCTCGGCGTGCATTTCCCCGGCGATACCGTCGCGGGAGCAACCATGGGCGCGGGTACCGCGCTGCTCACCGCGCAGTTGCTGGGGCTGGCGTGATGCGCATACTCTACGGTGTGCAAGCCACCGGCAACGGCCACATCAGCCGGGCGCGGGCCATGGCCGAGGCGTTTGCCGGGCTGGATGTCGATGTGGTCTGGCTGTTTTCCGGGCGCGCGCGGGAGCAGCTTTTCGACATGGCGCCGTTCGGCGATTACCTGCACCGGCGTGGCCTGACGTTCGCCACCGAAGACGGCAGAATTCGTTACCGGCGCACGGCAAGCCAGAACAACCTGCTGCAGTTCCGGCGGGATATACGCACACTGCCCATGCAGGGTTTCGATCTGGTGGTCACCGACTTCGAACCCATTGTTGCGCGTGCCGGGCGCAGAGCGGGCATACCCACCATCGGCATTGGCCACCAATACGCCTTCGGCGGGGCCACGCCCACCCCTGCGGGGCATTGGTTGGCCCGACGGATCATGCAGTATTTTGCACCTGTGGACAGGGGCATTGGCCTGCACTGGCACCCTTATGCCAGCAACGTCTTGCCACCCATCCTCGACTTGCCCGCACTCGACACCCGGCCGCAGGAGCATGTCGTCGTCTATCTGCCCTTCGAGGATGCACAGCGCGTCATTGATGTGCTGCAACAGCTGCCACAGCAGCGTTTCGAGCTATTCGGGCCAGGCTTGCCGGAGGCCACATCAGGCAACGTAAACCAGCACCCTGCACGGGTTGCCACCTTCAAGCAGGCGCTGGCCAGTTGCGCGGGCGTTATCTGCAACAGCGGCTTCGAGCTGGTCAGCGAGTGTCTGCACTGGCGCAAGCCGGTGCTCACACGACCCCTGCAAGGGCAACTGGAGCAGTTGGCCAACGCCATGGCCCTGCATGAACTCGGCTACGCCAGCGTGGCAGAGGAGCTGACGCCCGCAGCATTGCGCGCCTGGTTGGCCCGGCCCACACCACCACCGACACTACACTTCCCGAATGTGGCGGCTGTGCTGGCACGCTGGCTGGCGGACGGCGCGAGCGGTGAAACAGACTCGCTGCAGCGCCAGTTGTGGGGGCGCACATTGCAGCCACGGGAAAACTCGCGCCCCATACTTGGGAATCAGCCGGCCATGGGTTAGCCTGACGCCTCTTCAGGCCGAGGTATTCACACCGTGCTGCGCACACTCTTTATCCTCTGGCTGGCTCTCGCCACCCAGGTTCAAGCGTCCGGTGATTTTGTCGGCGGTGAAAGCTGCACCAGCTGCCATGCGCAACAGCACGCGCTGTGGCAGGGTTCACACCACGACCTGGCGATGACCACGCCAACGCCGGACACGGTGCTGGGCGACTTCGACCAGGCCACCTTTACCCACCGCGACGTTACCACCACATTCTTCCGCGAGGGTGACCAGTGGCTTATCCGCACGGCGGGTGAAGACGGCAAGCTGACCGATTTTCCAGTGCGCTACACCTTCGGCATCTATCCACTGCAGCAATATCTGCTGCCGCTCTCCCGTGGACGGTTACAGGCCTTTGCAATCGCCTGGGATTCACGCCCGGAAGCAGAGGGCGGGCAACGCTGGTTTCACCTCAATCCCGACGAGGTCACCGACCACACCGACCCGCTGCACTGGACCGGGCCCTACATGAACTGGAACACGCGTTGCGCCGAATGCCACAGCACCAACGTGGAAAAGCGCTACGACGCGGCGACCCGCAGCTTCGATACCCGCTTCAGTACAGTCGACGTGAGCTGTGAGGCCTGCCACGGCCCCGGCGAAGCGCACTTGAAGCTGGTAGAGAACGGCGGCGTAGCGGAAGTCGCGGGCGCCGGTTTCCCGCTCGCGCTGGGCCAACGCGGCGACTGGGCCTTCAACGACGGTGCCGCCATCGCCAGCCGGCTGGAACCGCTGCAGGGAAACACGCAAATCGACAGCTGTGGCCGCTGCCATTCGCGGCGCGGCACCCTGGGGGAATACCACTACGGCAAGCCGCTACTGGACACCCATCGACTGGCGCTGCCGGAAAGCCCGCTCTACTACCACGACGGGCAGATACGCGACGAAGTCTTTGTGTATGGCTCATGGGTGCAGAGCAACATGCATCAGGCCGGGGTGGTCTGCAGCAACTGCCACGAGCCTCACAGCCTGCAGCTGCGGGCCCCCGGCAACGGGGTGTGCGCGCAGTGTCACCAGGCCGCGGTCTACGACCAGCCGGAGCACCACCATCACCCGCAGGCCTCCAGCGGTGCGGCATGTGCCAACTGCCACATGCCGGAAACCACCTACATGGTGGTGGACCCGCGTCGCGACCACAGCATGCGAATTCCGCGGCCGGATTTGAGCGTGACCATGGGCGTGCCTAATGCCTGCAACCAGTGTCATACCAACAAGGACGCCAACTGGGCGCTGGCCTCGGTGCGCGACTGGGGCGTGAACTTCACCGACTCCAGCTCCCACCCCGCACGCGCCCTGCAGCGCTTGCATGAAGGCCAGGTGCAAGCCGTGCCTGACGTGCAGCAGCTGGCAGCGGACGGCAGCGCAACGCCCATCATGCGCGCAACGGCCTTAACCGCCCTGGGACAGGCCGGCGTTGCGCCTGCGCCCGAAACACAGGCACTGCTGCAATCCACCGAGCCCCTGCTGCGCCTGGGCGCGGTGCGCCGCCTCGCCAATCAACCGCTGCAACAGCGCTATGGCCTGCTACAGCCGCTGGTGAACGATAGCGTCACCAGTGTCCGCATGGCCGTCGCCGAAAGCCTCGCACAGGTGCCACTGGCACAGCTGACAGAGCCCGATGCCGAGGCGTTGCGCCAGCTGTTTTCAGAGTACACCGCCATCCAGGCGGAGCACGCCGACATGCCCGGCGTCCAATTACAGCTGGGCATGTTCCTGCTCAATCGCGGCGACCTGCCAGCTGCTGAAAAAGCCTACCGCGAGGCGCTGCACCTGAATCCACAGCTGCTGCCGGCACGCCTGAACCTCGCCGACCTGCTGCGGTTGCTGCAGCGCGAGGACGAGGCGCGCAGCGAGCTACAGGCGGCGCTGGCCATTGCGCCGGATAGCGCTGCAGCACTTCACGCCCTTGGGCTGCTGGAAACCCGCGCGGGCAAGCGGGAAGAAGCCATGGATTACCTGCGGCGGGCGGCGGAACTCGAAGAGCAGGGCACGCGCCATCGCTACGTGTATGCCATCGCCCTGCACGACAGCGGCGAGATAACACGGGCCATTGCCACGCTGGAGGCGGTGCAACGCCAGGCGCCGGGCAACACGGATATCCTGTTGGCGCTGGTCAACTATACCGCCAACAGCGGGGACCTTGAGCGGGCCCGCCACTGGGCAGAGCTGCTGCTGGCCAGCGACCCGGATAACCCCAGCTACCGCGCGCTGTTGAGCCGTCTGGGGGGCACCCGCCAGTAAACGGCGATGCCGGCGGAATCAGCCGCCGGCCGGGGCAAACACCAGGTTGAACGTCACCGGCACCGCGGTGCTGATGGCGTTCAGGCCCGCGACTGACTGCAACGCCTGCACGCCCTCAGCGAGGCCAAAGGTCTCGGCATTGATCACGACCGGACGTGCGCTGATCACCCGCAACAAGCCGCCCTCAGTGCCGGTAACCAGTACCGGCACCGACAAACTGGCCTCTTTGTCGTGCAGCGTCAGCATGACTTCGATGTCGGTGGATACGACACCGCCGTCGGTCACGATGGCCAGCACTTCAGGGGACACATTCGCGCTGATGTTCGCTGCGGGGAACTGCGCCGTCTTGAACAGCAGCTCGCGCATGCGCTCGTTGCGGATGGGGATCATCGTTTCCACACTGTCGAGGTCGATGCCCACCTGTACCTGTCCCTCGGCACTGACGAACCCGACCAGCGAGGTAAACTGATGGCTCTCGGCAATCGCGTCATTTTTGATCGACAGGAAATCCAGGCTGGACCGGCTGTTGTCCAACTCCCACTGAGCCTGCACCAACGTGCTGCCCAACAGCATGGCTGCGGCGAGCAGCCCCTTGCCTATCATCTTCATTACATTGCCTCCAACGCGTCTGTGAATTGTGCCCAACTATAACGACTTTGAGCACAAAGTCCGCTGTCAGTTCACATTGCCGTGCTCAGTCAGGCGAGGACTTCAGAGTATCTTTCGTGAGGCTGGCATCGCCGGCGCTGCATCTGGCCCGGGTCGCAGCGCGGGTGAGGCGCGGCGGCGAACGGTAAAAACCGGGCACTAACTCAGAACCGCAATATCCGCCAGGTCACCCTTGCTCTCCAGCCAGGCCTTGCGATCACCCGCGCGCTTTTTCGCCAGCAGCATATCGAGCATGCTGTTGGTTTCATCGCCGGCATCAATCACCAGCCGCACCAGACGGCGCGTATCCGGGTCCATGGTGGTTTCGCGCAGCTGCAGCGGGTTCATCTCACCCAGCCCCTTGAAACGCTGTACGTTGACCTTGCCCTTCTTGTTCTCAGCCTGAATGCGGTCCAGCACGCCCTGCTTCTCGCTTTCGTCCAGTGCGTAGAACACCTCCTTGCCCACGTCGATACGGTACAGGGGCGGCATCGCCACAAACACGTGGCCCGCCGTCACCAGTGGGCGGAAATGGCGCACGAACAGGGCGCAGATCAGGGTGGCGATGTGCAGGCCGTCGGAGTCGGCATCCGCGAGGATGCACACCTTGTGATAGCGCAGGCCGGAGAGGTCGTCGCTGGCGGGGTCGATACCCAGGGCAACAGAGATATTGTGTACCTCCTGCGAGGCGAGGATTTCCTGTGAATCCACCTCCCAGGTATTGAGGATCTTGCCACGCAGCGGCAGGATGGCCTGGAATTCCCGGTTGCGCGCCTGCTTGGCGGAACCACCCGCGGAGTCGCCCTCCACCAGGAACAGCTCACCGCGGGTTGGGTCCTCGCCAGAGCAGTCTGCCAGCTTGCCCGGCAGGGCCGGGCCTGCGGTGACTTTCTTGCGGGTGACCTTGCGCGCCGTGCGCAGCCGGTTCTGGGCGTTGTTGATGCACAGCTCGGCAATGCGCTCGGCTTCGCCGGTGTGCTGGTTCAGCCACAGGCTGAAGGCGTCCTTGGCCACGCCGGAAACAAACGCCGCCGCCTCGCGGGACGACAGCCGTTCCTTGGTCTGGCCGGAGAACTGCGGGTCTTCCAGCTTGACCGACAGCACATAACAACAGCGGTCCCAGATATCGTCAGGCGCCAGGCGCACACCCCGGGGCAGCAGGCTGCGCAGCTCGCAGAACTCGCGCAACGCGTCGAGCAGGCCTGTGCGCAGCCCGTTCACGTGGGTGCCGCCCTGTGCGGTGGGAATCAGGTTGACGTAGGATTCGGCCACCACTTCCCCGCCTTCCGGCAGCCATTGCACCGCCCAGTCCGCCGCCGCACTGCGGCCACTGAAGCTACCGACAAACGGCTGCTCGGGTACGCAGGGAAAATCGATGGTGGCATCGCAGAGGTAGTCAGTCAGGCCGTCTTCGTAATACCACTCGTCAGTCTCACCCTTCTTTTCATCCCGGAAGGTCACCCGCAGGCCGGGGCAGAGCACAGCCTTGGCGCGCAACACATGCTGCAGCCGCATGACGGAGAAGTTCACCGAGTCGAAGTATTGCGGGTCCGGCATAAAGTGAATGGCGGTACCCGTGTTGCGTTTGCCGCAGGTGTCGATCACGTCCAGCTCGCTGGCTTTTTCGCCCCCGGCAAAGGCCATGCGGTAAACGCTGCCGTCGCGGCGGATGGTAACTTCAAGACGCAGGGAAAGAGCGTTGACCACCGATACCCCGACGCCGTGCAGGCCGCCCGAGAACTGGTAGTTCTTGTTGGAAAACTTGCCCCCGGCGTGCAGGGTGCTGAGAATCACCTCCACCCCCGGGCGCCCCTGTACCGGGTGAATGTCGACCGGCATGCCGCGGCCGTCGTCGCTGACCGTGATGGCGCCATCGCGGTGCAAAATCACATCGATGCGGGTGGCGTGACCTGCCAGCGCCTCGTCGACACTGTTGTCGATGACTTCCTGGGCAAGATGATTGGGGCGTGTGGTGTCGGTGTACATGCCGGGGCGCTTGCGCACCGGCTCAAGCCCGGTGAGGACTTCAATATCTTCCGCGGTGTAGTTGCTCATGCCTGCCTGTGGTTTCCTGAAACTGCGTTAGTCGAGCCTGCTGCATTGTACCCCAGCGGCAGGGCAGCACGCCCGTTTCCGGCCTAATCCTGCAGATAACCGCCGGAATTCAGGTCTACGGTAAACGGGACATCCCACACGCGGGAGACGCCTGTTTCTATGTGACCATCGGCGTGCAACGCCAGCCAGCGGTAGCCCGGTGGCAGGGTGTCGGCCCGGAAGTTGTCGCTGCCCGGAGCAAACTGCACGCAGGTTGACGGCGAACCGAGCAGACGCAACCCCTGCCATTCGCGATCCACCTCTTGATGCACATGCCCCCAGAGCACACCGCGCACCGAGGGAAACTCCGCCAACACCGCAAACAGCGCATCCGCATCGGCGACGTGCTGCTCATCGAGCCACTGGCAGCCAATCGGCAGTGGATGATGATGCAGGCACACGAGACTGTGCAGGTTCTCACGCGCGGCCAACGCCAGCGCCTGGCGCAACAGCGCCAGCTGCTCTTCACCGAGGTAACCGCCAACTTCGCCCGGCACCTGGGAATCGAGCATTACCAGCTGCCAGCCGCCAAAACGGATGTCGTTGCTGAGCAATGTACCACTGATGTCCACCTCGACCATGCAGGCACGATCGTCATGGTTGCCCGGCAGCCAGAATTGCGGCGCATCGAAGCGATCAAAATAACCGCGCAGTCGCTGATAGGCGTCGAGATAGCCGTGATTGGACATATCGCCGGTGCCCAACACCGCATCGACTTGCGGTTGCTCACGCAGCGCCAGGTCGATCACGGCCTGCAGGGAATGGTCGGTGTCCATGCCCAGCAGCTTCTCTCCCGCCTCCTGACACAGGTGGGTATCGGTCAACTGCAGCAGGCGCACCACACTACTGGATACGGGCACTACCTGGCGTTTGAGTTCAGCCATTGCCATCAACGCCCGGCATTCTGGCCCGGCGTCGTAGTCGGCAGCTGGCCGAGACCATTGGCCTGGCAGTGCGCCAGCCAGTCACCGAGGAACTGATTCTGTTGCAGCTTCTCGTCCTGCTGGAACATGTGCGCATTGGGGTAACTGTAGCGCGCCTGGATGCGGCTCTGGGACTGAAAGGCTCCCACTTCGAGCATCCCCGCATCGTGGTAGGCGCGCACATCGATGACCAGCCGGCGTAGCCAGCGGTCCTCGCCGTGCACCTGGTGCAGGCGAAAAAACGTGGTGTATCGACTGCGCTCCAGCACCTCCAGACGCACCCGTGCCTCGCCGAGCGCAAACTCGCGAACATTGGCCTGCTCATAATCCGGGAACAGGCGCAGCAGGCGCGCGTAGTTGGCCTCACACAGCGCGTGCAGGTGTTTCAGGTCCGTTTTGAAAGGGCGCTTGCGAGCCCGCTGCACTGCCATCGACCTTGTCCTGTACCGATAATAGCCCGCCGCAGGCGCAGAAGGTGGCGGCGCAGGCCCTTTGAAAACGCCGAGTGTAGCACTTGTCTCCGGGAAAACCGCGAGTATATTACCGCTTTTGCGACCCGGTTAACGCATGCGGTGAGCCGCTCAGGCTGCTACACTCGCACTCGCTACAGCACAGGCAGGACAGAGGATTCAGGATGAGAAAGACAGGAGCCGCATTGCTGGCGCTGGCACTTTGTGCGGGTGTCGCTCCCGCCGGGGCGGAGTCCCTGCGCGACATCTACGAGCTGGCACTGGCCAACGATGCGCAATTGAAAGCCGAAGAGGCACAGTACAAAGCCAATCTGGAAACAGAGAACCTGGGCCTGTCTGCACTGTTGCCGCAAGTAAACGCTAACTACAATTATACGGATGTTGATCGCAGCTCCACCGACGAGAGCTTTTCTGTCGACGGCGGCATCGGCGGTGGCCTGGAAACCGTACAGACCAATACCGACATCGACACCACCCGCGACGGCTACGAAGTGAGCCTCAACCAGGCCCTGTTCGACCTGCCGGCCTGGTTCACCTTCCAGTCGGGCAAGGAATTCACCAAGCAGGCCGAGGCGACCTTCGCCGCCAACCAGCAAAACCTGATTGTGCGCGTGGCAGAAGCCTACCTGCTGGTGCTGCGTGCGCAGGACAACCTGGCGGCATCGCGCGCTGCGGAAAAAGCCTTCGAGCGCCAGCTGGAGCAAACCCAGCAGCGTTTCGAGGTAGGGCTGATCGCCATCACGGACGTGTATGAAGCGCAGGCCGCCCGCGACCTCGCCCAGGTCAACCGCATCGTCGATGAAAACAACGTATCCGTTGCGCTGGAGCGCCTGTCGGTGCTCACCGGCCGCGCACACAGTGAACTCGACGTGCTCAAGGACGACTTCGCCGTCAACCCGCCGGTGCCTGCCGATCGCGCGGCCTGGGTGGAGTTTGCCCTGGAAAACAACTTCAGCCTGCAGGCCTCGCGCTACGCCGAGGAGGCCGCCCGTCAACTGGCCAAGGCCAACAAGATGGAGCACGCGCCACGCTTGAGCGGCAGCTACACCTATTCCGACTATGACACGGAGGGCGACCTGACCCGCACGCCCGCCACCGGCTTCGAGACCTCCCCCAACAGTGAGCTGGACGAGAACGTCTGGCAGATTCGTCTGGATGTGCCGCTCTACAGTGGCGGAGCGGTGAGCGCCAGCCGGCGCCAGGCGGCGCAGGAATTCAACGTGGCGCGGGAAAACCGCATCAACCTGGCGCGCACCACCGTCACGGATGCCCGTTCACTGCACATGACCGTCATCAGCGATGTCTCCCGCGTCGCGGCACGCGCACAGGCCATTGTGTCGTCAAAAAGCGCCCTGGACGCCACCCAGGCCGGCTACGAAGTGGGCACCCGCAACGTGGTCGACGTACTCAACGCACAGAACACACTGTTTGCCACCGAGCGCGACTATGCCAACAGCCGCTACGACTACATTCTCAACAGCATGCGGCTCAAGGCCCAGGCTGGCCTGCTGAGCCCGGAGGACGTCTACCGTCTTGACGAGTCTCTGGAGCCACCGCCGCCGCCCACCGCCAGCACCACACCCTGAGCGCCAGGAGCAGCGGCACCCGCTGCTCCGTATTCGGCATGCCGGCTCAACTGCCCCCCGACATCGACACCATCAAGGGTTTCCTGCACCCTGACGAAGCCCAGGCGCTGTATCGCTGGGCGCAGGCCAGCAGCCTGGCAGGCCCGATTCTGGAAATAGGCAGCTATTGCGGCAAGTCCACGCTGTATTTGGGATTGGCGGCGCACGAAAATGGCAGCACCGTGTTCGCGCTGGACCACCACCGCGGCTCTGAGGAGCACCAGCAGGGCGAGATGTTCCACGACCCGGCACTCTATGATGCTGAAATGGCGCAGGTAGACACGTTCCGGACGTTTCGCCACAACATCGAGCGCGCTGGCCTCGACGACACCGTAGTACCCGTGGTTGCGGGTTCCGCTGCGGCCGCACGCCACTGGCAAACCCCGCTGGCCATGGTCTTCATTGATGGCGGCCACAGCCTCGACGCGGCACTCACCGACTACCGTTGCTGGGCCGGGCACATCAAGCCAAGTGGTATCCTGGCCATTCACGATGTCTACGCGGATGCGGCAAAAGGTGGGCAGGCGCCGCGCGCCATCTACCGGCTGGCACTGCAATCGGGTTTATTCGAGTTGCTTGAGCAGGTTGAAAGCCTGGCTGTACTGCGCCGGCTCTGAGCCGGCTTACTGATCCCGGCGTGCGCGCGCCGTCATATCGGCATTATCTGGCAACATCTGCACACGGGTGAATAGCTGCGCCGCCGGCGTGTGGCCGGTGAGCGCATCAGCCGCCAGCAGCACGGCCGCCGCGGTCCAGGTCGGTTGCTCATCCGGCCAGAGCAGGTCTTCAACGAACTGATAGCCCGTCCAGTAGGCGCCATCATCAGAGCGCCACTGGTGCAACCAGCTGTAGAGCTCGACCGCCCGCGCGTGGTCACCGGCGGCGAGCAGCGCCATCACCAGCTCACAGGACTCGGCGACCGTGACCCAGGGCTCATCGGAGACACAGCGGCAGCCCAGGCCGGTGTGCACGAATTCCCCCCAGCGGGCCGCCAGTCGCGCGCGCGCGGGCGCGCCGGAGATGGCGCCGGACAGCACCGGGTAGAACCAGTCCATGGAAAAACGTGCCTTGCTCTCCCAGCTGCGGTCGAAGCGCTCCGGACGCTGGCGCAGTGCGACGCCAAGCCGGGCTCGCGCCGCTACCCATTCCGGCCGCGGCTCCCCCAGCGCAACGGCCATGTTAATGGCGCACTCCAGGCTCTTGTAGATTGAGCTGCAGCCCGTCACCAGAGCATCGCGCAGCGGCTCACCGGCGGTGTTGACCGCCCAGTCGATGTCGCCGTGGGGGCTCTGCAACGCCAGTACGAAGTCCATTGCACCCTGCACCGTGGGCCACATTTCCGCCAGAAAGGCGCGGTCGCCGCTGATCAGGAAGTGATGCCAGACACCGGTCGCTACATAGGCCACAAAATTGGTTTCACGCCGATGGTTGTTGTCTACAACATCGCCGCGGTAGGCAGCCCACCAGCTCCCGTCGGGCAATTGGCGCGCCGCCAGCCAGCGATAGGCATGCACAGCGGCCGCGTATTCACCGCCAATGGAGAGGCCCATCGCGGCTTCCACATGGTCCCAGGGATCGGTATAGCCGCCGTCGAACCAGGGAATTTCACCGCTGGGGCGCTGGCACTTGAGCAGGTAGTCGACCGTGGGCCGGAGGAATTCCTGTGGAAACAGCCCACGGCTGAGGTACAGGCCACTCACGAACGAGCCTCCGCGCGAAAATAGAACACCTCACTTTTGCCCAGTACCGGGTTCAACCAGCGTTCCAGCGTGCGGGTGAAGCGGGGCGCTTGCAGCAGGTCCCACACCAGCAGACGGTGGTATTGCCGCACCAGCCAATGCTGCTCACCCTCGCGCCAGAACAGGCAGCGCAGCCACCAGTAGGGCGCGTGCAGGGCATGGGCACCATGGCGGTGAAAACCGATAAACCCACCTCGCTCGATTTCAGCCCACAGGGCATGGCGGCGGAAGATACGCAGGTGCCCGCCCGGGGTCTGGTGATAACGCTTGCTCAACAGCCAGCACAGGCGCTCCGGCCAACGGCGCGGCACACTGACACAGAGCAGCCCACCCGGCTTCAGCACCCGGCGGATCTCCACCAGTGCGGCGCGATAGTCCGGAATGTGCTCCAGCACCTCAGAGCAGATGACTTTATCGAAACTGGCATCGGCGAAAGGCAGGCAGAGGGCAGACGCCTGAGTCAGATGCAGTTGCTTGTCCCGCGCGCCGGGCTCGATAAAGTCGGCGGCGCGCGACTGCGCCGTGCACAGGTCACCATGCGACAGGTCTACACCCACGGCCTGCACGGGCGCCTCGGCATAGGCGGCGATCACGTGCCGCCCCTCGCCGCAGCCCAGGTCCAGTACGCGGTCGCCGCGCTGCAGGGGAAAATAGCCGAAATCAACGGTCTGCATCGGCAATCACTTTGCGGTAATAGGCTTCCATGTCGCGGGCACAGACGTCCCAGCTGAATTGCTCGAGAATGCGCTGGCGTCCCGCAGTGCCCAGGGTGGCGCGACGTTGTGGGTCCTGCAGCAGGCTGTCGATGGCCTCGGCCAGCGCCTCGGCGTCACGCACCGGCACCAGCACACCGGCGTCGCCCACCACCTCCGGCAGCGCGCCGCCGTTGGTGGAGATCACCGGCACACCGCAAGCCATGGCCTCGCCGGCGGGCAGGCCAAACCCCTCGTAAATGGAGGGCACCACCGCGATGGCGGCCTCGGCGTAATAGCGCACCATGTCGGCCGTGCTGATGCCGTTGACACAGCGGATATGTGCGCTGATCCCAAGGCGTTCAATCAGGCGCTCCGTGCGCCCACCGGGTTCCGGCTTGCTCACCAGCAGCAATTCCAGCTCCGGATAGCGCGGCAGCAGGCGCGCCACAGCGAGGAGCAGGTAACGCAGCCCCTTCAGGGGAGCGTCGGCAGACGAGGTGGCCATCAGGCGCAGCGGTTGTCGCGCGACCTCTGGCAGCGGTCGAAACTCCTCCGTGTCGATACCGTTGTGCACCAGGGCGATACCAGCAGGCTGCAAACCGAAGTCGCGGGCGATGTCCTGCCGCGAGCAGTCCGATACTGTCACCACGTGGTGCAGTTGGGTAATCACCTTCTGCTGCATGCGCAGGAAGGAGTGCCAGCGCCGAATGAGCAAACGCTGATGCCAGCGTCGCGCGGCGGCCAGGGCAATACGCAGGTCGCTGGTGATCGGGTGGTGGACCGTGGTCACCAGCGGCAGCCCCATGGCCTGCAAATGCAACATGCCGTAGCTCAGGCTCTGGTTGTCGTGAATCAGGTCGTACTCGCCGCCGTGCTCGCGCAGGTACTTCACCACGCGCCGGCCAAACGTGTAGGGTTCGGCGAAGCCGCCGGTCAGCTTGCTCAGCCATTCAATGATGTTGCTCATGGAGCGCAGGTGCCGCGGGCGCAGGGAATACAAACCGTTTTCGAACAGGTCCAGGCTGGGCAGCTGAATCAGGCGCACGCGCGGGTCGAGCTCGGGGTAAGGCGGGCCGGAGATCACATCCACCGTATGCCCTGCATCGACCAGCGCCTTGCTCAGATACTTGATGTATACCCCCTGGCCACCGGCGTGGGGCTTGCTGCGATAGCCCAGCAAGGCAATCCGCAGTGGCCGCAGGGCGAGCGCCTCAGGCGGTGGCGAACAGGCGGGATCGGCGGGCGCAGCTGCCGGGGAATCACTCACTACTGTCTCTAGCTGCCTGATGACGGCGCCTCTGTCCTGTACCGTTGGAAAGGGGCAGGCACCAGGCCCGCCGTTATCACCGCGGAGAATGCGGCAACGGATGGATTCTAGCAGTGTCGCACGGGGGGAGGCCAGTCCCGAGCTTCGCGAACGGCACTGATCGCCGCGGCTTGTCGTCAATTGAACGCGTTTTCCCGTATAATCGCCGCTTTTAAACAGACCGGAACGGGTATGGCCGCTTCGCAGTACAAAGGGATAATCCTCGCCGGTGGATCGGGCACCCGCTTGCACCCGCTTACCAGTACCGTCAGTAAACAATTGATGCCGGTGTACGATAAACCGATGATCTATTACCCGCTGGCCACGCTGATGCTGGCGGGCATCAAGGATATTCTGGTCATCACCACGCCGCGCGACCAGGCGGCCTTCAGCGACCTGCTGGCTGACGGCAGCCAGTGGGGCATCAATATCCAATACACGGTGCAACCCAGCCCCGACGGCCTGGCCCAGGCATTCCTGCTGGGCGCAGAGTTTATCGGCAATAGCCCCTGTGCGCTGGTGCTGGGCGACAACATTTTCTACGGCGGCGGTTTCACCCAGAGCCTGCGCAATGCCGCCCAGAGCCAGTCGGGGGCCTCGGTATTCGCCTATTACGTGCAGGACCCGGAGCGCTACGGGGTAGTGAGCTTCAATGCCCAGGGTGTCGCGGTGGACATCGAGGAGAAGCCGGTACGGCCACGCTCCCACTATGCTGTGACCGGCCTCTACTTCTACGACAACGCGGTGGTGGATATTGCCCGGGGGATTCAACCTTCGGCCCGTGGCGAGCTGGAAATCACCGACGTCAACAAGGCCTACCTGGCGCGGGGCGACCTGCGGGTAGAAGTGATGAGCCGGGGCACCGCCTGGCTGGACACCGGCACGCACAACTCGCTGCTGGATGCGGCCAACTTCATCCGCGTGGTGGAAGAGCGCCAGGGCCTGAAAATAGCCTGCCCCGAGGAGGTCGCCTACCGCATGGGCTACATTGATGCCGAAAAGCTGTTAAAGCTTGCGGCACCGCTGGAGAAAAGCGGCTACGGGCTCTACCTGAAGCAACTGCTGGACCACGACGGGGTACTGGGCAATGATTTTTGAATCCACACCGCTGGCCGGCCTGGTTGTACTGGAACCCCGTGTGTTCGGCGATGAGCGGGGTTTTTTCCTCGAGAGCTGGAACGCGACGACCTTCCGCGACGCCGGCCTCGACGTCAACTTTGTGCAGGACAATCACAGCCGCTCAGCACAGGGTATCCTGCGCGGGCTGCACTACCAGACCGAACAGCCACAGGGCAAACTGGTGCGGGTCACAGCCGGCGCGGTGTTTGATGTGGCGGTGGACCTGCGGCGCGGTTCACCGACGCTGGGCCAGTGGTACGGTCTGGAACTGAGTGCCGCCAACCACCGCATGCTGTGGGTGCCCCCGGGTTTTGCCCACGGCTTTTACGTGCTGTCCGAGTTTGCCGATTTCCAGTATAAATGCAGTGACTACTACCACCCCGCCAGCGAGGTCTCGCTGGCCTGGGACGACCCCACCCTCGGCATCGAGTGGCCCGTTCCTGCGGGCGACTCGCCGAAGCTGTCAGCCAAGGATGCCGCCGGCCAGGCCTGGGGCAGCATTCCACTGTTCGACTAGCGAAAGGCCGGTACGCACAATAACGGAGAGCTTATATGCCACAGGATTATTTTAAGCTACAGGGTCAAACCGCACTGGTCACTGGCGCCTCCAGCGGCCTCGGCGCCCATTTCGCCCGCGTGTTGAGTGCCGCTGGCGCGCGCGTGGTCCTTGCCGCACGGCGCAGCGACAAGCTCGCGGAACAGGTGGCGGCACTGCAGGCCGCCGGTGGTGACGCGGGCGCCATTACCCTGGATGTCACCAGCCCGGACAGCGTCGCCAGCGCCTTCGCCCAATTCGAGCAGGAGTGGGGGCAGCTGGATATCCTGATCAATAACGCCGGCGTCGCGGGTGACCCGATCAAGTTCCTTGAAACCGGCGAGCAGGACTGGTATCGCATCATTGAAACCAACCTGAACGGCGCCTGGCGTGTTGCGCAGGCCGGAGCCCAGCACATGGTCCGCGGCGCAGCAGGTGGCAGTATCGTCAATATCGGGTCGATCTATGGCCTGCATACCGGTGCGCTTAAAGCCGCGTATAACGTCTCCAAAACCGGTGTCGTGCAGCTCACCAAATCCATGGCCATCGAGCTGTGCCGAAAGAACATCAGGGTCAACGCCCTGTGCCCTGGCTGGTTCCTCACCGATATCAACAGTGATTATTTCCAGACCGAGAGTGGCGAGCGCTACATCAAGACCATTCCCGCGCAACGCCTGGGCACCGTGGATGACCTCAGCGTGCCGCTGCTACTACTCTCAAGCCGCAGCGCGGGGGGCTACATGAATGGGACGGTGCTCACCGTAGATGGCGGCCTGGCTGAAAGCCCGGTTTGAAAACTCAACCCACCAGCAGCGGGCGCCACCAGGCCTCATTGCCGAGAAACCAGTCAATGGTCCGCCCTATACCCGTCTCGAAGGTCTCCTGCGGCGCATAGCCCAGCTCAGCGGTGATACGGCTGGCATCAATTGCATAGCGCCAGTCGTGGCCTGCGCGGTCTTCTACAAAGTGGATGAGGGAGCGAGCCGCCACGCCGCCCGCACCCGGTGCGTCGGGGAAGCGCGCCGCGAGTGCGGGGTCCGCCACAAAGCGCTGATCGAGCTGATCGCAGAGCAACTCCACGATAGCCAGGTTGTGCCACTCGTTGTTGCCGCCGATATTGTAGCTGTCACCCACCGCACCGGACGCGAGCACCAGGTCGATGCCACGGCAGTGGTCTTCCACGTAGAGCCAGTCGCGAATATTGCTGCCGTCCCCGTAGACGGGTAGCGGGCGACCGCGCAACACGTTGGTCAGGCACAGCGGAATCAGCTTTTCGGGGAAATGCCAGGGGCCGTAATTGTTCGAGCAGTTGCTGGTGGTTACCTGCAGCCCATAGGTGTGGTGATAGGCGCGCACCAGGTGATCGGAGGCCGCCTTGCTCGCTGAATAGGGCGAGTTTGGCTGGTACTGCTGCGCCTCGTGGAAGCCGGGGTCACCCGTGTTCAGTGAACCGTAGACTTCATCAGTGGATACATGATGGAAGCGGTGCTCGCGGGCCCCGGGGCCGTCCAGCCACACTGAGCGCGCGGCTTTCAGCAGGCTGTGGGTGCCAATGATATTGGTTTCGATAAACGCATCCGGCCCGCTGATGGAGCGATCCACGTGGCTCTCGGCGGCAAAATGCACCAGCGTATCCACCCGGTGTTTGCACAGCAGCTCCGCCACCAATGGCTCATCGCAGATATTGCCGTGCACAAAGTGGAACCCTGCCTGCCCTTCCAGCGCGGCAAGATTGGCGCGGTTGCCGGCATAGGTCAGTGCGTCCAGCGCTACCAGCGCGTCGTCGGGATACTGGCGACGCCAGTAGTGCAGGAAATTGGCGCCAATAAAACCGGCACCGCCGGTCACCAGCAGCGATCTAGGCATCGCTGGACTCCTTCAATGTCTGCAGCATGCTGCGCAGCTGCACCCGCCAGTGGGGGGGCACACGTTGCAGCGCCTCCCAGGTGGATTGCTTGTCCAGTACGCTGCAGGCCGGGCGCCGCGCCGGCGTCGGGTAGGCGCTGGCGGGAATGGGTTGCACGACCGGCAGTTGCCGCAACAGGCCCAGAGCAGTCGCTTCCTCGGCAATGGCAACCGCGAAGTCATACCAGCTGCAGACGCCGGCATCGCTCCAGTGATACACACCCTGCAGCAGCGGCTGATCAACAGCACTCCACAAGGCTGTCGCGAGTCCGCGCGCCCAGGTGGGTGTTCCCACCTGGTCGCAAACCACCGACAGGGTGTCACGCTCACGCATCAGGCGCAGCATGGTCTTGACGAAATTGCTGCCAAAGCTCGAGTAGACCCAGCCCGTGCGCACAATCATTGCGCGCGGGTGCGCGCGCTGGACAGCCCGCTCGCCCGCCAGCTTGCTGCGTCCGTAGGCGCCCTGTGGCCCCGTCGGAGCATCCGGCAGGTAGGGGTGACCGGAGTCACCGGCAAACACAAAATCGGTGGAGACATGGATCAGCGCCGTTCCCGTGCTGGCACAGGCCGCCGCGAGGTGCCCCGGCCCCTCCGCATTGATCGCCAGGGCCAGTGCCTCTTCTTCCTCGGCGCGGTCCACTGCGGTGTAGGCGGCGGCATTGAGCACCACATCCGGGCGCAGTTCGCCAAACACCCGGCGCACCGCCTCGGGGTCGGTGATGTCCAGCCCGCGGCGGTCCAGCGCCACAACACGCACGCCAGCAGGGGCGGTTGCCTGCAGCTCGCAACCGAGCTGGCCCGCGGCACCGGTAATCAGGGCCGTGGCTGTCACGACCGCGCTTGCATCCAGGCGGCGAGCTCAGCAAAAACCTGCTCGCGCTCTGGCTCGTTGAAAATTTCATGATAGAGCCCGGGGTAAAGACGCAGCGTGACATCGTCAGACCCGACCCGGGCACTCATGGCGCTGGAGCCGGACGGGGCTGTCATCACATCCGCTTCACCGTGCATGAGCAGCAGCGGCAGTGTGATCTCGGACGCCCGGCTATTGACCACGGCCATGGTGGCAAACAGCTCACGCACCAGGCGCGCGCTGACCTTTCCATGGTGCACCAGCGGGTCTGCCTCGTAGGCCGCGACCACCTGCGGGTCGCGGCTGACCTGGCTGGCATCGAGTTTGAGCATACCGAGCGTGGGCCAGAGCCGGGCCAGCAACCGGTTCAGCCATAACAGGGGGCGCGCAGGCGGCTCGGATACCGCCAGCGCCGGCCCGGAAAGCGCTGCGCCGGCGAAACGCGATTGCGCGTCCAGCAGCAGCCGCGCGGCAATCAACCCACCCAGGCTGTGCCCGAGCAGAAAACACGGCACTCCGGTGTACCAGTCGTCAATCTGGCTGCGCAGGCTCAACAGTGGCTGCAGATAATCGGCAAAGGTATCGACATGGGCCCGACGGCCCGCAGAACGCCCGTGGCCCACGTGGTCGGGGGCGACCACGGCATACCCACAGCGGGTAAAATAGCCGGCGAAGTGCTGGTAACGGCCGCTGTGCTCCCCAAGGCCGTGAGCCAGCAGGATCACCCCGCGTGCAGGCCCACTGGCGGGCCAGTGGCGATAAAAGGTGCCATTGTCCAGCTGGCTTTCAGTCACCGACGGTGGCTGAGGGGTGTGCTCTGGCATAGGGAGAACCGGTCGCCTAGGCGACCGGCGTCAGCCACTCGGGGTGTTGCGGGCGGTTGCCGCGCACCGAATCGAAGTACATGGCTTGCAGCTTCTCGGTGACAGGCCCGCGGGCACCGCTGCCAATTTGCCGGCCGTCGAGCATGCGGATAGGTACGACCTCGGCGGCAGTGCCAGTGAAAAAGGCTTCGTCGGCGATGTAGACCTCGTCGCGGGTGATGCGCCGCTCGCGAATCTGGTAGCCGAGCTCCGCCGCCAGGGCGAATACCGTATTGCGCGTGATGCCGTCCAGACAGGAGGTCAGGTCCGGGGTGAAGATCTGGTTGTCGCGTACAACAAACACGTTCTCCCCACTGCCTTCCGCCACATAGCCCTCGTTGTCCAGCATCAACGCTTCTTCGGCGCCGCTGTCCAGCGCCTCGCGCAGGGCCAGCATCGAGTTGATGTAGTTGCCGTTGGCCTTGGCCTTGCACATGGTGATGTTGACATGGTGGCGCGTATAGGACGAGGTGCGCACCTTGATACCGCGGTCGCGGGCTTCCGGGTCCATGTAGGAAGGCCACTCCCAGGCGGCGATCATGACGTGGGTACGCAGCTTGTCGGCGCGCAGCCCCATACCCTCGGAGCCGAGGAAGCACATGGGGCGCAGGTAACCTTCGGTCAGCTTGTTCTCGCGCACCACGGTGCGCTGGGCCTCGTTCAGCGTGGCCTTGTCGTAGGGCATCTCCATGCCGAGGATGTGGGCCGACCGGAACAGGCGGTTGGTGTGCTCTTCCAGGCGGAAGATGCAGGTGCCGCGATCGGGCGTGTTGTAGGCGCGCACGCCCTCGAATACACCCAGGCCGTAGTGAAAGGTGTGGGTGAGGACATGGACTTTCGCCTCACGCCATGGCACCAGTTCGCCATCCATCCAGATGACCCCATCGCGGTCTGCAAAATTGGGTGCTGCACTCATGTTCAGTCCTGCTGCTCGGTTAATCCTGACGGCGCCGGAAACAGGCGCTGCCACACGGCTTCCACGCTGGCCCGCTGTTCTCGATACCGCTCGCCATCCACCCGGCCGGGCAACTGCTGCAAGGCCAGCTGGTGAGCGGCAGACCGGAAAGCCAGGTACGCCGCCACCAGCGTGCTGCTCTCGTGCTCGCTGAGCAGGCCGGCATTTGCCAGGGTTTCCAGAATGCGGATGTTGTCCGACCAGCGCACCAATTCAGGCACACGACGGGACCACGCCAGAACCGCATATTGCACCATAAATTCAATATCAACGATACCTCCGACGCCCTGTTTCAGGTCGAAATCCTCGCCGTCCGGCAGCTGCGCGGGCAAAAGCTCACGGCGCATGCGCGCCCGCATGGCCACCACCTCCTCTGCCAGCGCATCGGCGTCCCGTTCGCGCTCCAGAATTGACCGGCGCACCGCGTCCACCGCGTCGGCAACCACAGGGTCACCGGCTACGTGCCGGGCGCGCACCAGGGCCTGATGCTCCCAGGTCCAGGCGCTCTCCTCCTGATAGCTGCGAAACCCTTTCAGGGAGGTCGCCAGCAGGCCCGAAGCACCGGAGGGACGCAGCCGCATATCCACGTCGTACAGCTGCCCCAGGGTCATGCGGGTTTCGAGGATATGGATAATGCGCTGCCCGAGCCGGGTGTAGAAACGGATGTTGTCGATGCTGCGCTCGCCGTCGGTGACGCCCTGAGCGTCCGCGTCAAAAATGAAAACCAGGTCGAGATCCGAGCTGTAACTGAGCTCAATGCCGCCCAGCTTGCCGTAACCAAAAACCGCAAATCCCGTGCCGCTGCTCTCCCGCGACGGTGCACCAAAGCGCGCGGTGAGGTCGCTCCAGGCCACGGACAGCACATGCTCCAGAATCACGTCGGCAATCCAGGTGAGCTTGTCGCTCACCTGCATCAGCGGCAGGCGTCCCACGACTTCACTGGCCGCCACCCGCAGCACATGCGCCGCCTTGAAATAACGCAGCGCATCCATCTGGCCTTCCAGGTCATCCGGCGCCAGCCGCGCAACCTGTTGTCGCAGTGCGTCGGCCAGGCGCGACTTGTCCGGCGCCGTATAGAGACTGGCCCGGTCCAGCAGCTCGTCCAGCAGCACCGGGTGGCGCTGCAGCTGCTCGGCAATCCAGGGGCTGGCATCGCAGAGCAGCACGAGGTCGGCCAGCGCTGGGGGGTTCTCCAGCAACAGCGCGAGATAGGCGCTGCGGCGCAATACAGCGGTGACAAAAGGCAGAATACGCTGCAGCGCGCGATCGGGGTCGCTCGCCTCCGCACATGCCAGCAGCAGGCGCGGCATGAATTGCTGCAGGCGCTCGCGCCCCTCGGCCTGTAGGGTCGCCACACGACTGCTGTCACGCAGTGCCTGCAACCGCTCGAGGCTGTCACTTGCGGCGCGATAGCCGAGCTCAGCGAGCGTCGCTGCGGTTAAATCGTCCCCCCAGGGCGGCAGCTCGTCGGCTGTCGCGGCCTCTTCATCACTTTCAGGCTCGGCGATCAGGTCGCGAAAATGCTCGGCAACGCGACTGCGGTGCGCCGCCAGCGCCGCCAGATACGCGGGCCAGTCCGCACAGCCCATCACCGTCGCCATGGCCTGCTGCTGCAGTGCATCTGTCGGCAGCGCCTGGGTTTGCTGGTCCAGGTAGCCCTGAATGGCATGCTCACTGTCGCGCAGGAACAGGTAGGCGGTACGCAGCTCGAACACCGCTTCGGGCGGCAGGCAACCCAGTGTGCACAGCTCCTCCAGGATCAGCAGCAGCTCGCGTTGCTGCAGCGCCAGGTCGCGGCCACCGCGAATGAGCTGGAAGCACTGGGCGATAAACTCGACCTCGCGGATGCCGCCGTGGCCCAGCTTGACATCATCCTGCAGCCCGCGGCGGCGCACCTCGCTGTTGATCATCTGCTTCATGCCGCGGAGGCTTTCGATGACGCCGAAATCCACATAACGGCGAAACACAAAGGGGCGCAACATATCCATCAACTCGGCGCCGCGCTGTGGGTCCCCGGTGATGGGGCGCGCCTTGATCAGTGCGTAGCGCTCCCAGTCGCGGCCCTGCTCCTGGTAGTACTCTTCGAGGGCGGCGAAGTTCACCGCCAGGGAACCGCTTTCGCCGTAGGGACGCAGGCGCATATCCACGCGGAACACGAAACCGTCGGCGGTGACCTGATCCAGGGCATTGATCAGGCCCTGGCCCAACTTGGTGAAGAACTCGGCATTGCTGATGCTGCGCCGCTCACCATCGGTGTCTCCCGCTTCCGGAAACGCGAAGATGAGATCGATATCCGACGACACATTGAGCTCCCGTGCCCCCAGTTTGCCCATGGCAATCACGATCAGCTGCTGTGCCTCACCGCTGCGGGCGCTGCGCGGGGTGCCGAAGCGCGCCTGCAGCTGAGCCATGAGCTGTTCCTGCGCAAGCGCAATGCAGCATTCAGCCAGCGTCGAGGTGTCGCGCACGGTTTCCAGCGTGTCGGCGCTGCGGCAGAAATCGCGCCACACAATACGCAGCATATGCCGCTGCCGGAAACGACGCAGCACCGGGTTCAGTTCCGCACCGGGTTCAGCGAGCCAGGTGCGCAGCTCGGCAAGCATGTCTCCCGGCTGCAGTGCGCGCTGCAGCAGACCCGAGGACAGCAGCTCTGTGAGCACAGCGGGCTGGCGGCGCACGGTCTCGGCCACAAACGGGCTGCAGGCCAGCACACGGGCAAGGGAGCCGGCGAGCTCTGCCCCGGCCGGCGCAAGCGCTGCCTCAAGCGCACGCACGGCGCCGGTATCGGGGTGATCCTGAATACGCTGCCATGCGGTTGCCGCAGCGGTCGCCAGGCTCGAGGTTAAGGCGTGGGTGTCGATCATCGGCAGAGACTTCCGTTGGCGAATCAGGCGTCGAAGAGGGGGGCGACGCGCATCACTTCTTCTATGGTGGTGTGGCCCGAAGCCACCCGCGCGGCGCCGGCCAGCCGCAGCGTGCGCATGCCCTCGGACATGGCCACCTCACGCACTTTGCGTGACTCCATATCGGGCACGATGCAGGCCGCCACCTCGGGACTGTTGACCAGCAACTCGTAAATGCCCTGGCGCCCGCTGTAACCGGTCTCCCGGCAGGCACGACAGCCCACAGGACGCGCCACCTGCGCCGGTGCCGGCAGCGGAAAGGGGTGCACCAGTTGCTGCCAGACCCCCTCGTCCACCGGCTCCAGTACCTTGCACTCGGTACAGAGCACACGAATCAGCCGCTGGGACATGATACCGCGCAGGGTGGCCTTGATCAGATAGGCGGGCAAGCCCAGCTCCAGCAGGCGCGCCACCGAGCCGGGGGAATCATTGGTGTGCAGCGTCGACAGCACCAAGTGGCCGGTCAGCGCAGCCTGCACGGCCATATGCGCGGTTTCCAGGTCGCGTATCTCCCCCACCATGATGATGTCCGGGTCCTGCCGCATCAGCGCACGCACGCCCGTGGAAAAGTCCAGCTTGATGCTGTGATTGACCTGCATCTGGTTGAAGCTGTCCTCAACCATCTCGATGGGGTCCTCGATGGTGCACACGTTCACGTCCGAGGTGGCCAGGCGGCGCAGGGTGGAATAGAGAGTGGTGGTCTTGCCCGAGCCAGTGGGCCCGGTCACCAGTACAATGCCGTTGCCGTGTGAGGTCATCAGCTGCCAGCGGTGCAGGTCTTCGTCTTCCAGCCCCAGCTGGGCAAAGCTCTTCTGCAACAGTTCCGGATCGAAAATGCGCATCACCAGCTTTTCGCCGAACGCCGTGGGCAGAGTCGACAGGCGCAGCTCCACTTCGCCCCCGGTCTGGGGCGAGCGCGTTTTCAGGCGCCCGTCCTGGGGCCGGCGTTTTTCCGCCACATCCATGCGCCCGAGAATCTTGATACGGCTTGTGACCGCGGCGCACACCTGCTGCGGCAATTCGTAGACATTGTGCAACACGCCGTCGATGCGGAAACGCACATGGCCCACTTCCCGGCGGGGTTCGACGTGAATATCCGAGGCGCGTTGTTCAAAGGCGTATTGCAACAGCCAGTCGACAATCGTCACCACGTGCTGGTCGTTGGCGTCGAGCTCATGCATGGCGCCCAGTTCCAGCATCTGCTCGAGGTTGGTCACCCCGGGTGCTGCACTGTGACTTACGCCGCTGTGACGGGCGCCCCGCACCGAACGCGCCATGCTGTAGAACTCGGCGGTGTGGCGAGTGATGTCGCGCGGGTCCGCCAGCACACGTCGGATCGGTTTGCGCAGCACATGCTCGAGATTGCGCTCCCAGCCGCGAATCCACGGCTCCGCGCTGGCTATTACCACATCGTCCGTGTTCACTTCCACCGCCAGAATACGGTGCCGGCGCGCAAACTCGCGCGACATCACCTCGGCCACGGCGCTGACGTTGATCTTCAGGGGGTCAATAGCGTACACCGCCTGCCCGGTGCGCGCGCTCAACCAGCCGAGCAGGGCTTCCATATCCAGCGCTTTGCCGCTGTGCGCGGCGTCCGCCAACTTTTGCTCAGCCAGGTAGACCAGCGGATGGATGCTGCCCACGTTGACCTTGAGCAGGCGATCGCGATCCGCTGCTGACACACGGCCCGCAGTGTGCAGCTCCTCGGCCAGAACATGCAGCTCGAGGGATCTCTCTGCGAATTCAGGGCCGAACTGGGTAGTCATGGCGCTGCGCCTCTCTGCTGGCGGGATACAACATGCGCGCATGCTAGCACAGGCGACTGCCGCTGCGCGCCGCACGGTGTGACAGGAGCAGCACCCTCACCTATACTTCGCGCCTTGCCCACAGGAGAGCACCCAATGCCCAGCTCGAACCCGCTAAGCAGCCTCTTTGGCCGATCGCCCATCGGACCCATTCAGGAGCATATGCAGGTGGCCAACGACGCCGCGCAGCTGCTCCCCACATTCCTGGAAGCTGCCCAGGCCGATGACTGGGAGCTGGCAGCGGAGGTCTTCAGGCGTATCGGCGAAGCCGAGGAGGCCGCCGACAAACTCAAGCGCTCCGTACGCCGGCATCTGCCCAACAGCCTGTTCCTGCCGGTGCCCCGCACCGACCTGCTGGAGCTGGTGACCATTCAGGACCACGTGGCCAATACGGCAAAAGATATCGCCGGCCTCATGCTGGGTCGAGAAATGCGCTTTCCCGAGAAGCTCGAAAAACACCTGCTGGAATTCGCGCGCGCCTGCACCGCCACCTGCGAGCAGGCGCTGGTTGCCATTCGCGAACTTGATGAGTTGCTGGAGGTGGGCTTTACCGGTCGCGAAGTGGTGCGCGTCGAAGGCTTGATCAAGGAACTGGATAAACTGGAAGGGCGCACCGACAAGCAGTCCAAGGCGCTGCGGGCGCGGCTCTTCAAGCTGGAAAGAAAGCTCTACGCGGTAGACGTGATGTTCTATTACAAGGTGATTGAACTGCTTGCCGGGTTGGCGGACTCCGCCGAACGGGTAGGCCACCGACTGCAGATACTGATGGCGAAATAGGGCACAGGCATGGAAATCATTGCGGAACATGGCACGCTGCTGCTGATACTTGCCTGTATGTTCGGGTTCTTCATGGCCTGGGGCGTCGGCGCCAACGACGTCGCCAATGCCATGGGCACCTCGGTGGGCTCGAAAGCGCTGACCATCAAGCAGGCCATTCTGGTGGCCATGGTGTTCGAGTTCCTCGGCGCCTATCTGGCGGGGGGTGAAGTGACCGCCACCATTCGCCAGGGCATTATCGATGCCGACTCGATGGCCGACAGGCCGGAGTTGATGGTCTACGGCATGCTATCGGCGCTGCTTGCGGCCGGCACCTGGCTGATGATCGCCAGTATCAAGGGCTGGCCCGTGTCGACGACCCACTCGATTGTCGGTGCCATTGTCGGCTTTGCCGCCGTGGGTATCGGCGTGGACGCCGTACACTGGGAAAAGGTCGGCACCATCGCCGCCAGCTGGCTGGTGTCGCCGCTGCTCGCCGGCACCATCTCATTCGCCCTGTTCATGAGCGTGAAGATTCTCATCCTGGATACCGAAGACCCCTTCCAGCGCGCCAAGCGCTTCATTCCCGTGTACATGTGGATGGTGGGCTTCATGATTTCCATGGTGACCCTGCTCAAGGGCCTGAAGCACATCGGCGTGGAAATGGATCTGGGGCTGGGCTCCAAGTTTGCCAACGCGGTGCCCCTGTCGATCCTGATTGGCCTTGTGGTTGCCGCGCTGGGTGGCTTCCTCGTCAACCGGATCAAGCCGGTGCCCAACACCCAGCATCGCTTTGCCAACGTGGAGCGTGTGTTCGGCATCCTGATGATATTCACCGCCTGTGCCATGGCCTTCGCCCACGGCTCCAACGACGTGGCGAACGCGGTAGGGCCGCTGGCAGCCGTTGCCAATACGGTCATGTCGGGCGGCATGATCACCTCCCAGGCACCCTTGCCCTGGTGGATTTTGCTGGTCGGTGCCATGGGGATCGTGGTGGGCCTGGCGACTTACGGCTGGAAGGTGATCATGACCGTCGGTCGTAAAATTACCGAGCTCACCCCCAGCCGCGGCTTCGCCGCAGAGCTGGGCGCTGCATCCACGGTGGTACTGGCGTCCGGTACCGGGTTGCCCGTCTCCACCACGCACACGCTGGTAGGGGCTATCCTGGGCGTTGGTTTCGCCCGCGGCATTGCGGCGCTGAACCTGCGCACCATCGGCACCATCTTCATGTCCTGGATCATCACGCTCCCCGCGGGTGCAGCGCTTTCCATCCTCTTCTTCTTCACCTTCAAGGGCATCTTCGGCTGAGCCGTCTCCCCGGGCACTGATTGACTCGATCAGTGCCCCCCGCTACCGTCAGCCGACCCCCCACGGGCAACCGCAGGCAGTCGCTCCATGTCACACCACGACAAGCACATCATCAGCCAGCTTCGGGACCTTGTAGGCACGCCGTCTGTCAGTTCCACGGACCCCTCCTGGGATCAGGGGAACCGGGCGGTGATAGAGCTGTTGGCGGGCTGGCTGTCGGCACTCGGCTTTCGCACCGAAATCATGGATGTGTCGCCCGACGGCCAGAAAGCCAACCTGATTGCCACGCTGGGCAGCGGCCCGGGCGGTCTGGTGCTGGCGGGACACACCGATACGGTACCGTTTGACGAGGGGCGCTGGCGATCAGACCCGCTGCGGCTTACCGAGCGCGACCAGCGTCTGTATGGCCTGGGCAGCACGGACATGAAAGGCTTTTTCCCCATTGCCATCGCCGCGGCACGCGCATTCCTGGACAAGCCACTGCAGCAACCGCTTATCATCCTCGCCACCGCCGATGAAGAAAGCTCCATGGACGGTGCGCGGGCACTCGCCGCCGCCGGGCGCCCCCGGGCCCGCGCCGCCATCATCGGCGAGCCCACATCATTGAACCCGGTGCGCCTGCACAAGGGGATCATGATGGAGGCAATCGAAGTCACCGGGCTCGCCGGGCACTCCTCCAACCCGGCATTGGGCATCAACGCACTGGATGTGATGCATGAGCTGATGAGCGAGCTGATGCTGTTCCGCCGCCAGCTCGCCACAGAGCACACCAACAGCGCCTTCGAGGTGGCATTTCCCACACTCAACCTGGGCTGCATACACGGTGGCGATAGTCCCAACCGCATTTGCGGCCGCTGCGAGCTGCACTTTGACCTGCGTCTGACCCCTTCAGCCGCCGCGGCAGGCGTTCGTGAACAGTTGCAGCAGCGCCTGCAGGCACTGGCGCAGGCGCGCGGTGCCGGGATTGCCCTGCGCTCACTGGTGGAGCCCGTGCCACCCTTTGAGCAGGTGGCACACAGCGAGCTAGTGCGCCTGGCGGAAAAGCTCACCGGGCACAGCGCACTGGCCGTTGGCTTTGCCACCGAGGCTCCGTTCCTGCAAGCCATGGGTATGGAAACTATCGTTATGGGGCCCGGCTCCATTGACCGCGCGCACCAGCCGGACGAATACCTGGAGCTGAGCCAGATCCAGCCCTGCGTCGACCTGCTGCAATCCTGCATCGCCCACTACTGCCTGTGACGAGAGCGGGCAGGCTGCACACGCCGTGAAAATTTGCATTAGTCGGCGCGGCCTGCATTGGGTACTCTTGTCACACCACCGTCACTGCCAAACGGAACAGACCACGTGACTACCCCCGGCCGCAGCCATATCCGCTGGTTCAGGAATACGGCGCCCTACATCAACACGCACCGCAACCGGACGTTTGTCCTGATGCTGGGGGGCGATGCTGCCCAGGACCCCAACTTTCCCACCATTTTGCATGACCTGGCCCTGCTGCACAGCCTGGGCGTGCGGCTGGTGCTGGTACACGGTAACCGCCCGCAGATCGACAACAGACTTACGGCGGCAGGCATCGAAAGCCGTTTCCACGACGACATGCGCATCACCGACAGTGCCACCATGCACCACGTGACCGATGCCGCGGCCTCGCTGCGCGCGCAAATCGAGGCACTGCTTTCCATGGGACTGCCCAACTCACCGATGCAGGGCGCGCGCATGCGCGTGTGCTCCGGCAACTTCGTGACCGCCAGGCCCCTGGGGGTTGTGGACGGGGTAGACTTCCAGCACACCGGTCGCGTGCGGCGCATCGACAGCGCCGGTATCCAGCAGCAACTGGCCGCCGGCTCCGTGGTGCTGCTGTCGCCGCTGGGCTATTCCCCCACCGGGGAGATCTTCAATCTCATGCTTGAGGATATCGCCGTGCACTGCGCCGCCGGTATCGGCGCCGACAAACTGGTGTTGTTCGGCAATAGCGCGGGTATTGCCGGCGACGACGGCGCCCTGCTGCGCCAGCTCACCGTTGCCAACATCAGCGCCGTTCAAGGGCAGGATGCCGAGCAGACGAAACTTCTGGCCACAGCGCGTCGCGCATGCATGGCGGGCGTACCGCGCTGCCATATCATCAGCTACCGGGACGACTGTGCACTGCTCGAGGAGCTGTTCACTCACGATGGCAACGGCACCCTGGTCGCAAAAGACGATTACGAGCAGACCCGCAGTGCCAGCATCGATGATGTGGGCGGCATACTGGAACTGATCGAACCGCTGGAGCGTGAAGGCGTGTTAATGAAGCGCTCACGGGAACTGCTGGAAAATGAAATTCGCCAGTTCCGCATTATCGAACGGGACGGACGCATTATCGCCTGCGCGGCACTCTACCCCTTTCCGGAGGAGAACTGTGGTGAGGTGGCGTGTATTGTCTCCCACCCCGACTACCGGGGCGGACAGCGGGGGCAGCGCCTGTTGCAGGAAATCGAGAATGAGGCACGGGTGCAGGGCCTGGACCGGGTGTTTGTACTCACCACGCAAACCGCGCACTGGTTCCTGGAACAGGGTTTCGAAGAGCGCTCGCGCGATGCGCTGCCGGCGCAGAAGCAGGCGCTATACAACCTGCAACGCAACTCCAAGGTGTTTTTCAAGTCACTCTAGCGGGGGCGTTACCCAGGTGCGCAACGCGGGACGGATAATCCACTCCAGCGGACGTCGCCAGCACACCATGGTTACAAAAGGCACCGAGGACGCAATGCACACTGTCCCCGACAAGGCGATTTTTGTTATTCTGGCGCGCTTGCCAGCGCTGCTTCGGCGGCACACCTGTTGACTGCACTCACCGAGGCCCGCATGCCCGATTACCGTTCGAAAACCTCCACCCACGGCCGCAACATGGCGGGAGCCCGCGCACTGTGGCGCGCTACCGGCATGCAGGACGGAGACTTCGGCAAGCCCATCATTGCCGTGGTGAATTCCTTTACCCAGTTCGTGCCTGGCCATGTGCACCTGAAAGACCTGGGGCAACTGGTGGCCCGTGAGATTGAAGCGGCGGGCGGTGTGGCCAAGGAATTCAACACCATTGCGGTGGACGACGGTATTGCCATGGGCCACGACGGCATGCTCTATAGCCTGCCCAGCCGCGACATCATCTCCGATTCCGTGGAATATATGGTCAACGCGCACTGCGCGGATGCCATGGTGTGCATTTCCAATTGCGACAAAATCACTCCCGGCATGCTGAACGCGGCCATGCGGCTCAATATTCCCGTGGTGTTCGTGTCCGGCGGCCCCATGGAGGCGGGCAAGACCAAGCTCTCGGAACACAAGCTGGACCTCGTTGACGCCATGGTGATCGCCGCTGACAGCGATGCCAGCGATGAGCAAGTGGCCGAGTACGAGCGTTCCGCCTGCCCCACCTGTGGCTCCTGCTCCGGCATGTTCACGGCAAACTCCATGAATTGCCTGACCGAAGCCCTGGGCCTCAGCCTGCCAGGCAACGGCTCCACGCTGGCCACACACGCCGACCGCGAGCAGCTGTTCCTGCGTGCGGGCCGCCTGGTGGTTGAGCTGTGCCGGCGCTACTACCAGGAAGACGATGCACGCGTACTGCCGCGCAACATCGCCAGTTTCAAGGCCTTTGAAAATGCCATGAGCCTGGATATCGCCATGGGCGGCTCGACCAATACCATTCTACACTTGCTGGCCGCCGCCGAAGAAGCCGAACTGAATTTTACCCTGCAGGATATCGACCGCCTGTCGCGCCGCGTACCGCAGCTGTGCAAAGTGGCGCCGAACACGCCCCTCTACCACATGGAAGACGTCCACCGCGCCGGTGGCATCATGGCCATTCTGGGCGAGCTGGACCGCGCCGGCCTGTTGCATCGCGACTGCCCCACCGTGCACAGCCCCACCCTCGGTGCCGCGCTGGACAGCTGGGATATCGTGCGCACCAGCGATGCAGCAGTGCAAACGTTCTACAAGGCCGGTCCTGCAGGCATTCCCACCCAGGTCGCGTTCAGCCAGGACACACGCTGGCCCAGCCTCGACCTCGATCGCGAGGGCGGCTGCATTCGCAATATCGAGCACGCCTTCTCGCTTGAGGGTGGCCTCGCCGTGCTGTTCGGCAACATCGCCGAGAATGGTTGCGTGGTGAAAACCTCCGGCGTGGATGACAGCATTCTCGTCTTTTCCGGCCCCGCCTACATCTGTGAAAGCCAGGAAGGGGCCGTCGAGGACATTCTCGGCGGCAAGGTGCAGGCCGGCGATGTGGTCATCATCCGCTACGAAGGCCCCCGCGGCGGGCCCGGTATGCAGGAAATGCTCTACCCCACCAGCTACCTGAAATCGAAGGGGCTGGGCAAGGCCTGTGCACTGCTCACGGACGGGCGCTTCTCGGGCGGCACCTCTGGCCTGTCCATTGGCCACGTGTCGCCGGAAGCAGCCTCTGGTGGCGCCATCGCCCTGGTCGAGCACGGTGATATCATCGATATCAACATCCCCGAGCGCAGCATCAACGTGCGGCTGAGCGATCAGGCGCTCGCCGCCCGGCGTACCGCCATGGACGCCCGGGGCAAGGACGGCTGGAAACCCGCAGAGAGCCGGCCACGCAAGGTCAGCGCGGCGCTGAAAGTGTATGCCAGCATGGTGACCAGCGCCGACCGCGGTGCCGTGCGCGACCTGTCGCTGCTCGACTGACACGCTTCCGTCCAGAGGTCATCTCGGTGGAAGAGTACGGCCCCAACCTGGCGGCACTGGCCAACAGCTGGTATGCCAGCACCTGCAGGCGCATGACTACCAGCTGTTCGCCCGCGCCGGCTATACGTCTATTTACGTACGCGAGGGTTGAGCCACCGCGCCAGCATCAATCGCGCGGCTCACGAGAGAACACCTTCTGACCGGAGAACATCGCCGATATCAGGCCATTGCGCTCACGCAACTCGGTGATGACCACCGCAGCGATGTGCAGCGGGATGGCGATCAGCAAGCCCCAGAAGCCCAGCTCGTGCAACTCGATGAAGGGCTTGCGGAAATTTCGCATGGCCGCATAGGCATCAGCATCGAGCAGTGCGCTTTGCGCCGGCTTCAGGCCCGCGAGTTGTTCGCCGCTGGCACCCGCAGGCGCCACCCACTCCAGGAACAGATGGCCAAAGGGCGGGAAATACAGGTCGGTGCCCGCCAGCACCAGCCCGGTGACACATTGGTTAATCAGCAACAGCAGCATGGCGGCGACCATAAGGCGCCCGACCGGGTTGTGTCCGCGGTAGGCCGGTGGGTCGCCGGCGCGCACACCGCGCAGGTAATCCAACAGCGCCCGACCGTAGCCGCGTCCACCCGGGAGCACAGCCGACCAACGCGCATGGCGGTTGCCGACAAAACCCCAGGCAATGCGCCACAGCAGGTTGATGGCAAACACATAACCGACCCAGACGTGCACGGCTTTCAATGCCACCTTGCCCTCGCCACTGACGCCCAGCGCACCGGCGTTGAGGATGACCACGCCAACGGCGAGCAGGCCGACGATGCAGAGCACGTTGATCCAGTGGAACCAGCGGGTGGTGGCATCCCAGACCGGGTACGCCCTGACTACACCTGACTTTGCTTGATCGCTCATCATTACCCCCGACAAGGCCCGAAACGCCTTTATTGTGCACTTCCAATCTGAAGCTTTCCTTAACGCGGGCGGGTTTTCGACCCGTTAATCCGGCACCAGGCGTGTTTCCGTGCGCGCATGGGCCCTCACCTGCACCGGGCTGAACCACCAGGGCCTGCGCTCACCGCCCGCCCACAGGTGGGCCTGATCGTTCTGGTGGCGCTGGAAATGCCGCTCGACCACGCCACCGGCCAGTATCGCCTCGACCTTGTCCGGGTCGGCAAAATCCACCACCAGCTTCATTGACGCGAAAAAGATCGCGGCAAAGGGCTTTTCGAATGCGTAAATACCGCGGTTGAGCGTTTCGCCGCTGCCGCTGCGCTGTAGCTCAAAGCCGCCCGCCAGGCCACTGCCGAAGCCGCGGGGGCGCAGCGGGCTGACAAAGCCCAGGGTGTGTGCGGTGCCCCAGCGCCAGGCGGCGGGATCGCTGCCCTGCAGCTCTTCGAGCAGGGCACGGGCCCGTGGCGCGGCCGCGCGAATGACATCGTCCCGCGTTTCGCGCCGCGCGGGCGTGCCTTTGTCATCAAACCAGTGCGCGTCGGGCGCTGCCAGCAGGGCCTCGAAGCGCTGCTGCCAGAAATACCAGGTGCCGAGCATATCCGCCGCCAGGTCTTTTCCCAGCTCATCGGTGAAGGTGCCCAGCGCAATTTCCCGATACAGCGCCTGGTAAATCAGTGGTGCCGGGCTGTCGACACGGTCGACACCGTCCCAACTGGACAGCAATGTGTGCAGATCCGCCTGCGCGGACTCGTTGGCCAGCGCAGCGAGGATATGTGGCAACAGGGTATCGCTCTGCAGGTTGCGGTCATCCGCCATCAGCGCCCAGTGGTCCGCCACCGTCATCTGGCTCGCCTGGTTGAGCACCTGGCCCATACGGCGATAGCGGTAGTCCGGCGACACATAGTTGGTGTAGTACCAGGGGAAATCGGCTGGCCGGGTATCGTGGTTGGCCGTGCCAACCCAGCCGGCTGCGGGGTTGAATGCACCGGGCATACGCGCCTTGGGAATCCAGCCAACCCAGTCGTCGCTGCCATCGGCGGGTACCGCACGCGGCAGGCTGCCATCGCCGCCGGCGCGCAGCGGCAATGCCCCCGATGCCCTGTGCCCGATGTTGCCCTGGTCATCGGCGAACACGAAATTGAACATCATCAGGTCGATATCCTGCACGCGGGTATCAAACGCCTGCGCATCCGGCGCATCGAGCAGGCCCTCGATACCCAGTTGTGGCGCGTGCTTTTCCCAGGCCGTGGTACGCAGCACCAGCACCCTGTCACCCGCTGAGCCCAGGCCCTGATGGTCGCTGATCACCGGACCACGCGTGGTGTAGCGCACGACCAGGGGGTGTTCGCGCATGCCACCCGGGGCATCGCCATCCTTCACCGAAATCAGCTGCTCATTGCGCCGGAACGGCAGGCTCCGGCCTCCCTCCAGGTAGTGCTCCGGGTTCTCGGGGTCCAGCGTTTCGACATACACGTCCTGCACATCACCGTAGGCATTGGTGACGCCGAAGGCGACATGTTCGGTGCGCCCCAGCAGGAGGCCGGGCAAGCCGGGCAGGGTGGCACCCACAGCCTGGATACCCGGTGCAAACAGGCCCACTGGGTGAAACATGCCCGGCAGGATACGGTTATCCAGATGCGGATCGTTGGCCAGCATGGCGTGGCCCGACGCGCTGCGTGCAGCGCTGATCGCCCAGTTATTCGAGCCGATGCCACCGTTGCGGGGCGGCTCCGGCGCAAACAGCAACCGGACGCTGCCAAGGCCGTGCGCGGCACCGGTTGCCGGGGGCGCGGCAGCGATATCGCCGCCGGGGCTGCCCTGCTCGCCGTCGGTTGCGCGTGCGCTGCTGCGATTGCGCATTAACGGCATCAGCTCTGCCGCCCGTTCCGCACCCAGATGATCCGCCAGTTGCTGGGCGAGCATTTCCGCCTTGAAATTGGTGGCGTGGGTGTAGTGGACAAAGTGAATCAGCGCTACCAGGTCCGCCAGCTCCCAAGGACGCGCTTCCAGCCCGACGACCCCCAGCTCCAGCGGGTGGTCCCCGGTGTGCGCATCAATATAGGCATTCACTCCGTCCACGTAAGGCTGCAACCACGCTCGGCTGGCGTCACCCAGTTGCTGCGTGTGGCGCCGACTGTTCTGCTCAATACCCAGCACGCGCATGCGAATATCGCTGGCGAGGCCCGCCTCACCGATGCTCGCTGCCAGATGCCCCTGCCAGGTGGCGCGGAACAGCTCCATCTGGAACAGGCGATGCTGAGCCGTGACAAACCCCTGGGCACGCAACAGATCCGGCGTGTTTTGAGCAACAATGTAGGGAATACCCAGCTCATCGCGCAGCACAGTGACGGGAGCGCTGAGACCCGGCAAAGCCAGGTCACCTCCCTGGGCCGGCACCGCAAATGAACTCACCTGGAACCACACAGCCCCAGCCGCAATTACACCGGCAAAACCCAGCGCCAACAGGATTCGTCGCAAAAACATGATAAATCTCCTTAATCCTCGTCGGCGGTCGTCGCTACCAGGCTGCCGTCGGCAGGGCCCTGCTCTACCAGCGCCATCAGGTCTTCGCGCAACTTGCCAAGCTCACGACGTAAATGGGCATCCTGGCGCTCGGTGCGCGTATTCACCAGATCGATTACCGCAAGCTGGATCACCTCCGTGTTCGCGTCCCAGATTGTGCGGTACTCGATGGAAACACTCTGCCGACGCTGCGCCACGGCCTGACGCAGTGATGCCTGCCAGTCGGGTGCGCGCTGCAGCAGCACATCGAGGCGCTCCAGCCAGGCGGCCCGCTCGGCCAACCACACGCTGTCCGAACGCCGCAGGTTCGCGCAGGCCACCGCAAGGCGCGTTTTCTGCTCAGTCTGCAGGCGGCCCAGATAACGGCGTATATTGTCCTGCAAGCGTTCGCAGGCGTCGTCGCGGTAGTGCGCGTCATCGCGTTCCAGGTATTTTTCCTCGTACTCTGCCTGCTGCTCGCGCAGCGCCAGCATGAATTCCTGCAACTGTTCTTCCCGCAGGGCATCACCCAGCACCAGCATCCAGTCCAGCGCCCGGTGCTGCAGCCGGTCCAGCGCCTGCTCGGCGTCCAACGTCAACGCCGCAAGCTGGTCACGCGTCACCGGTTGGTCCAGGCTGCGCTCAGCTCGGTCCAGCAACTCGATATAGCGGGGCAGTTCGTCCTGCCGGTGCCAGGCGAGAAACGGCTGCAATTCCTCTTCCAGCAACGCATCCTGACTGCGGTCAAGACTGACATAATCGCCCAGATACCAGGGCACGAAGAAATCCAGCCGGTTGTAGAAAAACTGCGTGCTACTGCAACCGACAAGCCAGGTGAGCAACAGGCATGCAACCAGCGTGCGCGACACCCAGGGCCGCAGCGCCAGAAGTTTCACGGGTAATCCAACTCGTCGCTGGCAAACAGTGTGTCGACATTGCGATGAAAACGGGGATAATCCATGCCGGTCACCAGGGCAGGTTATCGAGGTCGAGATTACCGCCACTGATGACCGCTACCACGCGACGCCCGCGGAAGCGTTCCGGGTGCGCCAGCAACGCTGCGAAACTGACCGCGCCAGAGGGCTCCACCACGGTTTTCAGGCGACTCCACTGCAAGCGCATGGCCTGTACAATCTCTGCATCGGACACCGTGAGAATGGTGTCGACATGACGCTGGATAATACCGAAATTGATGGCGCCCAGTCCCGCCAGCAGGCCATCGGCAATCGTGCGAGGCGCCACCGACGGTTGCAGCGCGCCAAGGCCAAAGGAGCGGAAGGCGTCGTCGGCACCCTCGGGTTCGGCCGCCACCACTTCGACATCGGGCCGCAGATGCTTGACCGCGAGCGCGACACCAGACAGCAGGCCGCCACCCCCAACAGGCACAACCAGTACATCGAGATCGGGTACCTGCTCCAGCACCTCCAGCGCCAGCGTACCCTGGCCGGCAATCACGCGCGGGTCGGCGTAGGGGTGCACCACGTGGGCGCCGGTGGCCGCCACCACACGCTCCAGCGTCTGTTCGCGTGCCGCAAGCGTTGGCTCACACTCAATGATCAGACCACCGTAGGCGGCAACCGCGGCCTTTTTCACTGCCGGAGCATTCGCCGGCATAACGATGTGCGCCGCTATACCACGCTCACGTGCCGCCTGCGCCAGCGCGGCGCCGTGATTGCCCGACGAGTGCGTGGCAACGCCTCCCGCCGCTTGCGCCTCGGTCAGGCCAAATACCGCATTGCTGGCGCCGCGTGCCTTGAAGGCACCCACCTTCTGCAGATTCTCGCACTTGAACTGCACATCCGCGCCGGTGATCTCATTGAGTAACCCGCTACTGATGACCGGCGTGCGATGCACAAGGTCGCGGATGCGCGCCTGGGCCGCGGTAATGGCCGCGAAATCGGGGGGCGTCTCCGTCATGCCCTGTACTCACCGCCGTTCAGGGGCCGGCAACAAACTGCAGACGCCAGCGGGCCCGGCGCCATACCAGGTAGCCGAGTAGAAAATTGCTTTGCAACAACAGGCTCAATATCCATTCAAAGGCGTCCTCCACCGAGTCGTACAATACACCATCCCAGGCCTGCAGCACGACCGTGAGCAGCCCCAGCGCGAGCAGCAGGCAACAGACCCCGAACATACCCGCAGCGAGGCCACTGATGCCCGCCACGTGCCGGGAGCACCGCCGCAATTCGGCGGCGAACATGAGCTGGGCGAGAAAGGTGAAAGAGAAGAACAGCACCGTGCCCGCGCGCCGCTGGAAGCGCCAGGCATCGCCGGCTTCACCCAGTACAGTGACGTACAGAATCAGGCCCACGCTTGCCAGCAGGCCCAGCCAGAGCATCCAGCGCAGCCGGCGTATGCGGCCGTCAGCACCCGGCAGTGCTCGCAACCACGCGTAGTTGCACCACCAGTAGAGTGCAAGAACAACTGCAGCGGGCAGCATGGTGGCGCGAAACAGGTAGCTCGCCGGCGGCTGCCTGCCCGTGGCGCTGATTGAAGTACAGCTGTCGAGATAGGGGTTGCACCAGTCCACGTGCCCCTGACTGGCTGCCACCAGCCAGGTGAGGTGCACGGCAGCAAAGGGCAGGAGTGCCGCAAGCAGCGCAATGAATCGCAGGTTCATGCCCCGGAGTTTATCACCGCCCTGTGCTATTCTGCCGGCTTTTGCCACCCGGAGGGCAGCGTCAATGGAATCTCTGCAACAGCTCGCGGCGAGCTTTGCCAACGCGGTCTGGGGGACACCATTGGTGCTGCTGTTATTAGGCGGCGGGCTGTTCTTTGCGCTCTACTCACGGTTTTTGCCCTACCGGCATTTCGGCCACGCCATCGGCATCATGCTGGGTCGCCACGATACCCCGGGAGAGCCCGGCGAGCTGAGCCACGCCCAGGCGCTGGCGGCGGCCCTTTCCGGCACCATGGGCATGGGCAATATTTCCGGCGTGGCGCTGGCGATTGCAGCCGGTGGTCCCGGTGCCGTGTTCTGGATGTGGATGTCGGCGCTGGTGGGCATTGCAACCAAATTCTTCACCTGCACCCTGGGGGTAATGTACCGCGGTACCGACAGCGCGGGCCAGCTGCAGGGCGGGCCCATGTACATCATCCGCGAGGCCCTGCCGCGGGCCTTCTATCCACTGGCCATCATCTTTGCCCTCGCCGGCCTGATTGGCACGCTGCCCATTTTCCAGGCCAACCAGCTCACCGCACTCATCCGGGACAACCTGTTCGCGGGCCAGACACCGGCCAGCGCCAACCTGCTGATCGGCTGCGTCATGGCTACAGTGGTGGGCATCGTGGTGTTCGGCGGGTTACAGCGGGTGGCAAAAGTGGCAGTCACCCTGTTGCCGCTGATGATCATCACCTACCTGGGGATGACGCTGTACCTGCTCCTGCTGCACAGCGACCGGCTACCCGGCTTGCTGGCCAGCATCGTCACCGGCGCATTCAACCCGCAAGCGGTGGGCGGCGGTCTGGTGGGGGTCATCCTCATCGGCGTGAGCCGCGGTGTCTTTTCCAATGAGGCAGGTGTGGGCACCGAGGTCATGGCCCACGGTGCCGCACGCACCAACGAGCCTGTGCGAGAGGGCCTGGTCGCCATGCTCGGGCCAGTGGCTGACACGCTGATTGTCTGCACCTGCACCGCGCTGGTCATTCTGCTGGCCGGCACCTGGCAGGATCCCGGCAACCTGTCCGGCATTACGCTCACCGCGAATGCCTTCCGCCAGGACCTGGGTAGCCTGGGCAGCGGCCTGTTGCTGTTCGTGACGCTGATTCTCGCCAGCACCACCATGTTCACCATGTGGTATTACGGCGCCAAGTGTTTCGGCTTTCTGTTCGGCGCGAGGCTGCAGCACTACTACCGCTGGTTTTTCGTGCTCGCGGTGATTTTCGGTGCCAGCGTGAGTATTGATATCGTGTTCAACCTGATTTCCGGTTCCTACGGCCTGATGGCGATTCCCACCATGGTGTCCACGCTGCTGCTGGCGGGCAAGGTGCGAGCAGCGGCACGGGAATACTTCCAGCGACACCCCTACTGAGTGGAGCAGGCCGTGGAGAACAGCCAAACAGCAGCCAAGATTGCCGGCATCATGGGCGGCATGGGGCCCGAAGCCACCGTGGATTTCATGGCGCGCGTGCTGGCGGCCACCGACGCAGCCACCGACCAGGAGCACATCCACATGCTGGTGGACCACAACCCGCGCGTACCCGACCGGCACGCGTCCATCAGCGGCAGCGGCCCGGATGCGGCACCCGAGGTGGCTGCCATGGCGCAGCGCCTGGAGCGGGCCGGTGCCGACTTTCTGGTGATGGTCTGCAACACGGCGCACGCGTACACCCGCGAAATTCGCGCTGCGGTCAACATTCCCTTTATCAGCATTGTGGATGTGGTGATGGACGCCGTGCGCAGCCATCCCGGGGACTGCATCGGGGTGATGGCCGCCGACGGCTGCCTGCAGGCCGGGCTGTATCAGCAGGCACTGCTGAGCGCGGGGCGCGAGCCACTGCTCTGGAATAGTGGCGAGCAGGCGCGCTTCATGGGCCTGCTCTACCGGATCAAAGCGGGGGAGCGCAGCCCGGAAGTGCGCAGCGGACTGCAGGCCCTCGCCGCCAGCCTTGAGTTCAACGGCGCGGACCTGTTGCTCGCCGCGTGCACGGAGATCCCACTGTTGCTGGGCCCTGCCGATACCGGCGTGCCCCTGTTGTCCTCGACAGACCTGCTGGTCGCGCGAACTGTGGCGCTGGCCCGCGGCGACTAGGCCGCTGCGGTCTGACCCTGGCTCGCGGCGCGGTTGATCGCGCCGAGAATGCCCTCAAGCGACGCCTGAATAATGTCCGGGCTGCGCCCCACGCCACAGTGGCGTTCACCGTCGATATTCAGTTGGATATAACACACCGCTTCCGCATCGGCGCTCTGGCTGAGGGCGTGCTCACTGTATTCCACCAGCACAATCTGGCGACCTGTAAAGCGCTGCATGGCATCCACGAATGAAGCCACCACGCCGTTGCCGGTACCGGTAAGGGCGTTGCGCACCGTGCCCTCGAAGAGCTCGGCCTGCAGCTGGTCAACGCCGTCGGCGCGACTGACCTGATAGTCACCAAGACGCCACTGGCCGGACCCGCTCAGGTAGGTGCGCTGGAACAGATCGTGAATCGCCTCGGGGGCCACTTCGGACTCCTGTACCTCGGCAAACGCCTGCACCGCCGCGCTGAAATCTATCTGCAACCAGCGCGGCAGTTCGTAACCGTAATTGCTCTCCAGCACGTAGGCGATGCCGCCCTTGCCCGACTGGCTGTTGATGCGGATTACCTCCTGGTAGGAGCGGCCGATATCCGCCGGGTCAATCGGCAGATAGGCCACCTGCCAGGGCGCCTGCTGCTCGCGGCGGGACAGGCATTTCTTGATCGCGTCCTGGTGGCTGCCGGAAAAGGCCGTGAACACCAGCTCGCCGGCGTAAGGGTGACGCGGGTGCACCGGCAACTGGGTACACTCTTTCACCGTCTGGATGATCTCGTCCATGTGGCCGAGCTGCAGCTGCGGATCCACACCCTGGCTGTAGAGGTTCATGGCCATGGTGACGATATCCATGTTGCCGGTGCGCTCACCGTTGCCCATCAACGTACCCTCAACCCGGTCTGCACCCGCCAGCACACCCAGCTCCGCCGCGGCGACGGCGCAGCCCCGGTCGTTGTGGGTGTGCAGGGAGACCAGCAGGGCCTCGCGATTCTGCACATGGTCACAGAACCATTCGATCTGGTCCGCGTAAACATTGGGCGTACTCATCTCCACCGTGGCCGGCAGGTTGATGATCACCGGATGCTCCGGCGTCGGCTGCCACACGGCCGTCACCGCATCCACCACCTCCACGGCAAAATCCAGCTCGGTACCGGTAAAGCTCTCCGGCGAATATTCGAACACCCACTCGGTCTCCGGGTAGCGTGCCGCCGCATCGCGCACCAGCTCGGCGCCCTTGACCGCAATATCAATGATCCCCGAGCGGTCCAGGCCAAACACCTGTTCGCGCTGTACCGTCGAGGTGGAGTTGTAGACGTGCACAATAGCGCGGCGGGCGCCGCGCAGCGCCGCAAAGGTTTTCTCGATCAGCTCCGGGCGCGCCTGGGTCAACACCTGGATGGTAACGTCGTCGGGAATGCGGTTGTTCTCGATCAGCTCGCGGCAGAAGTTATAGTCGTGACTGGATGCGGACGGGAAACCGACCTCGATTTCCTTGAAGCCTATCTTCACCAGCTGATCCCAAAGGCGGGATTTTTGCCGCCCGGTCATGGGCTCGATCAGGGCCTGGTTACCATCGCGCAGGTCAACGCTGCACCAGCGTGGCGCCTCGGTAATCTGGCGATCGGGCCAGCGGCGCGACGCCAGGCGCACGGGAGCGAAGGGCGGGTATTTGCGATGATCGAATTGGCTCATGGGCCTCTGTCCTCTGTCCATTTTGCCGCGCACGGCGAATACAGGCGGCTGTGCATCCGCGGGTCGCGCAGGGTCGTGTCCTGCCGGACCAGCTCTCGTGGAGCCCCGTGCCTGCGATGAGCTTCCCCGGTAAGGACGCTCCGCAGCGGCAACAGATGCTGCATCAGCCGAGTGCGTAGTATAAACCCTGCGGGTGGGCGAATTGCTGCAAAAATGCGTATCTACACGCGGTATATTAGCGTATAGCGTCAAATATTATAGAATTAATAGTGATAAACACCCTATTGTGCTCACCAGCGGGTAGTATAGGCGATTGCAAACACACACCGGCTAGAGCGGAGAGGAGGGTAGCAACATGGCCTGCTGGCTATTGAAAACGGAGCCGGACACCTTCAGCCTGGAAGATCTCGCAGCGCGCCCGGCACAAACCGAACCCTGGGACGGCGTACGCAACTATCAGGCGCGCAATTTCCTGCGCGATGGCATGCAGGCGGGTGATGACGTGCTTATCTACCACTCCAGCTGCGCGGTACCGGCGGTCGTGGGCCTGGCCGATGTTGTGGGCCCGGCGCGGCCCGACCCGAGCCAGTTCGACCCTGCTTCGCCGTATCACGATCCGCGCAGCGAGCGCGACAACCCACGCTGGGTGCTGCGCGATATTCACTACCGCAGTCACCTGCCACGGCCGCTGCCACTCGCCGAGCTCAAGCGCCACGCCGTCGAATTCGAGGGCTTCGCCCTGCTGCACCGCAGCCGACTGTCAGTCATGCCCGTGGCAGCTGAACACTACCGTCTGATCCTGCAACTGGCGGCGACACCGGGGGAGAGCGCGTGAAGCTGGACCGTATCGATCGCCGTATACTGGATGTTCTGCAGCGGGATGGCCGTATCAGTAATCTCGACCTCGCCGAGCGCGTTGGCCTGTCGGCCACACCCTGCGCACGCCGGGTGAAGCGGCTGGAGGACTCCGGCCTGATTCTCGGTACCGTCACCCTGCTGGACCAGTCTCGCCTGGGGCTTAAACTGACGGCCTACATCGGCATCAGTATGGATCGCCACACCCCGGATCGCTTCGACGCCTTCGAAGCGCAGGTACGCGACTTCCCCGAAGTCATGGAGTGCTCCGTTGTGACCGGGCAAAGCGCCGATTACCTGCTGAAAGCGGTGATACCGGACATGCAGCACTACGAGCGCTTCCTGCTCGGCAAACTCACCCGTATCCCCGGTGTTACCGGTGTGCATTCCAGTTTTGAGTTGCGACGAGTGGTACAGAACACCGTGCTGCCGCTGGACCACGTGGAGAACGACACCGAGGTCTGAGGCCCGCCGGCAGTAGCCGCGTACCGAATGGCCACTTCCCCTGGCCAACCTGGCTCTTGCCCCGGCTTGACGATTGGACGCATCATGGGGCAGCCAGCAAGGGAGCCGAGCCATGCTTGATATGCAGAACAAAGTGGCCCTGATCACCGGCGGCGCGAGCGGCATGGGGCGCATCATCGCCCTGCGTCTGGCGGCGCGCGGCGCCAGGGTAGTCATCTTCGACGTCAATGAGGCAGGACTCGAAGCCACCTGCGCGGAACACGCGCGGATTCATGCCCTGCGCTGCGACATTGGCGACCTCGACGATGTCGAAAAGAAGGTCGCGCAGGTCGAACAGGAAACCGGGCCGATAGACCTGCTGGTCCACGCCGCCGCACTGATGCCCAGCCACAAGCTTGTGGACCATACCCATGCGGGCATGGAGCGCCTGTTCCGCATCAACTATTTCGGCACCACCTACATGATTCGCAGCGTGCTGCCATCGATGCTCGCGCGTCGCAGCGGCCGTATCATCGCCTTTGGCTCGGTCGCAGGCTATGCGCTGGTCACCCACATGGGCGGCTACTGTGCCACCAAATCCGCGGTGAACACCTATGTGGAAATCCTGCAGAACGAACTCCGCGACTCCGGTGTGCAGGTCCATCTGGTCTGTCCACCGCCGGTCAATACACCCCTGATCGACCAGACACTGGCGACCGACAGCCCCGCCAGCCTGATTGAAGCGAAGAAGTCGGGGCGGCTGTCCGATCCGGAAAAGATCGTCACGGCGATCGAGAAGGGCGTGGCAAAAAACCGAGACATTATCTACCCAGGGGAGGCGCGTCTGCTGATGCTCTGGCACGCGCTGCTGCCGCGCCTGTGGTGGAAAACGGTGCTGAAGTTCGAGAAACAATGACCCGATCGGCGGTGCGCATGATAGCATCGCCGACCCATGAGCTCTCGACACCTCACCGCTGACTCACCCTGGCTGCTAGCCCTGCTCGCAACGCTGGTCGCCCTCGGGCCACTGAGTGTCGACATGTATCTGCCAGCGATGCCGGCCATGCGTGTTGCCCTGGCTACCGATGTGGGCAGTGTGCAACTCACCCTGAGCGCCTACCTCGCCGGCTTCGCGGTATTTCACCTGTTCTGCGGACCACTGGCAGACCGTTATGGCCGCAAGCCCGTCATCACCGCCGGCACGCTGCTGTTCATTGCGGCCTGCGTGGGTTGCAGCCTGGCCACCACGATAGACGAGTTGCTCACCTACCGTTTCCTGCAGGGCATTGGCGCCTGTGTCGGCCCGACACTTGCGCGTACCATCACGCGTGACCTGTTCGGGCCGCGCCGCGCCGCCCGCGCGCTGTCACTCATTGCCATGCTGATGGCACTGGCGCCTGCGGTAGCGCCGAGTCTCGGCAGCCTGCTGATGCTGTTCTTCCCCTGGCGCAGTATTTTCGTGTTTCTGGGGCTCTACGGCGCGCTGATACTGATCGTACTCCATCGCTACCTCGGGGAATCACTGCCGGTACGCCAGAGCCTCCATCCGGGCACCATCGCGCGCAACTATGCGGTACTGCTGCGCAGTGGACGGTTCATGGCTGTCGTGGTGAGCAGCTCTTTCGTCTACGCGGGGATGATGGTCTACCTCGCCTCATCCGGCTTCGTCTACATTGAAATGCTGCAGCTGCCGGTGAAGTACTTCGGGCCCATCTTTCTCACCACGGTCGCCGGCTATATCGCAGGCAGCGCCGTAAGCGCGCGGCTGTCCAGTCACCTCGATTCCGTCCGGGTGCTGCTGATCGGGACCGTCGTCGTTGCGGTCGCCAGCGTCAGCATGGCGGTTGCCGGCACGCTCTTCGACACCCGCGTTGCCTCGCTGGCAATACCCATGATGCTCTACACCGCGGGCATGGGCCTCACACTTCCCCATGCCATGGGCCTGGCACTGCAACCCTATCCGCACATGGCGGGCACCGCCTCGGCGCTGCTCGGCTTTATCCAGATGGCTGTATCCGCCGCCGCCGGAGGCCTCATCGGCCTGTTCCTGCACGACTCGCCGCAACCTATGCTGCTCGGCATACTACTGCTGGGCCTTACCGGGCTCGCTCTCGCATTACTCGCAAGCCGGCTACACACGCGCGCTGACGATATGGTACAAGCACAGCACAACGACCCGCAGGAGCACTGACCGCCTGTAGCGGCTGTGGCATACTGCGCCTTCTTGTTTGAGTGGAGAAACCGGCCGTGGCCAGCGCTGCAGATGTCACCCAGCTCATCGGCAACACGCCGCTCTTATACCTGCGGCAGGTGTCGGAGCGCACCGGTTGCCGTATTTTTGGCAAAGCCGAATTCATGAACCCCGGTGGATCGGTAAAGGACCGCACGGCTCTCGGCATCATTCGCGCGGCGGAAGCCAGCGGCGAGCTGCGCCCGGGCGGCCGCATCGTCGAGGGCACCGCCGGAAATACCGGCATTGGATTGACCCTGCTGGCCAACGCCCTGGGCTATACCAGCACCGTGGTGATGCCGATCAGCCAGAGCCGCGAGAAAATCGACACACTGGAATTGCTCGGTGCCGATTTACATCTCGTCCCCGCCACGTCCTACAGTGAGCCCGGGCACTATATCCACACCGCCCAGCGGCTGGCAGAAAAATTCGCCAGCAGCGAGGCCGCAGGCGCGGTGTGGGCCAGGCAGTTCGACAACCTGGCCAATATGGCAGTACACCGCGACACCACCGGCGAGGAAATCTGGCAGCAAACGGAGGGCGAAATCGACGGCTTCATTTGCGCCGTGGGCACCGGCGGCACGCTGGCGGGGGTTTCCCAGGCTCTCAAGGCGCATCGCGAGAGCATCACCATCGGTCTCGCTGACCCGCAGGGCGCTTCGCTGAGCCAGTATTTCAACTGCGGCGATCTCACGCCCAGTGCCGGCAGCTCCATCATGGAAGGCATCGGCATCAACCACATCACCGGCAACGTGGCACAGGCCAGAGTGGATACCGCCTTTACCGTAACCGATGAGGAAGCATTGCCACTGCTATTCGACCTGCTGCAGCACGAAGGCCTGTGCCTCGGTGGCTCGGCCGGTGTCAACATTGCCGGTGCGGTGAAGCTCGCCGAACAACTGGGGCCCGGGCACACCATCGTTACCATCCTCTGTGACTACGGCAATCGCTACCAGAGTAAACTCTTCAACCCCGCGTTCCTGCATAACAAAGGCCTGCCGGTACCGCCCTGGCTGGATATCTGACCAACACAACCCCCTGAAAACACGGAGACCCCACATGAAACTGGGCATTATCAGCGGCAGTCATCGACCCGATTCACAGAGCGCCAAGGTGGGCCGCTACATCAAGCACACCCTGCTGGAGCAGAAGCTCTGCGACGACGTCTGGTTTCTGGACCTCGGTGGCAACCCGTTGCCGCTGTGGGAGGAGGGCGTATGGGACCCTGAGGACGCCCGCTGGCAGGGAATTCTCGACCCGCTGCGCACCGAGCTGCACAGCTGTGATGGCCTCATCGTTATCGCACCGGAATGGCACGGCATGGTGCCCGCCGGCCTGAAGAACTTCCTGCTGTTATGGACATCGGGCGGGGAACTGGCCCACAAGCCGGCGCTGATCGTCACCGTGTCCGGCTCCATCGGGGGCGCTTACCCTGTGGCAGAGCTGCGCATGAGCGGCTACAAGAACAACCGCCTGTGCTTCATACCCGAGCACCTGATCGTGCGCAACGTCAACGGGGTATTCAACGCCGACGACAAAGACAACGACCAGGACCCGCACACCTACCATCGCGACCGGCTCATCTACTGCCTGGAGCTGCTGCGGGAATACGCGTTGGCCATGCGCCAGGTGCGCGCCAGTGGCAAAGGCGCCCTCGACGTTTACCCTAGCGGCATGTAAGACGGGCACAGGGGGCACTCACTGCGCGGGGGCCCACACCTCAACACGGTCCCGACCGTTGTCCTTGGCCCGGTAGAGGGCCTCGTCCGCGCGACTGAGCAGCAGGTCGATGGTATCGCCCTGCCGCGCCTCGGTGATGCCCGCACTGAAGGTCACGCTCACCGCATTGCTGCCGGCGTACAGTGCGGTTCCGGCCACCGCAAGCCGCGCCCGATCGAGTAGTACCCGCGCTTCCTGCGGCGAGGTGTCCGGCAGAGACAACACGAACTCCTCGCCACCGTAACGAGCCAGAACATCCGTCTCCCGCAGCTGGCCCTGCCAGGCATCGGCAAAGTGGCGCAATGCCTCGTCGCCGAAACTGTGGCCGTAGCTGTCGTTGAGGCGCTTGAAGTGGTCCAGGTCAATCATCGCCAGGCACAGGGAATGCTTCTGCCGCAGAGCGCGTGCCAGGTCGCGCTCGGCCACCGTGCGAAAAGCGCGACGGTTCAGCAACCGGGTCAGGTCGTCGCGGGTGGCAAGGTACTCGCCGCGAATCTGGTGGGTGCGCCCCACAGCCAGAATACGTTGCATGGTCATCAGCGTGACGCCGACGAACCCCATCACCAGCGCAGGAATACCGAAATTGTAGGGCAGCAGGTAACTGAAGGACTCCAGCGGGAACACGTAGGGTTGGCCCTGCCACCAGTCGTGGTAGCCGTGGAAGCCGCGCAACAACACCACGGCGCTATACAACAGCAGGCTGACACCGACCAGCAGCTGGGCAGGCCGAGTAGACGGGTCCTCGCGGCTCTTGAACAGCAGCCAGATGGCCTGCAGCGGCAGCAGGCCGGCTATGGTGGAGTAGACCCCCATCAGGAAGTCCGAGTTGCCGCTGGTCACCCAGTAGTGGATGTTGAAGGCCGCCATCACCCCGACACTCACAGGCACTATCCACCAGGGCAGAGGCCGCCCTATGAAATGGAAGATACCAATGAGGAACAGTGCTTCACCGGCGAGCTGGCCGGCGTTGCCCAGCACATTGAGCACCGGGCTGCCGGTGGCGATAAAACCGAAAAAGAACGCAATGCCGGCGATCAGCATCCAGCTGCCGGCCATCCAGAATGCGGGCCCGGCGTAGGGACGCGACACATACCAGAGGGTGGTGGAGGAGATCGCCACTGCCAGCAACAGGCAAATGCCCAGCAGCATTGGCGAGTAGTAAATGGCCTCCACGGCGCGCCCTGCTACGCCTCCTGGGTCAGGAAGCGGCGGCGGGTGCCGCCTGCGCGGCGCGTTCTTTCTCTATGAGGAAGTCAGCCAGTTTCAGCATGTTCGCCTGGCTTCCCGCCTTGCGAATGCTAATACGGTATTTGCCGTTGACCATCATTTCAGGCGTACCGGTGATTTTCGCCGCCCGGGCGCGGCTGTTAGCCTGGCGCACCTGGCTGCTCACTCCGAAGGACGAAAACGCCTTGTCGAAATCATCACCGCTCACGCCATTGGAGGTAAACAGCTTGCGGATCTCCGCTTCCGACCCCAGGCGCTTGCCGTCGACATTCATGGCCTGGAACATCACCGTGTGCAGCGAGTCGAGAACGCCCAGCACATCGGCGGTGTAGTACATGGCTGCGTGCAGCTCCATGGGTTTGTTCCACACGGCGGGGGAGCCTTTGAAGTCGACATCCTCCGCCAGAGTATCCTTCCAGCGGCTGATCAGCGGGTCGAAGGTGTAGCAGTGGCCGCAGCCATACCAGAAGAACTCGACCACTTCGATCTTGTCCGGGTCTGCCGTGCGCAGTGCCGGCACGATCAGGTCATAGTGCGTGCCTTCCTGCCAATCGGTGGTAGCGGAGTCCTGGGCTGTGGCTGCGAGCGGGGCCAGCAGCACGAGAGCAAGAGCAAGAAAACGCGTAAACATGAGATTCTCCATAGTCAGGTTACCGTCATCAGACCACGATTCCGACGGACTGTTCTACTCCGGATAAAAAAGGTGGCTCTACGGCCACCTTTTCAACTACTGCTGGAGGACTTACTTCAGGCCAGCCGCGTAGCTCGCCACGGCTTCGATTTCCATGTCGCTGAGGCCGAAGGCGTTGCTACGCATGATTTTGGTGTCGCCATCATTGGTGCGCCCCTCCGGATCTTCGTAGCCCTTGCGATAGGCTCGCAATTGCGCCGCGATGTACTCGGGGTGCTGGCCGTGCAGCGCGGGGTATCCCGCCAGGGAATTACCCTTGCCATTCGGTGAATGGCAGCCACTGCAGGCGGCCACCTTGCGCTCGGCGACCCCGGCGCGATAGACCTTCTCACCCAGAGCCACCAGCGCCGGATCTGCCTGGTTCCCCGTCACCGCCTTGCTCGCATAGTACGCAGCGATATCGGCCAGTTGCTGATCGGTCATGTCGTCAACCTGGCCGGCCATGGTGGGAATGGGGCGGGCGCCGTCGCGAATGTCCATCAGCTGCTTGAGCAGATAGCGCTGCCCCTGGCCTGCCAGTTTGGGGAACGTGGGCACCGGGCTGTTGCCATCGGCACCGTGGCAGGCACTGCAGATCTGAGTGAGTGGCTCACCGGCAGCGGCATCGCCGTCGAGGAACGGCGTAGCCGCACCGGCGGTGTGTGCAAAACCGACCAGGGCTGCACAGAGAACAAGGGCTTTCTTCATGACACTTCCAGACAGGAACGTAGAGTAACGGCGCCTTACTGCGCCGGCGTGGACATGTACGTGATCAGGGCTGCGTAGTCCTCATCCGTACAATCAAAGCACATGCCCTTGGGCGGCATGGCATTCAGACCATTCTTGACGGACGTTACCAATGCATCCATGCCTTTCTCCATTTTCGGAGCCCAGGCGGCAGCATCACCGGTTTTAGGCGCACCAGCAACACCGGCGTTGTGACATACAGCACAACTCTTGTTGTACTTGTCCATGGGCGGCTCAGCCATTGCGCCGGCGGCAACAACCATGGCGCCAACTGCCAACAATTTTTTCATGCTACACCTCTGCTGCTTGCTGCGGGGTTAGTCGGGACGCCGAGATTTCCGTCGGTCCCGGAAAAGCTGTGGCATTATATACGAGATACCCCATGCAAAAAAGGCAAGCGCAGCTCATGCAGTCACCCCCCCCGGACCGGCCCGACTACCGCAGCGCCGGTTTCCTGACCAGCGCCAGCCGGCTCTCCCAGTGCCCCGAGGACGCGGGCTGGGAAGTGGCCTTCGCCGGTCGCTCCAACGCTGGAAAATCCTCTGCAATCAATAGCTTAACTGGAAATCCAAAGCTTGCGCGTACCTCCCGCACCCCCGGGCGCACGCAGTTGATCAATTTTTTCAGCCTCAGTGAAACACAGCGCCTGGTCGACTTGCCCGGCTATGGCTTCGCCAAAGTCCCCCTCGCGGTGAAACAGGAGTGGACCAAACAGCTGGAAAATTACCTGCAAAAACGCGAGAGCCTGCGCGGGCTGATTCTGCTCATGGACGTGCGCCATCCACTGCAGGCCTTTGACCAGCAAATGCTCAACTGGGCAGTGAGCGCCGGCATGCCGGTCCACATCCTGCTTACCAAGGCGGACAAACTCAAGAACGGCCCCGCACGCGCGACCTTGCTGCAGGTGCAGCGGACACTGCAGGTGCACGGCGACAGCGTTACCGTACAGCTATTCTCCGCGCTCAAGCACAGTGGCCACAAGGAACTGATCGCGGTGTTGAATGCCTGGCTGACCGACATCAGCGTGTACGAGGACGAGGAGCACGAGGCAGGCGTAGAGGACGCATCCGGCGTATAAAAAACCCGGCTGCCCGTAGGGGGACAGGCAGCCGGGACAGCTTGGGTCTCTGGGGAAGAGACTTGCCCCGCGAGTGGCTCATGGGGAAGAGCCTGCGGAGCAGTAGCAGCATGCTACGAATAATGAGACCGGGTTCGCTGTAGAAAGTTCCACCCGCTAGTGCGCTTCATCCCAATTTTTTCCGGAACCCGCTTCCACCAGCAGCGGCACGGCGAGCTCAGCAGCGTCGCTCATCAGCCCGCACAGAGTGTCGCAGACCTGCTCGACCGCACCTTCGGCCACCTCCAGCACCAGTTCATCGTGCACCTGCATGATGGTGCGGGCATCCACATCCGACCCCTGGAGCCAGCTGTCCACCTGCAGCATGGCCCGCTTGATAATGTCCGCGGCTGTGCCCTGCATGGGCGCATTGATCGCTGTGCGCTCGGCGGCCTGCGCGCGCATCTTGTTACGGGCGTTGATTTCCGGCAGATACAGCCTGCGTCCGAACAGCGTTTCCACGTAGCCCTGCTCGCGGGCGCTGGCGCGCGTGCGGTCCATGTAGTCCTGCACCCCGGGGTAGCGCTCGAAATAGCGGTCGATGTAGTCCTGCGCCTCGTGGCGCCCCAAGTGCAGTTGTCGTGCCAGCCCGAAGGCTGACATGCCATAGATCAGGCCAAAGTTGATGGCCTTGGCCTTGCGCCGCTGTTCCGCGGACACGGCATCCAGGGCCACCCCAAACACCTCCGCGGCAGTGGCGCGGTGTACATCCAGCCCCTCCCGAAACGCATGCAGCAGCCCGGCATCGCAAGACAGGTGCGCCATGATGCGCAGCTCAATCTGGGAATAGTCCGCGGCCACGATGCGGTAGCCCGGAGGCGCAATGAAGGCCTGGCGGATACGTCGACCTTCCTCGGTGCGGATCGGAATATTCTGCAGGTTCGGATCAGAGGAGGACAGGCGCCCGGTGGCCGTCACCGCCTGGTGATACGAGGTGTGGATGCGTCCCGTGCGCGGGTTCAGCAACTCCGGCAGCTTATCGGTATAGGTGGATTTCAGCTTGCTCAGGCCGCGATATTCCAGCAGAACCCGCGGCAGTGGGTAATCAAGGGCGAGTTCCGCCAACACCTCCTCGGCTGTTGACGGCGCACCGGTCGGTGTTTTGCGCAGCACCGGTAACTCCAGCCGCTTGAACAGTATCTCACCGAGCTGTTTGGGTGACCCGAGGTTGAAGGCCTCGCCGGCCAGGTCATGGGCCTCCGCTTCCAGCTGCTGCAGGCGCTCACCCAGCTCACGGCTCTGCTGCTGTAGCAGCTCCCGCGACACCAGCGCACCCGTGCGCTCGATACGTGACAGCACCGGCACCAGCGGCAGCTCGATGGCGGTGTACACCGCAGCCGGCCCCTCCAGTTCTGACAACCGGGGCCACAGCGCCTGGTGCAGGCGCAGGGTGATATCCGCGTCCTCTGCCGCGTAGGGGCCGGCATCCTCCACCTTGACCTGATTGAAGGTCAGCTGTTTGGCGCCCTTGCCGGCAATATCCTCGAAATGGATGGTCTTGTAGCCGAGATACTTCAGAGCCAGGCTGTTCATGTCGTGACGGGTCGCTGTGGAATCCAGCACATAGGACTCGAGCATGGTGTCGTGGCGAATACCGCGCAGGTTGATGCCGTGGTTGGCCAGCACACTGGCGTCATACTTCAAATTCTGCCCGACCTTGGCGCGCTCCGGGTCCTCCAGCAAGGGCTGCAACATGCCCAGCACCTCATCGCGATCCAGCTGCGCCGGCGCGCCCAGATAATCGTGGGCCAATGGCACATAGGCGGCCTCACCGGGCTCTACCGCAAAGGAAACGCCCACCACCTGCGCCTCCATATAATTGAGGCTGGTGGTCTCGGTGTCGAAGGCAAACAGCTCCGCTGCCTGTAACTGCGCCAGCCAGCGCTCCAGCGCCGGCATGTCGGTCACTACCTCCCAATGGGTATCCGGCTGCGGCTGAACGCCGGAATCAGCGGCGTCGACCCCCTCAACGTTCCCCAACAGCTCCTCGAGCCAGCTGCGAAACTCCAGCCGGGTGTACCACTCGCGCAGGGCGGCGTTGTCCGGCTCGCCGTTGTGCAACGCCTGCACCGATTCCTGCAGCGGCACATCCAGCTTGATCGTCGCCAGCTGGTAGGACAGATAGGCGCGCTCGCGCTCCGCCTCCAGCTTGGCCGCCATGCTCTTGGCACCGCGAAAGTCCAGGGTCGCCACCTGATCCAGCGCCGCATAGATGTCATCCAGGCCACCCAGCCCCTGTAACAGGGCCAGTGCGGTTTTTTCCCCCACACCCGGTACGCCGGGAATATTGTCCACCTTGTCGCCCATCAGCGCGAGGAAATCGATAATACGGGAGGGCGGTATACCAAATTTCTCTTCCACGCCGGCCTCGTCCAGCCGCGTATCGGTCATGGTATTGACCAGCGTGGTGTGCGCATTCACCAGCTGTGCCATGTCCTTGTCACCGGTAGAGATCACCACCGGCCGGCCGCACTCGGTGGCCTGGCGGGCAAGGGTACCGATCACATCATCCGCTTCAACACCGGGTTCACATATCAATGGCAAACCCATGGCCCGCACAATGGCATGGATCGGTTCTACCTGGGCGCGCAGCTCGTCCGGCATGGGCGGCCGCTGGGCCTTGTACTCGGCGAACAGTTCGTCGCGAAAGGTCTTGCCTTTGGCGTCGAAAACCACCGCCACCGGGCTTTCCGGGTAATCCTTGAGTAGACGGCGCAGCATGCTGATAACGCCCTTCACCGCACCGGTGGGTTCACCGGTGGAGGTGTTGAGGGGGGGCAGCGCGTGAAAGGCCCGGTAGAGATAGGAGGAGCCGTCCACCAGGACGACAGGCGCGGTGGTATCAGCCATGACGGCCTCCTGTTACAGGGCTCAATGGTCCCAGAGATAGCGGATGGAACGGTAGGTCAGCTTCATTTTAGCCAGGTCCAGCGGGGCCTTGAAGAACGCGTGGTAGTCGCCGCGGGGGTTGATCAGGACCACGTTGGCGCTGTGATCCACCAGATAGTTCTCGTCCTGACCGGGCACCTTGCGAAACGGCGTATTCAGGGCCGTGGCAAAGCGGTGGATGTCGAGAAACTCGCCGGTAACACCGACAAACCCGGGGTTGAAGAAGGGCACATAGCTGGCGAGCTGTTCCACCGTGTCGCGGGCGGGATCCACCGACACCATGACCACCTGGGTGTCTTCCACTTCCGTGCCTTCAAGCGCTTGTACAAACTGGTCGAGGAACGCCATGGTGGTGGGGCAGATATCGGGACAGTAGGTAAAACCGAAGAAGATCAGCGTCCACTGGTTCTCGAGGCTCGCCGGCACAAAAGGTTGGCCACGGTGGTCAATCAGCGCGAAATCACCCATGTCACGCGGTGTTTGCAGCAGAAACGCGCCGTTTGCCTGCATGTCGGCTGCCGTCATCACACGTGGCTGGTTGATGCGGTTCACGAAACCGGCAACGATCACCAGAATAAACACCAGCACCCCGATGACGGTCCAGCGAATACCGCGGCTCTGGCTGGGTGTCTTGCTGTCGCTCATGGTGGTTAGATCCTCAGGCAGCCGTCATGGGAAAAACATAGTGGTCCACCAGCATGACCACAAACAGGGCCATCAGGTAGATGATCGAGTACTTGAAGGTTTCCATGGGCGCGGCCGGGTTGCGGTTACGCATCAGCTCAATGGCCCAGTAGAGGAAACCGCCGCCGAGTACCACGGCGCCCAGCAGGTACAGCGGCCCACTCATGCGGGTCACGAACGGCAGCAGGGTAATCAGGAACATGAGCACCGTGTACAGGAGGATATGCAGGCGCGTGAAGGCATCGCCGTGCGTCACCGGCAACATCGGTATATCCACCGCCGCGTACTCTTCCTTGCGGTGGATTGCCAGGGCCCAGAAGTGCGGCGGTGTCCAGGCAAAGATAATCAGCACCAATAGCAGCGCGTGGCCGTGGATCTCCCCGGTAACGGCGGTCCAACCGAGCAGCGGTGGTGCCGCGCCGGCAAGTCCGCCAATCACGATGTTCTGCGGCGTGGCACGCTTGAGAAACAGGGTGTAGACAAAGGCGTAACCCACGAGTGAGGCAAAGGTCAGCCAGGCGGTCAGGGCATTGATCCAGATAAGCAGTATGGCCATGCCGGCCCCGCCCAGCACCAGGGCGAACACGGCGGCCTGCAAGGTACCGACCCGGCCCTGGGCCATGGGGCGCTTGCTGGTTCGCGCCATGCGCTGGTCCACCCGCTGGTCGACAAGGTGGTTCACGGCTGCCGCCGCCCCGGCGCAGAGGGCAATGCCGAGATTTCCCAGAATGAGCGCGTCCAGCGGCACCATACCGGGCACCGCCATGAACATGCCGATTACCGAGGTGAGGATCATCAGCAGGACAACATTGGGCTTGGTCAGCTCCTTGTAGTCCCGCCAGGTGGATTTGGCTGTTGCGGCCATGTCAGTCATTGCGCTGGTTCAGTCCCCGGAGTTCTTCAGCAGGAATTTAAGATCAGAGATCACGTCTTTGTAACTGTCGCTGGCATCATACGTCATCATCACCCAGCCGGCAGGGTCTACCAGATACCAGAGGTCGTCTTTGGCACGGGTTTCAGGGAACAGCTGAGGCCAGCTGGTGGCGTCCAGGCGGGCGACAACCAGACCACCGTGCTCCTCCGCGAGCAGGCCCGCAAAACCCGCCGGCGCCGGCTTGCTGTCGCTGAGGTCACTCACCCCCAGAGCCGTGTCCGCAGGTGCGCGGTCCGTAATCAGCATGCGCCGTACACGGGGGAACTCCTTGCCCAGTGCCAGATGAATCTGGCGCGTCAGGTACAGCTTGTGCTCGCAGGCAGTAGCGCACTCGGCACCGTCCTGCGTCACCAGCAGGGTCCATTGGTGATCGACGTTGCTCCAGGGCAGTGGTGTGCCGGTGGGCGATAGCAGCCCGGCTTCGGCAAGGGGCCGCGGGGGGTCCAGCAGGGTGCCGCGGTTTGCGGTACCAAGCATGCCCACGATATCCAGCTCGCCGCGCGCCACAAACCACCAGAGCCACGTCGCCGCCAGTACCATAATCACAGGTATACCGGCGATAAGCAGGATCACCAGACGGCTGTTGTTCGCTCCCGCTGTGGGTTCCTGCATCGGTCAATCCTCTCGACGTGTCATGAGCTGCCACAGGTTGGAGCTGCGCAGCAGAAAAAAGAGCAGCAGCACGGCGGCCATGGTAAACCACTGCAGCGCATAGCCCTGGTGTTTTTCCGGGCTGGCGTTGACCACAGGCCAATCTGCGGTGAGCGCCGCCGGCTCGTTGGGGTCAATACGTACCAACCAGGGGTACAGTTCGGCGTCACTGACGGTGGCAACCAGTGGCTGCAGGGCCTGCATATCCACGGCCTGGATGCGCACCGGCCAGGGCGGCGCAAGCCGCTGTTCGGCCAGCAGGTACGGTGCACCGGGAGAGACATACAGGTGCCCGGTGACCCTCGAGACACCCGTTGGCTCGGGAACATCGGGGAGCGCCAAACGCGCGGGGTCACTGGCTACCCAGCCACGGTTGACCAACACCAGCTGCTGCGTGTCCGCCAGACGGAACAGGCCTATCACCTCATTGCCATACCTGCCGCGATACATGCGGTTGTCCAGCAACAGGTCGTACCCGGGCAGAAACTCGCCGCGCAAAAGAACGCGACGGTAGGCCAGTGCTTCCGCCTGCGCAGCGGCGAGGTCGCCAAGCTCCACGGGGGCTTCACTCTGGCGTTGCGCCCACTGGGTCTCCAGCTCGCGCTTTTCGTCCGCTCGCTCCAGCTGCCAGAACCCCAGTGCAATCAAGGCGGGGAAGAGCAGTGCAGTAAACAGCGTGATACGCCACTCCAGATCCAGTTTCAATGCCACCATGCCTCAACCCCGTTCAGTTAATGTAGCGCCGTATGCAACAGCCATGAAGGCTGCTGGTTTATACTGCTGCGTTTCTGGAAAGGAGCAGGACATTGTTGAAGTTGATGATCGTCGGTTTGATGCTGGCGCTGCTGGCCAGCCTGGGTAGCGGATTCTACTTCCTGATGGTGGATCAGGGCGACAAAAACAGCCGCCGGACCTTCCATTCGCTGGGTGTGCGCCTGGGCCTCGCGCTGACCCTGGCGGGTCTGGTGGTTTACGGCGTGGCCACAGGCAAGCTGGGCCACCGCAACCCCTGGGACGCCGGACCTCGTCCGACCGCCCAGGCGCAGGAAACCGCGGACTGAGCTCCCTACAGGATGTAGACGAACAGGAACAGAAACACCCAGACCACATCGACAAAGTGCCAGTACCAGCTTGATGCTTCAAAGCCGAAGTGATCATCGGCGGTGAAATGACCGCCCCTGACGGAGCGCAACCACTGGATCAACAACATGGTCATACCCATGATCACGTGGAAGCCGTGGAACCCGGTCAACATGAAGAAGGTGGAACCGTAAATACCGGAGTTCAGGGTCAGCCCGAAGTGCGCGTACGCCTCATAATATTCCAGCGCCTGCAGGGCCACGAACAGCATGCCCAGGGCAACGGTGACGCCCAGCCAGATATTGAATTTGCGCTTGTTGCCGTCGAGCAGACCCATGTGCGCAACGTGCACGGTGAAGCTGGATGACAGCAGCACGATAGTGTTCCACATGGGCAGCCAGAGGTACCACGCCGCCGCCTCACCGAATGCCATGCTCTGCTCGTAGCTCTGGAAGGTGCCCATGTTGGCAACAGGCTGGTTGGCGACCCCGCCCACAGCTTCCTGCGGCGTCAGCGGCATCGGCCACTGGTAGGTGAAGCCTTCCCAAAGCAGGTGGTTCATGCGCCCGCCTTCGCCTTCACCGGCGAGCCACGGGCCTACCAGCGTACGCACATAGAACAGCGCGCCGAAGAACGCGAGGAAGAACATGACCTCGGAGAAAATGAACCAGAACATGCCCAACACGTAGGACTTCTTCAGCTGGGCGCTGTTCATGCCCGCCAGGTTTTCCTTGATCGCCATCCGGAACCAGCCGAACAGCGTGGCGGAGAAAAAGAACAGGCCAAACCAGAATATGCCCCAGGAGCCGGTGGTTGCACCATCGCCAAAGGTCATGTCGTTCATCACATTGGCGGCACCGAACGTGCTTGAGATGAGGCCTATCGTCGCGCACACCGCCAGTTTGCTTTTTTCCGGTACGTAGTACTTCTCGTACTCTGTTGAACTCTGGGTTGTCATTGTGTTTCTCCGTTGTCTATCACACGGCCCCCCCGGACCGCGTGTCAGCGAGCAGCGATTGAGCCGCCCACCATATCTGTGACATCAAAAATCGTGTAGGACAGCGTGATGGTGTGAATGTCGCTGGGCAGATCCCGGTCGATGATGAACTGCAGCGGCATTTCCGCCGAGCTGTCACCATCCAGCGGTTGCTGGTTGAAGCAGAAGCACTCTGTCTTGTGAAAGTAGGCCGCGGCTCGCGACGGCGATACGCTGGGAATCGCCTGCGCCACCATCGCCTGTGGCAGCGGGTTGCGTGCGTGGAACACCGTGTCGTTACTCGCCCCCGGATGTACTTTCATCATGGTCACCGAAGGGCCGAAGTCCCAGGGCATGCCCTCGTTGTTGGTGGCCACGAACTGAATGGTCACCGTACGCGACTCATCGACGCCGGCCTGCACCGATGTGTAGGCCTCGCCGTTGGTTTTGCCATTGATGCCGAGCGCATCACAGAGCACGTTGTAAAGTGGCACCATGACCACAAATACGAAGGCAAACATGATCACAGCGGTCGACACCAACTTGACGACAGTGTCGACAACCGGGTTACTACTCACTCTCAACATGCGACGCTCCTCAATCCCGACGACAGGCCGTTAGCGCACCTGCGGCGGCGTTTCAAAGGTGTGGTAGGGCGCCGGCGTGGCAACCGTCCACTCCAGGCCTTCTGCGCCTTCCCAGGTTTTCGCTTCACTGGTGGGCTTGCCCGCAACAATGGTGGCAATCACGTTGTACAGGAACAGGATCTGCGAGGCACCGTAGATGAAGGCGCCAATGCTGGACATCATGTTGAAGTCAGCAAACTGCAGTGCGTAGTCCGGAATCCGTCGCGGCATGCCGGCGAGGCCGACGAAGTGCTGTGGGAAGAACGTGATGTTGAAGCCGATGAACGAGATCCAGAAGTGGGTCTTGCCCATGGTTTCGTTATACATGCGGCCACACCACTTGGGCAGCCAGTAGTACACCGCAGCACTCATGGAGAACACCGCACCGGCCACCATCACATAGTGGAAGTGCGCGACCACGAAGTAGCTGTCGTGGTACTGGAAGTCCGCGGGCGCAATGGACAGCATAAGGCCAGTGAAACCACCAATGGTGAACAGCACCAGGAAGCCCATGCAGAACAACATCGGGGTTTCGAAGGTCATGGCACCGCGCCACATGGTCGTCACCCAGTTGAATACCTTCACCCCGGTGGGTACGGCAATCAGCATAGTGGCGTACATAAAGAACAGTTCACCCGCTACCGGCATACCGACGGTGTACATGTGGTGAGCCCACACGATGAACGACAGGAAGGCAATGGAGGCCGTGGCGTAGACCATGGAGTCGTAGCCGAACAGGGGCTTGCGGGCAAAGGTCGGGATAATCTGCGAAACCACACCGAATGCCGGCAGAATAATGATGTACACCTCGGGGTGACCGAAGAACCAGAAAATGTGCTGAAACAGCACCGGGTCACCACCGCCGGCGGCGGAGAAGAAGCTGGTGCCGAAGTGAATATCCATCAGCATCATGGTCACGGCGCCCGCGAGCACCGGCATCACCGCCACCAGCAGGAATGCAGTGATCAGCCACGTCCAGACGAACAGCGGCATCTTCATGTAGGTCATGCCGGGGGCACGCATGTTCATCACGGTGGCGATGATGTTGATCGACCCCATGATGGACGACAGCCCGAGCACGTGAATGGAGAAAATGAAGTAGGTGACCGAAGGCGGTGCATAGGTTGTCGACAACGGCGCGTAGAACGTCCAGCCGAAGTTGGGCGCGCCGCCTTCCATGAACAGCGTTCCCGCCAGAATCAAAAACGCCGGCGGCAGGATCCAGAAGCTCCAGTTGTTCATCCGTGGCAGCGCCATGTCCGGCGCACCGATCATCATCGGAATCATCCAGTTGGCGAGGCCGACGAAGGAAGGCATGATCGCCCCGAACACCATCACCAGACCGTGCAAGGTGGTCATCTGGTTGAAAAAGGCGGGTTCTACCAACTGCATGCCGGGCTGGAACAGCTCGGCACGGATAATCATCGCAAACGCGCCGCCCAGAATGAACATGGAAAACGAGAACCACAGGTACATGGTTCCGATATCTTTGTGGTTGGTGGTGAACAGCCACCGGCTAAGGCCCTTGGCAGGACCGTGATGATGATCGCCCATCGTTAACTCCTCCAATTAGCCTTTTTTGTGGTTGTACACATCAATGGGCTGCACCATATCACCCATATTATTGCCAAAAGCGTTGCGCTGATACGTAATCACCGCCGCCATCTCCACATCGTTGATCTGGCCGCCAAACGCCTGCATCGCAGAACCTGGCACACCGTTGATACCGATTTCCAGGTGACCACTGACGTCACCCATGGCGACTGCGCTGCCGGCAATTGCGGTACCGACTCCACCCTCACCGTTGGCACCGTGACAGGCCAGGCAGTTGCGCTCGTACACCGCTTTACCGCGGGTCATCAGCTCGTCCAGCGTGAAGGTCTGTGCCATCAGGTCGCGGATTTCAGCAGCCTCGGCCTTCTTGGTTTCCAGCCAGCTGGCGTATTCATCCTTGCTCACAACATTGACGACCACCGGCATGAAGCCGTGGTCCTTGCCGCACAGCTCGGCACACTGGCCGCGGTAAATACCCTCAGTGCTGGCGCGGGTCCAGGTTTCATTGATAAATCCGGGAATGGCGTCTTTCTTCACCGCCAACTCAGGCACCCACCAGGAGTGAATGACGTCGTTGGCAGTTACCAGGAAGCGCACCTTGGTATCGACCGGAATCACCAGCGGCTCATCCACTTCCAGCAGGTAGTGCTCGCCTTTGTCGGCCGTATTGTAGATTTCGCCCTGCGGCGTGCGCAGGTTGCTGAAGAACGACACATTCTCGCCGTTCTCGTCGAGGTATTCGTACTTCCACTTCCACTGGTAACCGGTGATCAGGACGTCCATTTCGGCATCGTCGAAATCGTAGATTTCCAGCAGGGTCGAGGTGGCGGGCACCGCCATGCCAATCAGGATAAGGAAGGGGACCACCGTCCAGGCAATTTCCACCTTGGTGCTCTCGTGGAACGTGGATGGCGTAACGCCACGCGACTTACGGTGGTAATAAATGGAATAGAACATGACCCCG
>TARA_R110000772_G_scaffold58539_4_pt1 | contig 107627 bp, 110 predicted proteins | sample TARA_R110000772 | Tara Oceans TARA_R110000772 (sample SAMEA4397948) | marine metagenome | biome: Polar Biome; feature: [SRF] surface water layer (ENVO:00010504); material: water (ENVO:00002006), including particulate matter (ENVO:01000060) such as... | depth 5 m | reverse complement strand
CCGTTGGGGTCGCTCAGTGCGGTGAAAATGTGGCCCGTTGGGGTCGCCATGCTATCGAGAGTGTAGAGGAGAAGCGTTTGTGACGGCGAATTATTCTGCAGCAACACCCTGTCGGCTCGACCAGGTGCCGGCCTGGGACATTGAAACCGATGTGGTGGTCGTGGGTTTTGGCATTGCCGGGGCCTGCGTGGCGATTGAAGCAGCCAGCGCCGGCGCATCGGTATCCGTACTTGAAGTCGCCGGCACACACGGCGGCAGTGCGGCGCTCTCGGGTGGTGAGTTTTATCTTGGCGGTGGCACACCCGTGCAGCGCGCAGCGGGTTTTGAGGACAGCAGTGAAGCGCTGTTCAAGTACCTGTTGCAAAGCGGTGGTCCCGGTGTGGATGAGGCAAAAGTGCGCCTCTATGCCGATGGAGCGGTAGCGCACTACGAATGGCTGGCGGAGCAGGGCATTCCGTTCAAGGGCACCTACTTGCCCGGAAAATGGCTGGAGCCAGTAACCGATGACACATTGATCTGGTCTGGCAGCGAGCGGGCCTGGCCGTTTTCCGAGGTGTCGGACCCGGCACCGCGCGCCCACGCGGCACAAATGGAAGGCATGGGTGCCGGGCGTCTGGTCATGGATAAACTGGCCGAACGTGCGCTGGCCTGCGGGGCGCAGGCACACTTCAACGCACGTACCCTGTGCCTGGTGGCTGACGCTACCGATACGGTACATGGGGTGGTGGCGCGCATTGACGGCAAAATCAGCTTTGTGCGTGCGCGCAAGGGCGTGGTGCTGTGCGCCGGCGGTTTTATCTGCAACAAGGATATGGTGCAGCGCTTTGCGCCCGGGGCACTGGCTGCGGCCGAAATGCCTACCAGCGGCGGCAACGATGACGGCTCCGGTATTCGCATGGGCATGTCCGTTGGTGGCGCGGTGAGCCACATGAACGAGTTTTTCGCCACCAAGCCGTCGTTCCCGCCGGACAATATGGTGTTCGGAATTTTTGTCAACGAGCGCGGGCAACGCTTCATCAATGAAGACGCGTACCACGGTCGCGCGACGCATTACATCCTGCGTCAGCCCAATGGCCGCGCCTGGTTGCTGATGGACAACGGTATTTTTGCGCGTCCCGATTTCAACCCGGATATCCAGATTGCCGCAGTCGGTGAAACCTGGGCTGAGGTGGAGGCAGAGCTGGGTATACCGTCCGGCGAGCTGGTGCACACGGTGGAGAGCTACAACCGCTATGCCGCCGCAGGTGAGGACCCGGTGCTGCACAAGCATGCGGACTGGATGCGGCCACTGGTTGAGCCGCCCTTCGCGGCGCTCAGTTTCACCGGTGAAGATTACCCGGCGACCGGTTTTACGCTCGGTGGTCTACTCACGGCGGCGTCTGGCGAAGTGCTCAATGGCGACGGCGTGGCGGTACCCGGGCTGTATGCCGCTGGCCGCACCAGCTGTGGCCTGCCGCGCTGGGGCGAGGCTTATTGTTCCGGTATTTCCCTGGGTGATGGCAGCTTTTTTGGCCGCCTTGCGGGTCGGCAGGTTGCTGCACAATAGGCGCGGGCGGCCGGCCGAGTGCCAGGCCGCCTTGAGGGTCGGCATTACTTGCCCTGACGCGGTGCCGTGTACCAGATAGGCGATGTCCACGCGCGCTCCTGGATCGTCTTGGGGACGTTGGGATCATTGCAGCTGGGCGGCCTGTCTGCGGGGTTGAGCTGGTTGCACTGGTAAGTGGACCAGCGACAACTTGGGTTCTCTATAACGCGGGCGTAATAGACGGCATCACGCTTGGCGTCGAAGTCGGGGTCCTGCCAGACGCTACACAATTGTGCGTGACCTTTGCCCTTGCGTTCGCATGTTTCAAGATCCACGCTGGCGCCGTTGTTGGCGTTGCCTGCCACATCGTAGATATTCTGGTGCATGCGGCCCAGATCATCAACCCAGCCTTTCACAACTTGAATGCGCTGAAGTGACGCGCCCTCATCGCTGGCATCTCGCAGGGCGTTAAGCGCGAAGACGGGCGCACTGTCTGGCCCGCGTGTGGAAGGCAGCTCACCGCCCATGGGCACACCGTGCTCGTAGCCCTGCGCGGCAAAGTCCCCACCTTTGCACATGTCCTGCGGGAACTCCCAACCGCCAAAGAACCGCGGCACAATACGCGGTCCACTGGTACCAAAAGTTTCCCGGCGTTTCATCGCGGTAAACAGGGATTCGCGACTGTTTTCTTCAGCCCATATACCTGCAAGCCCCCCCGGATTACTTCGCACCGGGGAATTGGTGGCAACGTTTCCCACCTTGATTTCACCTTGAAGGCGGTCCGCCGGTAAGGTGTCCTGGCCCGAGGATCCCTCAAAGTCGGCTTCAGCAACGGCTCCACCCGTGGCGTTGTGGTTGTCACTCGCGGCAATGATACCGAGCCTGAGCGGGTTTACGCCGATACGTTCTTGTTCCTTCAGGCCTTCAATGAGGCCGTAGCGGACAAAGCTGAGTCGTGAGATGCAACTGCTGAGTTGCATGCCTCCCACCCCCGTACTCAATTCGCAGTCCACGGCGGGTTCAGCCGGTTCACGCAGTTTTTCAAAATCACACAGCTCGTCGGCGCTTCCGAGTACCTGGTGCAGCCCGTTGCGGCACTCAGAGTCACCTTTCACTTGCATGATCTCCACCAGCGGTTCGAGGCGCTGGCGCAATTCGGCCATGCGGATCTCATCGGCGGGGGTATTGGCGCCGGGATATTCGGAATAAAACATGCGTCCTGCACTCCAGTTGGAGTTGTGCGGAATCGCCAGCACATCACACTCCGTGTCGCTGTCGAGGCAGTTCTTTTCCAGATTACGCCACAGGGCCTGTGGCGTTCCCGCTTCCTGCGCACTAACGGGCAAGGATGGAACCGTCGCGTTGCGGAATATGACATTGCGATGCATGTTGTTGGAGTCGATGGCCAGTGAATACTCATAACCCACGAAAGTGGTGAAAGCGCAATCCTCGCTGGCGTCATTCCACGTTTCGGCCGCGCGCTGTATTTCCAGCCAAGGGCCGGACATTGCCTCTATACACGCCGTACCGTCTTCACCACATACATCCGGATTACGCGGTGCCGCGTCACCTTTGAGGACCAGCGCGAACATCCTGGCGAGATGGGCCATCTCTTCAGGCCAGCCGCCCAACTCTTCACCGCGAAACATTTTGCATGTGGCGCTGTTGAAACTGGAGCTGTCTGGCGTTGAGCAACGTACAACCTCGCCCAGGTATTCAGCGTGGTCGGTGACTACCGCAAAGTCCAATGGGCGCGCGAGCTGCTGCACCCGGTTGCCATTGGTTTGGTTGAACGGCGCGGGCAGGGTGATGGGCTTACCCCGTGCGAAAGCATAGGCATCATCGGGGCGGTTGGTCACGCCGAATGCATTGGCATCACCAGAGAGTGTGGTATGAATGTGGGTCGCGCCGAAATGCACGTTGCGGTGCGGATTGTTCTGGCGACAGGGCTGCTGCTCGGCGACTTCGAAAGGCGGTGCAGCGGCGCTGCCAAAATAATCGTTAATGGTGTCTGCGGCGGCCGCATGCGACAACAGTGCCACAAGGGCCGCCGTGTATCTCCAGCGCTGGTTCATTGTTATTCTCCTCGAGTTGCTGGTGGAGCTGGATGGCGCCAGTGCGTTTAGCCCCTGTTAAGTTTGCCCATGAAGGCTAGCGCAGCCTGAACGCCACAATGGCATCACCCATGGTGGAACCCAGCATGCGGTTGCCACCGGCTGCGATCACCACGTACTGCGCGCCATCTTTCCCGGTGTAGCTCATCGGCGTGGCGTGACCACCTGCGGGCAGGCGGGCTTTCCACAACTCTTCCCCGGTCTCGGTCGCAAACGCCCGCAGGTAACTGTCGGTGGCTGCGGCGATGAAGGTGAGGCCGCTGGCGGTCACCATGGAACCGCCGCTGTTCGGAACCCCCAGGTTGAGCCACAGCGGAAAGGGTGCGAGATCACGGGTGCTGCCCAGCGGAACCTCCCAGGCCTTCTTGCCGGTTGTCATGTCGATGGCGGTGAGCACACCCCACGGGGGCCGGTTGCAGGGTGCGCCCAGCGGCGACAGCATAGGGCGGCGCTTGACCGCGTAGGGGGTGTCCAGCTGCAGTTCAACGGGTTCGCTGAACCCTGGTGCCTCCACCACGGCGCGCGGAATCAGTTCGATGACGGCCGGTATTCGCGAGGTGTTCGCCAGCAGCAGCTTGCGCACCGGGTCCCAACTGACACTGCCCCAGTTACTGCCGCCCATAAAGCCCGGGTAGACCAGTGTCGGCTGGGTACTGATCGGGGTAAAAAGCCCGTCATAATTAAGACCGCGAAACTGCTTGATGCAGGCCTGTCGGTCAAACCACAGGAAGCCGAACATGTCCTCCTCAGTCAGCTCCGTAGGGTGCAGCGGCTCCGGCAACACCGGCCAGGGTTGCGTGGGAGACAGCGCATCGGGCGCTGGCCCGCCACCCGGTGCGGGCCGCTCTTCAACCGGTAATAGTGGTTCGCCGGTTTCCCGGTTGAGTACAAACAGGAAACCCATTTTGGTGGCCTGTACCAGCGCGGGTACCGGGCCGTCTGGCCCCGGGTAGTCGATCAACAGCGGTTGGGAGGGCACATCGTAGTCCCAGATGTCCCGGTGCACCGTCTGGTACGACCAGCGGCGCTCCCCGGTGAGTGCGTCCAGCGCGACCACGGAGCTGCCGAAAGTATCCTTGCCGTTGCGTTCGCCGCCGTAGTAGTCCCCCGCCGGATTGCCGGTGGGAATGAAGACCAGGCCCCGTGCACTGTCAGCGGAAAACGGCGCCCAGGCATTGGGGGTACCGGGCGTGTAACTGCCTGCCACGCGTTGCTCCGGAGGCAGTGCCTCCCAGTCCCACACCTGCTCACCGGTTCGCACGTCGAAGGCGCGTATGACGCCACTGGGCACTCCGCCGCGGCGTAAATCGGCGACATGGGCACCGACGACCACACGGTCGCCAACGACCGTCGGCGCTGAGGTCAGGGCATATTCGGCGGGACGCACATCACCGAGATCGGCGATCAGGTCGATTTCACCAGAGTCGCCGAAGTCTTTGCAGGGCTTGCCGTTGTCGGCATCAAGGGCAAGCAGGCGGCCGTCCAGGGTGCCGGCCAGGATGCGTGCGGCACACGCACCGCTTGTGCCTGCGTCACTGCTGTCATGAAAGGCCACGCCGCGACAGGCCACGCTGTAGAGGCCCGTCAGTGCGGGGTCGGCATCGTGGTGCCAGCGCTCCTCGCCGGTGAGTGGGTCGAGTGCAATCACCCTGTTGCGCGGCGAGCACAGGTACAGTGTGTCGTGGGCCAATATTGGCGTGGTTTGCAATGCGGGGCTGTTGAAGGGGTCGGGGAAGCTCTCGGGTGCCAGATCGCCCGTGTGATAGGTCCACGCGGGCTCCAGCGCGGCTACGTTCGCCGGTGTGATTTGGGTGTGGCTGACAAACCGCGCACCGCCCTCATCTCCGCCGTAGTGGCCCCAGTGTGCGTGCTTCTCTGCCAGATTCGGTGGCAGGAGCGGGTGCTGTGTCGGCTCGGAATCGCTGGCGTTACAGGCCGTCAGTAAAAAGCCTGCTGTTGCCAGGATAAGGGCCGATATAGGGAAGCGGAAAAACATGGTATGCAGACTCTCCTTGTACAGGCCGGTGAATTCCAGGCCCGTGCCGTGACCGTAAACAGGCTAAATCTCTGCACCAGCACAGGGTTCCGCAGATCGCGTGATGCACCTGCTTTAACCCTCGTGGGCATTGAAGTAGTCTGTCGAACACAAAAAAGATAAGCAATTGCTGGAGGATAGTCCTTTGTACGACTTACTCATTTGTGATGGAAAGATTGTTGACGGCAGCGGTCAGCCGGCCTTTGTCGGCAATATCGCGGTACTCGACGGGCGCATTGTCGCGGTGGGCGATGTGCAGGGTGAGGCGCGCAAGGTGATAGACGCCCGGGGGTTGGTGGTGGCCCCGGGGTGGGTGGACACACACTCGCATATGGACGGCCAGGCCACCTGGGACCCCTACTGTAGCCCGGCCTCCAATCACGGTATTACCACCCTGGTGATGGGTAACTGCGGTGTCGGCTTTGCGCCCTGCAAGCCGGATGACGCGGAGCGTCAGCGCATGATCGAGGTCATGGAGGACGTGGAGGATATCCCGGGAGCGGCACTCGCCGAGGGGATTACCTGGGAATGGGAGACCTTCCCGGAATACCTTGATGCCTTGGATCGCATGCCGCGCGCCATCGATATCGGCGCACAGGTACCGCATTGTGCCGTGCGTACCTATGTCATGGGCGAACGCGGTGTGCGTAATGAACCGGCCACGGCAGACGATGTGGCGCGTATGGCAAGTATCGTGCGCGAGGGGCTGGCGGCGGGCGCTGTGGGGTTTACCACCTCACGAACTCAATTACACACCACCCGCAACGGCGAGGTCATGCCCGGCACCTACGCGGATGCCGATGAGCTTCTGGGTATAGGCCGGGTGATCGGTGAAACCGGACAGGGGATCTACGGCCTGGTGTCCGACTTCAGCAACTGGGAAGAGGAAATGGCGTGGATGAAACGTCTTTCCATCGAAAACGATTGCCAGGTGAACTTTGTGCTTTTTTACCGCTCCGAGGCCGACTGGCCCCGTGTGCAGCAACAGCTGCAATACGTGAAGGACGCCCGTGCCGAGGGAGCGCGTTTGATTCCCCATGTTGGGGCGCGACCGGTGAATATCCTGATGGGCTGGGAAGGCACCGTGAACCCCTTCATGTTCCACCAGAACTACGCACCGCTGGCAGGGCTGGCGCCAGAGGAACGCCTTGCGCGCCTGCGCGATCCCGCTGTGCGCAGGGCTATCGTCGACGAAACGCCGCCGCATATGGGCCACGACATCATGGACAAGATTGTCGACGGCTTCGACAACATTTATGTGCTGGCAGAAAACCCCGATTATGAGCCCGCCGGGGAGGACAGCATTCAACACCTGGCCGAGCGCGCCGGCGTAACACCCGCGGAGTATGCCTACGATGCGCTGCTCGAGAATGACGGCAAGCGCATGCTCTACTGTCCCCTGTTTGGCTATGATATGCGCAGCCTTGACCGTCAGCTGGAAATGCTGGCCGATGAAAGCTCGGTCATCAGCCTCGCTGATACAGGCGCCCACTGCGGTGTACTCTCCGATGCGAGTATTCCCACCTGGCTGCTCAGTTATCTGGTGCGTGACCGCCAGCGTGGAGCGCGCTTCAGCCTGGAGCAGGCCGTGCGTATGCACACGCTGGAAACTGCCCGCTGCATGGGCCTCACTGACCGCGGCACGCTTGAGGCGGGTATGAAAGCCGACATCAACGTTATCGACCTCGATCAGCTGGCGATCGCATCACCGCAGGTGATTTACGACTTGCCCGCGGGCGGACGTCGGGTATATCAAGGGGCCACAGGGTACCGCTACACCCTGGTGTCCGGCGAGGTCATCATGCAGGATGGTGCGCCGACAGGGGCACTGCCAGGACGCCTCGTGCGCGCGTGCAAGCAGGGCGATAGCCACTTACCGAACACCCCCCAACCCCACAGCAAAGAGGAAGCTGCCTGATGATCAGAGTCAAAGTAGAACGTGAATTGAATGCGCCTGTCGACAAGGTGTGGGCGCTGCTGGAAGATTTCGGCAACCTGAACTGGTACCCCGGATGGACTGATCTGGAGACTATCGGTGAAGGACCGGGCATGACACGTCGCATTCATATGGAAGGCATGGAGCCCATTGACGAAATACTGGAAGCCATGGACGCCGCCAGTCGCTCGTTCAGTTACACGATTCCGAAAATGCCGATGCCGGTGAGCGAATACCGCGCCGAGGTGTCGCTGGAATCCCTGGACAACGGCGCCCGTACCCTGGCGCGCTGGAATTGCTCCGCCAAGCCCGAGGGCATTTCTGAAACGGAAGGTCAGGCGATGCTCGAAGGCATTTATGCCGATATGCTCGCCAAACTGGAGGTTGCCGCCAACGCCTGACCGCCTTGCTCGCGGCAGCCCCCTAGTCCAGCGCGGCCCAGCGCCGCTCCGGGTACAGGGCGGCCGCGGGCTGATACAGCCACTCCTCCCGATAGGCCTTGCGCGCCAGAAGCTGGATAAGAGGCTCGTCGGCAACGCGTTCCTCGGCGATGGCCTCCACAAGCTGGCCAATAGCCTGCTCGTAGGGCCGGGTTTGTGTCTTCAGCAGGCGTCCGATGTCCTCACAGCAGGCGGCACGCACTGCCTCACCGTAGCGCTGTTCACGCTCCGCACAGGCCACAAGCACACGTGCGTCATTGAGCCGCGAACGGGCGAAGGGACTGCCCAGCTCGGGCAGCACGTCGCGCTGCAGGGTGGCGGATGCAGCCGCCAGCAGCACTAAACGATCTTCCGATGTGTCCGGCATGGGCGGCGCCTCCACGGCAACGTTCATGGCATCGCCCAGCGCCTCGCAGGTAGAGCGATCCCCCACGTAGCGGTAGCTCAGGTACCAGGCCATGGACTCGCGCAGACCCGGTTGGCTACAGGCGGCGTGAATCGGGATCATGCCGCGCACATTCTGCTGGATTCGGTAGTACTGTGCCGCGGCCCGGGTGTAGGGGATTCCCGAGAGCTGCTCATAGCGTTCGAACAACCCACTCAGGCCGCCGCTGGGATTCCAGAATTCGCGTACGCAAATGTTACCCAGGTCCTCCATGGGGTCACCCCAGTGCCCCCATTCCCAATCGACTACGGCGCTCACCCGGTCACCCTCAAACAGAAAATTGACCGGTCCGGTATCCCCCTGCACCAGTGAAACCCGGGCAATCTGGCGGGGCGCAAATCGGCGTAGCCAGCCTGCACCATAGCCGAGCAGTGGGTCCTGGTAGTGCTTGAGAAAAGCCGCGAAAGCGTGCAGCTGGGCATCGAGGTCGCCCAGAGCAGCTTCCGCGGGTGTGCTGGGGCGTGCACCGAGCATCTCATCCAGCTCCAGACTGTCCAGGTCGAGGCAGTGGAGGCGGGCGATGGCGCCAATAAAGTCCTCCATGATGCGCCGTTGGCGCTGTGGGTCGTCGACACCCGGGAGGTCGGCGCTGCCGGGCACACGGCTGAACAGTGCGGCGTGGTGTGTATCGCTCCAGCCCAGCAGCGCGGGCACGGGCACATCGGTAGCCGTCAGCGTGCGACAGATGGCCGCTTCGCGTTGCAAGGAAACATTGCGGGCGGCGGCAGGCTCGCGGTCGAGGCGCAGAAAACCTTCGAGTACGCTGCCGTCGCCGCGGGTGATATCGACGACCCAGGCCTCGCGTCGCGCAACGTGGCGCTCAAGGCGTGATATGTGTCCCGGGCCCAGGCTGGCGACCCAGGGCAGCAGGCCTTCCGGCAAGTCGTGAGTGGGCTCGGTCATGGTGTGTCGCTCGCCTCGGGTTGGTACCAGATGGGCGACGTGTAGGCGCGTTCCTGGTGGGTGAGGGCGGTGCCCGCCGGAAGGTCAGCTTGCAGGCGTACCCGGTCGTGCAAAGGCCAGCGAGGCGTAGGTATTTCCAGAACACGCAGGTAGTAGACGGCGGCCTGTCCGGGGTCGAAGTCCGGGTCGGTCCATACGGCGCTCAATTCAGCGCTGCCAATGTTGTTTGCATAGTGCCCGGTGTCGGTGTCCACGGTGTTGCCGACAGGTGGCAGCTTGCCCTCGGCGTTCGGTTCGCGGTCACCGGACCACGCCACGTCGTAGACCGTTTCATGTGTTTCGCCCCAGCTGTCCACCCAGCCCTTGACGACCTGTAGCCGGTCCAGGTGGGCGCCCTCTGGCTCTTTGAGCGCCTGCGCCATGAAGACGGGCGCTGGCTGTACACCCTGGCGCGTCGGCAAAACAGCCCCCATCGGCACACCTTTCCTGTAGCCCCGCAGCGCGGAATCGGTTGCCGTGAGATCCTGCTCGCTGAAATCCCAGCCACCAAAGAAGCGCACACGGATACGCGGGCCCGTGGTGGCATAGACTTCGCGCCGGCGCATCGCATCAAACAGTGCCTCGCGGGTGTTCTCGGTTGCCCACACCGCGGCATAGCCGGCGGCGAGCAACCCCGCGCTGCTCATTTCGGCCTCGGGTATCCCCCACAGGCGGCTGGCGCGCTCGGCTGAAGGCTCGTGGCTGGACATTTTGCCCCAGAAGTTGTCCTCCTCCACGGCGGCCAGTGCGGTGTGCGAATCGGTGCTGCCAATCATGCCGAACTGGAAGGGATTGACGCCGATCTGCTGCTCTATACGCAAACCGGTCTGCAGCGCCGGGCGCACATACTGGAAGCGCTGCATCCAGTCTTCCTGCGCAGTGCTCATCTCAATGTTGTACTGGTCCCACGTACCGTAATCTGCGAACTCGTCGGTGGGGGACAGCAGCGGATGTGCCTCGCCGTCGCCTTTCATCTGCGTTACCTCCACCAGCGGCTCCCAGCGCAGGCGCTCACGGGCGTAGGCAACCGTGATCGCATCGCCATTGGCACGTTTGTCGGCAAACATGAGTCCGCCACTCAGGTTGCCGTTGTGGGGAATGGCCAGCGCTTGCCCATCCGTGTTTTGCTCGTAGTCGGCGAGGAAGCTCCAGAGAGCTTCCGGGTCCTCGCTGTCGAAAGCGGAGAACGGTGTGACCTGGTTGGCACGCGTGGCGTCATCGCGCAGTACGACAACCCGGTGCAGGTTGTTGCCATTGGGCATGGCCGACCATTCAAAGCCGATGAGGGCACTGAAGACACCGGGCTCGTTGGCTTCATCGGCCATGCGCGTATTGGCTTCCCAGGGTGACGGCAGGGTGGCGGGTAACGTTACCAGGGGCGTTCCCGAGGCGTAGGAGGCGCCGATGTCCAGCATCATGCGACCGAAGGCTACCGGGTCGCCGCTGGCGAGAATGTCGCGCCAGCGACGCGCGGTGTCGTTTTGCATGAGCGTGGGGTCACCGGCGCGAAGCGGCGGCATGACACCCAGGTACTCTGCGTGGTCGGCAACCACCAGGAAGTCCAGCGGCTGGTTCATCCGAGCGCGCAGGCCTGTACTGCTGGTGACGGTTTCGCCACGGGCGAAACGGTAGGCATCGGCGGCGGTCAGGTTGTGCACGCCGAACAGGTTGGCGTCGAGCGAGGTCGCGGTGTGCAGGTGGGTGTCACCCCAGTACACTTGCTGTGGGTAATCGTGGTCCGCCCAGGGCGAATACGCGTCGGCGCGGGCCAGGGTGGTGCCAGCGAGCAATAGCGCACAACTGAACAAGGCCTTGGTGAGCGGAACATTTTGCATCATGGGAGTTTCCGTATTGGGTGTGTTGATGTGGCTAGGCTACGCTGTATGCCTCTGCGGCGCGCCGGCGTCTGGCGAGATCCTCAGGCAGTCGCCGGGCCGCGAAGAAGAACAGGCCGATGGCAACGAGACCAAACAGTGATGCGAGGACCATGGCGTAGCGCAGGCTGTCAGTGCCAAAGCGCGGCGCGAGCAGGTCGCTGGCAAGCCCCGTCAGGAAGGGGCCCAGGCCGAGGCCGATCATGTTCAGGACGAAGAACAGTATGGCCGAGGTGAGCGCGCGCATATTGGGCGGCACCAGGGCATGTGACAGGGCGATGCAGGGCCCCAGGTACATCGCTGTCAGGATATTGGTGAACACCAGGATAACCAGCAGGTGGGTGGTATTGTCAGTCAGCAGCACGTAGAGGTAGGGCCCAAAGGCGATCAGACCGCCAAGCATGGGCACCCACAGATACCAGCGAGGATCGCGAGCGCCGAAGCGATCACCGAGATACCCACCGAGATAGGTACCCAGTGCGCCACCAATCCCGGACACCAGAGCGAGCACGACACCCACCTGCGCCACACTCAGGCCGTGGCTGCGAATCAGGAACGAGGGGAAAAAGTTGCCCACGCCGTAGCTGACAAAGGCGGTGAGGGCGCAGCCCACTGCGATGAGCCAGAAGGAAGGCAACTGTCGCAGCAGTGTCAGGGTGTCGTGCAGGGAGGGCCGGGCGGCGGCATTGTCGGCGGCGGTTTCCCACCGTCCGCGCAGAGGTTCCTGCACCGCGAGACGCAACACGATGGCGAACAGCACGCCGGGAATACCGACGATCAGGAAAGCCGCGCGCCAGCCGAAGGCTTCCGCGATCATGCCGCCAAACATGAAGCCCAGCAGTATGCCGACGTAAATGCCCATGGAATAGAACGACAGCGCGCGCCCTCGCTGTTCCGGCGGAAAATAGTCGCTGATCATCGAATGCGACGGTGGGCTGCCACCGGCCTCACCCAGCCCTACACCGATACGTGCCGCCAGCAGCTGGGCGTAGTTCTGCACAAACCCGGACAGCGCGGTCATACCGCTCCACACGGCGAGTGATAGCGACACGATGTTGCGCCGGTTGCCGCGATCAGCCCAGTAGGCAATGGGGATTCCGGCGGTGACGTAGATCAGGGCGAAGCTGAAGCCGCTGAGCAGGCCGAGCTGGGTGTCGGACAGGCCCATGTCGGCCTTGATCGGCTCCTGCAGAATCACCAGAATCTGCCGGTCGATGAAATTGAAGGCGTAGACCATGGTCAGCATGACCAGCACAAAACGCTTGTACGCGGGAGAGTAGTCCGGCTGGCCTGTAGTCACGGCGCTGGCATCCTTGTCTTTTTATAGTGTGCCCAATATAACGGAAGCGGTATTCAGGTCAATTTATCAGCTCCGCCATTGCGCGCAGCAGTGCTGTGTCGCCATTGATCAACAGGCTGGTGACCGGGGAGTTTTCCCAGTCGCGCAGCTTTTCCTTGATGCGGTCACGGGGGCCCGAGAGCGAAATCTCGTCGGCGAAGGCGTCGGGCACCAGCGCAATTGCCTCGTCCCGCTTGCCGGCGAAAAACAGTTCCTGAATCTGCTCGGCTTCATCCGCGAAACCCATGCGCGCCATCAGTTCTTTGTGGAAGTTGCGTGCTTTGGACCCCATGCCGCCAATGTAGAAGCCCAGCATGGCCTTGACCGGGTACAGCGCTTCATCAAGGTTGTCGTTGATGTTGCACAGTACCAGCGCGGGAATCTCGAAGCCGGGTCGGGCGTTGCGCAACTGGCTGGCGTAGACCTCCTGACGGTAGGGGGAGTAGTAGAGTGGCAGCCAGCCATCCGCAATTTCCGCGGTCTGCTCGACATTTTTCGGGCCTTCGGCGCCAATAAAGATGGGCAAGTCAGCCCGTAGCGGGTGGACGATGGACTTGAGCGGTTTACCCATGCCCCAGGCGCCCGGGCCGTGGTAGGGCATGGGGTAGAACTCACTGTCGCTGGTAACGGGTGCCTGTCGCGCCAGTACCTGGCGAATGATATCGACATAATCCCGTGTGCGTGTCACCGGTTTGCTGTACGGCTGGCCGTACCAGCCCTCCACCACCTGAGGGCCGGAAACGCCGAGGCCAAGAATCATGCGCCCGCCTGAAAGGTGGTCGATTGCCATGGCGGCCATGGCGCAGGCGGTGGGTGTGCGCGCGGAAAGCTGTGCGACGGCCGTGCCGAGCCGAATGCGAGACGTCTGGCTGCCAATCCACGCCAGGGGAGTGAAGCAGTCATTTCCCCAGGACTCTGCGACCCACACCGAATCAAAGTTCAGCCGCTCCGCCTCCTGTGCCAGCTCGACCATGTTTGGCTGCGGTTGCGCGCCCCAATAGCCGAGTTGCAGTCCCAGCGTCAATTTGCCCATGTTGCCTGTCCTCACCTTGGGTGTGCATTATTGTGAGCGCTACTCTACCCCAATCGCGCCCCAAGGTGATGCGCGAAAACGGCCATGGGGCCTGTCGCAAGTGTGCAGGCGTGTTATTCTGCGCGGCCATTGGATACACTTCCGCGGCAGTTGGAACCGGGAAAGGATATGATGTCATGTCTCAGCTGACGCACCTCGATGCGTCGGGCACAGCGCGCATGGTGGACGTGGGGGCCAAGCCGGAAACGCGGCGCGAGGCGGTCGCCACAGCCAGCGTCAGCATGCAGCCCGAAACCCTGCGCCTGCTCCGCGAGGGTGCGCACGCCAAAGGCGACGTGCTTACGGTGGCGCGGATTGCCGGCATCCAGGGCGCGAAGAAATGCGCAGAGCTTATTCCGCTCTGCCACCCCTTGATGCTCAATAGTATTGATCTCGATTTCACGCTCGATGACGACGCCAGCTGCGTGCACATTGCCGCCCGTTGTCGTGTGTCCGGCAAGACGGGAGTCGAGATGGAAGCCCTGACCGCCGCCTCGGTGGCAGCCCTCACAATTTACGACATGTGCAAAGCCGTGGACCGCGGCATGTTGATCCAGAACCTGGGGCTGCAGGAGAAACACGGCGGCAACTCGGGAAGCTGGGAGCGGTCGCCGGATGACGCCACATGCTGAGGGTCCTGTTTTTTGCCAGGCTGCGTGAACAGCTCGGCTGCGAGGCGCTGGAGCTGGCCAGTGAACCCGGCATCGACAGTATTGCAGCTCTGCGCGCGGCTCTGTCCGAGCGCGGTCCGGTGTGGAAAGAAGCGCTGGCAGACGCCAACCTGCTGACCGCTGTAAACCAGTCGCTTGCCGAGCCGGGAACCCCGCTTGTGTCGGGTGATGAAGTCGCCTTTTTCCCGCCGGTTACCGGGGGTTGACGTGACACAGAGTGACTGTCGGGTGCGGGTGCAGGAGGCGGCTTTCAGTCCCGACCAACTACTGCGGTCGCTGCCCGCAGCGGGGGCGGTGGTGACGTTTACCGGCAACGTGCGGGATGCCGGAGCGGGAGGAGCGGTCGACTCGCTGCAATTGGAGCATTATGCCGGCATGACCGAGCACAGCCTGCAGACGATTGCCGAGGAGGCGGCAGCGCGCTGGGTACTCGCGGCTGCGCATGTGGTGCACCGGGTTGGGCGCCTTGATGCAGGAGAGGCTATTGTCTGGGTGGGGGTATGCGCCGCGCACCGGGCCGAGGCCTTTGCAGCCTGTGAATTCATCATGGATGCACTCAAGACCCGCGCACCGTTCTGGAAAAAAGAACACGGGCCGCATGGCGCACGCTGGGTGGATGCCCGCGCCAGCGACGTGGCGCGCGCTCAGCGCTGGCAGTTAACCCGAACAGGGGATGCCGACGGGGCCCCTGGCGGGTGAACCTGTAGCGTCTGAAAACAGTATTACTACAACAATGCACAGGAGCAGGTTATGGAATTGGATGGAAGGGAGCTGCGCAGCGCTCTGGGACGGTTTGCCACGGGCGTGTGCTTGATCACCGCAGTGAATGAGGAGGGGGAGGCACTGGCACTGACCGCCAACTCTTTCAGCTCGGTGTCGCTGGACCCACCGCTGGTGCTGTGGAGTCTGCAGAACAACTCGGACGTCTTCACTACCTACTCCAAGGCCCGGCACTTCGCGATCAATGTATTGGCGGGAAACCAGCAGGAGCTTTCTTCGCGTTATGCTCGCAAGGGCGACCATGTGCTGGATGCCGAGCACTTCACGGCGGGCGAGCACGGTGGCGCACCGCTGATCAACGATGCGCTGGTGCAGTTCGAATGCAGTCTCGATGCGACACACCCCGGCGGCGATCACCTGATTATCGTGGGCCGGGTGCACGCTATGCACGCGCAAGTGGAAGGCGAGCCGCTGGTGTTTTACAGCGGCGCCTATCGCGCGCTGGCATGAGGCTGGACGGGGCGTTGACCGCATGAATTACTGTACGCTCTGCGGCGCAACCGTAGCCCTGCGGATCCCCGAGGGCGATGATCGAGAGCGCTTTGTCTGCACCGCCTGCGACGTGGTGCACTACGTTAACCCGCGCGTCATCGTGGGCTGCGTGCCTGTGTACGAGGGGCGGATTCTACTGTGCAAGCGCGCGATTGAACCGCGTCTGGGCTACTGGACATTGCCCGCAGGGTTCATGGAAAACGGTGAAACCACAGTGCAGGGGGCTGCGCGTGAAACCTGGGAGGAAGCGCGTGCCCGGGTCACAGAGCTGGAGCTCTACCGCGTCTTCGATGTGCCACACATCAACCAGGTGTACATGTTTTACCGCTGCAATGTGGTCGACGGGGAGTTTGGCGTTGGGCCGGAAAGCACCGACAGTGGCTTTTACCGTCAGGAAGATATTCCCTGGGGAGAAATCGCCTTTCCAGTGGTTCAGGAAACGCTTCAGGAGTTTTTTGCCGACAGCGCATCCGGGCATTTTCCCGTGCGGGTGTCGGCCATAGAGCGGCGTCGACCGGCGGGCTGATTGTCGCCATCAACGCGCTGAAAAATACTCGCAGACATAAGGAGACCACCCCATGGCATTCCCCAAAGTTGGTAACCTGGCCCCGGCTTTTTCCCTGCTCGATCAGGACGGCAACAGCGTCACCCTGAAGCAGTTCCGGGACAAGAAAAACGTTGTCCTCTATTTTTACCCGAAGGCCATGACGCCGGGCTGCACGGTGCAGGCCTGCGGTATCCGTGACAGCAAGAAGGCCCTGGAGAAGGCCGATACCGTGGTGCTTGGCGTCAGCCCTGACCCGGTAGCGCGCCTCGGAAAATTCATCGAAAAACAGGACCTCAACTTCACGCTGCTGTCCGATGAGGATCACGCGATTGCCGATAAATATGGTGCCTGGGGGCTGAAGAAATTCATGGGACGCGAATTCATGGGGATCCTGCGTACCAGTTTTATCATCGGCAAGGACGGACGCCTCAAACATGTGATGGATAAAGTGAAGACTAAAAGCCACCACGATGATGTGCTCGCCCTGATCAAAGAGCTCGGGTTGTAACGTGGTTGCCTTCAGCCTCAACGGGCGCGACGTTGAACTCGAGGTGGATCCTGCAACGCCGTTGCTGTGGGTGTTGCGGGATCACCTGGGCCTGACCGGCACGCGCTTCGGCTGCGGTATGGGGCTCTGCGGCGCCTGCACCGTGCATCTCGACGGCGCGGCCATTCGCAGCTGCTCGACCCCGGTGTCGCAGGCTGCCGGGCGCAGCGTGACGACGATTGAGGGCCTCGGTGGTGATCACCCGCTACAGCGGGCCTGGGTCGAACACAATGTACCCCAGTGCGGATATTGCCAGTCCGGGCAGATCATGTCGGCCGCGGCATTGCTGGCATCCAACCCGCAGCCTGACGAGGAGAACATCCGCCAGGCCATGTCGGGCAACCTGTGCCGCTGTGGCACCTATCACAAAGTGCAACGGGCGATCTTGAGTGTGGCGGCGGTAGAGCACTGGCAGCCCGCCGCGGAGGATGCATCATGAGCCTGACCCGACGCCAGTTCATTCGCAATGTCTCCGTGACCGGTGGTGCTCTTACGCTGGGCTTCCAGCTTACCGCGTGTTCGGGGAAACCCCTCCAACTCGGCAGTGAGGCGGACTTCCAGCCGGATGCTTTCCTGCGCATCGAGCCCGATGGCGCCATCATCCTGCAGATTCCCAAGGCGGAAATGGGGCAGGGTGTGGTGACGGGCATGGTGACTCTGGTCGCCGAGGAGCTGGAGGTACACCCGGAGCGCATTGGCTATGCCATGGCCCCCGTGCACAGCGCCTTCGCCGACCCCGAGATGCGCCTGCAGATTACCGGCGGCAGTGCCTCCATCCGCGTCTACCACGAAATCCTGCGTCAGGTGGGTGCCAGTGCCAGAGAGACTCTGGTTGCCGCCGCCATGCAGCAAAGTGGACTCGACCGCGCCAGCCTTGACGCGCGGGACGGGCGCGTGCGCAGCACCGATGGGGCGGTGGACCTCGCCTATGCGGATCTGGTGGCGATCGCTCGCACGTTACCGGTGGCCAGCGAAGTGGCGCTGAAACCGGCGGATCAGTGGCAGTGGATCGGCCACTATGACCAACGCGTGGACGCACAGGCAAAGACGGACGGCAGCGCGCGCTTCGGTATGGATGCAAGCCCCGAAGGCTGCCTGACCGCGGTATTGCTGCGCTGCCCGTGGTTTGATGGTGCCGTCGAGTCCTTCAGTGCGGAACAAGCGCTGGAGCACCCCGGGGTGGTCGCGGTGTTTGCCACCGAGCACGGGGTGGCCGTGGTTGCCGAAGGCTATTGGCCGGCCCGGCAAGCGGCGGGTAAGGTCGAGGTGACCTTTACCCCGCCCGGCGGTGGCCTGCGCGACAGTGCGGCAATTACCGAGGCGCTCACTGCGGCACTGGATGGCGATGATTTCGCCAGTGTACGGAACGACCCGGCAAGCGCCGAGGCAGGGCAGGGCACGCTGGTGTCGGGACGTTACGCGGTACCGTTTCTGGCGCACGCCGCCATGGAGCCCCTCAACGCCACTTGTCGTCTCACTGAGGACGGCTGCGAGGTCTGGGTGGGCTCGCAGGCACCGGATCTGGCGCAGGACGCGGCGTCCCGCGTGCTCGACGTGCCGCGTGAGGCAGTGGTTATCCACAACCAGTTTCTCGGCGGCGGCTTTGGCCGTCGCGCCGCGGCCGATAACGTTGCCGAGGTCGTCGCCATCGCACGGGAACTGAAACGCCCGGTGAAACTCGTGTGGAGCCGCGAAGACGACATGCGCCACGACTGGTACCGGCCGCCCATGGCGGGTGCCATTGAAGCCCGCGTGCACGCCGACGGCAGCATCAGCCACTGGCAGCACCGTATTGCGGGGCCCAGTATCAACCAGCAGGTTTTGCCGGTGATGATGGGCGCCATGTTGCCCCAGTGGATTGCGGGCGGACCGCGGCAACTGGTGGGCGACTTTGTCGGCAAAAAGGATTTCGCGTCGGTGGAGGGTTCCAAAGAGCTGCCCTATCAGTTCGACGGTGTCAGTGTCAGCTACCACAACGTGCAGGTGCCGGTGCCGCTGGGATACTGGCGGTCAGTTGGGCACAGTCACAATGCGTTTGTGGTAGAGAGTTTCGTTGACGAACTCGCGCATGCGGCCGGTGTTGACCCGCTGGAATTTCGTCGCAAACATCTTGCCGCCGACTCCCGCGAGCGCCGGGTGCTGGATGCTGTGGCCGCCGCGGCAAGCTGGGGCAATGCCCCTGCGGGCCATTACCAGGGTATTGCCGTGCACGATTCCTTCCAGTCCTGCGTTGCGGAGGTGGTGGAAATATCGCTGGTTGATGGCAAGCCCAAACTGGAACACGTGTATTGCGCGATCGATTGCGGCCAGGTGATCAACCCTGACATAGTGCGTGACCAGATGATCGGCGGCATTGTATTTGCGTTGAGCGCTGCGCTACACGGTGAAATCACGCTGAAAAACGGCGCGGTGGAGCAGAGCAACTACCACGATTACCAGCTGCTGCGGCAGACGGATACGCCCCCCATGACGGTAGTGCTGGTCGAAAGTGCGGCGCCGCCTACCGGGGTGGGTGAGCCGGGCACGCCCCCCGCGGCTCCCGCACTCGCCAATGCCCTGTTCGCGGCCACAGGAGAGCGCCAGCGGCGCCTGCCATTGCGCATGGGCTGACGGCAAAGCCTTGACGGGGTCTCGCTTCGGGTACAGACTAATGCGCATTAGTCTAATGGCGGTATCTGCCCGAGGAGAGACCCATGAGCCGTTGCCCACACTTTGACCTGAACGACCCGGAAAGCTACCGGGGCGGGTTGCCGCGTGACACTTTCACCTACCTGCGGCGCGAAGAGCCGGTGTACTGGCATGAGCCCAGCCATGGCAGCCCGGGTTACTGGGCGGTCACACGGCAGGCGGAAATCGACGAAGTGTCGAAAAACCCGCAGTTGTTTTCCTCCGCCGAACGTACCTGCATGTTGAATAATCCCACGCCGGACGAGGTGGAGATGATGCAGGCGCTGATGATCAATATGGACCCTCCCAAGCACCTGAAGTACCGGCGCCTGGTGCGCTCCGCCTTCACACCGCGCAAAGTGGACAGCTACGAACCGCGGTTTCGCGAAATCGCCCGGGAAATTCTGGACCGCGCGCTCCCCGCGGGGCGCTGTGACTTTGTCGAAGATATCGCCATGGAGTTGCCGCTGATTGCCATTTGCGAGCTGATGGGGGTGCCGCTGGAGAAGCGCCAGCGCCTGTTTGAGCTGACGAATATCATGCTCGGCATGGACGACCCTGACCTCACCACCTCGGCGGAGGATGGCATGAACGCCATGGTCGAGATGTTCATGCTGGGTATGGAGCTGGCCACAGCCCACAGGGAGCACGGATCCGAGGGGATTGTTGCCACATTGCTGGACGGCACCGTGGAAGACGAACCTCTCACGGATGAAGAGTTTTGTAATTTCTTCATGTTGCTGATTGTCGCGGGCAATGAAACCACGCGCACAGTCACCAGCCAGGGCATGCGCATGCTGCTGGAGAACCCAGCGCAGTTTCAGGCGCTGGTTGATAACCCGGCGCTGGTGCCCGATGCCATCGAGGAATTCCTGCGCTACAACCCGGCGGTGATTGCGTTCCGGCGCACGGCGACGGAGGACACCACGCTGGGTGGCCGCAACATCCGCAAGGGCGAGTTGGTGCAGCTGTTTTACGGTGCAGCCAGTGCTGACGAGACCGTATTCGATGACCCCGATCGCTTCGATATCCTGCGCAATCAGCGCGAGGATGTGCGCAATGGCCACCGTGCGTTCGGTGTGGGGCAGCATTTCTGTCTCGGCTCTCACCTGGCCCGTTTGGAGCTGACCGTGATTTTCGAGGAAATTGTGCGCCGCATGCGCAATCCGCGCCTCGACGGTGAAATCCAGTGGCTGCGTTCAAGCTTCATTCACGGGATCAAGCACATGCCCATCGTGTTCGACGTGGCCTGAGGGACCGCCACTCGCACCCGGTCGCCGGGTGCGGGCCGCGTGGGGCTGGCCCACGGTTCATGCTATTGTGCCCGACGTTGAATTCTGGCCGCGGCGAGAGCCCTGACCTTGGTGTAGCGGCGTGCTCGCAGCACAATGGCGGGTCTGTCATTGAAGGAGCAACTGACCATGTCCATGCCTACCGATATCGGTGTTATCGACCTCATGCTGGCCGTACCCGGCGACGACAACAGTAATTTCTACGAGTGGATCAAGCCCATGCTCATGGACAAGCAGAGCCATGAGATGTTCAAGATGCCCGCGCAGTACATGTTCAAGGACATTCCGCAGATCGACGGGCAGGACGATTACGTGGCCTACACCGTGGCGCAGATGGACAAGCACAATATCGAGCGCGCCATGATCGGGGTCGGACCGTACGCGGAGCAGCACAAGGAAGCCCTGCGCAGGTTCCCCGATCGATTCTTTGCCTGTTACGAAGCCAATCCCAACAACGGCATGGACGAGGTGCGCACCATTGTCGCACTGAAGGAAGAGTTCGATATCAAGGCTGTTACCGCATCGCCTGCCATGATCTGTCCGCCGGTGCCCGTGAATGACAAGAAGTGGTACCCCATCTACGCGAAACTTGTCGAACTGGATATACCCTTCTGCCCCTGCATGGGTATTCCCGGCCCCCGCTTGCCCTTTGGGCCGCAGAAAGTTGAATTGCTTGACGAGGTGCTGTGGTTCTTTCCCGAGCTCAACGTGGTCACACGTCATGGCTGTGAGCCCTGGACCGACGTGGCCTGGAAAATGATGTTGAAATACCCGAACCTGCATTACATGACCAGCGCGTTTGCACCCAAGCATTATCCGAAGGACATCGTGCATTTCGCCAACACGCGCGGCGCCGATCAAGTAATGTATGCCGGCTATTTCCCCATGGGCCTGTCGCTGGATCGTATTTTCCGCGAAATGCCGGATGTGCCTTTCCGGGACGAAGTGTGGCCCAAGTTCCTGCGCGAGAACGCGCTGCGTGTATTCAAACTGGATAAATAGGAGCCGTTGATGGAATACGTCGAAGTCGAACAGGCGGTAAATGCCCCCGGGCTGCGGTTGGTTCTCACCGCTGGTGTGCCGGGGCCCTGGGGTGAAGCCGCGAAGTCGCTCTTCGAGTACAAGGGGCTCGAGTACCTGCCGGTGCGTCAGGAGGGGGGCGGCGAAAACGCCGCGTTGATGGCCTGGACCGGGCAGAGCTCCGCGCCGGTCGCCGTGTTCGAGGATCTGCCGCCCGTGTGCCACTGGTTGGACCTGTTGCACCTGGCTGAACGGCTGGCGCCGACGCCGGCGCTGTTGCCCGCGGATCCGGCACAGCGTGCCGAAGTACTCGGCCTGTCGGCGCTGATTGCCGGCGTTGACGGGTTTGGCTGGCAGCGCCGCCTGCAGCTGTTTGTGCCGGGCATGGCGCTGGCCGAGCCCCCGGAGTCGATTGTGCGCATGGCCGGCAAGTACGGCTGGAGCGAGCAGGCAGCCGCGCAGGCTGACCAGCGCATGGCTGCCATCGCCGGGCTGCTGGATGAGCGCCTCGCCGCGCAGGAGGCCGCCGGCAACCCCTGGCTGGTTGGGGAGGGCGTCACCGCGGTGGATTTCTACTGGGCCAACTTTGTCGGCATGGTGTTGCCGCTGCCCCCGGAGGTCAATCCCATGCCGGATTACCTGCGTGGCATGTATGCGTCCGGTGCTGAGAAGACCACCCGCTGGCTCACGCCACGGCTGCTGGCGCACCGCGATTCCATGTACCGCGAGCACATTCGCTTGCCAATGGATTTCTAGGCGCCGGCGATAGCGAACGGCGTGCTTTTGTACAACCATGAACGATAACAACAAGGGAGAATTGTCATGCTTTCACAACAGGAACTGTCAGACCGGCTGGAACTGCAGGATCTCGTATTTCACTACTCACACCTGATCGACAGCAAGGCCTTCGATGACCTGCGCGGTGTATTCACCGAGGACGCACACGTTGATTACTCGGCCTTCGGTGGTTCAGTCGGCAACCTCGAGGAGACCATCGCCTATTTGAAGGATGCGGTTTCCGATGGCATCTTTCCCAACAGCCAGCACCTGAACGCCAACCTGCAGTTCGTGGTGAATGGCGACACGGCGACCGGCCGCGTCATGTGCTTCAACCCGATGGAAATGGCGTTGCCCGAAGGAGGGCTCCACGTGTTCCTGCTGGGACTGTGGTATGTCGACGAGTATGTGCGTACGGCTCAGGGCTGGCGCATTCGGCGCCGCGTCGAGGAGAAAAGCTGGGTATTCAACGCCCCTGATTTCATGGGGCTCTAAAACACTCGCTTGATCACCGCCAACCCCGGGTTGCTGCGGGTGCCCCAACGAGGCACCCGTGTGGCGTGCGGTGCCCGCTAGCGGTGTGGCCACTCTGCCAGGTGCGCGGCACGAATATCGGGTTTCAGCAGTTTACCGGTGGCGTTGCGCACCAGCGGTTGCTGCGTAAAGCGCCATTGGGTGGGTATCTTGTAGCCTGCCATGTGCTCACGCAGGTAGCTCACCAGCTGGTCAACCTCAAGATTGGCTGCGCCATTCACTGTGGCCGCCAGCTCCTCGCCCAGGTCCGGGTGGGGCAGCCCATAGACTGACGCTTCAATCACCTGTGGATGGGCGGTCAACACGCCTTCCACTTCGACCGGGTAAATGTTTTCGCCATTGCGGATGACCATGTCCTTGATGCGGTCAACCACGTGAACAAAACCGTGTTCGTCCACAAAACCGATATCGCCGGTTTTCACCCAGCCATCGACAAAGGTTTCCGCAGTGGGTTTGGGCAGGTTCCAGTATTCGCGCGCATTGGTCGGGCTGCGCACCATCAGTTCACCCGGTTGGCCGGGTGGCAGCACAGTGCCGTCCGGGTCCACACTCTGCATATCGACGATAGGGGAAATGGTGCCTGCCGCGGTCGGTTGCAACCGGTAGGCCTCGCCGGTACAGCTGCTGCCGGTAGCATTGGTTTCGGTCATGCCGTAGCCGGTGCCGGGGTAGGCGTCGGGCACCTTGCGGTAGATAAGATCCTTCAGGTGCGGTGGGCAGGCCGCGCCGCCGGCGCCGAGGGAAAACAGGCTGCGCGTGTCGGTGCGCTCAAAGGCCGGTGATTCGAGCATGGCTATGGTCATGGCCGGCACACCGGTAAACACCGTAATGCGCTCACGCTCGATGACCTTGAGCGCCTCTTCCGGGTCCCACTTGTAGAGAATGCTGGTTTTACGACCGCCGCGCAGGTTGAGCAGGAAAATGGCGTAGCAGCCGGACACATGGAACAGCGGTACCGCAAGCAGGGTGCAGGGTTCAAAGCCGGAACCCATCATCTTGCCGATGACTTCGGGGTTGGTCATGGCTGATACGTAAGCCATCAGCTCGAAGTTCTGCAGTGCCTGGCAGATGGCGGCGTGGGTCGAAGCGGCACCTTTCGGCTTGCCGGTGGTACCCGAGGTGTACATGATCATTACCAGGTCTTCGCTATCCAGCGCCACCTCTGGCGCCTGTGCCGGGCTTTCCTGCGTCGCTTCCCAGCGCGTAGCAGCGTCGATGTCTGCGGAACCGCTGCGCACCACCACCGCCTGGCAATCCAGCTCGGCGAGTTGCGCACGCACCAGCGTATGGCGCTCTATGTCGCAGACCACCAGACGCGCCCCGGCGTCGTTCAATGCATAGCCCAGTTCTTCCGCGCGGCCCCAGCTGTTGAGCGGGACAACGATCGCGCCCGTTGCCTGAATGCCGACAAATGCGAACATCCACTCCGGGTAGTTGCGCATGGCGATGGCAACCCGGTCGCCCTTGCGAATGCCCGCCTGGTGCACCAGATAGTGTGCAAAGCGGTCGGCCGCGGCAAAGAACTCCGTGAAGGTGTAGCGCTCATCTTCGTAGGTGATAGCCGTTTTGTCGCCATGGGCCCGTCCGGCGTCCAGCGCTTCGCGCAGGGTGGACGGTGCATTGGCGTAACAGCGCATGGTGATGCCATTCACGCTGCAGTCTTTGAGTTCAAAGGGTGCTCCGGGAGCAGTCAGTTGTTCGGCGGCGGCGCGCAGGCTCGCGCTGAGGGCGGCGACATCATTCATGGCGGTCAGTAGTCTCCAGTCGTCGTCAGGGGATGCGGGGTTAAGTGGGGGCATGATACACAAGCGGCGTTGGCAGGGGCAGTATTGCCGCAGCCCCGTCGCGAATTGAACGGCGCCGGTCCATTCCGTTACACTGCCCCGCTTTGCCCTGCGCAGGTACCTCGTGCCAACGCTCACGGGCCTGACAGCGGGGACACGCAGTGGCGACTATCATAACCTGCAATACCAATGGCATACGCGCCGCCGCGCGCAAGGGTTTCTTCGACTGGTTGGCGCAGCAGGATGCCGATGTGGTGTGCATTCAGGAAACCAAGGCGCAGGAAGAGCAACTGCAGGATCCGGTGTTCACGCCGCCCGGCTACCACTGCTATTACAATGATGCGCAGCGCAAGGGTTACAGCGGCACGGCGCTCTACACGCGTGTGAAACCGCGAGCTGTGACAACTCGCCTGGGCTGGGAGTCTGCAGATACCGAAGGGCGCTACCTGCAGGCAGACTTCGATGGGGTGAGCGTCATCTCCCTGTATATGCCCTCGGGTTCGAGTAGCGAAGCAGCGCTGGCAAAGAAGTATGACTTCATGGAACGCTTTTACGAGCACCTGCGCGGGCTGCGTCGCAAGCGTCGCGAGTTCATTATCTGCGCCGACTGGAACATCTGCCACCAGCCTATCGACCTCAGGAACTGGAAAGCAAACCAGAAAAACTCCGGTTTTCTGCCCGAGGAGCGCGCCTGGCTGGACCGCGTGTACGACGAGCTCGGTTACAGCGATGCTTTCCGCCTGGTCAACCAGGAACCCGATCAGTACACCTGGTGGTCCAACCGGGGGCAAGCCTGGGCGAAGAACGTGGGATGGCGCCTGGACTACCACGTGGTCACGCCGGGTTTGCGCGGCTGTGTACGCGATGCGGGTATCTACACGGCTGAGCGTTTTTCCGATCACGCGCCACAAATCATGGTGTACGACCTTGAGCTGCAGTCCTGACTGCCCGCCAGATTGCAGCACCGAGGGTTTCGCTGTACATTTGGCGCCTGTTATTTCCCCCCCATTACCGCTCGCGCCAGTCGGTGCAGGCTGCAAGGAGTTGTCATGAGTTTGTTCATTGCCAGTGCTCACGCCCAGGCCCAGGGTGGCGCCCAGGGTGGCGGCGAGATCTTCCAGATTGTGTTTCTGGTGGGGCTGTTCGCGCTGTTCTACTTCATCGCCATCCGTCCACAGCGCAAGCGCCAGAAAGAGCATGCGCAGATGGTGGCTGCGCTCGGCAAGGGTGACGAAGTGGTGACCAGCTCGGGAATCCTCGGCCGTATCACCGGGCTCGACGACAACTATGTGGTCTTGAACGTGGCGAATAATGTCGACATGAAGTTCCAGCGCATCCATATCCACGCGGTGTTGCCGAAAGGAACACTCAAGTCCATCGGCTGATGAAAGGGCTTGCGCTGCCGCCAAGGATTGCGCTGGCCCAGCGCCCCACGCCCCTGCAGTACCTGCCCCGGGCCACTGAGCGCTGGGGCTGTGGCAAGCGCCTCTGGATCAAGCGCGATGACCTGACCGGTTGTTTGCTGAGCGGCAACAAGGTGCGCAAACTCGAATTTATCATTGCGCATGCGCTCGCCGAGGGCTATGACACGCTGATCACCTGCGGTGGCTTGCAAAGCAACCATTGTCGCGCAACGGCTTTTGCGGCGGCACAGGCCGGCCTTTCGGCACACCTCGTGCTGCGCGGGGACACACCGCTAACGGGGCAGGGCAACTACCTGCTTGGTCAGTTGGCCGGCGCCACCATCAATTGCTATCCCAAGCATCTCTACGTTGCCGAACTGCCTGCGTTGCTTGAAGCCTGCCGCGTACACTATGCAGAGCTGGGTAGAAAGGCGCTGGTGATTCCCACCGGCGGCAGCGATGGCCTGGGTATCTGGGGCTACATTGCCGCCTGTGAGGAATTGCGCGAGGACCTCGCTCAGGCGGATATCGAGTCGGCCCATCTGGTGACCGCCACGGGTTCCGGCGGCACCCAGGCGGGCCTCACCCTGGGCACGGCCCTGCACGATCTGCCGCTCACGGTCTGGGGCGTCAACGTCTGTGACGATGAAGCGTATTTCCTCAATAAGGTTGCGACGGATGTTGCGGACTGGCGCAGCCGTTTCCCCAGCCAACCCGCAGCAACGGTCACACCGCGTGTGATCGATGGGTACGTCGGTACGGGCTACGGTGTGGCGAGCCCTGAGGTATTGCGGGTTATCGCAGACCTGGCGGCACTGGAAGGCGTATTACTTGATCCGGTGTATACCGGCAAGGCCTTCCATGGGCTCGTACAGGAGCTGCCGACGGGCCGTTTCGACGATCAATGCGATATTGTATTTCTGCACTCCGGGGGCGTATTCGGTGTGTTCCCGCAGGCGGACCAGTTCGGTTTCTTGCACACCGCCGCCAGCGGTTAATTCAGGGTCACAATAATGATGCAGGCATTCGGCGACTTCGTCACCACAATCAATGGCTGGGCCTGGGGCCCCGTGATGCTGGTTCTCCTGCTGGGCACCGGCCTCTACCTGAGCATAGGCTTGCGCTTTCTCACCCTGCGCAATATTCCCCGCGCATTCCGCCTTCTTTTCAGCGGCCGGGGAGGGCAGGGGCAGGGTGATATTTCGCCCTTCAGCGCACTCATGACCTCCCTTTCGGCAACCATCGGTACCGGTAACATCGCCGGGGTCGCCACTGCACTTGTGCTCGGTGGCCCTGGTGCCCTGTTCTGGATGTGGATTACGGCGCTGGTGGGTATGGCAACCAAATACGCCGAAGCAGTCTGCGCTGTGCGTTTCCGGGAGCAGGACGCAGCGGGTAACTACAGTGGTGGGCCCATGTACTATATTCGCAACGGGCTGCACCAGCGCTGGCACTGGCTGGCCTGGGCCTTTGCGATTTTCGGTACCCTGGCGGGCTTTGGTATTGCCAACACGGTGCAGTCCAACTCGGTGGCGCAGGTTCTTGAGGACTTTCTCGCGGTGCCACCACTGGCAACCGGGCTGGTGCTGATGGGTCTGGTCGCCGCCGTGATTCTCGGCGGTGTGAAGCGGATTGCGCGCGTCGCGAGCTGGCTGGTACCGATGATGGCACTGGGTTACATCATCATGGCGGTGCTGGTACTGGTCACCCACGTTACGGCGATTCCAGCGGCAGTGGTCACCATCGTCAACGCAGCCTTCAGTGGCTCGGCCGCAGCGGGGGGCTTTGCCGGGGCGACGGTGTGGGCAGCGATTCGCTTTGGTGTCGCGCGCGGCATCTTCTCCAACGAGGCCGGTCTCGGCAGCGCGCCTATCGCGCACGCTGCGGCGCAAACCAGTCAGCCGGTACAGCAGGGCATGATCGCCATGCTGGGTACTTTCATCGACACGCTGATCGTCTGCACCATGACCGGGTTGGTCATTGTTATCATGGATGTACTGCCCACCGGTGTCAGTGGCGCCAGCCTGACATCCATGGCGTTTGCCCAGGGCATGCCCGGGGGTGAATACGTGGTGACCCTGGGGCTCTGCCTGTTCGCCTTCACCACGATGATTGGCTGGTCCTTCTACGGCGAGCGTTGCGCCGTCTTCCTGTTTGGCATACGTGCCAGTCTGCCTTTCCGCCTGCTGTGGGTATTGGCCATTCCGGTGGGCACGCTGATCGATCTGGAGCTGGTCTGGCTGATTGCCGACACCCTCAACGCCTTCATGGCCATCCCCAACCTGATTGCGTTGATCCTGCTGGCGCCGCTGGTGTTTCGCATCAGCCGGGCCTATTTCGACGGTCGGCCTGCGCCGGAGGCCTGAGCTGCAGCGGACTTTCCGGGCGCGCCGGTATCCGTGTCACGGTTGCTAGGCGCGCAGTAGGGTTGCGGTTACACTGCACTCCATGGCAGATGAAAACCCCAACAAGCTGGTTATCGCGATTTCTTCGCGCGCGCTGTTCGATCTGGATGCCAGCCATAAGGTGTTCGAACAGGACGGCTTGAAGGCCTATTCCGAATACCAGATCGCTCACGAAGAAGAACCGCTGGCACCCGGCGAGGCCTTCCCGCTGGTGCAGAAAATGCTGCGGCTGAATTCCCTGCTGGGCGAGAGTGTGGGCGTGGAAGTGGTGTTGCTGTCGCGCAACAGTGCCGATACCGGCCTGCGCGTGTTCAACTCCATCCAGCACTACGAGCTACCGATCACCCGGGCGGCCTTTTGTGGCGGTGAAAGCCCCTGGCGCTATATCAACGCCTTCGGGTGCCAGCTGTTTCTTTCCAACGAAGCCGAGGATGTGCGCTATGCGCTCGCCTGTGGGGTGGCCGCGGCCACGCTGGTGTCCAATAAGAGCGGCAATTCAGGCACCGACCAGCTGCGCTTCGCTTTTGACGGCGATGCCGTGGTGTTTTCTGATGAGGCCGAACAGGTCTACAAGTCGCAGGGGCTGGAAGCCTTCACTGCCAGCGAACGCGCGGCAGCGCGCACACCGTTGAGTGGCGGGCCGTTTCAACCCTTTCTCGCGGCGCTGCATCGCCTGCAGCAGGCGTTTCCCGCCAGTGAGGCACCCATACGCACCGCGCTGGTGACCGCGCGCTCGGCGCCGGCGCATGAACGTGTCATCCGCACGCTGCGTGCCTGGAATATTCGTATTGATGAGTCCATCTTTCTCGGCGGCCTGAACAAGACCGAGTTCCTGCGCGCCTACCAGGCGGATGTGTTTTTTGACGATCAGGAGACTCACTGCCAGCTCGCCAGTCCGCACATTGCCACCGGCCATGTGCCACACGGCGTTGCCAACCGCTAGCCCACGGTTTCTTATTCTACGGGTCTGTTATTCCATTGCTCTTGGCAACAGCCAGCTTTAACTACTATTCTGTATAAGCTCCCGCGCACCGCGGCCCTGTGGTGAGCGCGTGAGGTGAGAGGTTTGGGTATGAAACTGCAGCAACTGCGCTACATCTGGGAAGTCGCCCACCACGACCTGAATGTGTCGGCAACGGCACAGAGCCTGTACACCTCGCAGCCGGGTATCAGCAAGCAGATCCGTTTACTCGAAGATGAACTGGGCGTGGAGATCTTCGCCCGCAGCGGTAAACATCTGACCCACGTCACGCCGGCGGGGGAAGCCATTCTGCAAACGGCAGGGGAAGTGCTGCGCAAGGTGGAGAGCATCAAGCAGGTGGCCCAGGAGTACTCCAATGAGCGTAAGGGCAGCCTCTCGATTGCGACCACGCACACTCAGGCGCGCTACGCCTTGCCCGCGACCATCCGCTCTTTCATTGAACGTTACCCGGACGTGTCGCTGCACATGCACCAGGGCACACCGATGCAGATTTCCGAAATGGCGGCGGATGGCACGGTGGATTTCGCCATCGCTACCGAGGCGCTGGAACTGTTCAGTGACCTGATCATGCTGCCGTGCTACCGCTGGAACCGCTGCGTGCTGGTGCCTCGCGATCATCCCCTGACCCAGCTTTCCGAGCTGACGCTGGAAGATGTAGCCGCGCACCCTATTGTGACCTACGTATTCGGTTTCACCGGGCGCTCGAAACTCGACGAGGCGTTTGTAGCACGCGGTCTGGTGCCCAAAGTCGTGTTCACCGCTGCTGATGCCGATGTCATCAAAACCTACGTGCGCCTGGGTCTCGGCATCGGCATTGTTGCCGCCATGGCCTACGACGAGCGCGCGGACTCGGACCTCGTGGCGCTGGATGCCACGCGCTTGTTTGCCAGCAGCGTGACCCGCATCGGTTGTCGTCGCGGCACCTTCCTGCGCGGCTATATGTACGACTTCATTGAGGACTTTGCGCCGCATCTGACCCGGGATATCGTCAAGGAAGCGTTTGCACACCACAGCAAAGCCGAGCTGGAGTCGCTGTTCGCGGACATTGAGTTGCCTGTGTACTGATTTTTTGTGCCCGTTGCGCTTGTGGCCCGTGCGGCGCTTGGGTAGATTGGGCCGCTTCCTGAAAGCCTCTTGGAGTACACAGCGTGGAACTGGCCTGCCTTGACCTGGAAGGGGTGCTCATCCCCGAAATCTGGATTGCGTTTGCGGAAAAAACCGGCATTGACGCCCTGCGCGCCACTACCCGCGACATTCCCGACTACGATGTGCTGATGAAACAGCGCCTGCGCCTGCTGGATGAGCACGGTCTGAAGATCGACGATATCCAGGCGGTGATTGCCACGCTGGAACCGCTGCCGGGTGCCGCCGAGTTTCTCAACTGGCTGCGCGAGCGGTTTCAGGTGATTATCCTGTCGGACACGTTCTATGAATTCTCGGCGCCGCTGATGCGTCAGTTGGGCTGGCCCACGTTGTTCTGTCACCGTCTTGAAGTGGATGATACGGGCAGGGTGGTGGACTACAAGCTGCGGCAGAAGGATCCCAAGCGGGCTTCGGTGCAGGCCCTGCACAGTCTGCACTACCGCATTATCGCGGCGGGCGATTCCTACAATGACACCACCATGTTGGCAGAGGCGGATGTGGGGCTGCTGTTCCATGCGCCGCAGAATGTGATTGACGAGTTTCCGCAGTTCAAGGCACTGCATGACTTTCCGTCATTGAAGCAGGCGTTTGTTGAGGCCAGTGAGCGGGCGTTGAGTGTTTAATGCTGCGGGTGGTATTCGCGGTTTAGGTGGTTAGGGCGCGCGTGTCCGTGCGGGGTATGCCGGACTCGCCGTGAACCCGTCCATGGGGGCTCGATGGCAGCATCCATGCTGCCAACGGTCCTGCATACCCCGCACGGACACGCGCGCCCCCGCGAGCTCTGGTTGAATCGTCGAGAATCTATCTATGGGGCTTGATGGCAGCATCCGTGCTGCCAACGGTCCTGGACACCCCGCACGGGCACGCGCGCCCTCGCCGATACTTAACGAAATCGCTGTTCCAGTGTGCTGAGGAAGCGTCCGACCTTGTCGTAGGTTTCCTGGTATTCCTGGTCTACTTCGGAGTCGGCCACAATACCGCCGCCGCCCCAGCAGCGCAGGCTGCCGTGATTGGCGACCAGGCTGCGGATGGCGATGTTGCTGTCCATGTGCCCGTCGGCGCTGATATACAGCAGTGAGCCGCAGTAGGCCTCGCGGCTGCAGGGTTCCAGTTCGGCGATGATCTGCATGGCGCGGCGTTTTGGCGCGCCGGTGATGGAGCCGCCTGGAAAGCTGTCGCGCAACAGGTCGGCTGGTCCGCGCCCGGCTGCCAGCTCGCCACGGATAGTGCTCACCAGATGGTGTACGGTGGGATAGCTTTCCAGTGCGAACAGCTGTTCGACATGTATGCTGCCCGGCACACAGCTGCGCCCGAGGTCGTTGCGCAGCAGGTCCACAATCATCAGGTTTTCGGCACGGTCCTTGGGGCTTTCCCGCAATGCGGTGGCGCTTTGCAGGTCACGTGCCGGGTCGGCAAAGCGGGGGCGGGTGCCTTTTATAGGGCGCGTTTCTACCTGTTGCCCCTGCAGGGAGATGAAGCGCTCAGGTGACAGGCACAGCAGCGCCTGTTCCGCTGCGGGCTCGAGGTAGCCGGAAAAGGGTGCCGCAGCCACTTCACGCAGGGTACAGTAGGCGGTGAAAGGGTCGCCGTTGTAGGTGGCGTCAAAGCGTTGTGCAAGGTTGACCTGGTAGCAGTCGCCCGCTGCAATGTAGTCCTGAATGTGGGCAAAGGCGCTGTGGTAATCGCGGCGACTCATGGCGGGCTGGAAGCTGCCGCCGAGGGTGAAAGGCCGCAAGGTGTGATTTGCCGTTGCCAGCCTGGCGCGAATGTCGGCCCGCGCGCTGCTCGCAACCCACGGCATGGCCACCAATGCTGAGCGCTGTAATAGATGGTCCTGCACAATACACCAGTCGTAGCAGCCTATGGCTGCAGCGGGCGAGGTGGGCTCGGATACGCAGGGGTGTGTTACCCCATGCAGGGTGTTGCCGGGCTCGTAGCCCAGGTAGCCCAGCAGTCCGCCACAGAAGGGCAGGCGCTGGCTGGCGGGTGCGATAGTCGCATACCGTTCCCGGTGCAAGTCGGCCAGCGCTTGCAGATAGCGGTTCCAGCAGCTGCTGGGCGCGCTGGTATCCGGGGCCTGTGGCGTTTCTGCAATGGGGGCCGCCACCAGGATGTCATAGCGACCGCCGCTGGCCCAGGGTTGTGCGCTGTCCAGCCAGGCTGCGCCGGGGAGGTCTCGCAACGCTGCGAACAATGGCGCGCTATCCGCTTGCCAAGGCAGCTCGTCGATGTGCAGCTTCACGGCGCCACTCCGGCTCGCCAGACGGGGGAGACCGCATGTTGACACCTCATATATTCGTAGGAAACCAACGCAAAAATTACGCAATCTTCGGTATTTGGCCGGGAAAACCTGAGTATTTGCGAGGTCTTCGGCACTCGTATTTGAGCGTCGTTAAATTGACATTCAAGGGGCATGGAATTAATGTGGTGCGCCGAATTCGGGCGGGCAGTTATCGTAAGCCCGGCCGCCGTCGCATGTAAACCCGGGAACCTCGACAGAAGGTAGAAGCTGTTGTCGGCTTCCACGGAGCGGTAACGTACCAGCATGGGAAACAGAATGAAGAAAAGCACTGATTCAGAACTGATTGCGTCTCTGCAGAACCCCTTCGCCAGCGCCCCCGAGCGGGAGTTTGGCGTGCCGGGCCAGGTGGCTTCGCAACCCGGCCTGTATGAAAAGGCATTGAAGGCGGGCTGGGAGTTGCAGCAGCGTCCGCTGCGTGCCGCTGGCGTGCGCAACACGCAGCGTCAGCACCAGAAGAAGCGCATGACCATCTGGGAGCGTATCGAGTGTCTCGCGGATGATGCGCCCACGGTGCTTTACCAGAACTGGGGCCCGAATCTGGATGGTGCTTCATTGGTCACGGCGCTGATCAAGGTCAACGGGCGCGATGTCGCCATTTATGGCCACGATTTCACAGTGCGCGCAGGCTCCATGGATGCCACCAACGGCAAGAAGCTGGCCCGTTTGTTTGAGCTGGCGGCGAAACGCAAGATTCCGCTGGTAGGCCTCAACGATTCGGCCGGTGCCTACATCCCTGCCGGTGTCGGCGGGCTCGACGGTTACGCAGATGCCTTTACCGCACTGCGCAAGATTTCGGGTGTTGTGCCTAGCATCATGTGCATGTTCGGTTTCAACGCTGGCGGTGGTTCGTATCTGCCGCGGCAGGGCAGTTTCCTGATTCAGCCCAACGACACCTTCTTCGGCCTCACCGGTCCCGGGGTGGTGAAGTCGGTGCTGGGCGAAGACGTGACGCCGGATGAACTGGGTGGCCCCGGTGTGCATAGCCAGAGTGGTGTGACCGATTTCGTGGTGCCCGATGAAGTCGCCGCGTTGCGCAAGGTGCGCGAACTGCTCAAGTACCTGCCGGACAACAACAGTGCCCTGGCACCGTACCAGGCGTCTTCTGACCCGGTCACGCGCAAGACCTGGGACATCGATATTCTGCTGAAGAAAGCGTTCAACTCGCCCACGGGGTATAACACTCCGGTGGATATCAGCATCCTGATCCAGCAGCTGTGTGACCATGGTGACTTCCTGGAAATCCAGGCAGAACGTGCACGCAATACCATTACCGCGCTGGGGCGTATGGGCGGCAATGTTGTCGGCTTTGTGGCGAACAATTCCGCGGTAGCCTCGGGGCAGATTGACATCGCCGCCGCTTACAAGAACGCGCGTTTTATCCGCTTCTGCAATCTGTACAACATCCCGATTATTTTCCTCGAGGACACCACGGGCTTCCTGCCCGGGCGCGAGCAGGAGGCCGGCGGTATTGTGCAGGCGGGTCGCGCGATGCTGGATGCCATCGTCGACCTGCGCACGCCGCGCTTCCTGGTGCTGGTGCGCAATGCCTTCGGCGGCGCCTACGCGTCCTACAACAATTACCCCACCGGGGCAGACTTCGTGGTAGCGCTGCCGACCACCCGCGTCGCGGTGATGGGGCCTGCCGGCGTAGAGTACGTCTACAAGGACGAACTGCGGCGTATTCGCGGCAGCGTGGCGGGCAAAGTCGCCGCCGAGACCGACGCGCAAAAAGCGGCCGGTCTGTCGGATGAGGAGGCCCGCGCAGCAGCGCAGCAACTCGTGCAGGGTTGGGTAAAGTCGGAAGAGCAGGCACTCGCCCAGCGTTATGAGCAGGAGTTGATGAACCCGAATGAGGCGCTGAGCCTCGGCTCTATCTCGCAGATCGTCATGCCTTCAGACCTGCGCACGGTACTGGCCGAGCACATGGATTTCTGCCTGCGGCATTACACGCCTGAACCGCTTGCCTCCGTGCAGCGCGAATTTCACTGACCACGGCCACGGCCATCGCCTGATTGAGGAAATACCGCGTGTCCAACGAATTTTACTTGCGCAATCCCCTGATTCACCGCGACCGTCGCCTGGCGGAGCATCCTTCCGCCTGGGTGCGTCGCTTCGATTGTTCGGGCTTGCGGCCGCTGATTATCTGTCGCGGCCCCATTCGCAAAGAGGCGATGGATGTCTTCACCGAGATGGGTATCGAGCACTTCGGTATCCTGCTCTCGGAGAAAGACTCGATTGTCTACCGCAATGCCCAGGCGCCTGAACTGCGCTCGTTGACAGACCCTGATCGTGTCCATCGCGTGCCGGACTACACCGGGGCGAACAAGGAAGAGCGCGATCAGCGCATTGCGCAAATCATCAGTATTGCCCACGACAACGGCTATAACGCAATTTTCGCCGGCTATGGCTTCATGGCGGAAGACCAGGCCATGGTGGCGGCTATGGAGCGTGCCGGCCTTAACTTTATCGGCCCCTGCTCGCGCACGGTGCACGATGCGGGCCTCAAGGACGAAGCCAAGCGTACGGCGTTGAAGGCGGGTGTATCGGTGACTCCGGGTATCGACAACGGCACTGCGCTTACCCTGCTCAAGAAGCACCCTGACGTTGCCGCACTGAAAGCCCTGTGTGCCGCCAATGATCTTGCGGTCGACAACGAACAGCTGGACAACCCGGATATCACCCTGGAAGACAAGGCAGATACCGTGCTGGCGGCTTCCTACGAGAAGGGTGTGGACCTCTACACAGTCGACGAACTGTGTGCAACGCTCACCGAGGCCGTGAAAAAGATGGCCGAGGATTACCCGCAGAACCGCGTGCGTCTGAAGGCAATCAGCGGCGGCGGCGGCAAGGGCCAGCGTATTCTCGGTATTGGCGAGGCAGAACGCACGCCGGAGCTGGTGCGGGAAATCCTCAACGAGGTGAAAACAACCGGGGTTGGCGACAACAAAAACGTTCTCGTTGAACTGAACATCGAAACCACCCGTCACCAGGAAATCCAGGTGATCGGCAATGGCGAATGGTGCATCACCCTGGGTGGCCGCGACTGTTCCTTGCAGATGCACGAACAGAAGCTGCTTGAGGTATCAGTGACGATCGAGTCATTGCAGAATGCACTGGCGCAGGCGGAGGCGTCTGGAAACAGCACGGAAGCGGCTGTGTTGCGCCAGGACCTCCTAACCCTGGAAGAAATGGAAGACGAGGCGGCGCGCTTTGGTGCGGCGGTCGGTCTGGATTCTGTTTCAACCTTCGAGTGTATTGTCGATCGTGACAAGCACTTCTTTATGGAAATGAATACCCGCATCCAGGTTGAACACCGGGTGACGGAGCTCTGCTATTCGCTGAAGTTCACCAACCCGGACGATGAGCGCGACTTCTTTATTGTGCAGTCACTGGTGGAAGCCATGGTGCTGCTGGCAGCGCACGCTTCTGCCTTGCCACGCCCGGAGCGCGTGCTGCGTCACAACGACTCGGTGGAAGCGCGGCTGAATGCTACCAACCAGGCGCTGCAGCCTTCCGCTGGCGGCGTTATCGAAGGCTGGAGCGATGCACTCGACGGTGAAATTCGTGACGATCAGGGTATCAGCCTGCACAACCCCGACACTGATGTCTTCATGAAGTACACTCTTGCGGGTGCTTACGACTCCAACATTGCCCTGCTGTTGACCGTGGGCGACACGCGCCTGGAAACCTACGAGCGCATGGCCGAGGTGATACGCCGCACCCGTATGCGCGGCAAGGACCTGGCGACCAATCTGGAGTTTCACTATGGGCTGGTCAACTGGTTCATTGGCCAGAATATCAACGCGCGGCCAACGACCCGCTTTATCGTGCCCTATCTCACGGCCGTGGGAGAACTGAAGGCCCAGGCGGACACACTCGATATCGACTACGCGTGGCAGCAAATAAGCCGGGCGGCGCTAAAAGAGCAGGGTGAAGAGGCGGCAAAAGCACTCAATTCCAGCCTGGAGCTGAAGTCCACCTTGCTGTTGCGGCCTCTCGAGCGTTTGCTGGCAGAACCGCACATCCTGGCGGGATGGCTGAGCATCAACCGCGACTGTTATACCCTGATCGACGGTAAAGTGAGCTGGAACGAAAACCCGGTCGAAATGCTCGCCGACACCTACCACTTCCTGAACATGGATTACAGCCCGGAGGCACCTGCTGCCACCGTGATCTGGGATCACGATCACACGCTGCTGCAAGACGCGCTCGATTTCTACACCGAGCTGTCGCAACGGCTGGACGCCGGTGACTGGGTGCAGTTGCAGAGTGTACTGGCCGACTCCGCGGTACCTGACGGGTTTACGACAGAGAGCTGGACACAGGTGCGTGCGGCGCACGCGGGCTTCCAGTCCGGGGTGGATATCCTCGCGGTACTGCCCAGTATTGCCGAGACGACGGGCTTCTTCGACCTCACAGTCAACGAGGATCTCACGGTTCACATTCCCGAGCGCTTGCTCGACGGCGATCTGCAGCATCGCATGGCCAAGGTGCTGGTGCCGCCACCAGTGGCAAAGTCGGACGAAATTCTCGCCGAAAGCGGCGGTATGTTCTACGGGCGTGAATCCCCCCAGCATGAGCTGTATGTGCAGGAGGGGGATCACTTTGAAGCCGGTGATCCGCTGTACATTGTTGAAGTGATGAAGATGTTCAACAAGGTCTACGCGCCCTTCGCCGGCACGGTAGACAAAGTGCTAATCGATACCGACGGTGTGATCATCCACAAGGGGCAGACCCTGTTCAAGGTGACACCGGACGAAAAGATCGAGGAAGTGTCTCCCGAGGCGGTTGCATTGCAGCGTCGCGAGTCCACTGCACATTTTCTGCAGCAAGTTATCTGAGGAGCCGCGAATGATTACTGCACTGGATCACATTGCCATTGCCGTGCCGGACTTCGAGAAGGCCATCAAGCGTTTCATGGAAGACTTCGGGCTGCCCTTCGAGGGCACTGAAGACGTCGTGCCGGCGAAAACCTCCACGGCGTTTTTCCCCTTGCCACCCACCAATATCGAACTGGTGCACCCTCTTAATGGGGAGGGGCCTATCGCCACTTATCTGGAGAAGCGTGGAGGCGGTCTGCATCACCTCTGCTTCCGCTCGGACAACATCGAAGAAGATGTGGCGCGCCTGAAAGCGAAGGGGTACCAGTTCCTCTCGGAGGCGCCGACACCCGGTGCGCACAACTCCCGCGTGATCTTCATTCACCCCAAGAGTTGTGACGGCGTACTCATTGAAATCAACCAGCCCGGCGACGAGCACTGAGCGGGCGAGCGGAGACAGCGATCATGAGCGACAAGATCTATAACCGGGATGAAGCCAACCCTGAAGCCTGGCGCGCAGAAGCGGAAAAAAGCCTGCGTGGCAAAGGGCTGGATACACTGACCTGGCAGACCCCGGAAGACATCGCGGTCAAACCACTGTACACCGCCGAGGATATCGAGGCGCTTGAGTACACCAACACCATGCCGGGCCTGTCGCCCTACATCCGTGGCCCTCAGGCCACCATGTACGCCGGTCGACCCTGGACTATTCGTCAGTACGCGGGCTTCTCTACTGCTGAAGCCTCCAACGCGTTCTACCGGAAGGCACTGGCGGCGGGCGGGCAGGGCATCTCCGTCGCCTTCGACCTGGCCACCCACCGCGGCTATGATTCCGATCACCCGCGTGTGACGGGCGACGTGGGCAAAGCGGGCGTTGCGATCGACTCCGTGGAGGACATGAAGATTCTGTTCGACGGTATCCCGCTCGACCAGGTGTCGGTATCGATGACCATGAACGGGGCGGTACTGCCCATTCTGGCGGGCTACATCGTGGCCGCGGAAGAGCAGGGCGTTAGTCAAAAAGAGCTTGCGGGCACCATCCAGAACGATATCCTGAAAGAGTTCATGGTGCGCAACACCTATATTTATCCGCCGGCGCCGAGCATGAAGATCATCGGTGACATCATCGCGCACTGCTCGCGGAATATGCCGCGTTTCAACACCATCTCCATCTCCGGCTATCACATACAGGAAGCGGGGGCGAATGCCGCCCTGGAACTGGCCTACACGCTGGCGGATGGCAAGGAATACATCCGCACGGCACTGGCGGCGGGCCTGAGCATCGACGAATTCGCACCGCGGCTGTCCTTCTTCTGGGGCATCGGCATGAATTTCTACATGGAGATTGCCAAGCTGCGGGCGGCCCGCTTGTTGTGGGCCCGGATTGTGGCGGAATTCGAACCGCAGAATCCCAAAAGTTCCATGCTGCGCACGCACAGCCAGACTTCCGGCTGGTCCTTGACGGAGCAGGATCCCTACAACAACGTGGTGCGCACGACGATAGAGGCCATGGCGGCGGTATTCGGTGGCACCCAGTCACTGCACACCAACGCGCTGGATGAGGCGATTGCACTGCCCACGGAGTTCTCGGCGCGTATTGCCCGCAACACGCAGCTCATTATTCAGGAAGAAACCGGTATTACCAATGTGGTGGACCCCTGGGGCGGCTCCTACATGATGGAAAGCCTGACCCAGTCCATCGCGGACAAGGCCTGGGAACTGATCGAAGAGGTCGAGGCGGCCGGCGGTATGGCCAAGGCGATTGAAACCGGCATGCCCAAGCTGCGCATCGAAGAGGCGGCCGCGCGCAAGCAGGCCCGCATCGACCGCGGTGAAGACGTGATTGTGGGTGTTAACAAGTACCGCACTGACGATGCCAGCGAGGTCGATGTACTGCAGATCGACAACGACGCCGTGCGCACATCCCAGCTGGCGCGTCTCGCCAGCGTGCGCGAGGGACGCGACGAAGGTGCTGTAGAGGACATCCTCGAACAGCTCTACCAGGCGGCGGTGAGTGGTGAAGGCAACCTGCTGGAAATGGCCATCGAGGCGACGCGCCGCCGCGCAACGGTAGGGGAGATCTCCTTTGCGCTGGAGCGTGAATACGGACGTTTCAATGCCCAGGCGCAAACTGTATCCGGCGTCTACGGCTCCGCGTTTCAGCACGATGAAAACTGGCAGGGTATCAGTATGGATATCGATGCATTTATTGAGAAATACGGCCGCCGGCCGCGCATGCTGGTGTGCAAGATGGGCCAGGATGGCCACGATCGCGGCGCCAAGGTGGTCGCCACAGCGTTTGCCGACGTCGGCTTTGATATCGACCTCTCGCCGATGTTTTCCACCCCGGAAGAAGTGGCGCGTCAGGCCATTGAAAACGATGTGCACGTGGTGGGCGCCTCTTCGCTGGCCGCCGGGCACAAGACCCTGGTGCCGGCACTGGTCGAAGAACTGCGCAAGCAGGGCGCCGACGATATCGTGGTGATTGCTGGCGGTGTGATACCGCGTCAGGACTACGATTTCCTCTATGAAGCGGGCGTGAAGTGCATTTTCGGCCCCGGTACGCCTATTCCACAGTGCGCGCGCGAAGTGCTGGATGCGGTCAACGAGGCACAGGGCGACGCCTGACGCCATGACCGCTGTCGACCTGGAAGCTTTGCAGGCGGGCAATCGCCGCGCCCTGGCCAGAGCCATCACGCTGGTGGAAAGCTCGCTTGCGGCGCACCGCGAGAGCGCCCAGACCCTGCTTGAAACGCTGTTACCGAAAACCGGAAACAGCATTCGGGTGGGTATCTCCGGTGTGCCGGGGGTGGGTAAATCCACCTTTATCGAAGCGTTTGGCCTCTACCTCATCAGCCAGGGCAAGCGCGTAGCGGTGCTTGCGGTGGACCCCAGCTCGCCGCGCACCGGTGGCTCCATCCTCGGCGACAAAACCCGCATGGAGATGCTCTCGCGGCGCGAGGAGGCGTTTATCCGCCCCTCGCCGGCCGCGGGGGCGTTGGGCGGCGTGGCACAGAAAACCCGCGAAACCATGCTGCTCTGTGAGGCAGCTGGTTACGACGTCATTCTGGTGGAGACGGTGGGCGTAGGCCAATCTGAATACCAGGTCGCCGGTATGGTCGACTTTTTCATGGTGTTGATGCTGCCCGGTGGCGGCGATGAGCTGCAGGGTATCAAGCGCGGCATCATGGAGCTGGCGGATGCGTTGGTGATCAACAAGGCCGACGGCGACAGTGAGCTTCTGGCAAAGCAGACCGGCCAGCACTATAACGCCGCCATGCATCTGTTGCGCCAGACCACCTTCTGGACACCGCGGGTGATGACCTGCTCGGCCCTGAAGAACCGCAATATAGACGCGGTGTGGGGCATGCTGGTGGACTATTCGACCGAGGCCCGCAAGGCAAACGCTTTCAACGCCAAGCGCGCGCGGCAGAACCGCGACTGGATGCGCTCGCTGCTGAACAATCTTCTCTTGCAGCGCTTGCAGCAGAACCCTCGCATACGCGCGCTGCTGCCGGAACTGGAACAGGCGGTGGAGGAGGGTACGACCACCCCTTACGCCGCGGCGCGACAGCTGATCGACCTGCTCTGATCCCAGCTGCTACTATGCCTTTGTGATTCTCCGCTGAGTGTGCCCACATGCGCTTCCGGCCGCTGGAAAAACTGATCAATCTGCACGAAGGTTACCGGCGCGAATTTCGCATCGATGAGCTGGCGTTGCTGTTGGCGATGCAGGATGACGAGCTGTATCTGTTCGAGTCCCGCTGTCCGCACCGGGAGCATGCGCTCGATGTGGCGTCGATTCGCAATGGCGTAATCGAGTGCCCGCTTCACCGATACCGCTTTCGGCTGACAGACGGCGCGCTGTTGCAGGCCTCTGAAGAACCCTGCCGCGCACTGAAAACCTGGCCACTGGTCTACGAGGGCAATGAAGTCGGGTGCATGCTTCCCGATTGACGCCGTTTTCACCACAGCCCCCGAGGAACCGCCATGCCCTTGCTAGTCAACCTGCTGTGCTTTATTGCTCTTTGTTACCTGTTGTACCGGCTGCGCAGCCGCGGCTGGCCGCTCTCGCGGCAGATTCTCGCCGGCCTGGTGGCCGGTGGGCTCTACGGGCTGGCCCTGCAGTTCGCCTGGCCCGGGCACACCCAGCTGCTCACCGACACGTTGCAGTGGACGGGTATTGTGGCGAGTGGCTATGTCAGCCTCCTGCGCATGATCATTATGCCACTGGTGCTGGTGATGATGGTGGCCGCGGTGCTGAAGATGCGTGCGGTGGCGGACCTGGGCAAAATCGGTGGTGCCGTGGTCGGCCTGTTGATAGCAACCACGATGATAGCGGCGGTGGTGGGCATTCTGGTCACCAGTGCCTTTGGCTTGAGTGCCGACAGCATTACGCAGGGTGCGCGCGAGTTTGCTTCCGCTGAAGCACTTGCGCAGCGCTATGAGACGGTTGCCGGGCTGGGGCTGCCCGACATGCTGGTCCGCTTTGTGCCCGCCAATGTTTTCTACGACCTCACGGAGGCGCGTCCCACATCCATTATCGCGGTGGTGATATTCGGCATCCTGTTTGGTATTGCAGCGCTACAGGTCGCGCGTACAGACCCGGAGCGCGGCGTCCAGATAGAGGGCTTTGTCGATACCACCCGGCTGATCGTGATGCGTCTGGTGCATATCGTGATGGCACTTACACCTTACGGAATTCTCGCGTTGATCGGCGGTGTCGTGGCGCGCTCTGATGCCGCGGATATCGTCAATCTGCTCGCATTTATCGCCGCCTCTTACCTCGCCATTGGCATCATGTTCGCCATTCATGCGCTGCTACTGGGTGTGCACGGGGTTGGCCTGCGTCACTATTTTCGGTCGGTTTGGCCGGTGCTCGCGTTTGCCTTTACCTCGCGCAGTTCCGCCGCCAGCATTCCGCTCAATGTGGAAACCCAGGTGGAAAAGCTGCAGGTGGCCACGCCTATCGCCAATCTATCGGCCACGCTTGGGGCGACCATCGGGCAGAACGGCTGCGCGGGAATTTACCCTGCCATGCTGGCGGTGATGATCGCACCCTCCATGGGCATAGACCCGCTGGCCTGGGACTTTATGGCAGGCCTGGTAGGTGTTATCGCCATCAGTTCCTTCGGCGTGGCCGGTGTCGGCGGGGGCGCGACGTTTGCCGCACTGATTGTGCTGCCAGCCATGGGGTTTCCCGTCACAGTGGCCGCCGTGTTGATCTCCATTGAGCCGTTGATCGACATGGCGCGTACGGCGCTGAATGTGAACGGTGCCATGACTGCGGGTGTGGTGACGCAGCGCTGGCTCGGTGCGTCCGTTGCGCGTGATTAACGTGAGCGGGGCCGCGTCACCCGAGCGTTGCAGGCGGCGCCTGGAACGTTAAAGCGGCACGCTGCGGAACTCAATATGCGGCCCGCTGTGGCGCCACAACTCCTCGAAGAAATCACGGTAGCGTTCCGCGCGTGCCCGCGAGTCTGGTTCGCAGAATGCTGCCTTGTCGCTTTCTGCCGGTTTGCAGAGTACGCCGCTGCGGTCCGTCAGCACGAGGGTTTCGCCCTTCCAGTCAGGGTGTTCATTGAGCTGCTGCAGAATGATGGAGGAGGGGAGCCGGCGCGCCAGTGCCAGCAAGCGGTGGCCGCGCTGGATCATGGGTCGATAGTCGCTGACCAGAATGCGCACCCGTGACTGCGGGGCGCGTCGCGCGAGCGCACTCAGCGCGGTGGCAAGTTCGCTGTCATCAAAGACGCGGTGATCCAGGTCGTGGCTGAGAATGCAGATTTCACGTGATGCATTGCGACACAGGGCCACGGCCCAGCGGGCAAACGGTTCCGGGTAAGCAATGCCATTGCCGTAGACCTTGCCGAGGCCTGTATCACGGCGCATGGCAACGTGGGGTATGCCGGCCTCGGTAAAGGGCTCACCTTCGGGTACAAAGCCGGCGCGCGCGTAGAAGTCTGCGGCGTGCTGCTGCGCGTGCAGGTACACCGTCTCCAGGCCCTGCTCCCGCGCCGCGGTGATCAGCGCTTCCAGCACGGCGGCCCCGTAACCGCGGCCGCGCCGTGGGGCGAGCACGGCCATGCGCCCGATTTTGCCACCCGGCAGCAGGCGCCCACAGGCCACCGGCTCGCCCTGCAAAGTGCCCAGCACGTGTATGGCTTCGCCATCCTGGCCATCCCACTCGATATCGCGTGGCACGCCCTGCTCCAGGATGAATACCGTCTCGCGCAGCGCGCGCAGGGTATCCTGCTGCTGGTCCCAGGCGGCTGTGTGCACGACCAGCCCTTGCGTCGTTTCACTCGACATCCAATGCTCCCTGTTGCATCAGGAACTGTAGCACGGGCATCGTGTTCTCGCCGCCAGGCCAGTGCACTACATGGTCTGCACAGAGCTGAGCCAGCCAGTCGCGCAGCGCTTCCGGCGCGGTGCAGCTTGCACCATTGGCAAACACCCGCAGGCCCTCTCTGTCGGTGTGCTGCCAGGCCACGCGGGCGTCCGGCGCCAGGCGCACCGCGTTGCCGTTCTGCACATGGGCGGCTAGCTGCAGCACATCCTTCAACGCGAGGGGGTCGCTGTTGGACTCGGTCACCAGTTCGCCAAACCAGCTGTCCTCACGGGCGCTGGCCAGCAATGCCTGGATCTGCTCGCGCGCCCGCGCGCTGTCGGCGGCGGTAATTTCACCACACCGGCTGGCTGTTTCGCGCCCGGCATCCCGCATTAGCAGGTTGTCTGGCGTTCGCTCGAGTTGTGAATCAGTGAGGCGCGAAAGCAGGTCCGCCATGCGTGGCGCACGGAAACCGAGTGAGAAACAGGTGGACTCGCCGCGGGAAATGCCCCAGTGCGCAACCCCCGGTGGAATATAGAGTGCATCGCCACAGCGGAGGGTGTATTCAGCCTGGCAGTCGAAGTGTGCCAGTAATTTTAGGTCGTCATGCGCCAGCAGGGGCGTATCCGCGTTGCAGCGCTGACCGATCCGCCAGGTACGCTCGCCCTCACCCTGTAGCAGGAAGACGTCATACAGGTCGTAGTGGGGGCCGATGCCTCCGCCGTCCGTGGCGTAGCTCACCATGATATCGTCGAGGCGCCAGCGAGGTATGAAATCGGTCAGGCGCCGCAGTTCGGCGACCTCATCCAGTAGTTGGTCGACACGCTGAATCAGCAGTGTCCAGGGGTGCGGGCGCTGAAAATCACGGGCGACAAACGGCCCGTGGTGCAGTTGCCAGCTGCTGGCATTGTCTGCGGCACCGTTGCACTCGGCGATACGGGACTCGACTTCATCCTCCATGGCCAGGCCAGCGAGTTCGTCGGCACTGACCGGCGGCACAAAGCCAGGGACGGCTGCGCGCAGCAGCAGTGGCTCGCGCTGCCAGTACCGGTCCAGAAACAGTGCCGGCTGCAGCCCCTGCACGGAGCGCTAGTCCTCGCGGATGGCGCGCGCCTGCGCCGCCGCGTTACCGGTGTACCCGGCGGGTGTCAGTGCCAGCAGGGACTCCTTGGCTGCTGCAGGAATCTCCAGAGCTGCAATGAATGTTTGCAGGGTCTCCCGGCTCATGTCCTGGCCGCGCGTCAGCTCCTTGAGTTTTTCGTAGGGCTTTTCGATACCGTAGCGGCGCATCACAGTCTGAATCGGCTCCGCGAGGACTTCCCAGCTCTGCTCAAGATCCTCCGCCAGGCGCGCCTCGTTCAACTGCAGCTTGCCGATACCCTTGAGGCTCGCTTCGTAGGCAATCAGGCTGTAGCCAAAGCCCACGCCCATATTGCGCAGCACGGTGGAGTCGGTGAGGTCGCGCTGCCAGCGGCTGATGGGGAGTTTGCTGGCCAGATGCTGGAACACCGCGTTGGCGAGCCCCAGGTTGCCTTCGGAGTTTTCAAAATCTATCGGGTTGACCTTGTGCGGCATGGTGGAAGAGCCCACCTCGCCGGCCACCGTGCGCTGGCGGAAGTAGCCGAGGGAAATATAGCCCCACAGGTCCCGATCCAGGTCGATCAGCACTGTATTGAAACGCGCCATGGCGTCGAACAGTTCTGCCATGTAGTCGTGTGGCTCGATTTGCGTGGTATAGGCATTCCAGCCCAGCCCCAGACCGGTGACAAACGCCTCCGCATTGGCTTGCCAGTCCACCTCGGGGTAGGCGCTCAGGTGGGCGTTGTAGTTGCCCACTGCACCGTTGATCTTGCCCAGGTAACCTGCTGCTTCGAGTTGCGCGAGCTGGCGTCGCAGGCGCGCGACGACATTGGCGATTTCCTTGCCCATGGTGGTAGGGCTCGCGGTCTGGCCGTGGGTGCGGGAGAGCATCGGGGTATCGGCATGGGCAACTGCCAGTTCACTCAAGGCCACCAGCAGCCGCTGCATGGTCGGCAACAATACATCCTGCATGCCATCGCGCAGCATCAACGCGTGGGAGAGGTTGTTGATGTCCTCGGAGGTGCAGGCAAAGTGCACGAATTCAGCAATGTGCTCCAACTCCGCGTTGCCGGCAAAGCGCTCCTTGATGAAATACTCAACCGCCTTGACGTCGTGGTTGGTGGTGGCCTCAATGGCCTTGATGCGCTGTGCATCTGCTTCGCTGAAGTCACGGGCGATGGTGTCCAGCGCGGCGCTGGCCTGCTCTGACAGCGCGGGTACCTCGGTGACAGCGGCAAGTTGTGCGAGCTGCTGCAACCAGCGCACTTCCACCAGTACGCGCCGTTTGATCAGGCCGAATTCGCTGAACACGCTGCGCAGGGTTGCGGTGCGTGCACCGTAGCGGCCATCGATGGGCGATACGGCGGTGAGGGCGTTGAGTTCCATGTTTTACTCCGGAGAATCGGTCGGGTGGTGCGCCACGCCCAGCTGGCGTGACAATTCATGGGCGCGCCGCCCGATACTGCGTCGCTGTAGCAACAGCTTCCAACGCCGGCCACCGAGTTGGCGCCACAAGTGGGTGGAGCGTATGCCCGCCAGTAACAGGGCGCGGATGGTGTCGGCATTCTGGCGGTTCTGCAGGTGCTGCGCGTTGCCGTTTACCTTGATGCGAAACTTCAGCGTGCTCAGCGTATCCTGGTACACACCGGACACACTGTGGCAAATGTCGTTCACGTTGCCGGCGAAATGCTCGGCGCGAAAGCTGGTGTGCTGCAGTCGGGAGTGCACGACCCGCATCATTGCGGGGTCCGCAGCGAACTTGCGTTCCAGGTACAGCAGGTTGAATACATAGCGCACCATGTCCCGCAGTTCCTGCGGCTGTTGGTTGTGCAGCACCATGGCCAGCGTATCCAGTCCCAGTTTGACACCACCCAGGCCACCGTAGATGTCATCCACTGCTTCACTGTCGAACACAAACAGGCTGTTGAGCGAGGCCTGCAGGAATTCAGGTGGGCAGCTCCCCGTGCGTGATACCTGATCCACCAGACGCGCGGCCTGGGCAACGCCGGCGAGGGCGATGGTCTGCTGGTCCAGTAGCGGCACCGGGTGTGCGTCAGGTTCAGTTGGTGCGTTCAATGACACCCCCTCCCAGACAGCGCTCGCCGTCATAGAGCACCACGGACTGGCCGGGGGTAACGGCTCGCTGTGGCGCATCAAACTCGACCCGGAAACCGCCGGCGGTGGGGCTGACACGACAGGCCTGGTCGGCTTGGCGGTAGCGCACCTTGGCGGTACAGCGCAGGGGAAATTCCGGCGCTTCGCCGGTAATCCAGAAGATGGCGCCAGCCTGCAGGCTGTTGCTGAACAGGGCGGGGTGGTTGTTGCCTTGTGCCACGCGCAGAATGTTGTGCTCGAGGTCCTTGCCGACAACGTACCAGGGTGCATCGCCGTGGTCGGCGAGGCCGCCAATACCCAGCCCCTGGCGCTGGCCTATGGTGTGATACATGAGGCCCTGGTGCCGGCCCAGCACCTCGTCGTCCAGGCTGTAGATGTCGCCGGGCTGCGCGGGCAGGTATTGCTGCAGGAAATCCTTGAAACGGCGTTCGCCGATAAAACAGATGCCAGTGGAGTCTTTTTTGTCCGAGGTGACCAGTGCGTGGCGCGCCGCGATGGCCCGCACCTCGGGTTTGGCTATCTCACCGACGGGGAACAGCGTTTGGGCCAGCTCGCGGTGGCCCACGGCGTGCAGGAAATAGCTCTGGTCCTTGTTGTCATCCAGCCCCCGCAACAGCGTGGCTTTGCCTTGTGTTTCGCCGCGGCGCGCGTAGTGCCCGGTGGCAATGCAATCGGCTCCCAGCAGCAGGGCGTAGTCGAGGAAGGCGCGGAACTTGATTTCGCGGTTACAGAGGATGTCGGGATTGGGTGTGCGCCCGGCCTGGTACTCGGCGAGGAAGTGCTCAAACACGTTGTCCCAGTACTCGGCGGCAAAGTTGGCGCCGTGCAGGCGAATGTCCAGCGCATCGGCCACGGTCTGCGCGTCTGCGAAATCCGCCTTGGCCGTGCAGTACTCGGTACCGTCGTCCTCGTCCCAGTTCTTCATGAACAGACCTTCCACCTGATACCCCTGCTCGCGCAACAACAGTGCGGCGACGGAAGAGTCCACGCCACCTGACATGCCGACGATTACCTTGGTCGATGCGTTGAGGCTCATGCTGGTGAAATCAGGTCCAGAGGATAGCAAATGCCGCTGCGGTGCTGCTCAATGGCGGCGAGTACCAGCGGGCTGCGCATTCTAGCAGAACTGGCGAGGATTTCCTCGTAGTCCAGCCAGTGTACTGCCAGGATGTCGGGATCAAGCTCCGCGCCGGTCAGCAGTTCCCGTGGCTGTGCACAGAAGGTGGTCCGATAGTAGGTCACCCCATTGGCCGCCGCGACATAGCGCGCCAGGCCCAGTATGCCCTGTAATGCTACGCCCCACCCCGTTTCTTCGCGGGTCTCGCGCAGCGCGGCCTGAAACAGTGTTTCGCCCGCCTCAAGGTGCCCCGCGGGCTGGTTGAACACACGCCGGCCGCTGGTTTTGTCGCGCTCTTCTACCATGAGGTAACGTCCCTCATTGAACACCACCGTGGCCACGGTAACGTGGGGAAACCATTCGCTCATGGTTTTTGCCTCCTGCGGCGGTTTCGGTCGCCGCCGGTTTTTGCCCCGCTGCGTTTGCGGGGCGGGTGCACGGTCAGCCTGCGGTGGGCGCCAGGTGACAGGCCCTCCAGTGTCCAGTCACCAATGGCCACGCGAATCAGGCGCAGTGTTGGCAGCCCTACTGCCGCGGTCATACGGCGGATCTGGCGGTTGCGCCCTTCGCGGATACTAATTTCCAGCCAGCTGTCGGCGACGGTCAGGCGCATACGCACAGGCGGGTCCCTTGGCCAGAGGGTAGTGGGCGGCTCCTTGGCGCGCACACGCGCGGGCAGGGTGGGGCCGTCGCGCAACGTGACGCCGGCCTGCAGTGCGGCAATCTGCTCCTGGTTGGGTCGGCCTTCAACCTGGGCCCAGTAGGTTTTCCAGAGTTTGTGTCGTGGGTGGGTAATCTGTTGCTGCAGCGCGCCGTCGTCGGTGAGTAGCAGCAGGCCCTCGGAGTCGTAGTCCAGGCGCCCCGCAACGCGGAAGGCCGGCGCCTGCAGGTGGTCGGCCAGGGTGGCACGGCGCGGGCGCGCAGCGTTGCCAGCGGTTGTCGTTGCGGCGCTCTCAGCGCTCCCGGGTTGGTCACCGCGGTCGCTGAACTGGCTCAGTACCTGAAAGGGCTTGTTGAAAAGAATTACCGTGGCCATCGTGGCTCCGCAGCGGGAAAAAACTGCTCCCCGGTTCAAGAGAAAGAGCGGGAAAGCTGATACACTAAGTGCCGTTTTAACGGGGGCTTCTACAAGGATACCGCACCCCGAGACTCAATGGACCCACAGCGACGGAGAACAATCTATGGGCTACAAGCACATCAAGGTGCCGACGACCGGCGAAAAAATCACGGTCAACGACGATTTCAGCCTGAACGTCCCCAACCACCCGATCATCCCCTACATCGAGGGTGACGGCATTGGTGTCGATATCAGCCCGGTCATGATCAACGTGGTCGACGCCGCTGTCGAGAAAGCCTACGGTGGCAGCAAGAAGATCTCCTGGATGGAGATCTACACCGGCGAGAAAGCCGCTGAACTGTACGATGGCGACTGGTTCCCCGAGGAAACACTGCAGGCCATCAAGGAGTACTCGGTCGGTATCAAGGGTCCCCTGACCACACCGGTCGGTGGCGGCTTCCGCTCCCTGAACGTGGCACTGCGCCAGGAGCTTGATCTGTACACCTGCCTGCGCCCGGTGCGCTGGTTTGAGGGCGTGCCTTCCCCGGTGAAAGATCCCGGCGCCTGCAACATGGTGATCTTCCGCGAAAACTCTGAAGACATCTACGCCGGTATTGAATACAAGGCGGGCTCCGACGAGGCGAACAAGGTTGTCGATTTCATCATCAACGAGATGGGCGCGACCAAGATCCGCTTCCCGCAGAATGTGGGTATCGGCATCAAGCCTGTTTCCGAGGAAGGCACCAAGCGTCTGGTGCGCAAGGCCATCCAGTACGCTATTGACCAGGATCTGCCGTCGGTGACGCTGGTACACAAGGGCAACATCATGAAGTTCACGGAAGGTGCCTTCCGTGATTGGGGCTATGAGCTGGCCCAGCAGGAGTTTGGCGGTGAACTGCTGGATGGCGGCCCCTGGGTCACTATCAAGAACCCCAACACGGGCAAGGACATCGTCATCAAGGATGTGATCGCAGACGCGATGCTGCAGCAGATTCTCACGCGTCCGAAAGACTACAGCGTGGTGGCAACCCTCAACCTGAACGGCGACTACCTGTCGGACGCCCTGGCGGCCCAGGTAGGCGGTATCGGCATTGCGCCGGGCGCCAACCTGTCCGACACCATAGCCCTGTTCGAGGCCACTCACGGTACGGCGCCAAAATATGCCGGCCAGGACAAGGTCAACCCGGGCTCGCTGATCCTCTCAGCCGAGATGATGCTGCGCCATATGGGCTGGAACGAGGCCGCGGACCTGATCATCAACGGCATGAACGGCGCCATCCAGAAAGGCACGGTCACCTATGACTTTGAACGCCTCATGGAAGGTGCAACGCTGGTTAGCTGCTCCGAATTCGGTCAGAAGCTGATCGACAATATGTAAGCCTGTTACGCAGGCTTGTCGGGAAGGGCCCGTGGCAGCACGGGCCCTTTTTTGTGGGCGGCGTTTGGCGGCGAAAAACCGGCAGGGGTTGAATTGACTTATAATGGGCCAATATCCACTATCTATGACAGGAAAGATGTGTGAGAGGAAAGGCGTGAACGAGGGTATTCGGGCCGGTGAGTGGCGCATGTCCGACGAGGAGCAAGGCGATCGGGAAGGTGGCCTCGCGCTGCAGGACGCCAAGCCGGAGCTCAAGAAGCCGCCGCTGTTCAAAGTGGTCTTGCTGAATGACGACTACACCCCCATGGAGTTCGTGGTCGAGGTGCTTGAGGTATTTTTTCGCATGAACCGCGAGCAGGCCACGCATGTGATGTTGACAGTCCATACCAAGGGTAAGGGCGTATGTGGGGTATACACTCGGGATATTGCTGAAACCAAGGCGGCCCAGGTCAATCAGTACGCGCGTGACAATCAACACCCGCTGTTGTGCGAAATCGAGGCATCGGAGGGCGAATAGCCCGGGAGTGGTAAAGTATGCTGAGCAAGGATCTGGAGTTGACCCTTAACGAGGCCTTTCGCGAGGCCCGGGGCAAGCGCCACGAGTTCATGACAGTCGAGCATCTGCTGCTCGCACTGCTGGACAATAACGACGCCATTCGCGTACTCAAGGCCTGCGGCGCAGAAATCAACGCCCTGCGCGGAGATCTCATGGAATTCGTGGACGCGACCACGCCGCTGATTCCCGAAGATAGCGATGACCGGGAAACGCAGCCTACGCTGGGGTTCCAGCGGGTACTGCAGCGCGCCGTCTTTCACGTGCAGTCGTCCGGCCGCAGCGAAGTCACTGGGGCCAACGTGCTGGTGGCCATTTTCAGTGAGCAGGAAAGCCAGGCGGTGTACTTCCTCAAGACGCAGAGCATCGCGCGTCTTGATGTCGTGAACTTCATTACCCACGGTATTTCCCGCGTGCCCGAAGACGGGGAGAGTGGGGCCGCTGGCGAGCAAGCCAGCGACAGTGCGACGGCGGAAGAGGCCGAAGAAAGCCCGCTGGATACCTATTCCACCAACCTCAACGAGGAGGCGCGTGCCGGCCGTATCGACCCGCTGATTGGTCGTATGCCGGAGGTGGAGCGGGTAGCGCAAATTCTCGCGCGACGACGCAAGAACAACCCACTGCTGGTGGGAGAGTCCGGTGTGGGCAAGACGGCGATTGCCGAGGGCCTGGCGAAAATGATCGTCGATGGCGATGTGCCGGATATGCTCAAGGACAGCGTGGTGTACTCGCTGGACCTGGGCGCATTACTGGCGGGCACCAAGTACCGCGGTGATTTCGAAAAACGCTTCAAGGGCCTCCTGGCCAACCTGAAGAAGCGTGAGGGAGCGATTCTTTTCATCGACGAGATTCACACCATCATCGGCGCCGGTGCGGCGTCCGGCGGTGTCATGGATGCCAGCAACCTGCTCAAGCCGCTGCTCACCTCCGGGAAAATGCGCTGTATCGGCAGCACGACTTTCCAGGAATACCGCGGCATTTTCGACAAGGACAAGGCGCTCAGCCGGCGCTTCCAGAAGATCGATGTGCTGGAGCCATCCCCCGACGACGCGTATCTCATCCTCAAGGGGCTGAAGTCGCGTTTCGAGGAACACCATGGCCTGCGCTACACGAACAAGGCGCTGCGCGTGGCCACCGACCTCTCTGCGCGCTACATCACAGACCGCTTTCTGCCCGACAAGGCCATTGATGTCATCGACGAAGCGGGTGCCTATCAGCAGCTGCAGCCACCCTCCAAGCGCAAGAAAGTGGTTGGCGTGGCCGATATTGAAGCGGTGATCGCCAAGATTGCGCGTATCCCGCCGAAATCCGTGAGCTCGGATGATCGTGAAACGCTGCAGAAGCTCGAACAGAACCTGCAAATGGTGGTGTTCGGCCAGACGGCGGCGATCAGCAGCCTGGCCACCTCCATCAAGCTGGCGCGGGCGGGCCTGCGCTCCGGGGACAAGCCTATCGGTTCCTTCCTCCTTGCCGGCCCCACCGGGGTGGGCAAAACCGAGGTGACCAAGCAGCTGGCGCGGCAACTCGGGCTGGAGCTGATTCGGTTCGACATGTCCGAGTACATGGAACGGCACACGGTGTCGCGGCTGATTGGTGCACCGCCGGGCTATGTCGGCTTTGATCAGGGCGGTTTGCTCACCGATGCAGTGACCAAGCACCCACACGCCGTGATTTTGCTCGATGAGATCGAAAAGGCCCATCCCGAGGTGTTCAACCTGTTATTGCAGGTGATGGACCACGGTACGCTCACCGACAACAACGGTCGCAAGGCGGATTTTCGCAACGTGATTCTGGTGATGACCACCAACGCGGGGGCCGAGAGTATCAGTCGTCGCACCATCGGTTTTACCACCCAGGACCACAGTACGGACGCGATGGAAGCGATCAACCGCATGTTCACCCCCGAATTCCGCAATAGGCTGGACAGCATTGTGCAGTTCGAGCCGTTGGGTGAAGACGTTATCCTCACGGTTGTCGACAAGTTCCTCACCGAGCTGCAGGGCCAGCTGGACGAGAAGCGCGTGACACTGGATGTGGACGAGGACGCTCGCCTGTGGCTGGTGGAGAAGGGTTACGACCGCAATATGGGTGCTCGACCCATGGCGCGCGTGATTCAGGAATACATCAAGAAGCCGCTAGCGGAGCTGGTGCTGTTTGGCGCTCTGGCACAGGGCGGCGGCGTTGCACAGGTGCGGCTTAACCCGGCGCGAGATGGCCTGGAAGTGCGGGTAGAGGAAACGGAGGCTGAACCCGCCTGAGGCGGAGGTCGCGCTCTGATGATGCCGCGGCTTCGGCCGCGGTATCAACGCTCGCGGTAAGTAATACGGCCTTTGGTGAGGTCGTAGGGAGTGAGTTCCACGCGAACTTTATCGCCGGTGAGGATGCGAATGTAGTTCTTGCGCATTTTGCCTGAGATGTGGGCAGTTACAACGTGGCCGTTTTCGAGTTGTACGCGAAACGTTGTATTGGGCAGGGTATCGATAACCTCACCTTCCATCTCGATCTGGTCTTCTTTTGCCATGCGGCGGCAGTCCCTCGTAAAATCAGGGGCGCATTTTGCACTAAAGCCGCCGCATGTACCAGTTCAATATGCGGCAAAACTGCCGCTCAGTTACCGAACAGCTTGCCGAATGCCTTGCCGATTTCCTTGGTGGCGTTTTCCAGGCTGTCTTCTGCGGGGGCACCCTCTTCGCTCGGCGCCTCCTTGGCGTTGCCGCCGAAAATACCGGACATGATGCCGCCCATGCCACCTTCCTCGGAGCCATTACCGCCACCGAACAGGCCGCCGAGCGCGGAGAGGTCGGTGGGCTCTGCCGGCAGCGTGAAGCGCGCGGGATCAATGCTATCGGTCGTGATGCTGGCCACTCGCATATCCTGACCGTAGCGCAATACACCGAGCTCCTTGTCGTTCAGTCGGGTTTGCAACAGGTTGGCGGCGTCTTTCTGATCCACCATATCACCGACTCGTGAAGCCATGCGATGCATGGCATCGCGGAAGCCGACGGCCCTCGGGTCGGGCGAGAGCACCAGTTCTGCCTGCTGTGTCTGGCCATTGTGGTCGACGAAGTTGAGGGTATACACCTCACCTTCGATGCCGGCTACCGTCTCCTTGCGACCGGTTGCCTCCAGTTTGTCGACGCGAGCGTCTGCCAGGTCCGGCACCGCGGCTTGCGCCATGCCACCAAACATGGACATGGCCTGCTGTACATCAATCACCATGATCTGGCCATCGTTGTTGGTAACGACATACAGGCTCTGCTCGTTGGCCAGCATATAGCTGCCCTGCTCCTGCGCTACATTGACCCGCAGCTGGTTACCCTGGTATTCAAAAGACATGCGGTTGCCTTCGGCATCAATGACCTCAGCGGTGTCCGCGTGGCCGGGTGCTGTATGCAGCCCCAGCGTGAGAAGCAATGCCGTGTACAGGGTTTTCTGGTTCAGTGCCATTGTGATCTTGCTCCGTGTGGAAAGGTGATCTATCGCTTAACCAGCACACAGTATTGACGCTCTTTGCGCGGATTTCCAGCGCCGCGTGCATGCCACAGGCAGTTGCCTGTTGATGGTGGTGCGCTTAGCCCTTGCGTATCTCCTGGTAGGCCGCAAGCGCCGCCTCACGCGCTTCACGGTGATCGACAATGGGTTGCGGATAGTCGCTGCCCAGGGACACCCCGGCTTCCTCCAGCACGGCTGCGGGAGCCTCCCAGGGCCGGTGCAGATAGCGGTCGGGCAGGGCGGCGAGCTCCGGCACCCAACGGCGTACGTAAACGCCGTCAGCGTCGAATTTCTGGCCCTGGGTTACTGGATTGAAAATGCGGAAGTACGGTGCGGCGTCAGCGCCGCTGCCCGCTGCCCACTGCCAGCTCGCGGTATTGCTGGCGGGGTCGGCGTCGACCAGGGTGTCCCAGAACCAGCGCTCGCCGGTACGCCAGTGAGTGAGCAGGTGCTTGGTCAAAAACGATGCGGTAACCATACGCATGCGGTTGTGCATGTACCCAGTGTGCCAGAGCTCGCGCATCCCGGCATCCACCACCGGGTAACCGGTTTGCCCCTGTTGCCAGGCGCGTAGCAGGGTTTCGTTGCCGAGCCAGGGAAAGTTCTCGAACTGCGACTTGAAGGGTGCGTGTTCGATGCTTGGAAAGTGAAACAGCAGGTGATAGGAGAACTCACGCCAGCCCAGTTCGGCGAGGAATTTGTTGATCTGTTCTTCCAGTGCCGGCTGCTGCTGCAAGGTGGCGCGTGCGGTGTGCCAGACCTGGCGTGGCGATATGTCACCGAAGCGCAGATGCGGTGACAGGCGCGATGTCGCCTCCTCAGCCGGGTGGTCGCGGCCGATGGCGTAATGTTGCACACGGTCCTGCAGAAAGCGCTGTAATGCGTTTCGGGCGCCTTCTGAGCCCGGTGTCCACAGCGTTGGCCAGTGGGCGGCCCAGTCGGGTTGGGTCGGTGTGAGTTCGAGTTCCTGCAGCGCCAAACCCTGCGCCAGTGGCTCCGCCCAGGTTGTGTCGGAGGGCAGCGGCACGGGCTGCGCCGGCGCTTCGGCACGACAGCAATGCCGCCAGAAGGGGGTAAAGACCTTGAACGGGGTGCCGGACTGATTCTCGATATGCTCGGGCTCGTGCAGTAATGCGCCCGGGTAGCGTTTGAAGGTAACGCCCAGCGCATCGCAGGTGTCGCGCAGCTGAGCCTCCAGAGCGACCTCCCAGGGGCTGTAGGCGCGGCTGCTGTGCACGGCGCTGATGTCGCGGCTGCCGAGCAATTCCCGCAGGCAGGCCACACTGTCCCCGCGCAGCAGGTTCAACTGGCCGCCGGCCTGCGCTATTTCCTCGCCGAGTGCCTGCAAGCTGTGGTGAAGCCACCAGCGACTGGCCCCGCCCGGGGCGCGATCACCGGCAGCGGCATCATCGAGAATATACAGCGGCAGCACGCCTCCGGCGCGGCTTGCCGCCGCCAGTCCCGGCAGGTCGGTGAGGCGCAGGTCGTTGCGAAAAAGATAAACTGTGGTGGCCATGTCGTCGGATCCAGATGTCTGTGCAGCACGGCCTGCAGGTGGGCTGCAGGGTCATGTGTTGGCGCTGAATGTGCCTGTAATTGCAGCGTCCAGCAAGGTTTCACAGGGCGTTGAAAGTTTGAGTGTAGCGAGTGCGTCCGCCCGGGTCAGCCCGGGATTGATGATCAGCAGCGCTTTGTTCTGCTCCCGCGCTCTGCGACAGAAGCGAAAGCCCGAGTACACCTGCAGGGACGAGCCGATCACCAGCAGCGCATCCGCCGCAGCGAGTGCCTCATTGGCCCGCAGCACGCGTTCAGCGGGCACATTGCCGCCAAAAAACACCACATCGGGCATGAGAACATCGCCGCACGCTTCGCAGGGGGGTACCTGAGTGGCCGTCGCCAGGGCATCCGGGAGGGCCATGTCACCGTCGGGCCGCTGCGCGCTGGCTTGCGGGCGTGTGGCCAGCTGTGGGTTGGCGCGGGCGAGGCGTTGTTGCATCACTTCGCGGTCGATGAACGCCGCACAGCCCAGACACTGCACGCGGTCCAGGCGTCCGTGCAGGTCGACCACCGCACGGCTGCCGGCCCGTTGATGCAGGCGATCAACATTCTGCGTGATCACCAGGCTCACCACGCCCTGCTGCTCAAGCGTGGCGAGCGCCCGGTGAGCCACGTTGCTGCGCGCGTCTCGCACGGCGGGCCAGCCAAACCAGCTGCGCGTCCAGTAGCGCTGACGGACCGCGGCGCTCTGCAGGAAATCACGGTGCTGGATGGGCGCGCTGTAGAGCCAGCGCCCAGCTGCGTCGCGGTAGGTAGCGATGCCAGAGCTGGCACTGATGCCCGCGCCAGTCAGCGCCACCACTTTCGGGTGGCGGGCAAGAAACGCCTGTAACTGTTGCAGTTCCTGCTCAGTATTGCTCATCATGCTGGTCACAGCTGTGTATTCACATTGTCCAACGGGGTACTGACGGTCCAGTCGACAGTATTCTGATGTGTCACGAGGGGAGAGCGTCGATTATGCATATTCTGATGACGGGCGGTACCGGATTTGTGGGCGAAGCACTCCTGCAGCACTGGTTGGCGGCGGGTCACGACGTCACGGTGCTCAGCCGCACGGCACACGGCGACAGGGAGCACTGCCGCTACGTGACGACGCTGGAGGCCGTGTCGTCCACATCGGGGCCGCAGGCTGTGGTGAATCTCGCTGGAGCCTCCCTCGCCGGCAAACGCTGGAATACCGCCTACAAGCAAGAGCTGCTCGAATCCCGGGTGGCGGGCACGCGGGCACTGACTGACTGGATGTGTAGCCTGGCGGAGCCGCCGCAGGTGCTGCTGAGCGCCTCGGCTATCGGGTTTTACGGCCCGCGTGGGAATGAGGCTGTTGATGAGGGATCCGCGCCGGGGAGCGGTTTCGCCAGCGAGCTGTGTCGCGCCTGGGAGGAACAGGCGCTGGCTGCGGTTGCCGCCGGCGTTCGGGTGTGTCTGCTGCGCCTGGGGGTCGTTCTGGATGCCAGCGGTGGCGCGTTCACGCAAATGGCGCAGCCGTTCCGGCTCGGCATTGCAAGCTGGCCGGGAAGTGGCAGGCAATACCTGAGTTGGGTGCATCGCGCGGACGTTGTCGCCGCTTTCGATCACCTGCTGCAGCACGAGGAGTTTTCCGGCGCGGTCAATGTCACAGCGCCGCAACCCGTCACCCAGCGAGAATTCTGCCGCGCCATGCGCGCGCACTTCACCACGTTGCCCGGAATGCCTGTGCCCGCGCCAATCATGCGTCTGCTGCTCGGGGAAATGGCTGACGAGCTGTTGCTCACCGGTCAGCGGGTGGTTCCCCAGCGGCTGGAGGACGCCGGTTTCCTCTGGCAGTATGCCGACATAGGCAGTGCGCTCAAAGCCATCCTGGAACCTCACGCCGGCGACAGAGTGCCGTGATCGCTGGCGGCCTTGCGCACCACGCTGTTTCGGCTGAGCTTGTCCAGTGCGGACTTTTCCAGTTGACGCACCCACTCGCGGCTCACACGCAGCTTGTCGGCGACTTCCGCCCGCGTTAGTGGCGGCCCGTCGTGTAGACCCCAGCGGGCGATAACCACCTGCTTTTCCGCCGGATCGAGGTGCTCGATCTCCTGCAGCAGGCAGCGCTGCAGGGAGGCCGACTCAGCGCGCGCATCAATATCGTCAAAGGGTCCACCGGGCATACTGTCAAGCAGCGATTCGTCGTCATCATCGAACTGTGGCTGGTCCAGTGAGATGGCCATGTTGCGAAGCTGGCGCAACTCGCGCGCCTTGTCGGTGGCGATATCAGCCGCTGAGGCCAGCGCTTCCTCGCTCGGCTCCTCGCCGCTGCTGCTCCAGAGTGCGTTGCGCTCCCGATAGAGTTTGCCCACTTGCTCACGCACGTGTGTCGGGTAGCGGATCAGCGCGGCCGAGTCGCTGATGTAACGACGTACTGCCTGGGAAATCCAGTTATAGCAGTAGGTGCTGAATCGGTAGCCCTTGGCTGCCTCAAACTTCTCCGCGGCCCTGATCAAACCCAGTGTGCCCTCCTGAATCAGGTCGCGGTAGGGGGCGCCTTTACCGCGTGCCTTGCCGGCGATGGAGTACACCAGGCGCAGGTTGTGCAGGGTGAGCGTGTCGCGCGCCTGATTGAAGCGCGACAGTGCCAGCGACAGTGCCTTCAGCTGCGTGGATTCCAGTCGGTAGCGCTTGGTCGCCGGCGTGCGACCCTCCGTGGTGGTCTGCCACGCGTGCAAAGCATCGGCGACGCGGCACTTCACGGATTGTGCGTTCGCCCTGGCCAGTGCACCAGCCATGCCAACGACGAGGCTTGCTGGCAGCGCCATTTCACGGATGGTCTCTTGGGCGGTTTCGAGGTCGCCGGCCGACAGGGCACCTGCCAGCAGTACTACGGCACCAGCCTCGTCCCCACCGCTCAAATAACTGACCAGTTCGCGACGCAGCAGGAAGTGATGGTCGCGGTTGGCGAAATTGGCGACCTCCGGGGGTTCATGCTGGATACGCGCCAGCAAGTCCTGCAGGAAATGGCGGCCGCCTGCACTGTGGACAAACAGGCTGCCCAGGTCGTCCACGGCGCGCCACTTGCTGGCGTCGATATCGCGCTCCTGTTCGGCGCTCAAGAGCGGATAGCGGCGGGCCTCTGCGAACAGCCGCTCAAGCTCGCGATCGTCGGTTTCGGTCTTCCAGTTATCCACGTGGTCACTCCTCTCGGTTTGTGCTGTATACGCTGCACCGCGACAGTTGGACAAGAAATCCGGACAGTTGTCCAGAAAACATGCAGACATAACCTCGACAATGCATCCAGAGTGCGACGTACAGCGTAACAAGTAGTGAGCGCATCAAGCACACAGCGTAATTGAGGCAAGTGATATGAACGCAGCGGTAATGGAACCTCGGCCCCTCTACGGCATTGGTACAGTGGCCCGGCTTACCGGGCTCAAGCCCGACACGCTCCGTGTTTGGGAGCGACGTTATGGGCTGGGGGCCAGCCACAAGACGACCACCGGCCGTCGCCAGTACACGCAGGCAGATCTCGAGCATTTGCAGTTGGTAGCGGCGCTGGTCAACAGCGGCTCACGTATTGGCGAAATCGCCTCTAACGAGCGCAAGACACTTGAAATGTTGCTGCGGGGCCGCGGCAAAGGGGGACGCGGTTCAATGCCGGCCCCGAAACCACGGGTTGTGTTTGTTGGCGGCCAGCTTTGTGAATGGCTCGACGAGCATCAGGGCTGCCTCGCCGGTGTCGACGCACTGTTGGTGCGGCTCCCGCTGAACCAGATTACCGCGAAGGAATGCGAAGAAATCGGCAAGGCCGACAGCCTGGTGGTGGAGTGCGCCAACCTCACAGGCGCCCAGACGCGCCAGCTGGGGGATCTTATCCGCAATCTGGAAGTGGAGAAGGCCCTGGTGACGTATCAGTTTGCCAGCGAACGCTGGTTACAGGCCCTCGAGCAGCAGAATATCGCCGCGACCACATTCCCGCCCGACCCGGCGTATCTCGCGTTCGAGCTTGCGCGCAGCGTTGCCGACAAGACGACCAGCCTGGGTGACACGAATCTCGGTGAGCTGATGACCGCCAAGCCGCGGCAGTTCAATGATCTGCAGCTCAGCGCGGCGCGGCAGCTGAAGAGCACGCTCGACTGTGAATGCCCCCGACACATCGCCGACCTTATTCGCTCTCTGGCACACTTTGAGGAGTATTCGGCTAACTGTTCGGTGGATAACTGGAGTGACGCTGCGGTGCACGCCTGTATCTACGCTTACACCTGTCAGGCACGCTGGCTGATGGAGCGCGCACTGCAGGCGGTACTGGAGGACCGCGGTGAGGAGTATCAAGCACTGATGCGCGAGGTCAGCAATGGCCGGATGGGGGATGCGGCGTAACAGCGTTTGCGCCTGCGCTACCCCTGTCGACGCGCAGCAGCCTCGCCGAACAGGATAGCGCGCCAGTGAGGGCTTTCCCGCACCGACCAGGCCCACAACATGATGGGCGCAACTGTGGGCACGATGAGGGTGCTGAACTGGAAGAGCAGGGCGATGGCGTTGGCGGAGGGCAGCGGGTTTGTGGAGGCCGTCCAGAGCAGGTCACCCAGGCCGAGCATGAGGTTTTTCAACGTCACAGCAATCACGCCGATGAACATCAGCAACCACAGTAACAGCAAACCGCGTGCAAAACGCTCTATCGAGCCATCTAGATGGCTGGCAAAGTGGAGCGCGGCATAAAAAGGAATCGAGTAGGAGAGGATACGTGTGTTGGAAGGGAAAGCCAGCTGATACTCCGCCTGATTGAGAGGTACCACCTGCTGACCAACTTCACCGAACAGGGTAAATACCATCAGCTCATCACCATCAATCACCACTGACTGCACTACCTCTGGTAGCGCCCAGGGCAAGGCGACTTGCGCCAACCACAGGGCCGGCGCCGAGGGCAGGGCGCCCAGCGCGTACCACAGGCCGAAGAAGGGAATCATCAACAGCAGCACAAGGCCGATGAAGCGGTAGAGTGTCACGCGGTCACGCCCTGCGGTCGCCGCTCGAGAAGGCGCAGGTAAAGAATGAAGACGATGAGCACATCCAGCATGATGAACACGGGCCACAAATAGAGGTGTGTCCAGTTGAAAATATCCAGGTTCCACTGCCCCAGGTAGAACAGGCTGATGATGCGGGCAATATTCAGCGCCTGAATCGTCAGGAAACCCGCGAGAATCGCCAGCAGGCGGTAACGCCACGGCGCGGGGTACGCCAGTACGCCCGCAATCAATACAATCGCGGCTTCCACGCCATTACAGCCCGACTCAATGGATACCGCAAAGCCGTTTACGCTGTGCGCGATGACCCGCCCGTAGGCAATCACATCGCTGTCGAAGGGGGTAATTAATGCGGCACTGAGTGTTGCCAGGGAAGCGGTGAAAGGCTGCACAACAGCGGCCTGCACGGGGGCCAGCATTTCCAGGGTAAACAGTGCGACCAGAACCACGAGGAATATCAGAATAAATTTGCTCATGCGGGTGCTATTATCGGCTGTTACTGGCTGTGCATTTGACAGCAGGATAGCATAGAGGAGTGTTGAAGTGTCGCCGACCGCGCGCAATACAGGGATTGTCCTGACCCTGGGCATGCTGGTTTTCAGCAGCTGGATGTACCTGCAAACGGGCGATTGGGTGGCCCTGGTGTTTGCCGTGGCCAGCCTGGGTTACGGCGTGTTTTTCTTTTCTGTTACGCCGGGAGGGCGCGACTGATGCACAGTTGCCTGCCCGGGAGTCACTATCGTGTACTGTCTGCGCTGCTATTGACCCTGTTTTTAGCGGGCTGTGCAGGACTGGGCCCGGCAATTGATCCGCCGCGAGTCAGTGTTGATAGCGTCAAGAGCCTGCCCATGGTGGATTCGGGGCCGCGTTTTCGTATCGTGCTGCGTATTGCCAACCCCAATGCGCAGGCGCTGGATATTGCGGGTATCAGCTACGGTATCGCACTGCTGGAGCGCGAACTGGTCAGTGGCGTGACCAATCAGGTGCCCACCATTGCAGGCTACACGGAAGAGCAGGTAACGCTTGATGCCGGGGTGAATCTGCTGGAGGTGCTGAAGCTGCTGGGTAGCCTCGGACGTGCCCGCAGCGATACGCTGGAGTACCGCTTCACGGCCAAGATTGATTTTCGTGGCTTGCTGCCTACCCAGTATGTGGAAGACAGCGGTGTGCTGCGCCTGAATTGATGGCCGCGGCGGCTAGCCCACAAGCGATTGGGCAAAGATCAGCAGTATGATCAGGGGGCATACCACGCGCACGTAGCCGGGCCAGATTTTCCAGAACAGCTTGTGCTCGGCCCCCGCATCCCCCTTGCGCAACTCCTGGAGCAGGGTGTCGCGGTGCCATACCCAACCCGCATAAAGACAGAACATGAAGCCCAACAGAGGCTGGCTGTAGCGGGTGGTGACCGCGATAACCAGGCCGAAAAGTGTTTCGAAATTCAGCAGGATCACCGTGCTGATCAGCGCGATCACGGAACCAATGGCCAGTACCGCGGGTTTGCGCCCTACGCCATGCTCTTCAATCGTATAGGCCACCGGCACCTCCAGCATGGATATCGATGAGGTCAGCGCTGCAATGGTCATGAGGAAAAAGAACAGCAGGCTAACCACCACGCCGGCTACGCCCATGGTGTCAAACAGTTTCGGCAATACCGTAAATATCAGGGTGTCTTCGGAGATAAGCGCGCCGCTGGCCGTGAAAATTTCCACGCCACTGTGCAGGGCGACGTACATGGCAGGCAACACGAGGAAGCCCGCCAACACGGCGATGGAGATGTCCACCAGCGTCACCAGGCCACCCACCACCGGCAGGTTTTCGCTGTCGCTGATATAGGAGCCATAGATCAGCATTGTGCCCACACCCAGCGAAAGCGAAAAGAAAGCGGCCCCGAGTGCCTTCACAATCAGGCCCGGTGCCAATGCGCGCTCGAAGTCCGGCAACAGATAGACCCGCAGGCCATCCAGCGCTCCGTCCAGCGTCAGCACATAGACCACCAACAACACCAGTGACAGCAACAGCAGAGGCATCAGACGGCTTGACCAGCGTTCAATGCCCTGTTGCACGCCCTCGGAAATAATGCCGATGGTGAGCGCCATGAACACCAGCATGAATGCCAGATTACGTGCCAAGCTGAAATCAGTCAGCCAGGCACTGGCGGCTGTCATGCCGGCAAGGTCTGTCAGCGCAGCCAGGCAATGGGCCAGCATCCAGCCGGCAACAATGGCATAGAAGCTCAGAATAAAGCTCGCCACAATCAGGCCCGCGATGCCAGTGCCTGTACCCACATTGCGCAGCAAGGTGTTGGGGGATATCAGACGCAGGGCGCGCACGGCATTGGCATGAGCGTGACGGCCAATGATGAGCTCAGCCATGAGTGCCGGGTAGGCGAGGGTGAAAGCGAGAAAGAGGTACACCAGCAGGAAGGCAGCACCGCCATTGCTCGCGGCCTGGGTCGGGAAACCCCAGATATTGCCGAGTCCGACAGCGCTGCCCGCGGCAGCCATAATAAAGCCAAAGCGCGAGCTGAACTCGCCGCGGGGAGAAGCCATAAAGAAGAATCCGTTCGTGCCAGCCGGGTCGTGGCGCGCAGTGTACCACGGTGGAATGCCACGAGCTTATTGCGTGAGCAGTACCTCGCAGGGTCGTGTTGCTCCGCTTTTGGATTGGCCACCGCCGAATATTTTCACCAGAAGGCGCGGCACGAACAGCATCGCCTCGGTGGAGATATCCAGTGTCGCCGCGATGGGCGAAACCGAGGTGCGCGGGCTCGCCATGTCGCCGCGCAGACTGATGCTCGAGGGAATCTGGATGCTGCGTGACTTGGAGCGCGGTGTCAGCGTCAGCGCCAGCGTGCGTTTGGGCAGGTCAAAGCTGCCTATACCGGTGGCGATCATGTTCGGAGACTCGACGAAGAGGCTGTCAGTACGCGCCACGCCATTATCCAGAATAAACTGCGCCATGGTGCAGTCGAGGAACGTTGATTTCTCCAGTGCTGCGCCTGAAAACAGCCAGGTGAGAATGCCCGTTGCGAGTACATCATAGGCCGCACCCTCAACGGTCGCGTTCTCCAGCGCAAAGGCCATGCTGCCATCGAGTTGTTGCAGCAACTCGGCGCTGGTTGCGCCCTGGGCGCTGAGGCCTCCACGTAGATTCAGGGAGCCGCTGATGTCCGTATCAATCCCGAGGTCCCTGCTCAGGGTGTTGAGCGGAATAGACTGCGCCTGCCCGGCAATGCTGAGGCCGGGCGGGTCCAGGCTGATGTCGACAACACCGCGGATTTCCGCCGGCGCCGCATCGTAGCTGAAATCGAACTGGTCGAGCAGGTAGGTGGTGCCGCTGCCATTGACATGCACATTGATGTCGTCGAAACGGGTTGCTTCCCCGCGCAGGGTATCGAGCTGTATGCGCAAGTCGATCGGATAACGCGGCAGGTTGGTCAGAAACTGCTGTAAGGACCGACTGTCGGAATCTGTATCGAGTTGTTCTGTCGGTCGGTAATCCGTCGCCTCGGAGCCGGATGCCTGCAAGCCAATGTCGTCCAGGTTAACCAACGCTGAAGACAGTGTTGCTTGCAATCCATCGATGGTGCCGCCTGTGTGGGTTGCCTTCCCCCCAAGTGACAGCGCCGTATCACCCAGCTGTGCGTTTGCCTGCAATTGCGCGGAGGTCGCATCCACGGTCAGGTCAGCCTGTCCCGTGACGGGTTTCAGCGACAAGCCGGTTAGCGCCTTGAGCAGTTCACGGTCATCACTGCCGTAGGCGAGGCTAACAGCACCACTCCAGCCATCGTTGCCGTAGCGGCCGTTTCCGCTGGCGCGCAAGTCGAGCGAGGCGTTCTCTGCGCTGCTGAATTCAAAGCTTGGCAGCACGTAGTCCGCCTGTGTGCCGCGCAGTGTGAAGCGGCCGCTCACGCTGCCCAGTTCAGCGGACGGCGTTGTGCCTGCGGTGAACTGAGTCAGCAACGCATCCAGGCTCAGGCGCTGCACGCGTGCGTTCAGCTCTGCCTCGCGCGCGCCGGTGAGGTCTCGCAGCGCTCCGGTGACCAGTAGTTCCCCGGCCGGGCTGTCGAGGGTGGCGCGAATAGTGTCAAGCGCCACACGCCCGCCGCCATATGTGAGTAAGCCCTCCAGTGTGCCAGCACCCAGCGGTGGCAAATCCAGTGCAGTGAACTGCCCCAATGCGGCCACTTCAGGCGCCTGCACCAGTACCCCGGCTTGCAAAGCTTGTGGCTCGTAGCCCACATCGTGCGCAAGCACGGTGTTCAGGTTGTTTACATCGATCGTGAGGAGTTCATGTGTGATCCGGGCAGTCCCATCGCGCAGCGTGAGTTCAGCGTCTGTTCCGCTGACCTGCACCTGGCCCTCAATTGAAAACCCGGGGGGAACATCGGTGTCGAACCAGCCACCGGGCGTGACCAGGTCGGCGCTGCTAACCGCGAGGCCAAGATCGATGCCCGCGACGCGAGTGCCTTGCTCGGGAGGGGTCAGCGCAACCTGCGCAACGTTCCCGGTGACGCTCAGCTGGATGCTCTCGCTAAGGCCCAATTGGCCCATGATATTCTCCACGTGCAGCGCACCATCATTTTCGCGCAGCGTCGCCGCGAACTCCCACGGCCCAGGATCGATAGTGGGTGCCTGCCCCAGCCAGGGGCTGAGCAGCGTCAGTGACGGCGCCAGGGCGTGCACGGTGAAGTGGGTGTCCGGCGGTAGCTGGGGGCTCCCTAATGAGCCCGGGCCCGATGAGCCGTTCAGGGCAATCCACAGGCCTTCACTGCTGGCGGTAACCACAGTGAGCTGTTCGATCGCCGGATTGGCCACGGTGCCGGAAAGGGCGATGCTGGCGCGTATTCCGCCCAGTGGCGACAGATCGAGATCCAGCCAGCGCAGGAAATACTTGGCTGAATCAAGCTCGCCTGATGCAATCAGGCTGAGGTTCGGGTCAGGGTTGCCCTGGCTTGTCATCGCACCGCTGGCTTCAAAGAAATAGGCTGGACGGTTATCCAGCTCAAACGCCGCATCTGTGAGGGAAAAGCTGTTCAGATCACCCTGCAGTTTTCCCTGCAGTGTGAGCGCTCCTGCCAACGGCGGGGCGTCGGGGAAAAGGTCGATGAAGGTTGCGACATCGGCAAACGCCGCATCTACCGCCACGTCGAAGCGGAATGCGTCCCCGTAGCCGGTCAGCAGACCCTCCAGCGTACCCCGGGTGCCGGACTCCGGCGCGGCCAGCTGGGCACGGAAGGTCACGCGTCCCTGTTCGCTCATGATTTTCCTGGCTGTGATCTCCAGGGTGATCTCGAGTGGCGTACCATCGAGGTCGGCGAGCAGGCTGACCTCGAAGCGGTCTGCCGCGCTGCGCGCTCCGCGTATGTCTCGCAGCGGGAAGATGGCCACATCGCCGTCCCGGTTCACCACGTGCACGGTATCGACCACCAGTGATGCCGGCAGAAAACGCAGGTACTGCATCCACTGCGCGGGTGTGGGATCTTCGCTATCGTCCTCCGCTGACACGTAAACGACAATGCTTTCGATCTTCAGGGTGGTCGCTTCCAAATTGCCCCGCCGCAGGTCAGCCAGCCGGGTGTCACCGGCAAACCCCTGCACGGTAAGCAGGGCCGGGCCGGTGGAGCCCTTGGGGAGCAATTGCAGTGTATCGAATTCAAGCTGCAGTTGAGAGGGCTCAAATACGAGCCCCTCGATTTCAAGGCGGTAATCGGTAAACGAAGCCGCGCCCCATTGCAGCGCCCGGGTCAGCAGCCCTGGCGTTGACAGCAGCACAAATGTTGCAACGAACGCGACCAGCAGCAGGGCGAGCGGGACGATCCAGAGCTTGCGCATACGATTTCCAGTCGCAACCCGTCAAATGAGCGAGTGTAACACGCTGGCTGCCCCGCAACTTTTTGTTCGTACAGGTCGCTGTGCTATGATCCGCGCCGCGCGCTTCTTGTGCCGCTGCCTGCAGCCCGGGTGGTGAAATTGGTAGACACAGGAGACTTAAAATCTCCCGATCATTGCGATCGTGCCGGTTCGATTCCGGCCCCGGGCACCAATGATTCTTATCAATCAACAACTTACCAGTAAAAATCGAAATACCCCACAAACCACCCAATCACCTGAAAACGGTACTTTGGGCGTTGTCGCTGGGGGTTCGCATGGATAATGACATCCTCTATTTGCTCGAACAGTGGGCGCGGTGGCGCTGGATCGGTCACGGTGCAGCGCGGGGGTTCCCCTCGATGACCACGTTCAGGCAACAGCTCGGCTCGTCAGTACCTTCACCGCAGATCAGCGACCACCTTGCCTGTGCCGTTGACCACGCGGTCGCTCAGGTGTGCCAGGAGAATGAAAGGCTCGGCAGGGTGCTGTGCTGGTATGTGCTGGATCGCAAATCGTATCGGGCCATTGGGCGGGAGCTCGGCATTTCGCACAGCAGTATCGGGCCAATGCTGCGGGCCGCTGTGGGCGCAGTGGGGGAGGTTCTAGAGGGGTAGAGTGCCCAGCGCGCACTGCAACGCTTCAAGGGAGTCTTTTGGCTTGTTCGTAGTACGTTGGACAGAGTCGGGCGCTAGTCTACACTAGGGCAATGGACGACATATCACATGACTGGCTTCGCGAAGCGGTGGAGACGAACTCCGCGGTTCGAGTCATTTATGATGGCGGCAGCCAGGCGGGCGCTGAGCGCGTCATAACGCCGCTTGCGATTGACGGTGACAAACTTCGTGCTCGGTGTCATGCCAGTGGGACGGTAAAGGTGTTCAAGGTATCGCGAGTTCGACTTCCCGGCTCGGATGGTCCCGCCGCCAAATACGATTCTGCAGCTGCCCCGCACAGAGAGTTTTCCTCCTTTGCGGAAATCGTCGCAAGGTATAGAGACACGTTGAAGGGCCTCGGGTGGCACACAGAGGTCACCGCTACCCACTTCACGCTGCACAAGGTGAGAAAGAACGGCGCTCCCTTGAAGCGCCCGGAGGTGGGGATTTCGTTTGTCGAGTTTATCGAGGACACCTATTGGGATCAGGACGAGACAGGCGAGCTAGTCGAGGTTTCCACTGGGACGCGCAAGAGCACCCGCCCATACGGTGTGTATGGACACGGTAAGTCGAGCGCATCTTATGGGAAGGCGGACAGGGCTGCCGCCTTGTTCTTTGAATGGGCCACCACTCATCCGTGGCTCAGCGAGCTTGAAGGGCAGAAGTCCTAACGCTTCCCATTCCGCGAAAACTGGTTTGCTTTGCCGCTGTCGCCATTGGCGCGCACCTTGTGGCTGGTCGCCGGCGTAATTCCGAACTCACCGCAAAGCGCTCTGTACTGGCTCAAGAGGTGCCCAGTGGGCGTAATGCCCGCCGCGCATCGCAATGCCGCAGGCTGTCGGGGTTTTTGGCGACACTCACCGACTTGTCGCCCCTTTCGGGAGTGCGCCCCTGTGGCCAAAGAGGAAAGCCAGGGCAGGTTGCTTCTACCGCTTCCCATTCCGCGAAAACGGGTTGTCAGACTTGCCACCCCCAGAGGGCCGTACCTTCGCCGCTGCGGCAGGGGTCAATCCGAAGTCACCACACAAGTTCCGGTACTGCGCCACCAGGTGCCCCGAGGGAGATGCGCCAGCGGCATACATCTGTACAATCTTGCCGTGCAGGGCCGCCAGGTGGGCGAGAGGGACAATACTGGCCTCGGTCAAGACACCAGTCGCGTGCAGCGCGGTGGCCAGCTTTTCAAACTCCGCAACAGCGTGAGCATTGGGCAACCAGTCGGGGGCCTCGGGCACCTGGTCGGCAGCCGGCAACTGTATCGCCCCGGGCAGCTCGCGATCCGGGCGGCTGGTCCCGGATAACAGCTTCAGGTTGGTTGGCTTGCGGGGTCTGGGCATCGTCAAAAACCTCGTTTTCTGAATTGACTGTGCAAAAATTAACATAGCGCACGGTCATGGGCTTCAGGGCCCTGGAGATGGACATACCCCCTCCCGGTCGTGATTCACTGCGGCTGTCACGCTGCCTGAAGCCGGGCGGCCATGTAGCGCCGCACCATCCTGTTCCGGGCTGCCTGGTCACCCTGTACTGCCTGGTCATGTTGCACGGCTGCCCGGGCTGACACACTGCTGGCGGGGTAGGCGGGCAATGCCACGGTGCTGACTTCCAGCAGGGTCACATCCTTCAGGGTGCGCACGATCTCCCCGCTCGAAGTCTCATCCCATTCCTCGCCGGCTGCGCCATTCACATAGAAACTGAATGACATACTGGTCAGGTCGCCACGCTTCACCAGTTCGTGTATATCGCGCCCCAGGGAGCTTTCCGGCAGGGTCAGCTCGAAGTGCAGCCCCTCGCGATCCTCGGACAGTCTAAGGGTCCGGCTTCGACTGGAGCCCAGGAGGTCGGCCATGTTGTGGTGGTGGACAGCAAAGATGGCGTGTCCGTCGCTGATCGTCCGGGCAAACGCACCAGGTGCAATGATCTCGCGGAATCCCCCGAGGTCTACCGATCTGCTGTTGAATACCGCAGCGTGTCCGATAAGTCTCATTGCCCGCTCCCCAGGTTAACGCCACAGCGGCGGAGCTGGCCGGCTACCCGCTCCACCTCGGCAGACCAGCGCGCCTCAGCCTCCCGGCTCTGGGCCGCCTCCAGTTTCCCCCGGGCCTCTATCAATCGCTTCAGCATCCACTTCCGGGCCAAGGGGTGGCGCGCCAGCCCCGTGTACTGGCTGCGGTCTTCCTCTGTCATTGAGATGCGGGTGCCTGCTTCTGCTCTTTCAGCTTTCATGCTCTGCTCCTATGCGGCTTTCATCGCGTCGCGGATGCCAAGATCAATCATCAACTGCTTGCGCTCGTTGCCCTCGGGGTGGACAGCGGCGGCCAGGGCGCGGATCGTCTCAGCCTCGAATACCAGTGTCTGCCCGATATACTCTGCGCGGCGGCGGGCCTGGATCAACTCAATGGCTGTTTGCCGGGCGTCCTGTATCATCGCCTGCGCTTTCTGTGCCTGATCCAGTGCCTTGGCCAGATTCTTGCGGAGCTGCCCGGCTGCCTTCATGGCCTCTTCGCCTTGGGCAACACCAATGGCCCGGTGCAACTCGCTTTGCTGGCGGTGTAAAAGTTTGTCTTCATCCACCAGGTCGGCTTCCAACTGCCGAACAGCGCGGAGGGCGTCAAGGTCGCCTTCACCCATCACGTCTTCAACCTCTGCCTGTTTCGTTTTCAGCTCGGTTTCGACTTGCTGTATCCGCTGAGTGACCTCGGCCTTGATTGCGATCAGCTCCGCAGAAGATGCATTGTTCTTCACCGCCTCGGCGGCCCGTTGTGTGACTGACTTTCGTTTAATCATTGCAGCTTCCTCTGTTTCCGTTGGGATAAAATGCTTTCCAGGGCTTGCCGGGCGGCCTGCTCCCCAGAGACTGGCCCCAATACCTCAACCGCCAGGGCAACACTCGTTCGCATCAGGGCGCCGGCAATAACTCTTGCCGGCAGCCCGCCGAAGTCTTTCTCGATCAACGCCAGCAGGTCTAAGGTCGCCTTGTTTTCCGCATCAATGTGGTTACAGATTTCCATAAATCTATTTTTACCATGCGTCTAAAGTGATCGCGTTACAGGTAACAGAACTCGTTGCGTCCTCAATGAAACGCGCAAGGGCCCTGGCTGCTTGATCCAGGTTGTGCGCGTCCTCTACCGCCAGGTAATCCAGTTCGATCAGCACTTCGACGGTATCAATCTGCACCTCGATCGGCAGGATGCGGATGCCGGCCCCTCTGCGCTCGCGCAGTTTCCTCATTCGCTCGGCTGGGCTTGTCATTCGCTGATCCTCACTGCTGATCGGTGTTCATTTCTTCACCTCCCTGGGCAACTGGTCAATCTGCTTTGCCAGGTCCGTGTTGAGGTCTTGCAGATACTGCCCCATCGCGAGGACGCCATGCCCGAGCCATTCCAGGCAATCGCCGTGGAAGTCATTTGAACTGGTAGCGATACCGATGCCCCGGAGTCCGTCAGCGACGAACATGATGCGTTCCTGGACTTCCTGAAGTTTGATAATTGTTTCGTTTGTCATGGGTGTTTCCTCTCAGTAGTAAACAGGCCGGGTGGCCTTCAGTTCAGAGCGCAGTAAGCGCAGGAATTTGGGGTGCCGCTTTTTCATATCTTGCGCACACTGGTTGTTCCTCCAGGTCTCGCGCTCAGAGTTCCAGGACAGCCAATACTTGCGCCGGGGCTTCTGGACGCCCGGTCCCTCGATGACGATGTTGCGCCACTTGCTGCCCAGCTCTTGCCGGTCGCTGATTACGGTCCAGTTGTCGGTCATGGGGTTGTTCTCCTGGTCGATTCGCATTCAATGACGCGAGTGACGGGTGTGACGGGTTTCCCTACATTCAAGTGATATGGAATAAATAAAGATTTTTGAATAATCATATTTTTCCGTTATGCGGAATCTCGAAACACGCGTCACACCCGTCACTTTTGTCACTCTCGCCACGTTCTTGAAGCCAAATCGGGTGTATAGGTAATGCCGGTGACGTATCTGCCGTGGTTGGTGCGACGGTTTCCGAACCCCAGCTTTGTCAGCCGGTCCCGGAATGACTTCATGGTCAGGGTGCGATGGATACCCACATCACCAGCCCAGTTCTTGTAGTGGGTGTACAGCAGTGACGCCTTCACCTCACCGCGGACATCGATGCGGCACGCTTCCTCAACGAACTGGGCCACCTGGTCGGCTTCCAGTCGCCATTCATCGCGTGCAGCCAGTGAACTGGCAGGGATGGTGAATCCATGTTCCAGTGCGCCCTGGTACGCGTTCAGAGCCATGTTGAGGATTCCCGGCAGCTCATCTAAAAGCTTGTCTTTCAGCAGCGGGTCACAGTTGCCCAGCTCCGGCTTGAATACCTGGTTGAACTGAACCACCAGCGCACGCCTGAAAAGCGCGTCAGAAAAGTCGCGGGTGTGTGGCATGTGGTTGGTGCCGAACCAGCAGGTTGAGAAGGGACGCATGACAAACGGGTCGCGGAACTTGTGTTCCACGGTGGTCGGCTCACCCGACACGATTCCCTTCAGGCTGGCATCGTCGATCATCTCGCCTTGCTTGATCTCGGTGACGATGTTGGCCAGCTTGTTGTGCAGGTGTGCCCGCTGGAACTTGTTCTCGAACTGTGACGGTTGCACGCCTGCCACGTTGGCAATGCCGCACAGGGCTTCCAGGATCGTCAGCAAGACGCTTTTACCATTGGCCCCGCCGCCGACCAGGATGATGAATCGCTCGTGCCGACAGTGGGCCATGAGGGTGTAGCCGAACATCTCCAGAACGGCCTGTGCCTTATCCAGCGCATCCGGGTCGCCCTGGAATATCTGTCCAATGAACTCCATGAACAGCGGGGCGGTAGCGGTGGGGTCGTAGATGACGGGGATCTGTGTGGTGCGGTAGTGTTCCCGGCGATGCGGGACAAGCTCCCAGCCAGCCGGGGTAAGCTCCAGCTCACCGTTCAGGCAATTGACGGTCTCGGGGTTGCCGATATTGAAGGTGTGAAACGGTCGGTGTATCTCGGTCCGCATCAAGTCGGTGACAGCAGCCACCAGCGCGGCGCTCACTTCGTCAGCCTGGTCAGGCAGCCGCACCTGAACCATCTGCCGGGTCGTGCGGTCATCCAGTTGACGCCATACCCCAGCCGGGTCCCAGCCGGACACCCCCGCATCCGCAGACAGGATATTGTCGGGGCCTATCTGCTCAATGATGGCGCGGGCCATGGCGAGTTGGTCGGGCGTGTCGTGCTCCGCCGCGTGGATCTCTGCGGCTGCTCGCTTCAGCTCACCGATCGGCAGCCCCGTGGCCTTCTTAATGGCCTCCAGCAGGCGGCGCTGCTCAAGTGCTGAGAGTCGCGCCGATTGTCTTAGGACGACGGATAGGGCCTCCGGTGGCGTCTCTGCATCGAAGTCGGAGACCAGCTCCAGCAGTTCTGCAAAGGTCTGCAGCTTGTTGCCGTCGGCGTCATAGCTGCGCGCAATGGCAGACAGGTCTGCACCGTGCTTCTCCGCTAGCTGGCAGACACTGGACCAGGTGATGCCACCATCGCTGTTCATGGTGCGCCATTTGTATTCCAGTTCCTCGCGCCCGCAGTAGTTGGAGCCGGTCGCGCTCCATCGGTCGGCGATCTCCAGTCCGGTGTCACTGCCCTGGTATTTGTGGTGAATGCCGAACAGTACGGTGAGCCAGTCGGAATAACCGAGGTCGGCGGGAACGTGTGAAAGTATCTCGGCGGCTTCGCTCAGGTTTACGCTGCGCTTCATCTCCTGCACTACCTTGGGCGGTGCTGGTCTCGGGGGAGCCTTACCGTTGTGCCGGAATATGGCGTCGATGAAGTCCTGCCCAACCTCCACCAGGTCGACAACCGTGTCGGCCTCGTTGATCTCCACCACCTTGCCGGGTGTCGGGGGGAGCACGATGACGCTACGGCCTTCTTTAGCACTGCGCCCGGTGCGTATGTCGATGTTGGCGGGGTGCGTTTCTGAATTGAAGCCGTCCGGATGGGCATAGGTGCACGGCCCCTTCCGGAAGTGGTGATGTTCGCCCTTGCGCGTGCGTACGACCAGGTTGGGCTGCAGGTCGAACTGCTGTTCGATGATCCGCAGCGCCGCCACTGCCTCGGGCGTGTCTGCGTCGAGGATAAACAAACCAGCATCGACAACAGCGCAAACCTGGTCATTCTCTCGGAACGTGCGGTCGATAGCGGCGTGACCCTCACGCTGCAGCGAATCCAGCCACGGACCCCACTCTAGACGGGTATGCTTGGTTGCCGGGTTCATCGGCGCTACCTGGTAGCCGAACGCATACCACCAGTGGGCGGCGTTCTTGCAATCTGCGGGTAGTTCGTGGTTCGTGCTATACTGCCACTCGGCCAGCCCGGCTACCTTTGCGCCCTCGTGCAGCTCCACACTGCCGGGGGCGTTTTCGTATGTGGTCATGCGTCCCCCTTTCCCGTCATCCGCAACGCGCCCCGACAGGCATCCGCAATCATCGCCAGGTCATCGACTTCAAGCGCGAGAGTCCAGGGCCTGCCCTTGATCCGGCTCAGGACTTCAACGTCATCCACCAGCACGCGGCAGGTGTACTGACCACGCTCAACGGTGACGCTTCGGGTGATACCTGGTGCAATGCTGGGGAGTAGGATCGTGTGCGCGGTCATGGTCAGGCGCTCCGCTTGCCGAGGACCTTCTCGACAGCAGCGTCGAAGTCCCAGCGGGTGGTGTTTTCGCCCAGTTTTACCGGAGGTGGCAGCTTGCCCGTCTTGGCCCAGCGCCAGATCGTGCAGCGTGAGACTTCGAAGTATTCAGCCAGGGTTAGGTCGGACGCCCATTTACCGTTGGGGCGGCGGGGGAGTTTCTTTACTTGGTTTTGCATGGTGATGCACTCCACTGTTTTGCGTTGCAGTACAGTGGATAATGGAGAGGGGTAGACAGGAAGAAAATTGCAGGCGCTAGCGGATGGGTAGAACTCTGTCGTTTACTTTTTTCGTGGTCCAGGCTTGGTCATGTGCTCAGGGATCACAGAGGGCGCTTCCTTCAGATAACGCCAGAGCACCTCGCGCGTGCGTGGGGACTTCAAGCCATTAAGACAAAGGTGGCTGTCCACTTCGTTGAGTAGCTCCCCCTTTGTAATGTTGGGATTTTCGGCGATCAGCTTGCACGCAAAGTCTCTGGCGTATCCCTTTGATGCCTCAAAGTGCTGGTTTGTTTTTTGTGCGCCAAGCCTGCGATCTTCTTTTTGCTTGAAGCCACTGATTGCGGCTTTACCTATTCTTGCTTCCAGCATGAATTCGCGGCCTTCAGCATAATTAATCCGCGCAGATTCGATACAGCCAGATTGCAGGTCCTGAAGAGCCCTTGTGTAAGCTCTGAGGCATTCTAGCCAGAGCCAATCTTTTTCAACAACGCCATCGGTAACGCCAGGGAAAAAGCGAGTTCCGGAAATTTGCCCCTGAAGGGCAAGGGCAATTTGCGCTTCGGTATGGCCAAGCACGAGTAGGGCATCTCGCGCCTTACGGGAGTAGATTGCCAGTTCTGCCTCCAGGCGATCTTCGTTCATGTCCGGGCCCTCAGTTTCACCACCTTGCCTTTGGCCGGCAGGCCATGGCGGCAGAATCGCTCCCAGTCCCGCATCAGAGCGCGCCTCTTGTCGATCAGCTCCGAACGGGCATATGCGGCGCGCGTGGCATCGCTGTTGACGTGCGCTAGAGCCAGCTCACAGACTTCTTCCGGGTAGCTGGTGTGTTCCTGTGCCCAGGTGCGGAACGTGGCCCTGAAGCCGTGCTGTGTAACCTGGTGGCCCATGTCCTTGAGCACCTTTGTCAGCGTCATATCGGAAAGCAACTTGCCGCGCGGGCTGACGAACACCAGGTCGGTGTCGTGGTCGCGGGGCAGGGCGTTCAGCAACGCGACTGCATCACGACATAGCGGCACCTTGTGTGCTCTGCCGTTCTTCATTCGATCGCCGGGTATGGTCCACACGTCGCCCTCGATTTCGCTCCATGTTGCACCACGGATTTCGCCAGACCTTGCCGCGGTGAGGATGCCGAATCGTAGCGCCAGCGCGCCGATGGTGTCTTTCTCCACCAGCGCTTGCATAAATTCGGTCAGCTCTTCCACCGGCATCGCCGCGTAGTGCTTCACCTTGCTGATTTTGCTGGGCAGGGGTAGCGAGAGCTCGAGGTTTCCTTTCCACCGGGCGGGGTTGTCACCGGTGCGCAAGCCCTCAGCACCGGCCATGTCGAGGATGCGCTCGACGGTAGCGCGTACCCGGCTGGCGGTCTCTGTCTTGGTCTCCCAGATAGGGGTCAGCATCTTGACGATGTGGGCGCGCTCGATGTCGCCAATCAACAGGTTGCCCAGAAACGGGTTGGCATAGGTGTCGATGTGAGCGCTCAGCTTCTGCACCTGCTTTGCTGTCTTGAGCTCTTTTGCCTTTTTGGCGATGTAAGTGGTCGCAACAGATCGGAATGTAACGGACTTTGCCTGCTCAGCGATTAAAGCTGATCTCTGCGCTCGGCGGGTGACGCGGGGGTCGATACCCTGCCGAATCTGCTCTTTGATTTCTCGGGCCTTCTCGCGCGCTCTCGCCAGCGATACTTCGGGGTAGGGTCCCAGCCCAAGTTCGGGCCGTTCTTTGCCCACCGGCGTTTTGAGCAGCCAGGAGCGCGCAAAGGTTTCATTCTCAGGGGAAGCGGGTGGTGAGCATTGAAGATACAGCCCACCAACACCGCCAACAGCGTGCAACTTGGGGCAGGGTTTACCCTTGTTGTCACCGGTCTGTATTGTCCCCCACTTCAATCGGCGGACCTTGGCATCGGTGAGCTCTTTCGCAAGTCTCGGCATGGCAATGACCCGAATGGAGTACGACCCAAAACCGGGCATCGAACTTTCAGGTTCTTCACATCCCAGTTACCTACCCTACATAGGGGAAGCAATTCTATGCTATACGATGCAACAATGAAAAAGCAATGATTTCAGAAATGCACTGTATTTTTCGATGTTTTTGTTATGGTATGCTACGGCCTGAAACTGGCGAAAGGAAGAGGCCCCGGGCACCAGTAAAATCAGTGGGTTACGAAAAATACAACAAAATCTCCGAGCTTGGAGATGTCGATAATAGACATACAGCAGAAAAAAACTGCCCTGTCACCAAGCGCTAAGCGTTACCGAAGCTGCTCGGCCTGCAAGCTGACTTTGTAGGTGCCGTCTGCCGCTGCGCTGAAGGAGCCCAGAGCCCCACCGCGATTTCCATCCTGCAACAGGTCGGTTGTAAACCCGGAATCCGTTTCGCGACAGGCAAAACCCTCTGCAGTGAGTGTCGGGCAGATGATTTGCCGGGCACGGGAGGTCAGGGCCTCCTGCGGCGTTCCGCTCCAGTCGTAGCCCGTGTATTGCCTGATATTTTCCCGGTTGTCCCTGTCCTGCAAAATGTATCCCACACCGACAACTGGCCAGTCCGGGTTGAACAGGTTGCGCTTACGCGGATCATTCGGTGTATCCATGCGTACATGAAGCAAAAAGCGCTCTCGATCCTGTTGGTTGCTCGCGACGGTACCTTTCACGAAGGTGTAGGTGGCAAGGGACGAGCCTCGACCCATCTGCTGATTTTTCTGCAAATCAAAATCATACGCTTGGGCTTGCAGAGCATCGATTGCTTTGCCGATGGGCATATGGAGCCGAACGCCCTGCAATTCAACGTTGGACAGTGCGGCCATCGCGCCGGGCGCCATATTGCCAACTGGCGGCGGTTCGGCAATGTTGCCGCCACGCTGCGCGCTCGCACTTGAGGCGCCAATGACCGTGGTGAGCAGGGTGAGTATGAAAAGTGTAGCCCGTCGTGAATTCAGCATGTTTTTTCCAGAATCGCAATGCAATGATGGGTGACAATCGCATCACTTCATGACGCTGGTGCGACAGCTTTTCCGCAATATACGCTGCCGTCTGCGTTCCGCTCAACCCCACACGGCTCGCAACAGCGCCAATGGATTGGCGCCGAACAGCTGGGGATGCGCGAACAACAGTGCGCCCCACAAAAAACTTCCGAGGACAATGCGGATGACCGCATTGCGATCTAAATGCCCGCCCGCAACCGAGGGTAGTTGCTGCTGCTTCAGTCGGCGCTGCAAGAAGGCAATTCCCATCAGCCCAAACATTGCCGAGCCCCCGAATAAGAGCATGGCAGGCCATTCGCCGTTCGCCGGGATATGTGCAATTGCCCAGAGTGTCAGTCCCCACACCAATGGATGCCGTGTCCAGCCCACGATGCCGGGGCGGCGTTCATTGAAGCCAGTGCTGCGAAACGACACAGAGTAGGGATTGGGCGACAGCGCACCGGCTGCGATCAGGATGAAGGCAAGCAATGTGGTGATGGCGGCAAACGTGTAGGCCCATTCCGGCGTTGGCCAGAGCGGTGACCGTTCGGCACCCAGCAATGCCACTATGACCCAGCCTAGCAGTAGGCAAGAAAGCAGCGAGTAAGCTGCCAGGTAAGTTTTTTTGCCCCACCGTGCGATCAGCCATGGCCTGACGGCGGTTCGCGAAATCAGCACGTGGCTGAACACGAATGCGGCCATCGCCACAAACATGTTCATACGTAAGCTGAGGTGAAGATTGGCGTGGCGCGCATGGAGAGGTTCTCCAGTGTCAGGAAGGAGGTCGAAAGGGCCGCGACAAAATAAACGCGGCAACGGCAAAAATTGCGACTGTGGCGGTTCGATCCCAGCCCCATGCACCAATAAAAATAGAAAAGTCCTGCCCGCCCCGGGCGCTTTGCCTTCAGTCTTTTGGTCAGCGCGCAGGGAATTGTAGACCATGCCGCAGCATCAGTGCCGCCAAGCCCGCGAGCAACAAGAGCAGGGTGGCAGGAGCGCTAACCGCGGTGGGCGGCGCGGCCTGCAGGGCTACAGCGAAAGTCTCGCGACTGAGTGTGCCCTCCGCATCACCGAAAAGACGAAGGTCCGTGGTCACGGTATTCGCGGCGTCGAGAAAACCACCGTCAATCGCGAACGCCTGCGCACCCGCCCAGAGGAAGAAGCGATCCCCGTTACTGACGCTGAACGTGAGGTCTAGGACGCCCTCTATTGGAGAGGCTTCTGTTCCAGCCAATCTATCCAGGTCGCCTGCGTCGTAGAAGAACGATGTTTCCGTGATCACGGTGCCTGTGCTGATGTTGCTGGTCGCATAGATTCCGTCCAGTGGCATGTCAGTGCTGACGCCGGCCCACAGAGCGAATGCGGAATTGAGGGTGCAGGAACTTGAGCCAATGGGGGCACTGCTTAGGCAGCGCTGCTCGTTGGAGCCGAAAAAGTCAAAATTGATGAAGAAGTTCAGGTCTGTAGTTTCTCCTGTCCAGAGGAACTCCGTAGCGGCAAAACCGTTGACGGTGAGACGCTGATCGGCCGCCGCCTGTGCACGCAACTTGACCTCCGGTAGCCCAAGGTTGCTGTCGTCTAGCGTCATGCTTCCGAAAGCAGGTCCTGCTATATCTCCGGCTATACTGCTCGTCGTTCCTCGCTGAGTGTCGATGTCGAGTGTTCCGACTTCAGATTCGGTGAAGGCGACACCGCTCGGCCATCCGAAATCAGCAAATTCTGCCTTGAGGCTTCCGGTGTCCGGCTCGTAAAAGCGTGCTTGCTGATTGCGGTTAAAGCGACAGGCATCGTCATATGTAACTTCTGAAACATCGCTAAACTGATTGAGGGCTGCTATGGCTGGGCCCCAATCATCCAGGTAGCTTGCTGACCGTGCGCCCGGACAGGTGCCGTTGAAGTTGTCGAAGCCAGTGTACTGTGTGATTGGCCCTGCTTTGGCAGGAAGGGCTGTAAGACAAGCCAATGATAGAGTGATCACGCTAAGGAATCGCACTGATAACATAAGGAGTTTCCCTGTTAGTTTTTAGGTTTGTGCAAGAATTGCAAGAGACATATTTGCAAGAGACATGCCAAAACATCAAATTGCTCGATTAATCACGAGCCTCTTATTTTTAACATAAGGGCGGGTTCTAGGAGTGTGTAAAAGAAGCCGACACTTCGCCAAACACCGTGCTATGTCGGCGATTGCCTGAAAAGAACTAAAATGGTGCAATTCTGTCGCATTCGGCATAATTGCCGTCGACATGCCCTCGCATGGCGCGGCCGCGTGAATTCTGGCCTGAATTGACTGTCAATTGGCAATATTCTGAGTGTAAATTTTTTCGACACGATTTGGGGGAGCGCATGGTTATGCTCCGCCCCATCGTCTTTCCTCACTAATCACTCCGCGGGCTGTACCCTCAGGGGAAAACCTCTGGGACGGTCACCTGCGACAGTCAGATCAAGTTGGCTCTTGGAGGAGATCTCGAATGTTTTCTTACCGAGACAAGAAAAGATATTAAGCTGCGCGCCCGTCAAAATTGGTCTGCCCGAGCAGGCTGACAAGGCCTGCGCGAGCACACATGGCGCGTTTACAGCGCCACTGGTATTCTGGCAGCCAACTTAAAGGCTGACAGGAATCCCCGTGCAACAGGCATTACAAACCATGCTGGCCATGCAGGACCGGATGAACACCCGTATTCACCCCCAGTGGATCGATCAGGATTTTGCCTGGTACCGCGCGCTGTGGATTGAATGCGGCGAGCTGATTGAACATTACGGCTACAAATGGTGGAAAAAACAGACGCCCGATATGGAGCAGGTGCGCCTGGAGGTGATCGACATCTGGCACTTCGGACTGTCGGCATTGTTTGCTGGCGACAAAACGGTTGAGGCCATAGCCGAGGACATTGCCGCTGAGCTCGAGGGCTTTAATCCGGCGGGCCTGGGTGTGCGCGAAGCCACCGAAGCCCTCGCCCTGCATGCGTTGCAAACACACGGTTTCTGTCCGCGCCGATTCTGGGAGCTCATGCATGCTGCGGGGCTGGATTTTACCCAGCTGCACAGTGCCTATGTGGGCAAGAACGTACTCAATTTTTTTCGCCAGGACCACGGCTATCAGGCGGGTACCTACCAGAAACTGTGGACGGGCCGCGAGGACAACGAACATCTCGTGGAGGTGCTGGCCGAACTGGATAGCGCCGCCGAGAATTATGCCGATCAGGTCTACGCGGCATTGCAGGCACGCTACCCCGGTGCCGCGGCCGACGCGCCTCAATGAGCCATGAGGAGGAGCGCCTGTCCACCAGCGCGCTGGCCCGTGCGCTGGAAATTCCGGTGCAGCAGCTGTTTGTGACGCTGAAGGACTACGGCTGGATACGCCGCCACGCGGACAACTGGTTGCTCACGCAGAAAGGGGAATACGAGGGGGGCACGTATCGCGACAGCAAACGCTTCGGCCGCTACATCGTTTGGCCCGGGGCGCTTGTGCAACACCCCCTGCTCAGCGCCATTGAATCCAATCAGCGTATCACCGCCAGCCAGATGCGGCGTTACTACCCGCGCTTGCAGCCCCGACAGCTTAACCGCGCGCTCGCGGAACTGGGCCTGCAACGTCACAGTATTTTGGGCTGGGAGCTGACTGATTTCGGCCGCCATCTGGGTGGGCAACAGGTAGAGAGCGACAGCACGGGTGCGTTCTATGTCAGCTGGCCGCATGAAATTGTCGATCACCCGGTTATTCACCGGGAGCTGGAGCGCCTGTCCGGCCAACCGGAATGCGCGGAGCAGAATGGGGAAGCGGAGCACGCTGGCGCTGCGCTTGAGTCGGCGGAACCGGATCTGTTTGCACAGGTGGAGACTGAGCCTGCGTCACGCAGCGTGCAGGCAAGCAGCGCCTGCAGCGGCATCGATGGCCATCAAACGGGAAGTCCGTTGCAAGCGGTGGTGTGCAACTGGTTGTACCTGGCGCAGTTGGCGCATGCCACACGTCGTGCGCTGCCGGTGGAGGAGCCCCTGTGGGCCGACTTCTACCTGCCTGCTGGCAGTGTGTATATCGATTGCTGGGACGACGAAGCGGCACCGCCAAAGCTCGCCGCGCGCCTGCGCAACAAGGAAGTGTGCAAGGCCGAAGGCCTGAGGTATCTGGAGGTCAACGCGGCCGACGTGGAGCGCCTGGATGAGGTGCTGGGGCGAGGTTTGCTGGCGTTCGGTATTCGCTGCTAGCGCATCTACCGGCGGCGCAGTACCACGCCGCACTCCATGTGTGACGTGTAGGGGAACTGATCAAACAGGGCGAAGCGGCTGAGGTCGTGGCTCAGTGACAGTGTGGCAAGGTTCTCCGCCAGCGTCGCCGGGTTGCAGGACACGTAGACGATTGTGGGGAAGCGCTGCACCATGGCAACCGTCGCCGGGTCCAGGCCCGCTCTCGGTGGGTCCACGAACACCGTATTCAATGCATACGCCGCCAGGGGCTGTGGCAAGTCGGCCAGGCGCCGGAATTCGCGTTCACCGTTCATGGCCTGTGTCACCTCCTCCGCGGCCAAACGGATCATGGCAACGTTTTCGATGTGGTTGGCCGCAATGCCCCACTGGGCGGCACGAATGGACGATTTTGCCAGCTCGGTCGCCAGCACCTGGTTGAAGTGGCGTGACAGCGGCAGGGTGAAGTTGCCATTGCCGCAATACAGTTCCAGTAGATCGCCGCCTTCCTCGGCCACGCTCGCACAGGCCCATTCGATCATCTGCCGGTTCACCGCGGCATTGGGTTGAGTGAATGCCTGGTCGTACTGCCGGTAGTGATAGTCGCGCCCGGCAATGTGCAGGGTTTCAGTCACGTAGTCACGCCCAATTACCACTTTCTGCTTGCGACTGCGACCCACCAGCGCCAGGTTGAATTGCCCGGCCAGGGCTTCTGCCGCGGTTTCCCAGGCGGCGTCCAGGCGCCGGTGATACGCCAGTGTCACCAGCATTTCACCGCTGGTGGTGCTGAGGAATTCCACCTGGAACAGTTTGCGCCGGAGTTCCGTGTGCTCGCGCAGCGCCGCGAGCAGGTCGGGCATGAGGGCCTGTATCGCGGCACAGGCAATCGGGAACCGGGTGATGGCGACCGGGTTCTGTGGCTCCCCGGGTGGGAACATGACGTAGTCCAGCGCATCCCCGTTGTGCCACACGCGAAACTCCGCGCGCATGCGAAAGGCCTCGGGCGGCGACGGAATGACGGTGGGTGCCGATGTGGTGAAAGGTGCAAGCTGCTCGCGGGTGCGGGCCACTTTGGCTGCCAGCAGGGCGTCATAGTTTGCCGGATCAATGTGAGAGAGGGGCATGAACAGGTCTCGTGGCGCTGGGGTTACAGGCAGTTATCGGGTTTGGGCAGGCCGGCGATTTTGCTGGCAATCTTGGCCGGTGAGCCGGGGAACAACGACAGCAGGTAAACGCTGCGGCCGCAGTCTTCACCCAGGTTGATGCGGACCCACTTCACCAGTGGGCGCATGGCGGGTGAACTGTCGAATTGCTGGTAGTAGTCGCGTAGCAGGTGAAGCACTTCCCAATGGGCGGTGGTCAACGCAATTCCCTCTGCTGCAGCCAATTGCTCGGCCACGGCAGGTGTCCATGCCGACAGGTCCTTGAGGAAGCCCTCGGGGGTAAACGCGGTTGCGGGTAGCATGGACGGGCCTAATACCAGGCCATGTGTTGCGCGTGCAACTCGCTCAACGCAACGAAACCGGCATCGTCTACCAGCGTGAAGCAGGGCGCCAGGCGGTGCTGTACCCCTGCAGCTCTGGCATCGGCCTCCAGCACATGCAGTGTGGCTCCGCTCGCCTGCAGTGCCTGCCAGCCCTGGCTGTTCTCCAGCGCGATATAGACACCGTCTCCCAGCAGGAGCAGGGCATCCTCTTGCTGCAACAACGCGATGCAGTCCTGCACTGCAGGATGGCCGGGGCTGCAATTGAGTGTGTGCAACATGGTCAGAAACCGAGTACGTGTCGGTGGCTGTCGAACAGAGCGCGCAGGGCCGTGTGATCAACCAGAATGGCCCCCGGTGGCAGGTCTGTCGCTGTGAGCCCGGCGCGTGCCGCGCCCTCGGCATCCACGTAGCAGTGCTCCATATCGTACAGCGGCATGGAGTCGATGACCTTGCGCAGGTTGCGCACCCCCACATCAGAGCTATCCTGTTCCGGTAGCAGTTGTAGCACGCCGGCACCGAGAAACAGCAGGTTGACCGGTTGCTCAAAGGCGGCGGTGGCCAACGCGGTATCGAGCGCACTGCGCGCGAGGCTGCGGCCGGGCTGGGGGTGTCGAGTGACTACCAGAACGCCCCCTTGTGCAGCGGCCTTCATGCGGGCGCACCGAAGGTGACAACCCGGTCGGCGGACTGCATGGCTTCCACCAGCAGGCCCAACCCGCCCAGGGTAAAGCCGGGGTGAACAGTGGCGGCGGGGAAGCCGTGGCGCTGCGCTTCGGCACTGTCCAGCATGCCGCGCTTCACCGCGGAGCTGACGCAGAGCACCAGCTCGGTGTCGTTCGCATCGGCAAGCGCCGACCAGGCCTGCTGTGGACTGCGTTCATCCTGCGGTGTGATGGCCGTGGCAAGTCCATTGCTGGTGCCATTATCCAGGAAAAACACTCGCGACAGCGTGTGACCGCGCGCGAGCAGGGCGGCAGCGAAACGCGCCGCCGTGAGGCTGGTGTGCCCGGATGCGGGGGCAGCAAGCACCAGCAGGCAATAGTGCAGAGTCATGCAGCGTGGCCAACAAAAAACCCCGGCATGGGCCGGGGTTGGGTGGCTGCAGTGTGGCTGGGCTCAGTCATCGCCGCCAAGCGCAGTGAGCAGGGACAGCATGTGCACGAACAAGTTGTAGATGTTCAGGTACAGGCCCACCGTGGCGCGGATGTAGTTGGTTTCACCGCCGTGAATGATGCGGCTGGTGTCAAACAGGATCAGCCCGGACATGATCATGATCACGGCGGCTGAAATGGTCAGCGACAGCGCCGGGATTGCCAGGAAAATGTTCGCGATCATGGCCACTACTGCCACGATCAGCCCGACCATGAGGAAGCCGCCCATGAACGAGAAGTCCTTGCGCGTGGTCAGGGCGTAGGCCGACAGGCCGAAGAACACGATCGCGGTGCCGGCCAGCGCCTGCATGACCAAGGCTGGACCACCGGGCATGGACAGATAGAAGTTCAGCATCGGGCCGATGGAGGCACCCATAACGCCAGTGAAGGCGAAAATGGCCAGCAGGCCTTTGCTGGTATCCGCCATCTTGTTGACCACAAACAGCAGGCCAAAGCCCACCAGCATCAGAACCAGCGCGGCGCCCTGTGGCAGCCCGACCGCCATTGAGATGCCCGCCGTGACTGCACTGAACAGCAGGGTCATGCCGAGCAGCATGTAGGTGTTCTTCAGCACCTTGTTGGTGTTGACCAACGAATCCATGCCCGCCGTATTCACGTTGTACATGCTCTTCTGTTGCATCGTTTACCGCTCCATTGCTGTGCACCCGAGGTGCGAACATTTCTTTGACCCATAATAGTGGCGAAGTTCCCCGATTCCAAGGTTTTCCGCTCCATCCTGATTCAATTATAGCCATGGAAATCAAGCGGTTATTATACGCGTGGCGGGTGTGCACGGATCTGTGATGCCACGGGGCGATTCGTCGTCGGTGGATGAGGCGTGTGCGCGACTTCGCGGTGAGCGCCCCGGGGCGTTGTTCAACATGGCAGTCTCACAGGCGCTTTTTAAGCGGCTGCAGGCGGTAGGCGGTGGTCGAGGCTTACTCCCGTGCTTTCCCAGCCGGTACACTCCGAATTCACGGCGGGCCCCGCTTCGGGTTGGTCGCACTATTGGCAATTGAGGAGAACGACATGCGAGTACTGGTGGTAGGTGGAACCGGGTTGATTGGCGGCCATGCTGCATTGCATCTGGCGCAGGCAGGGCATGAGGTGACGATCATGGCGCGTTCCCCCTCCAAGGTGCCTGCACTGGCAGAGCTGCCGTTCATTGCCACGCACTATGTTGAAGATGACGTAGCCGATGGCCGCCTGGAAGGGTTCGACTGGCTGGTGTTCGCAGCCGGTGTGGACATTCGGCAAGTACCGCAGGACGGTTCGGTGACCGAGGAGGACTTCTACACGCGCTACAATACGGAGGGTATTCCGCGCTTCTTCGCCGCTGCCAAAGCTGCCGGTATCAAGCGTGTGGCCTACATCGGCACGTTCTACCCGCAGGTGGCACCGGAAAAAGTCGCCAGCAGCCCCTATGTGCGTTCGCGCAAGCTGGCTGACGATGCCATCCGCGCCATGAGCGATGACAGTTTCGCGGTGTGCAGCCTGAATGCACCGTTTGTACTCGGCCATCTGCCGGGTCTGGAGATCCCGCACCTGTACTACAACTATCTCTATGCCAAAGGCCTGATGGAGGGCGTACCGGTGTTTGCCCCTGAAGGGGGCACCAACCACATTACCTCCGCGTCCCTTGCCGAGGCGGTGCAGGGCGCACTGGAACACGGTGAACCCGGACGTGCCTACCTGGTAGGCGATGAGAACCTCACCTGGAAAGCCTACTTCGAGATGTGGTGTGAAGAAGCCGGCAATCCGCAGGACCTGGAGGTGCGCAGCGACGAGCACCCGCTTATGCCCGACATGATCATGTTCGCGGGGCGCAACGCAACCGTCAGTTACGCGCCGGAAGGTGTTAAAGAGCTGGGCTATGGCACGGGGCGTATTCGCGCTGAAATCGCCGCCATTGTTGCCAGTTTCGAGGCGGCGAAATGAGCCGGGAACACGCGCCAGCGCGCCTCGCAGCCGGCTATGCAAAAGCGGTAGATGACCGGGAGTTTGCGGTTATGGAAACCCTGATGTGGCCCGAGTTCACGCAGCAGGGCCCAGGCTTTGCGGCGCCGTCACGCGAGGTGTTCATCGGCAATCTGGAATTCCTGCGCCAGTTTGAGCGCACGTTCCACCTGGTGGGGCAGGTAGCGGGTGAATGGGAAGGTGATCGCTACCGCGGGGAAACTTACTGCGTGGCATCGCATTTCTTCCAGCGTGAAGGTCGCTCCTTCTGCCTCGATATGGGCATTCGCTATCAGGACGTGATTGAAGTGCGTGCTGAAGGCGCGCGCTACCTGTCGCGTGACCTCAACGTGGTCTGGCAGGACGAGCGCGAGATCACGCCACCGTCGTTCGGTTAGGGCGCAAAAACCGCCAACCCTGTGGGTTGGCGGTTTTGCAGCGACCTTTCAGGCGATGACTTCCAGCCCGCGTTCGATACACCACATGGCCGAGAGGCCACCCAGCAGGTAAATCGGCACCGGCTCCAGGCGCTCCCGCCAGGGCGCAATAGCGCGTCGCAGCAGCCACCACAGAAGCAGCACCACGGCGATAAAGGCAATTTGCCCGGCTTCGATCCCCACATTGAAAAACAGCAGAGCGAGTGGCAGGTTACCCTCTGGCAAGCCAGTGGCGGCCAGCGCACCGGCGAAACCCATGCCGTGCAACAGGCCAAATCCGCCCGCCAGCCACCACGGGTGTTGCCGCGACAGACTGTTCTGATTGGGGGAGGTGAGTGCCAGCGCCAGCCAGAAGATACTCAGGGCAATGGTGAATTCCACCAGCGCTACCGGGTAATTGAAAAACCCGAGCGTCACCAGTGACAGGGTGATGCTGTGCCCAACGGTAAACGCGGTTATGGTCCAGAGCAGGCGCTTGCCGCCCCCCACCAGCAGCAAAAGGCCGAACACGAACAGCAGGTGGTCGATACCCCGCCAGATATGATCCATGCCCAGTACGCTGTACTCACCCATCACGCGCGCAGCGCTCGGTGCCTCGGGCACGTTAAACGAGGGCTGCTCAGCCGTTAGCACCTGTTGGTACTGGCGGCCGTCCTGCAGGTTCAGCATCAACATCACTGAGGCCTGGTTGGCGGCCAGGCCGTCAACGGCCAGGCGTTGTCCCACCAGGCGCGCGCGCCCCTCACCGCCGCATGCCAGCTGCAAGCTCGTCACCAGCCCGGTGCCCTCCGGCTGCGTGGGGCTGGTGGACAGCACGCTGCAACGCTCAGGCCACACGGGTGCGAGGGGCACCGGACTGTTGGTTTGTGCGGGTGTTTTCCACACCACGTTGTAGTTGCCGGAGTCCAGCTCGGTGAGCTGCAGCAGGGTGGGGGCAAAGCGGTGTGCCTGGGCGGCAGGCGGCAGCAAGCCCAACATAAGCAGTGCACACAGGCACAGTAGCGGACGGGGGGTTATTCTCACAGGCGGAACTCGTAAGTTGTGGCGAGGCGCTCGATGCCGGCTTGCAGGGCTCTGCTGCGTGCCTGTTGCGAGAGGTCTCTGGCCAGTTGCTCGCGGACTTCTTCCAGCTGTGCAGGGCGCGGGGGAGTGAAGGCATCCAGCCACACCAGATGCAGGCCAAAGGCTGATCGCAGCGGACCAATCCAGGTGTCAGTTTCCGCACTTCCCGAGGTCAGTTTGTCCACAAATACAGCACCGAACAGACGCGCCAGCTGTTCCGGCGTCTGGTTGCGGAACGCATGCCCGTGCAGAAACGGCGAGCTCAACGGCAGCGCATCCGCCGGTGTCATGCTCTCTGTGCGCATACGCTTCGCCAGTGCCGGGACCTCCGGTTCGCGCTCGCGGTTGAAATAAATGTGTTGCAGCGAGTAGCGGGGCGGGCGCTCTAGCTCCGCACTGCGGGCTGCAAAATCAGCTTGAATCTCTGCGTCTGTGGGCGCTGCGGGCGGGTTGCTGGCGAGTATCAGCTGCTCCATCACCTGGATCATGCGACGCCGCACAACCTCGTCACCCAGGTGCAGGCGCATTGCCAGTGCTTCCTCGAACAGCGCCTCGTCATTTGCGGCCGGGTCAGCGAGGCCAAGAAAACGCATATTCAGCAGTAACCGCTGCTGCACCACGGGGTCGTGGCGGTGTAATTCCAGGCCCAGCGCGTGCTGGAACAACATGTCCTGTTCCAGTTCATTACGCGTCATGCGCTGCACTTCGGCCGGCTCCGGGGAGCGCCCTGTCAGTGCCACCCACTGGCCAATGAGAGTGTCGATGCGCGCCTGCGGCAGCGGACCGACAACCGGCTTGGGCGGCGGAAACAGTTGTGCCTGTGCGAAAAACAGCACCGCACCGAGCAGCAGAAAGTGGAACCAGGGTGCGCGCAGAAACGCGGGGCGTAGTACCATCGGGCGGAGCTTATCGTGTTATAGAGGAGGCGCAATGGTCGCACCCTCGGAAACGAAAGGGTAGTGTGAAAATGGTTTTTTGCTCGTGAATCATCTGGCGCATGCGCTGTTATCCGGTGCCGATCCATTGCATCGCGTGGGGAATGTCACGGGAGATTTTATCAAGGGGCCGCTGGCAGACCAGGGCTTGTCGCCGCGCCTCTGTGAGGGCGTGCGGCACCACCGGCAGATTGATCGCTTCACCGATGACCACCCACTGACCCGGGACCTGCGCGAACTGTTCGCGCCACCTTTCCGGCGCTACGCCAGTATCCTGCTTGATGTCGCCTTCGATCACTTTCTCATTCAGCACTGGCAGCGCTTCGCGGCAGAGGAAAGGCCTGTTTTCGTCGACGGCGTGTATGGCCTGTTGCTTGAACATCGCAATGAGCTGCCAAAACCGCTGGCTGCCGTTGCGCCGCGGCTGGTCGCGCATGACTGGCTCAATCGCTGTGCGACCATCGACGGGGTGGACAGTACCTTGCGCGGGCTGGCCGGGCGGTTGCAGCGCGCCAACCCGCTGGCGGCGGGCGCAGCTGAAATCAAACGCCATGCCGTACCGGTAGAAGCGGGGTTCCTCGAGTTTTTTCCGCAGGCCCTGGCGTTTGCTGAGAGTCTGTCGCCTGCACCACGGAGTTAGCAGGCAACGGGCTGTTTTTTTCCCCCGATACACCTATGATGAGTGAGTTCATAATCAGTGGAGAACAACAGGTGAGTGCACAAATCACGGTTAACAATGGCGGTGGCATCGGCAGCTTCCTTTCCCGTTTCCCTTGGGTTTTGCTGGTCGTTATTTACCCCGCGGTGCTCTACCAGCTTGAGGTAGACATGGCCGCCCAGATCCACTTCGGTTTCGTGTACATTGGGCTCGGCGTATTTGTGCTGTTTATCGAGTTCTTCAAGTCGGGTGATATAAACGCCGCTTCCTTCTTTTTTGACCTGCTCTGGTCGGTGGCAGCGGTAATGCTGGGCACGGCACTGCTGACCTGGTTTGTGTTTGAGGGCAGCAACAGCAGTGGTCCGGGCTGGCAGCAGCTCAACTACTTTCACTGGTTTGGCTGCGCCATTGTGCTGGGTGATGCCATTATCAGCCCATTCAATGCGTTTCGCACAGCGCTGCGGAATCTGGGGTTGGGTGGCTGAGGTCTGCTGACATCAGCACAGGCTGGGGCCAAAGGTCGTGAATTTGCGCCCAAACCATCGTGTTTTGTCGTTCTTTATTGAAGAACGTTTATAAATAAATATTCTATTTTACTTGCTGTAAGGTCGGGCGCAACATGCTCTTCCAACGCAACCGTTGGAATTGCCTCATGGAACTTCTGCTCGATTTTTTGTCCCGTTTTCTGGTTCAGTTCCAGACCCCGGCGCTGGCGTTTCTGGTTGGCGGCATGTTGCTGGCGGCCTTTCGCAGCAAGCTGGAAATACCTGACGCGATCTACCAGTTCTGTGTGTTCATGCTGCTGATGCGCATTGGCCTGGAAGGTGGCCTGGAAATACGCGATGCCAACCTGGCTGACATACTGCTGCCGGCAATCATTGCGGTGGTTGTCGGCATTGGCATTGTACTGCTCGGCAGCATGGTGCTCGCCTGCTTGCCGGGAGTGAAAACCGAGGATGGCATTGCCACGGCAGGCCTGTTCGGCGCGGTGAGTGCCTCCACCCTGGCCGCGGCCATGGTCATGCTCGAGGAGCAGGACCTTGTGTTTGAGGCCTGGGTGCCGGCGCTGTACCCCTTCATGGATATTCCTGCCCTGATTGTCGCGATTGTCCTCGCGAACCTTTATCTGGCGCGGAAAAGGGAAGGCGCCAAAGCCAAGACCCGAATCTGGCCCATCATCAGTAGCAGCCTGCGCGGCTCCGCACTCAGCGCGCTGTTGCTCGGCCTGGCCCTCGGGCTGTTCACCCGGCCTGAGATTGTCTATGAAGGATTCTACGACCCATTGTTTCGCGGCCTGCTGTCGATACTCATGCTGACCATGGGTATGGAGGCCTACACACGCTTGAACGAGCTGCGCAAGGTGGCGCACTGGTATGCCGTTTACGCCGCCGTCGCGCCATTGCTGCACGGCTTGATTGCCTTCGGCCTGGGCTATGTGGCGCACATTCTTACTGGCTTCAGCCCCGGCGGCGTCATCCTGCTGGCAGTAATGGCGGGTTCAAGCTCGGATATTTCTGGTCCGCCGACCCTGCGTGCGGCCATTCCCACGGCCAATCCGTCAGCCTATATTGGCTCCTCGACCAGCGTCGGTACGCCCATCGCCATCGCCGTGGGCATTCCCCTCTACGTGGCGCTGGCGCAGGCCGTATTTGGGGTGTGAAAGCAGTGATACGCTGCAGGTATCAAGTACATCCGGGGCCAACGACCATGCTGGCATTGAGTACACGACGAGGGCAGGGCATATGACATACAAGGCAGCCAAGGTGGTGATCATCACCGAAAAAGTGATCCTGGAGCAGGTAGCCGAGGTGATAGAGGCCCACGGTGCCACCGGCTATACCGTTTTTGCGGCGGGCGGCAAGGGCAGCCGCGGTGTGCGTCCGACCGGTCGGGCTGCGGTTGTGGACGGGTTCAGCAATGTACAGATTGAGGTGATTACGGCGACCCATATTACGGCAGAGGAAATCGCCGTGGATGTGGCGGAGCGCTTTTTCCAGAACTATTCGGGTATCACCTATCTGGAGGATGTGGAGATTTTGCGCTCGCACAAGTTCTAGTGTGCTGCCATTGGTTCGCGGTCTACAGGCATAAAAAAACCCGGACAAGACACTTGTCCGGGTTTTCAATTTGGCGGTGGGCCAGGGATTCGAACCCCGGGAGGGGATAAACCCTCAACGGTTTTCAAGACCGCCGCTTTCGACCACTCAGCCAGCCCACCGTGTTTGAAATTCCGTCTTCGACGGAAGAGCGCGATTATACAGTGCCTGCACATGCGCACAAGTCCCGGAGGCCGTGTGCGCATGAATTTGCAGTGCTTTTAGCCCTCTGATGCACCGCCAGCATTGGCGCCTGCGCGCGGCCCGCGCGGATCATTGCTGGCGCGCGGTGCAATATTGCCGCTAGCTGCGACCGGAGGAAGCTGCTCTTCGCGGAACAGTTGCAGGTGGTCCGTGGTGATTGCCACTTCGCCCACTGCCTTCGGCGCTACGCGGGGATCATTGGCTGCACGCCCGTCTGGGGTGAGGCCCTTGGCTGCAACCGGAGCCGCTGGTGGCTCTGCGGCGGCTACCGCAGGCACTTCCGGCTTCGCGACGGGCTCCTCTGCAGGTGGTGCTTCTGCTGCGGGTTCCACTGCAGCGGGTTCTACCACAGGTACGCTGGGTGCCGGCTCTGCCGTAGCCGGGGCTGGGGTTTCCTCGGCAATCGCGTTTTCTGCGCTGTCGCTGGTATCCGCGGGGCTGCTCGCAGCCGGTGCTTCCGCCGGCGTGGCTTCGACAACCTCAGTGGCGGTTACCGGTTCGGTGGCGGCCGCGTCCACAGGTGTGCGTTGCGCTTTTTCCACTGCGGCTTCTCCCGCAGCGACCTCAGCGGTCTCGGCGGTGATTGCACCAGCGTCGCTGGCGGGCTGCGTGGTTTCCGCATTGTCAGCGTCAACCTGCGGACGGTTGCGGCGACGACGGCGGGGTTCGCCGCGCTTCATGTCACTTGGGCGCTTGCGCGGCTTGTCGCCATCATCAGGTTGCTGCTCGCGTTGCTCTTCCTGCTGGCGACGCGCATAGGCTTCAAGGCTGTCGTCGTCGGAAGCATCGGCGTCGATGTCGGTCTGGTCTTCAACCGGCTCGTTGCGGCGCTCGGCATCGGGGCGTCTACGGCCTTTGCCACCGCGGCGGCGGGGCCGCGAATTGCCGCTGGACTGGCGCTCTTCCGAGGAGTCATCCTGCGAACGGTTGCGGTCATCGGCCTTTTCAGCTTTCCCGGACTGCTCGCCCTTGTCGCCAGCATCATCGCGATCACCGCGCGGCTGGTCTGCATTGCGTGCACTGTTGTTGCCGCTGTTGTTGCCATTGCGACGGCGACCGCCGCGGCTGCGTTTGCGACCGCTGCGCTCGCCACTCTTTTCACCGCTTTCGGCGTCCTGCTCGGCAGGGGCTGCTTTGCGCGCCTTCGGTTTGGGCGCCGGTTCCTCGATTTTCGCCGGTTCGCCAAACAGCATGCCCATCAGGCGGCTCACCAGCCCGGCTTTGACCGGTGGCGCCACGGGTTCTGCTGCCTTGCGTGCGTTGCCCTTGCCGCCACGCTTGCGCTTGGGTGCCTCGGCTGCAGCCGGGGCGTCGTTCACTTCCGCCGGCTGGGGTGCGGCCATTTGCGGTGCAATGCGCTGTACGGCAGCTTCCTGCTGGGGAATATTGGCGGCATGGGCGTCGCTGATGATGTCGGTATCCGGCACCGCAATGTCGATGGAATAACTGGCAGTGCGGTCTTCGCTGACTTCGTCATCGCGCAGGCGCTGCACTTCAAAGTGCGGCGTTTCCAGGTTCGGGTTGGGAATCACCAGCAGCCGTGTGCGGCTGATAATTTCGATATCTGAAAGGGCCGAGCGCTTCTCATTCAGCAGGTAGGCCGCCACATCAACCGGCACGATGGCGCGCACTTCGGCGCTACGGTCCTTGATGGCCTCTTCTTCCATCAGGCGCAGGATCGAGAGTGCGAGGGATTTGGTGTCGCGGATGGTGCCCTGGCCGGTGCAGCGCGGGCAGACAATGGCGCTGGTTTCGCCGAGCGACGGGCGCAAGCGCTGACGTGACATCTCCAGCAGGCCAAACCGCGAGATGCGCCCAACCTGGACACGGGCGCGATCCAGCTCGAGCGCATCGCGCATGCGATTCTCCACGGCGCGCTGGTTGCGCGCCGCGAGCATATCGATGAAGTCGATGACCACCAGACCGCCCATATCGCGCAGGCGCAGCTGTCGAGCAATCTCGTCGGCTGCCTCGAGGTTGGTTTGCAGGGCGGTGTCCTCGATGTCGCTACCCTTGGTGGCGCGGGCGGAGTTGATATCGATGGAAACCAGTGCTTCTGTGGGGTCGATAACAATGGACCCACCAGAAGGAAGCCTAACCTCGCGCTGGAAAGCGGTCTCGATCTGGCTTTCGATCTGGAAGCGGTTGAACAGCGGAATGGTGTCCTCGTAGCGGCGAATGCGGTTCTTGTATTTCGGCATGACCATACTGACGAATTCGAAGGCTTCCGCGTAGGCGTCGTCCGAGTCGATAACCACCTGGTCGATGTCGTCGCGCAGGTAGTCGCGCACCGCGCGAATGATGACGTTGCTCTCCTGGAACAGCAGGGCAGGCGCTTTTACTTCGGTGTTGGCGGTTGTGATGGACTCCCACAGTTGCAGCAGGTAGTTGAGGTCCCACTGCAGTTCTTCGGTGGTGCGCCCAACGCCGGCTGTGCGGATGATGACGCCCATGCCGTTGGGGATTTCCAGGCCGCTCAGGGCCTCACGCAACTCGCTGCGGTCATCGCCCTCAATGCGACGCGAAATGCCGCCGGCCTTGGGGTTGTTGGGCATCAGTACCATGTAGCGTCCGGCGAGGCTGATAAAGGTGGTGAGGGCGGCGCCCTTGTTGCCGCGCTCTTCTTTGTCGACCTGCACGATGATTTCCGTGCCTTCCTTGACCACTTCCTTGATTTTCAGGCGCCCTTCGGCGTTGCCGGGATCTTTGCAGAAGTACTCGCGGGCGATTTCCTTGAGTGGCAGAAAGCCGTGACGCTCCGCGCCGAACTCGACAAATGCCGCTTCGAGGCTGGGTTCAACCCGGGTGATTTTGCCTTTATAGATGTTTGATTTCTTTTGCAGACGAGTGCGGTTTTCGATATCCAGATCGTACAGACGCTGGCCGTCAACGAGCGCAACGCGCAGCTCTTCGGGCTGTGTTGCATTGATAAGCATTTTTTTCATGATGTGCCATTCTACCTGGTGCGCGCAGGCCTGGCGGGGCGGGAATCAGCCATACAGCCGGCCAGAGAGGCCGGACATAGCCGAGTAAGGGTCCTGACACTGACGCGATGGCTGGGCCGTGTGCGCAGTGGTGAGGTACTACTCAGTACGCTCAGGTGAACTGTACAGGGCGAGAGGTGTTTTGCGCCTCTGGCCGGGTAGCACTGCCGGCGGTGCCTGCACGCTGCAAGCCCTTGTCCGGTGGCGGCCGCATCACCTGACGAATACGGCCTTACTACCCAAAGCTTTCACTGATTCGGAGTCCCGGCAGTTATACTGCGCGGTTCATACTGTATCGGCGCGGCTCAGCCTGAAACCCGGGCATGGCCCTGTGGGTGGCGGGCGCGTCGACATCCGTTGTGTGCCTGCACGCGCAAGTGCGGGTATGATGTCTCCAGTGGGGCGCTGCGGTTATTTCGGCAGGCTCTGCTGTCACCGGAGTGGTTGCGTCGTGCGTCAGGGAAACGTGCCCTGAGCTCGGCTACACGCGCCGGAGTATACCCGTATTTGCTAAGTGCTTCAATTATTTGGTGATTTCCCGATCTCATGGTTAAACCCCGCTCCACAGGCACCCCAAATGCTGTCCGCTTCGTCGAGATCGACGCCGACAGCGCGGGGCAGCGCCTCGACAATTACCTGCTGCGCGAGCTCAAGGGCGTACCTAAAACCCGTATCTACCGGGGGCTGCGCAAGGGTGAGTTCCGCATCAACAAGGGGCGGGTGAAGGCCGAGTACCGGCTGGTGGCAGGTGATCTGCTACGGGTTCCGCCACTGCATCAGCCGGAGCCCGGCGCAGCGCCTGTGGTGCCCGGCTACTGGGCGGGTGAAATCCGGGCGCGGATTGTGTATGAGGACCCCGGCCTGCTGGTCATCAACAAACCCTCGGGTCTCGCGGTGCACGGTGGCAGTGGCCTCAACTTCGGGCTGATCGAATGCCTGCGACAGCTGCGGCCCGACGATCGCTATCTGGAGCTGGTACACCGGTTGGACCGTGACACCTCCGGCCTCATCCTTGTGGCACGCAAGCCTGCTGTGTTGCGCGAGTTGCATCGGCAGCTGCGTGGCGATGGCGTGGACAAGCGCTATGTGGCCCTGGTGGCGGGGCGCTGGCCGCGCGAGCGGCGGATGGTGGAGGCACCTCTGCAGAAAAACGTGGTGCAGTCCGGGGAGCGGATGGTGCGCGTGGCGAAAGAGGGCAAGGCGTCGGTCACGGGTTTTCAGGTGCTGGAGCAGTTCCCGGCGGCGACGCTGGTGGAAGCGCGGCCTTTCACTGGTCGCACGCACCAGATTCGCGTTCACGCGCGCTTCGCCGGCCACCCCATACTGGGCGACGATAAATACATGGACGATGCCTGCGCTGCGCTGGCGCGTTCACTGGGGGTGGGGCGCCTGTTCCTGCACGCCCGCTCGCTGGCCTTCACGCTGCCCGGTGAGGCGCAATTGCGGCTTGAGGCTCCCCTCGACGCCGAACTCGAATTAATATTAGAAAATGCACGTAAGTAGCTAATTATGATAGTAATATTTGATTGGGATGGAACGCTTTGCGACTCCGTGGAGCAGATTGTCCAGGCCATGCAGGCGGCAGCGGAGACCTGCGCCCTACCGGTGCCCGAGGCCGCCGCCGTTCGGCACATCATTGGCCTGAGCCTGGTTACCGCCATGCCTTTGCTGTTTCCGGGGACTACAGCGGCGCAGCAGGAGGCCATGCAGGCGGCGTACGCGAGCAGCTACCAGGCCCTGGATCCCGGCCCTGCGCGATTGCATGAGGGGGCACTGGAAACACTGGAGTGGCTGCGCAGCGCCGGATTTGAGCTTGCAGTGGCAACCGGCAAGAGCCGCCGCGGGCTGGACCGCGTACTCAAGGGCCTGGGGATGGAAACGTATTTCCAGAGCACGCGCTGTGCCGATGAAACCCGTTCCAAGCCGCACCCCATGATGTTGGAAGAAATACTGGCAGCGCGCGGCAAAACAGTCCACAACGCCCTCATGGTGGGCGACTCGGCGTACGATCTGGACATGGCGCAGCGCATAGGCATGGCCTCGGTGGGTGTCACCTTTGGCGTGCACTCGCGCGAACAGCTGTCGCAGCATCAGCCCGTGGCCCTGATCGATCGCCTGGAGGCCCTGCGTAGCGTGCCGCAGCTGGCGGCTCAGGCGAGCACCGGGTAGCCGGCCTGGCCGAGCAGGCTGGTGAGGGCGATCAGTGGCAGGCCCTCAAGGCTGGTCGGGTCTGCACCGTCCATGTGGTCGAACAGCGCGATGCCAAGGCCCTCACACTTGAAGCTCCCGGCGCAGTCCAGGGGCTGCTCGCGCGCGAGGTAGCTCTCAATCGCCGCGGCGGATAACTCGCGAAAATACACGCTGAACTGTTCGACATGGGTGAGCTCGAGCCCGCTCGCGGCGTGGCAGAGGGCCAACCCCGTAAGGAACATCACGCGGCGCCCGGAACTGGCGCGCAGCTGCTTGCGGGCGTTGTCGAGGTTGCCGGGCTTGCCGATGAGGGTGTCGTCCAGCAGCGCCACCTGGTCGCTGCCGATGACCAGGCTGCGTGGGTGTGCGCGGGCGACCGAACGGGCCTTGTCGACCGCGAGGCGCAGCGCCAGTTGCTCGCCGGATTCACCGGCCAGCGGCGTTTCGTCCGTTTCCGGTGGCAGGCAGCGGAAGGGACGCTGCAGGCGTGCCAGCAGCGCTTTGCGGTAGGGGGAGGTGGAGGCGAGTATCAGGTCCATGATCGGGTTTTCCGCTGGCAGTCGGTTGGGCAGTGAACTGGTTGTATTCTAAAGATATTTTTTGACAAAGGGGTAAACCGCCCCTATGATGCGCGCCTATGTTGACCGACCCCCTTCCCGCTTCGCTGGATGTCCGCAAGGCTGCCACGCGTGGTGCGACTGTCAGGGGCACGTTGAAACCGCTGGAATTGCCCCGTTTCCGGGATCTGCTGGCCGCAGACGAGGGCGTCATCCAGGCGGAATTGGCGATGTCTCGCGATGAGGAGGGCAGGTACGTTGTGCACGCAGTCACGGAGAGCTCCGTGATCGTTACCTGCCAGCGGTGCCTGCGGCCCATGCCGGCTGCGCTTCATTCCGACAGCACCCTTGCGGTGGTCTGGACGGATGAGCAGGCTCGTCATTTGCCGGCAAGTCTCGACCCGCTGATTGCCGGTGAGGAAGAGGTTTCGCTGCGGGAACTGGTCGAGGATGAGCTGATTCTGGCCATGCCGCCGTTCAGCTATCACGAACAGGCGGATTGCAACACAGTTTTGGCGGACCTCGCCGCGGAGCGCGTAGCAGACGAGCCCGTCGACAGGCCCAACCCGTTTGACGTGCTGGCGCAGTTAAAGCCCGGCGATACCCATCAGGAGTAAGACATGGCTGTTCAACAGGACAAAAAATCACGTTCACGCCGCGGCATGCGTCGTTCGCACGACTCACTTTCCGGCCCCACGCTGAGCGTCGACCAGACCTCTGGTGAAACCCACCGTCGTCACCATATGACGGCCGACGGGTTCTACCGTGGCAAGAAAGTGGTCAACACCGGAAACGACGAGTAAGGTCGTTCCGGTCGCCGGTACTGCGGGTTGCTCGCAGTCCCTGTGCCGGTATTGATAGTGCATGTGAACGGGAGCCCAGGCTCCCGTTTCGCGTTTTTGGCCCCCCGGCGCTCGCGGTGTTCTACACTGGCGTAGGTGATGCAGGGCCAGTTATCGCTGTCTTGCGTTAACAAGAAAAGGATTATCCATTATGACGCTCAGTCACTGTGCATTTGTTTTCCCTGGGCAGGGGTCGCAGAAAGTCGGCATGCTCGCGGCTGCGCATGCTGCGTTTCCCGCGGTGCGTGAAGCCTTTGACGAGGCTTCCGCTGCACTCAGTCAGGATGTTTGGGGTCTGGTTCAGGAAGGCCCGCAGGAAGCCCTCAACCTCACGGCGACCACGCAGCCGGTTTTACTGACCGCGAGTGTGGCCCTGTGGCGCGCCTGGCGCGCGGCGGGTGGCGCCGAGCCGGCACTCATGGCCGGACACAGCCTGGGCGAATTTTCAGCACTGGTCTGTGCCGGTTCTCTCGACTTTGCCGACGCCGTGCGCCTGGTGCGTCAGCGCGGTGAATTCATGCAAACGGCAGTACCGGTGGGTGAGGGCGCCATGGCGGCCATCATCGGCTTGGATGACGACAGCATCAATCGCATCTGCGCTGAAGTCAGCGCCGCTGGCGACGGGGAGGTGGCGGCCGTCAATTTCAATTCTCCGGGCCAGGTGGTGATCGCCGGGCACACAGCCGCGGTGGAGCGGGCCTCTGCCGCGCTGAAAGCCGGGGGTGCCAAGCGGGCCATGCCCCTGCCGGTATCCGCGCCTTTCCATACTGCACTGATGCGTCCGGCGGGCGAGCGACTGGCCGAGGTACTGGCAACTCTGACGATCCAGGCACCGACCATTCCGGTAGTGCACAATGTGCACGCGCAGCCCGAGTCCGACCCTGAGCGGATTCGCAGCTTGCTGGTGGAGCAAATCTACAGTCCGGTGCAGTGGACAGCCTGTGTTGCCTACATGGCGGGTCAGGGTGTTACACAGGTGGTGGAGTGTGGCCCGGGAAAGGTGCTGAGTGGCCTCAACAAGCGCATCGACAGCGCCCTGCTCAGCCATTCACTGGAAGAGCCCGCAGGTCTTGCCGATGCGCTCGCAGCGCTGGCTTGAGCAGAGCGTGAAAACGGTATCGGAAAGGGGAACAGGTCATGAGTGAAGAAAAGACAGTAGCACTGGTAACCGGCGCCAGCCGCGGTATCGGGCGCGCCATCGCCGAGCGACTCGCCGGTGATGGTTATCGAGTGGTAGGTACCGCAACCACTGAGAGCGGGGCTGCCGCGATCACCGGGTATCTGCAGGCGGGCGGTTTCGATGGCTGTGGCATGACGCTGGACGTAGCCGACCAGGCGGCAGTTGAGGACGTTGTGAAAGGTATCAGCGCGCAGTTCGGAGCGCCGCTGGTGCTGGTCAATAATGCCGGAATCACCCGCGACAATATCCTCATGCGCATGAAGCCGGAGGAGTGGCAAGCGGTGATTGATACCAATCTGAGCGCCGTGTATCGCGCCAGCAAGGCCTGCCTGCGCGGCATGACCAAGGCCCGCTGGGGTCGGATCGTCAACATCACCTCCGTGGTGGGCGCGATGGGGAACGCAGGGCAGAGCAACTATGCGGCCAGCAAAGCCGGTGTGGAGGGTTTTTCCCGCGCACTGGCGCGCGAGCTGGGGTCGCGCGCCATCACGGTCAACTGTGTGGCGCCGGGCTTTATTGATACCGATATGACGCGGGCACTCAATGAAGACCAGCGCGAGGCGATGTTGGGCCAGATCCCGCTGGCGCGCCTGGGTGAGGCGAGTGAAATTGCCGCTCTGGTGGGGTTCCTGTGTGGGTCCCATGCGGGTTACATTACCGGTGAAACCATTCACATTAATGGTGGCATGAACATGGCGTGAGCCATTGCTCGCGCGTCGTGGGTTATCCCGGCGCATTGTGGCCAAAAAAAATTTATTACTCCGGCGCAAAACAGAGTAAAATATGCGCTCGGGCCGGGTGACCAGGTTTCATTCAGAATATTTTTTTGTCAGGAGTTACACATAAAATGAGCAGCATTGAAGAACGCGTAAAAAAGATCGTCGCAGAGCAGCTTGGCGTCAAGGAAGAGGAAGTGCAGACGGAAGCGTCTTTTGTCGAGGACCTGGGCGCGGACTCACTGGACACCGTGGAACTGGTCATGGCGTTGGAAGAAGAGTTTGAAACCGAGATTCCCGATGAGGAAGCCGAGAAAATCACCACGGTGAAGCTGGCTATCGACTATATCAAGGAAAACCTCGCCTGATATTGTCCCCGCAGTAACCGGAAGAGCCGTTTCTATGTTTTGATAGGGCGGCTTTTCTTATTTATGCTTCCAGCACCTGATTCTACCGGGGAGTGCGTTCGGTGATTGGCAGACGCGTAGTTGTAACAGGCCTTGGCATGGTCAGCCCCCTCGGGCTGGACGTTCAGGAGACCTGGAAAAATATCGTCGCTGGGAAAAGCGGCGTTGCACCCATCGTCGCTTTCGATGTTGATGCCTACAGCACGCGGTTTAGTGCCAGTGTCAGGGGTTTCGACATCACACCGTACTTCAGCGACAAAGACGCGCGCAAGATGGATATCTTCGTGCAGTTCGGCATGGCAGCCGGCATTCAGGCAATGCTGGACTCTGGGCTGGAAGTCACCGACGCCAACGCGCATCGCGTCGGCTGTGCCATCGGCTCGGGCATCGGCGGTATCGGCCAGATCGAAAAGAACACCGAAATTGTGGCGCGCTCCGGGCCACGCAAGATCTCGCCATTTTTTGTTCCGGGTTCGATCATCAACATGATCTCGGGCAACCTCTCGGTTCGCTACAACCTGCAGGGCCCCAATCTGGCGGTCGTCACAGCCTGTACTTCGGGTACGCACAACATCGGCCTCGGGGCGCGCCTGATCGCACTCGGTGACGCCGATGCCATGCTGGTGGGGGGCGCCGAGATGGCGACCACGCCGGTGGGGCTGGGCGGTTTCGCGGCAGCACGTGCACTTTCTACCCGCAACGATGACCCGGCGGCAGCCTCGCGCCCCTGGGACCGCGATCGCGACGGCTTTGTTCTGGGCGATGGCGCGGGCGTTCTGATGATCGAGGAATACGAATCCGCCAAAGCGCGCGGAGCCCATATCTACGCGGAAATTACCGGTTTTGGCATGAGCGGCGATGCTTACCACATGACGCTGCCACCGGAGGATGGTCGCGGTGCAGCGGCGGCAATGCGTAACGCGATTGCCGATTCCGGTGTGCCCGTTGACCAGATCGGCTACATCAACGCTCACGGCACGTCCACCAATGCCGGTGACCTCGCCGAGAGCCGGGCAATTCAGGCGGTGCTGGGCAGCGCAGCGGAAACGGTTGCGGTGAGTTCAACCAAGTCGATGATCGGACACCTGCTGGGCGCGGCCGGCGCGGTCGAAGCCATATTTTCCATCCTGGCATTGCGGGATCAGGTCGCTCCCCCCACGATCAATCTCGACAACCCGGATGAGGGCTGTGTGCTGAATTACGTTCCGCACACTGCGCAGCAGCGCACAATCAAGCATGCCCTGTCCAATTCATTCGGTTTCGGTGGCACCAACGGGTCCTTGCTGTTCAGTCAGCTCGACTGACGCCGGCGGGGTGGTAGCAGCGGCCAAGACATGGATTGACGGCAGCGCCGGCGATGCACTGCCGTTACCAGACCGCGCCTTTGCTTACGGTGATGGTGTGTTCGAAACGCTTCTGCTGCGCGATGGCCGTGCGCTGCTGACCGAGTTCCACTTTGATCGCCTGGCGACCGGTCTGGCGTGCCTGCGCATGCCGTCGGCGCTACCTGTGGCACGCAAACACTTCGAAACAGCGCTCGGCGCACTGGGCGCGGCAACGGGCTACAGTGTAATGCGCCTCACGGTGTCTCGGGGCGCTGGCCCGCGTGGCTACGCACCGCCCGCAGATGCTGCGCCACGGGTTGTCATCACCGTGTCGGATCTGGCGCATGACCCTGCACAGCTCCCCACACCGGCCACCCTCGGGGAAACAGCGGTGCGTTGGAGCAAGCAGCCGCTGCTCGCCGGCGTGAAGCACCTCAACAGGTTGGAGCAGGTGCTGGCGGCCGCGGATGCGGCTGCGGCCGGCATGGATGAAGTCCTCATGCTGGACCAGGGTGGCGCGCCGTTGTCGGTGTCGGCGGGCAACCTGTTTCTGGTGGCGGGCAAACGCCTGTTAACGCCGACGCTGGCCGATGCCGGTATCGCCGGTACTCGCCGTCGTCTGTTGTTGGAACACCTGGCCTCCGCCTGTGGCCTGCAAGTGGGCGAGTCACGTTTGCAGTTGCATCAGCTGCTGGCGGCAAATGAAGTGTTTTATTGCAATACGCTGATCGGCTTGCGCCCCGTGGCGACCTACCGCGATCGAAGCTGGGGTGAGCACCCGGTCACCGAGTGCCTGCATGCAGCCTATTGTGAATGGTTGCAGCGGTGAGCAGGGGGTGGCGCTGGTTGCTGTTATCAGCGACTATCCTGGCGCTCGTCGCGGTGCTGGCGGTGCGCGAAGCGTGGCAGAGATGGCAGGCGCCGCTGCTGCTGCCGGAGTCCGGCATACTGCTGACGGTATATCCCGGTGACAGCTTGCGCTCCGTGGCGGAACGCCTGGAAATGCAGGGTGTTCTGCAACATCCCGAGCTGCTGCTGCTCTGGGCGCGCTATCACAAGCTGGATGCGAGCATTCGTCGCGGTGAGTATGACCTGCAGCCGGGACTGACGGCGGAGAGCCTGCTGGCCATGCTGGTCAGTGGTCGTGTGGTGCAATACCAGGTGACATTGCCTGAAGGAATTGTGGTTGCCCAGGCGCTGGACATCTTGCGCGAAGAGCCGGCGCTGACGAGTGTGCTGTCCGGGCCTGAAGATGCGCGGCTGTTGACGCTGGTGGCGCCTTTTGAGGCAACCGAAGGCCTGTTTCTGCCGGAAACCTACCGTTTCGAGCGGGGTGACACTGACCTTGACCTGTTGCAGCGTGCCCACCGGGCCCTGCTGGCGGCACTGGAGCAAGAGTGGGCGGGTCGCGCCCCGGAGCTGCCTTACGCCACGCCCTATGAAGCGCTGATCATGGCGTCGATAATCGAACGCGAAACCGGTGTTGTCGAGGAGCGCGAGGAAATAGCCGGTGTCTTCGTGCGCCGCTTGCAGCGGGGCATGCGTTTGCAAACCGACCCGACCATCATCTATGGCCTGGGTGAGTCCTTCGATGGCAATCTGCGCCGCAGCCACCTGCGGGATGCGGGCAACCTGTTCAATACCTATCGGCACGATGGTCTGCCCCCTACCCCTATCGCATTGCCTGGACGTGCAGCACTGCATGCAGCGCTGCAGCCCGCCGCCGGGGAGACGCTGTTTTTTGTGGCGCGTGGCGACGGCAGTCACGAATTCAACACCACGCTTGAAGGCCATGAGCGTGCCGTGCGTAAATACCAGCTGCAAAGGCGCAAAGACTATCGTTCATCCCCGGAGAAACCCTGACCATGGTTCCATCGCGCGGCCTGTTCATCACCGTTGAAGGCGGGGAAGGTGCAGGTAAATCCACCAATATTGCCGGCATCCAGGCTTATCTGCAGTCGCGGGGCGTAGACCTGGTGGTCACCCGTGAACCTGGTGGCACCCGTCTGGGAGAAGATGTGCGTGAGGTATTGTTGCGCCCCAGGGAGGAACCCGTTGTGCCAATGGCGGAGCTGTTGCTGCTGTTTGCGGCGCGGGCGCAGCATGTTGAGGACGTTATCCTGCCCGCGCTGGGTGCGGGCAAATGGGTTATCTGTGATCGCTTTACCGATGCCAGTTATGCCTACCAGTGCGGCGGCCGTGGCATGCCGGCCTCGGCGGTACGCGCGCTGGAGTCGCTGGTACAGGGCGAACTTCGTCCGGACTACACCCTGTTGCTCGATACGCCAGTAGACACGGGCCTGGAGCGTGTTCGCGGCCGCGGCGACCTGGACCGTTTCGAGCGCGAGGAACTGGCATTTTTTCAGCGCGTGCGCGAGACCTATCTGCAATTGGCCCGGGAGAGTAGCGGCCGCTATCATCTGGTCGATGCCAGTCAGCCGCTGGAAGGCGTGCAGGCTCGCATAGAAGAGATTTGCGAGGAATTGTTCGCCTGCTGGGCACCGCGCCATCCGGTGGCGCGATGAATCTGCAGGGGTTGCCGCAGGTCAGCGTGCCACTCCCCTGGCAGGCCCAGGCCTGGGCACATCTACAGGAGCAGATCAGCCGTCAGCAGTTGCCCCATGCGCTGTTGTTTGCCGGCCCCGCCGGCGTTGGCAAGGAGCGCCTGGCACTGGCACTGGCGCGCTATCTGCTTTGTCACCAGCCGGTCGCGGGTCACAACTGCGGTGAGTGTCGGGCCTGTCGCTACAGCCAGTCCGGTAGTCACGGCGACTTTCGCTGGTTGCAGCCCGAGGGCACCAGCAAGGTCATACGCATCGAGCAGGTGCGCGAGGCGGTTGCCTTTGTCTATCGCACCGCGGGGTTCGGTGCGCGCAAAGTGGTGGTACTGACACCGGCGGAGCGCATGTCCAACAGCGCCGCCAACGCCCTGCTGAAGGGGCTGGAGGAGCCCTCCGAGGATACCCACCTGATACTGGTTGCACAGCGCTTGCAGGGCATGCCGGCGACCGTCCGCTCACGCTGTCAATTGGTCAAGCTGCCACTGCCCCCCGGTGACCAGTGCATACCCTGGCTGCAACAGGTCACCGGGGACGAGGTGAGCGCAACCGAGCTGCTCGAACTTGCCGGGGGCGTGCCGCTGCAGGCTGAGCAGTTGTACAACGATGGCGGGGCAGAGCCGTTGCGCGAGCAGCGCAAGCTATTGGGCGACCTGGCGCGTGGCAAGGCGAATGTGCCGCTGGTGGCGGCGCGCCTCGGCCAGCAAGATCTGGCGCAGGCGCTGCGTGACATAGCCCTGTTTCTGCATGTGTACCTCTGTCGACAGGAGCAGGCGGGGCTGCGCCGAGCGCGGCCACTGTTTCAGTTGCTCGATCGCATGCAGGCATTGCAGGCCGCGATTGCCGCTGGTTCCAACCCGAATCCGCAGCTTGCGCTGGAAAGCGTGTTGATCAGTTTCGCCGATGGCTTTGGTGTCATGCGCAGCGGTGCTAACATGCGTTCGTCTTCACAGGAGATCGCATCATGAGTGATTCCGCCGCGGGAAGCCGCAATGGCATTTTGTCCCTGACCATCAAGGACAAGGCCGTGCTGTACTCCGCCTACATGCCGTTCCTGCACAATGGTGGCCTGTTTGTACCCACCAACAAGACCTACAAGGTTGGGGACGAAGTGTTCATGCTGCTTACGCTGATGGATGAACCGGAGAAAATACCGATTTCCGGCAAGGTTGTCTGGGTCACCCCGCGCGGCGCGCAGGGCAATCGCACGGCGGGCATTGGCGTGCAGTTCAGCGAGCAGGATGCGGCTGCTAACAGCAAGATCGAGAATCACCTGGCGGGATCACTCGGCTCCGACCGCCCAACGCATACCATGTAGGCAAAAAAATGGGTCCCGCCAGGGACCCAAGAAGACCATTAGGAGTGAAACACAAAAGGAATTGCTTCCCTTCTCGGTGCATTGGGTATGCCCCGAGTGGCTGCTCGTTCGAGTCAGGGGATAAGCAACCACACTTTAAGTATCGCCTATCAGTGGTAATTTTCCACAGTTCCGCAGGCGAATTATTAGGCTAATTTACGATAAAAAACTTGATTTATATCCTGATAAAGAATAAGCGGTTGCTGTTCAGTGCCCGCTGACCCGCTCACCGGCATCGTGGAAGGCTTCTACGGGCGCCTGTGGCCGCATGAGTTGCGCCTGGCCTATGCCGGCTTTCTGCAGGCGCTGGGGCTGAATACCTACCTGTATGCCCCCAAGGGCGACCCGTGGCTGCGCAAACGCTGGCAGGCGCATTGGCCGGCGCAAGAATGGCGGGCGCTGACAGAGCTGGCCCTGCATTACCGTCAGCACGGGCTGCGGTTTGGCGTGGGCCTGTCACCCTTTGAGCTCTACGGTCACTATGGCCCCGCCCAGAAGCGCAGCCTGCGCGACAAGATCAGTCGCCTGAATACGCTGGAGGCCCCTCTGCTGGCCATCCTGTTTGACGACATGCCCGGTGAACAGGCCGACCTCGCGGAGCGCCAGGCGGAGATTGTTGCCGATGTGCAGGCGTGGAGTGGGGCGCAGCGGCTGCTGGTATGCCCGACCTATTATTCTTTCGACCCCGTACTGGAGCGGCATTTCGGCCGTATGCCACAGCATTACTGGGCGGACCTCGGCCGGTTGCTGGCACCGGAGGTTGACGTGTTCTGGACGGGTAATCAGGTGTGTGCCGATACCATCAGCGCGGATGATGTCGCCCACGCCGCGGCGGTGCTGGGGCGGCCGGTGCTGCTGTGGGACAATTACCCGGTCAACGACGGTGCCCAGCGCAGCAACCACCTGTACCTGGATCCGCTGCAAGGCCGCACCGGCCTGCGGGACAACGGCAAGCTGACCGGTCATCTATGCAACCCGATGGTGCAGGGGCGCTGCTCGCTGCCGGCCCTGACGGGACTGGCGCAGCTCCACGCAAGCGCACCCCCCGATCCTGATGCCCTGGTAGCAATGCTCGGGGCTGCACTGTGGCACTGCTTGCAGCGCGATGCCGAGGAGTTTCGTGCGCAGGGCCTGTCCGGTATGTCTGCGGCGCGCCGCGCGGCGCTGGCAGCAGAGTATGCGGAGCTCCCCGGCGCGGCGGCGTGCGAGGTGGTCGACTGGCTAAAGGGGGAGTACGCTTTCGACCCTGCCTGTCTCACTGATTAGCGTGCGCTGCCTCGGTGCGGGAAGCGTCGTTCGCGGTTGTGTGCGAACCCGGTTTGTGGCAGAATCCGCAGCCTTGCGAGAACTCAAAGTTGCGGTTCTTTAGGTCATCAAGGCCAAAGAAATCAAGAAGTTACGGCGTATTTGCAGGTTGATTTTCAGCACTGTAACGTCGCGCACTGGCA